>Ga0070661_100002474_pt1 | contig 12663 bp, 10 predicted proteins | sample KBSC43metaG_FD_64663 | JGI IMG/M metagenome (GOLD analysis project Ga0070661, IMG submission 64663) | Corn rhizosphere microbial communities from Kellogg Biological Station, Michigan, USA - KBS C4-3 metaG | ecosystem: Host-associated > Plants > Roots > Rhizosphere > Soil ...
CCGGCACGCCGGAGACGACGATCAGGTCCTGCGGCAGGCGGACGCGGCGATCCATCATCTCGAGGGCGAGCGCGGCGAGGATGCCGACGGCGAGGCCGCCGAGGATCGATGCGGCGATGCCGAGCGGAATTCGCGGCCGCGAAGGCTCGAGCGGCTCGACTGCAGGGCTGAGCAGGCGCGTGTTCGCCTGGTTGTTCTTGCCCTCGAGGTCGGTGACGCCGAGGCGCTGGATGACGGCGTCGTAGGCGCGCTGCGCGGCGTCGACGTCGCGCTGGTAGACGGCGATCTGGTCGCGGTCGGAGCGCATCGAGAGCAGCTGCTTCTTCTGGGCGTCGACCATGGCCTGCAGCTGCGCGACCTTTTCGCCACTGCCGCGGGTCGAGGTCGACGCTCCGCCCGCCACACGTCGCGTCTCCGCGGCAAGTTGCCGCTTGAGCTCACCGATCTGGGCCTCGAGTTGCAGCCGTTGCGGGTGATTCTTGCCAACGATGCTGCTGATCTCCGTGAGCTTCGTCTCGGCGTTCGCGATTTGCGCCTTGAGGTTGTTGACCGGGCCGCTCTGCAGCACATCGGGTGAAGTTTCGCTGCCCGTGTTGTGCTGGCGCGTCTCGTACTCGACCCGCTCGGCCTGCGCCATGGCCAACTGGGTGATCAACGTCTGGTATCGGGCGTTCTCCTGGTCGTAGCGCTCGTCGGTGACGACGATTCCCTTCGACTGCTGGAACTTCGACAGCTTCGCCTGCGCGTCCTCGAGGTTGGCGCGCAGCGTCTTGGTCTGCTCCTCGAGGAATCCCACCGACTGCCGCGCCGGCGCGACGCGCAAGTCGACCGAGACGTCCATGTACGCTTGCGCGAACGCGTTGGCGGCCGCCTGCGCGAAGATCGGGTCGGGCGCCGAGAAGCTCAGGTTGATGATGTTGCTGCCGCGCGGCGGCTCGACCGAGAGACCGCGCGACAGGACGCCCGCGAAGTAGCGCGCGAGCGGGATCTTCGCCTTCGTCTCCTCGCGCCACTGCGCGACGGCGGCGGCCGAGCGCTCGACGCCGAGCAGCGTGACGGCGCGCGACGCGACGCGTTCGCTCCTCAGGATCTCGATCTGCGTCTGCATGTAGCTCGGCGAGGCGAGCGCCGGAGCGAGCGCGCCGAGCGCGGGGTCGATCCGCATCTCGACGACGAGCGACGTGTCAGCGGTGTACTGGCGCGGCATCAGCAGCGTGATCGCGATCCCGGTCGCGGCGACGATCAGGAACATCACGAGCAGCAGCCACTTGCGCGCCCACAGGATCCGAAGGTACTGGCTCACGAACACGGTGTCACCTCAGCTCAGAAGAGCGATTCCTTGACGTAGATGACGTCGTCGCGCTCGACGAGGTCGTTCATCTTCAGCTCGAGGATCTTGATCGCCCCCGTAGCGTCCTTGCGATGGACCTTGATGCCGCGCTCGGTGCCTCGCGGCGAGAGACCGCCGGCCTGGGCGAGCGCCTGCATCAGCGTCATGCCGCGCTCGAGGCGCAGCTGCCCCGGGCGCTGCACCTCGCCGTACATGTAGAACGTCGGCGCTCGGTCGACGTAGATGATGTCGCCGTTCTCGACCGGAACGTCGAGGTCGGCGCGGCCCTGCTGCAGGACGAGCGGCAGGTCGATGTCGATCTTGACCGGCTTGCCGTCGCGGTTGCCGACGAGGGTGACGATGTCGGCGCCGCCGGGTACGACGCCGCCGGCGGCGGCGATCATCTCCGAGACCTTGCTGCCGACGATCTCGATCGGGAATCGACCGGGCTTGGCGACCTGGCCCAGGATCGAAACCTGGCTGCTCTTGATCGTCATCGTCTGCATCGTCACCTGCGGCTTGAGGACGAAGCCGCCGTCGCGAAGCATCTTCTCGATCTTCGCCTGGGCCTGCGCGACCGAGAGGCCACCCACCGCGACGGTTCCGATCAGCGGAAAGTTGATCTGGCCGTTCTCGGAGACGCGCGCCTCGGTCGTGAGGTCGGGGTTCTGGTAGACGGTGATGCGGACGACGTCACCGACGCCGAGCGTCGGCTCGGGTCGCTGCGGCGCCTGCGCCGCGGCCATGCCGACGGCGCAGACAGAGAGGAAAAAGACACGGGCGATGAACTGCGCAAAGCGCGCAACGAGCGATCTCACTTGAATCCCTTCAATCCTTTGTCGAGCGTCGACGTGCTCGGCGCCGACGCACCGTTGGAGTCGGCGGGCGCGACCTCGAGCTGCGGCGCGGCACTCACCTCGGAGGCGGGCAGCGTCGCCGGCAGCGCCGCCCGCGGCGCGGGTTCAGGCTCCGACGCCGACGGGGGCGGCGCAGTTCCCGCAAACTCGCCGAGGTACTCGATCTTCGCCGCCTTGCGCAGCGCCGCCATGTCCTCGGCGATGATCCTGCGCTTGTCCTCGTTGAGCAAGAACTGCTCGATCGCCGGCCGCGCGCGATCGAGCGTCACCGGCTCGGAGCGCGAAGCGGCGAGGTTGATCACCTGGGCACCATTGGGCCGGGCGTTGAAGATCGCCTGACCGTCCTTCATCTTGCCGAACGCATCGACGCTCGCGAGCGGCAGCTGCTCGGCGGCGCGGACCGCCTCGGCGGCCGCGAACTTGATGTTGTTGGCCTTCAGGTACGCGACGAAGTCGGCGAACGTCTTCGATCCGAGGAGCGTCTTCTTCAGCGCTTCGACCTGCTCGGGAGTCGCCTCGATGTTGACTTCCTGCAGGCTGTAGATGCGGCGCTGCGAGAACAGCGCCGGATGCGCCTGGTAGTAGGCCTCGACCTTGTCGGGACTCGGCTTGGTCGCGCCCTCGCCGACTTTCTCGAGATAGGCGCGCGAGATGATCTCGCGCCGGGCCGCCTCGATCTGCTGGACGACGAGCGGGGTGCGGTCGAGCTTCTGGTCGGTCGCCTTCTGCAGCGCGAGCTCCTGGTCGATCAGCCGCTCGAGGATCGCGCGGTTCGCCGACGCGGCCTGCGACGCCGGCAGCGCACGCTGCTGCATGCGGAGGAAGTTGATCTGCGAGACGGTGATCTCTTCCTTGTTGACCTTGGCGGCGACCTGCGTCGACTTGTCCTTGTCCTTGCTCTTGCTGCACCCGGCCAGCAGGGCGACGCCGACGGTCACGGCGATGGCGGTGGCGCGTGCAGCAGCGATCCGGCGCGCACGGCGCGGGCTGGTCGAAAACGGCAGGGTCATGGACGGCTCACTCGTGGTTTGGCCCGTGCCGGCACCGGGGACAGGGGCGACCGCGGAGTGTATTGCGGGGGCGATGTGGCGCCCCCGGCCGCGCGTGCGAAAGTGCCCGGCGGCGGAGGATATGGCCGACCGCCGCGGCGTCCACCCCCGTGAACGCGGGCCAGCCGCCGTACGGCGCCGCCAACGACCCTGCCGTCGTTGCCGAGCGACGATCGTAGCGCCGCTCCGGACGTCGGCGAATGGCACGAACGTGCGGTCGTTGTTTGCCCCGTGGCCGGGACCGCAGCGCGACGTGGCCGACCGCCGCTGCGGCCTCACGCACCGCCGACGATGGCCGTGACGACGCCGGTGCCCCGGCAGTCCGGACAGGCGGTCGCGCCGAGCCTGCCGCTGCCGCCGCAGCGGCGGCAGACGGTCTCGCCCGTTCCGGGAGTGCCGGCAGGCGCCTCGTCGCCCGGCGCCATTGCAGGTCCGGAGCCGGTCGGGCGAGAAGCGTCGGCGGGACCGGCGGGCTGATCGCGGGTGGGCATGGACGTTGGCCGAAAGCGAAAACCCCACCGGGCAACCGGCGTGCCGAACGGTTGCGGGTCGGCTCACGAAACGCTTCCGGCCCGCCCCTGACAACCGGCTGCGAAACGCAACTTTGCCCAGGGTTGTAGGCGCCGAATTTGCTTGCCGGAATATACTGAGACGGCAACGTTTGCGCGGGTCGGCTCCGGCCTGGGAATCGCCGCGAAGAAGGGGTCGTTGATGGGTGTCAAACTGAAGATCGCCGGCTGGCTTGTGCTCGGCGCCGTCACCGGGGCGCTGGCGACGATGCAGCTGGAGGCGACCGCGCGCAACTCGGTCTCGCGCCTGCCGATCGAGGAGCTCCAGCAGCTCGCAGCCGTGTTCGGCATGGTCAAGACGGACTACGTCGAGCCGGTCGACGAGAAGAAGCTCATCAGCGATGCGATCAGCGGCATGGTCGCCGGCCTCGACCCGCATTCGCAGTACTTCGACAAGAAGACGTTCAAGGAATTCCGCGAGGCGACGACCGGTCGCTTCGTCGGCATCGGCATCGAGATGGGAATGGAAGACGGCCTCGTGAAGGTCATCACTCCCATCGAAGGATCGCCCGCGTTTCGCGCCGGCCTGAAGAGCGGCGACCTGATCACCAAGATCGACGACACGCTCGTCAAGGGCCTCAGCGTCGATCAGGCGGTCAAGCGCATGCGGGGCGAGCCGAACACCAAGGTCGTTCTCACGGTGTTCCGCAAGAGCGAGGGCCGCACCTTCCCGGTCAACATCATCCGCGAGGAGATCCGCACCCAGAGCGTTCGCGCCAAGGTCATCGAGCCGGGCTACGCATGGATCCGCGTCAGCCAGTTCCAGGACCGCACGGTCGAGGACTTCGTCGCCAAGCTGTCGGACATCTACCGCCAGGAGCCGAACCTGAAGGGCCTCGTGCTCGACCTGCGCAACGACCCGGGCGGCCTGCTCGAGGGCGCGATCGCGATCTCGGCGGCATTCCTGCCTGCGGACTCGGTCGTCGTCACGACCAACGGCCAGATTCCCGACTCGAAGGCGACCTTCCGCGCTTCGCCCGAGTTCTACCAGCGCCGGGGCGGCGGCGATCCGCTGCGGCGGTTGCCCGACGCGCTGAAGAAGGTGCCGCTGATCGTTCTCGTCAACGAAGGCTCGGCGTCGGCGAGCGAGATCGTCGCCGGCGCGCTGCAGGACTACAAGCGCGGCGTCATCATGGGTGCGCAGACGTTCGGCAAGGGCTCGGTGCAGACGGTTCGCCAGCTCTCGCCCGACACGGCGCTGAAGATCACGACAGCGCGTTACTACACGCCGAGCGGAGCGTCGATCCAGGCCAAGGGCATCGTTCCCGACGTCATGCTCGACGAGACCGCCGAGGGCAATCTGTTCGCGGCGCTGCGCACGCGCGAGGCCGATCTCGAGAAGCACCTGCAGAGCGGTCAGGGCGCCGAGGTGAAGGACGAGGCGCGCGAGAAGGCGCGCGACGAGGCGCGCAAGAAGTACGAGGCCGAGATCGCGCTGCGCAACGGCGCGCCGAAGCCGCCGCCCGAGTTCGGCAGTCCCGAGGACTTCCAGCTCACGCAGGCGCTCAACCGGCTGAAGGGCAAGACCGTGATCGCCAGCAAGACCGCGGTCGAGCGCAAGGCCGAGGTCGAGACCAACTGATCCCGGACCGCTCGCTCATGACAAGACGCCCGTGTCCCGCACGGGCGTTTTGCTTGCGGCCGGCGCATCGCGAGCGATGAACGACGACGACCTCCTCCGCTACTCGCGCCATCTCCTGCTCGACGACATCGGAATCGAGGGCCAGCGGCGGCTGCTGGCGGCGCGCGCGCTCGTCATCGGCGCCGGCGGCCTCGGCTCGCCGGTCACGCTCTATCTCGGCAGCGCCGGCGTCGGCACGATCTCGATCGTCGACGACGACGAGGTCGACCTCACCAACCTGCAGCGCCAGATCGCGCACGACCTCGCACGAGTCGGGACGCCGAAGGCTGAGTCGGCAGCGCGTTCGGTTGCGGCGATCAATCCGAACGTGCGCGTGGAAGCGCTCGTCGAGCGCGCCGACGCGGCCCGCCTCGCCGAGCTTGTCGCCAACGCCGACGTCGTCGTCGACTGCACCGACAACTTCGCAACGCGGCACGCGGTCAACGCCGCGTGCGTCGCGCACGCGCGCCCGCTTGTCGCCGGCGCAGCGATCGGCTTCGACGGTCAGATCTCGGTGTACGACACGCGGCGCGACGAGTCACCGTGCTACGCGTGCGCCTTCCCGCCCGATCCCGCGTTCGCCGACGTCGCGTGCTCGACGATGGGCGTCTTCGCACCACTCGTGGGTGTGATCGGCAGCATGCAGGCGGCGGAAGCGCTGAAGCTGCTCGTCGGCATCGGGCCTTCGCTGGCCGGCAGGCTGCAGATGCTCGATGCGAGGTCCATGGAGTGGACCGAAGTCCGCGTCGAGCGTAATCCCCATTGCGCGACATGCGCCACGTCGCGCATCGTTGCGCAAAACAGAACCCCGTGACGATGCTGAAGCCGATCATCGGCTTCGGCGGTCTCGCTCTCGACGACTTCTGGCAGCGCACGCCCGCCGCTGCCTCGCCCGAAGATCGTCTGCTCGCCGCCGAGGCCTGGCTGTGCCGCGCCCAGGACGCGCACGACGACGGCGGTGTCAGCTACGGATACTCGCTGCGCGGCGGCTGGCGAGCGTCGTATCCCGAGACTTCGGGCTACATCGCGACGACGTTCCTTCGGCTCGCGAGCCGACGCGACCCTAGTTACGGCGAACGCGCCGGACGCATCCTGCGCTGGCTGCTCTCGATCCAAAACGCCGACGGCTCGTTCGCCAATCCGCGCTTCGGCCCCGGCGGCATCGTCTTCGACACCGGCCAGGTGCTGTTCGGGCTCGTGCGCGGGTACGAGGCGAGCGGCGACCCTGCGCTGCTCGCTGCCGCGCGCCGCGCCGCCGACTGGCTCACGCGCGTCGCCGACGAGCGTCTGCGCTGGACACGCCACGAGTACCTCGACACGCCGCACGTCTACAACAGCCGAACCGCGTGGGCGCTGCTGCTCTTCAACGCGCTCGAGCCCGATGCGCGCCGCGAAGCGGTCGCCCGCAGCAACCTCGACTGGGCGGTGAGCGAGCAGCGGCCGAGCGGCTTCTTCGACCGCTGCTCGTTCGCGCGCGGCGAGGCGCCGTTCAGCCACACGATCGCGTACGCGGCAGGCGGATTGCTGGAGGCAGGACTTCTGCTTCGTGAACCCCGCTACGTCGAGTCCGCTGCCCGATGCGCCGATGCCACCATGCACCTTCTCGACGACGCCGGGCGGTTGCCGTCGACGGTCGCCGTCGATGGCTCGCCGGCGTCGCGATCATGCTGCCTGACCGGCAACTGCCAGTTCGCGATCGTCTGGCTGCGGCTCGACGCCGCCGTCGGCGCCCCGCGCTACCGGCGCGCGGCACTGCGCGCCCTCGACTTCGTCATGACGACGCAGGACATCGCCGCCGCCGATCCGGGCATCCGCGGCGGCATCAAGGGCTCGCATCCCGTGTGGGGCTGCTACGCCCCGCTGACGCTACCGAACTGGGCGACGAAGTTCTTCGTTGACGCGATGTGGTTGCGCACCGATCTGCCACCATGAGCCGAAGCGTTCGCATCCTCAACGGCAGCTTCGACGCACTCACGTTCGAGGAGACCGTCGACGCCGTCCTCGCTGCGATCCGGTCGGGCGCGGGCGGATGGGTGTGCACCGTGAACGTTGCGACGCTGATGGCGATGCGCCGGAATCAGGCGCTGCAGTCGTTCGTCGATCGCGCCCTGCTCGTCGTCGCGGACGGCCAGCCGATCGTCTGGTGCGCGCGGGTGTTCGGCGGCAGGCTCCCGGAGCGCGTCGCCGGAATCGACCTGCTGGAAGCGCTGGCCGGGCGCGCGGCGGTCGAGGGCGCGCGCGTGTACCTGCTCGGCTCGACGGCGCCGCTCGTCGCGCGCGCCGTGGCGCGCCTGCGCGCACGCCACCCGGGCCTCGCGATCGACGGTGCGCACGGTCACTTTCCGCTCGCGACCGCTGACGAACGCGCTGACGAGATCCGCGCGCACTCGACCGACCTGCTCTTCGTGGGCATGGGAACGCCGCGCCAGGAGGGCTTCATCGATTCGCAGTGGACGCGGCTCGGCGCGACGGTCGCGATCGGCGTCGGCGGCAGCATCGACGTGCTCGCCGGCGCGCGTCTGCGGGCGCGCCCGTGGATGCGCCGTGCCGGGCTCGAATGGCTGGCGCGCATGGCGCAGGAGCCGCGCCGACTGATGCCCCGCTACCTCGTCTGCAACACCATGTTCTGCCTGCTGATCGCGCGTACGCTGATGCTGCGCACGACGCGCTGGCTGCTGCGGAGCTGACGGTGCCGCCGCTGCGCCTCGCCGCCGTCATCGGCACGCGCCCGGAGGCGATCAAGCTCGCTCCCGTGATCCTCGCGGCGCGCGCACGCCCGGCGCAGTACGAGATCGAGATCGTGCGCACCGGACAGCACGGCGAGCTCGTCGACGCCATGCTGAGCGAATTCGACCTCGAGGCCGACGTCGACCTCCACGTCATGCAGCGCGACCAGGACCTCGCCCACGTGCTTGCCGAGAGCGTTCGCGGCCTGTCGGAGCTGTTCGCGCGCACGCGGCCCGACTGGGTGATCGTCCAGGGCGACACGACGACGACGCTCGCCGGAGCGCTCTCGGCGTTCTACAACCACGCCCGCGTCGGCCACGTCGAAGCGGGGCTCAGGACCGGCGATCGCACGAGTCCCTTCCCGGAGGAAGCCAACCGGTCGCTGACTGCGCGCCTCGCCGATCTGCACTTCGCACCGACCGAAGGCGCGCGGCGCAACCTGCTGCGCGAAGGCATCGAACCGGCTGCGATCGTCGTCACCGGCAACACCGTCGTCGACGCGCTGCTCGGCACCTGCCGGCGCAACGCCGACACTCCCGCGCGCGACGAAAGAGCGGCGCCAGGCTACGTCCTCGTCACCGCCCACCGACGCGAGAGCCACGGCGAGGCCCTTTCGCGGATCTGCGACGCCGTGCGCGAGCTGCTCGAGCGCCACCCGTGCACGCGCGTCTGGATCCCGATGCACCCGAGCCCCCGCGTACGCGAGGTGATCGTCAGCCGCCTGGGCGGCCACGATCGCGCCGTGCTGACCGAGCCGCTCGGCTACGCCGCGTTCGTGCGCGCGGTCCAAGGGGCCACGCTCGTTCTCACGGATTCGGGCGGCGTCCAGGAGGAGTGCGCTGCCCTCGGCAAGCCCGTGCTCGTGCTGCGCGAGCACACCGAGCGTCCCGAGTGCGTCGATGCCGGCGTCGCACGCGTCGTCGGAACTTCGAGCGACGCGATCGTCGCCGCCGCTTCGCGCCTGCTCGACCACCCGCCGAGCCGGGACGCGATGGCGCACGCGACGGCCGCGTTCGGCGTCGGCGACGCCGCCGAGCGCATCCTTGCCGCGCTCAGCGAAGAAGCCGGTCGCCGCCGCTGAGCCGGCCGAGCAACGCTGTCACGCGCTCTCGTACAGCCGCGTCAGCACGAACTCGCGGTGGCCGAGCGCCTCGGCAGCGGTCAGCCGGCCGTTCGCGGTGCGCAGCATGCATTCGAGCAACCGGTCGCCAGCCTGGTCGAGATTGATCTCGCGCTGCAGCAACCCGGAGGTGTCGACGTCGATGTGCTCGGCCATCAGCCGCACCGTGCGCGGATTGGCGCAGATCTTGATCACCGGCAGGATCGGGTTGCCGATCACGTTGCCCTGCCCCGTCGGAAAGAAGTGCACCGCGTAGCCCGACGCCGCGCACAGCGTCACCATCTCGGCGGCGGCACTCGACGAGTCCATGAACCAGAGGCCCGGATGGGTCGGCACCTCGGCCTTGTCGAGGACGCCGTCGACGGTACACGTCTTGCCGATCTTCTGGATGTTGCCGAGCGCCTTCTCCTCGATCGTCGTCAGGCCGCCGGCGATGTTGCCCTTGGTCGGCTGCGAGTCCGAGAGGTCGCTCGTCTTGTGGCGCTCGATCACGCCCTGGTAGCGGTCGAACATGAACATGAACCGCTCGCGCACCGCGTCGTTGGCGCAACGCGCGGCGACGATCTGCTCGCCGCCGGTGAGCTCGGTCGTCTCGCCGAAGCACAGCGTCGAGCCGAGCGCGTGCAACTTGTCGAACGCGTTGCCGACGGTCGGGTTGGCGCCGCAGCCCGACGTCGTGTCACTCTCGCCGCACTTCGTCGAGACCCAGAGCTCGTCGACCGGGCAGCGCTCGCGCTGCTGCTCGCTCGCCTGCTGCACGAACTCGCGCGCCGCCTTCGACGCGCGCATGATCGTGTCGTGGTCGCCGTGTCCCTCGATGCCGAAGCCGACGACGGGTTTGCCGGTCGCGGCGATGCCGTCGACGACCTTCTTCGTCCAGCCGTCCTCGATGCCGATGACGACGACCGCGGCGACGTTCGGGTTGCAGCCGGCACCGATCAGGGTGCGGAAGTGCAGCTCGAGGTCGGCGCCGAACTGGAGGCGCCCGTACGGATGCGGAATCGCCAGCGCGCCCTTGATGTTGTGCGCGACCGCCTCGGCAGCGGCGTTCGAGAGGTCGTCGAGCGGCAACACGATGACGTGATTGCGCACGCCGACGCGGCCGTTCGCGCGGCGAAAGCCGAGAAAGGTCGTCTCCCTGTTCACGATCGTCATGCTCTTGCCCTCACCAGCGCTTGGTCTTGATGTTGTGGACGTGGGCGTGCTCGCCCTTCCTGATCGCGGCGACGACCTTGCCCATGTCGATGCCGTACTTGACGACGGTGTCGCCGACCGCCATGTCGCGCAGCGCCACCTTGTGACCGATCGGGATGTCCTGACGCGCCTCGAGCGCGATCGTCCGGTCGTCGTCCATCACCCAGCCCGTCATCGCCGTGCCGCGGGTCACCCCCTCGACGACGACGACGGCGACGGTGTCCTCGGCGTCGTGCAGGATGCAGTGGATCATCGCGCTCCCCGTTTTCGTGCAATCGAGTCGATCCTAGCGGACCTATCGCACGCCCCTTCGGGCCGAGGCGCGCCGGGGTTGCCGTAAGCTAGCCGGCGATGGAAAAGCCCAGCGCCGTCGCGGCGCGCACCTTCCCGACCGCGCAGGAAGACGCCGAGAAGGAGATCGTCAGCCCGAACGCCCGCTACGAGGGACCGGAAAGCGCCTACCGGCTCGCGTTCACCGACGTCGACTTCCTGCTGCGCGAGGAGCTGCGGCCGATCCGGCTGCAGCTCGAGCTCCTCAAGCCCGAGCTCGTCCAGAACGAGCACGGCGTCGATGCGACCATCGTCTTCTTCGGCAGCGCCCGCGTCGTCGCGACCGAGGTCGCCGAGCGCGAGCTCGCCGCCGCACGCGCGGCCGGCGACGCGCGCATGCTGAAGGCGGCACAGACGCGGATCGCGATGTCGCGCTACTACGAGGAGGCGCGCCGCTTCGCCGCGCTCGTGACGCGGCGCTCGGCGTCGCTCGACAAGCCGATCTACGTCGTCACCGGTGGCGGCCCCGGGATCATGGAGGCCGGCAACCGCGGCGCGTTCGAGGTCGGCGGCAAGAGCGTCGGCCTCAACATCGTCCTCTCGCACGAGCAGGTGCCCAACCGCTACATCACGCCGGAGCTGTGCTTCCAGTTCCACTACTTCGCCCTGCGCAAGATGCACTTCCTGATGCGCGCGATCGCGCTGGTGTGCTTCCCGGGCGGCTTCGGCACGCTCGACGAGTTGTTCGAAGTGCTGACACTGGTGCAGACCGGCAAGTCGCGGATGCGGCCGATCCTGCTTTTCGGCCGCGAGTTCTGGACGCGGCTGATCGATTTCGATCTGCTGATCGAGACCGCGATGATCGCGCCCGAGGACACCCGCCTGTTCCACTTCGTCGAAACCGCGGAGGAGGCGTGGGCGCTGCTCGCCGCCGAGTACGGCTACGACCTGCCGAACACCGAGGGTGGCGAGCTTGCGCTCGACATCTGAAGTCATGAAGCCGCCACGCGCTCTTCGTTCGCTGCCCCTCGAGGGGACGCGGCCGGGCTTGGCGCGGCCCGGCACCCGGCCGGGACGATGCGATGAATAAGCTCGTCAGCCTGATCGGCGCGCCGACCGACGTCGGCGCCGGCCAGCGCGGCGCCAGCATGGGCCCGGAGGCGCTTCGCGTCGCCGACATCGGCCCCGTGCTCGTCCGCCACGGCCTCGATGTCGTCGACCGCGGCAATCTCGGTGGTCCCGCGAACCCTTGGCAGCCGCCGCAGAACGGCTATCGCCATCTCGACGCCGTCGCCGCCTGGAGTCGCAGCGTCCACGACGCCGTCTACGCCGAGCTCGCGGCCGGCCGCATGCCGATCCTGCTCGGCGGCGACCACAGCCTCGCGATCGGCTCGATCAGCGCGGTCGCACGCCATTGCCGCGAGACCAGCAAGAAGCTGCGCATTCTCTGGCTCGACGCCCACGCCGACTTCAACGACAACGTGCTGACGCCGAGCGGCAACATCCACGGCATGCCCGTCGCGTGCCTGTGCGGCAACGGTCCGCAGGAGCTGATCGAGATCGGCGGCAAGGTGCCCGCGATCAGCGCGAAGTGGGTACGCCAGATCGGCATCCGCAGCGTCGACGCAGGCGAGAAGCGCCTCGTCCACGAAGCGGGCCTCGACGTCTTCGACATGCGCTTCATCGACGAGCAAGGCATGCGCCACACGATGGAGCTCGCGCTCGCGACGATCGACGCCAACACGCACCTGCACGTCAGCTTCGACGTCGACTTCCTCGACGCCGACATCGCTCCCGGCGTCGGCACGACGGTCAAGGGCGGGCCGACGTACCGCGAGGCGCAGCTGTGCATGGAGATGATCGCCGACACCGGCGCGCTCGCGTCGCTCGACGTGATGGAGCTCAACCCCGCGCTCGATGTGCGCA
>Ga0070661_100002487_pt1 | contig 12629 bp, 11 predicted proteins | sample KBSC43metaG_FD_64663 | JGI IMG/M metagenome (GOLD analysis project Ga0070661, IMG submission 64663) | Corn rhizosphere microbial communities from Kellogg Biological Station, Michigan, USA - KBS C4-3 metaG | ecosystem: Host-associated > Plants > Roots > Rhizosphere > Soil ...
AAACCGATCAGGACGAACGCGACAAGGCACAGCGCAGCGGCAATGAAGAACATCCGCTCGGCGCGTCGCGATAAAAGAGCTGCCGTCACAGGCGATGCCCTGTCCGACCATTGATGAACGCTCATTGTTGGAAATCCGGGTCGCCGGTCTGCCACAGCGCGAATGCGACCATGTCTGCAGTGTTGAGATCCTCCTGCCGTCGGGTGGCGTCGAAGCCGGTGTGGCCGGCGGCATAGCCGACACGCAGCAGCACCGGCTCGCCCTCGCGGTCGCCGCCTCCAGACGCGCAGCGAACTTCACCAAAAGCGGAAGAACTGCTGCCGGCCAGAGACTTACGCCGGTCGTTACTAGCCAACTACTAAGTTGGCGCAGATCACCGGTTCCCCCATGAGTTCCGCGACTTGCTTGAGACGAACCTCTAATCCTTAGTTAGCGCTCGGCTCGCAGTTTCGCTTATCCGAAAACTCGGGCTCCTCTCTTCCGCGCGTCCGCGTTCATCACCACAAAGCGGAGGTCCGCGAACGGCCAATTGTAGACATGGGCCCCAGGAGTGTCGAACCTCGTTTCGCGTGCGGGGCTCTTCGCGCTTCAGCGCCGCAAGTTCGCGAGAGCACGCCCGACCAGGCACGACGGGTCGGCATCGGGGTTGCGCCAGTCGGCCCGACCGGGGTGGGTAAACGTGAGCACCAGCCGGTTATCGCCATTGGCGTGAGTCTCACTGCACCATCCGCGGCGGTTCGTCTCTTGGAAACTGTCGACCTGTTGTGCTGCGCCGAGGCATTCTCGAACCCATCGCCCGGCGGTTCCACCGAAGCATAGCACGGCGCGGACACCCAAAGCGTCGATGACAGCGCGATGAACCGGCCAGCATGCCTCAAGCAATACTTCCTTGTTTGACTGAAGCATCGCCTCCGTCGACGAGCGAATGAATATGACGTTGCTGGCCGGGACCGCTCGTGGATCAAGATCAAGCGACGTCAGCATGTGTAAGACCCTCGGGGCCATGCCCCACGTCCCAGGCGGAGCACCGTGCCAGCTCTCATCCGCATAAGCTGACCACCAGGCCGGTCCTTCCCGGAACCGAAGCAAATCTTCGCTGATCGTCTCGCTCGCTTGGGCTTTAGGGTCGCCGCCGGGATTAAGCCCGAGAATGTAAAGATCCCTCCGCTGGGAGAAGGCGGCGCGACCAGAGTAGAAGACTTTCCCGGACTGCGAGAGGAGCGATGTCGCAAGTGAGTCGAGGGCCGCGGCTATTTGAGGGTGGACCGTCGGATCTGCCACGACCGTCTGCGACTATCGGCCCAGCAGGCGTTGCCCATCCGACCGCCAGAGTGAAGCTGAGGCGTGGTCGGGGGATGCTTGCGGCGTGAAGATGATGAGTACCGACAAATGACACGATTAGGGGACAGACCCGCGTGCCACAGTCCGGCCAACTCGTCCAATGGATTTGGTGCAACTGCTCGGACGGAACGTGCGTGCGGCCCGGTTGGCGCGCGGCTTGTCGCAGGAGCAGCTCGCCTTCGAGGCCGAGATGAAGCGGACTTATCTCAGCGATCTGGAGCGAGGGACGCGCAATCCCAGCGTTCGGGCGCTCGGACGGCTTGCTCGAGCACTAGGTGTTGAGCCACCGGAATTGCTCCGGCGCAGAGATCAAATCGAATCATGAGGGACCGGCCGCTAGCCGAACCAGCGCGAGGCCTTCATCAGTTGAACCATCCTGCCGAGCTCGGTGGCAGCTACCGTTTTCGAGAGCTGACCCCAGACGTCGTCCAGCATGTCGGCGAAGGACACCAGGCGGATTGGGTTACCGCGTAGGCGACGTTTGAAGTCTAGATTGTTTTCCCAAGCTCCGCGCGAGCTTGGATTCAGCACCCGCGTTACGGCCGTCCAGTAGGTGAACTCACTCGTTCCGGTCGCGCGCTCGACCGCGCCGACGAATCCGTCCGCCCATTTGTCGCTGCACAATTCCCGAAAGCTGAGCCAGGCGCTGCGTCCTCCGATCTGCTTCTCTCCAGCAATGCAGCCGAGGCTGTAGCCCGGATTGAAGCCCTCCTGCCAAGACTTGCACGACACAGCGATCACCTTTTCCGGACCGCTAAGCCGCGGGTGAATTGCAAGAACATCGATATCGCTGGCGACGGCGTCCTTTCTCGTCACATAGTCTGGGTGATCTTTGCGCGGCTTGAACTTCACGTTGTGCATCGTGAAGTAACCCTTGTGCATGAGATACTCGTCAACGAGTTGCTCGAGAATATCTTCTTTCATCGGCTAACACCCGGTTGGTCGACCAGCCTGGTTGCACAGGACCAGTGAAGAAACGGTGTGAAAACCTAGGCTACCGGCTCGCCCCAAGTCTGTCCTAATGAAGTTGGATACTTATCCTCCAGATCCCTTCTCCGCTTAGCCCATGATGCTTCTGGCTGCAGCTTGGCGGCGGCCTCCACGACCCAGCTTTCGAGATGCGGCTTCCCATTATGAAAGCCGACCGCGCCATACCGCTTCATGTCCTCCAACAGCCCAAAATACTCCATGATCGTATCCTGCACCCACTTGTTTGCCTTGCGAACCTCCTCCTCGTTGGCGAGCTGCTGTTGGACCTCTGCCGGCGATGGCTGGCGCACGAGCTGATACTTGTCGTGCATAATCACCAGCTCGTTGATGAGCTTAATCGCCTTGAAGTCGCCCTTCGCCGCAGTTTCGACGAGCTTGTGGTTGATGACCTCCTCGAGCGGCTTGCGAACCCGCCGGCCGTCGGGCCCGGTAACGAAAATCCTCTTCTTCAGCATCTTCTGAAGCTGGGATTCGCGGGTCGATCCCCTGGGGCGGCCACGGGGGTTGGGAGAGGGCTGCCCCTTCTTGAACTGATGCTCCTTTGGCGGCTTGCCTTTGCCAACCTCGTACGGCTCTGACGTTTCATGCGGCATCTGCAGGGCACTCCTCGACCTGCGATGCGATCGCGTTGCGGCGCTGTTCGTACGTCTCACCCGTGGCTTCGAGGATCGGCTGCTGTCCGGTCATCGCGATCCAACGCTCCAGCGCGACATCGACATATGCCGGCTCAATCTCCAGCCCACGGGCCCGGCGTCCGGTGAGTTCGCACGCAAGCAGCAGGGTGCCCGAGCCTAGGAAGCCGTCGAGCACGATGTCGCCCCGGCGGGTCACATCCTGGATTACGTCGGCGACCAGCGCGGTCGGCTTGACCGTCGGATGCAACGCCAGATCCTCGCGCCTGCTGCCGACGAAGCTGTTGACCGAAGCATAGTCGAAGACATTCGTGCGATTGCGGCCATGCCGGCCGAGTTCGACGGCGTTGAAGTGCGGAGTATCGCCGACCCGGAACACGGCAATCAACTCGTGCTTCGACCTATAGAGCGAGCCCATACCGGCGTTGCTCTTGTTCCAGACGCACAAGTTTAAGAATGCCCCGTAGAGCGCGCGGGCAACCGCGATCAGCTCCTGGATGTGCCGCCAATCCATGAAGAGGAAATGGACTGCGCCATCGCGCGAAAAGCCGATGAGAACGAGGATGAACTTGCGGATGAACTCGATGAACTCCTCAGGGCTCAACTCACCCGACGCCATCTGGAACTCGCGATGGCGACCCTTCGCGTTCGCGAACCCGTTGATGGTCACATTGTACGGTGGATCGCTGACGACCGCGTCGGCTCGCTCCCCCGCCATGAGCGCGGCGAGCGAACTTCCGTCCAGCAGGTCCCCCGATCCAATCCGGTGAGGTCCACAGATCCAAATGTCACCTGGTCTGGTGACGGGCTCATCTGGAACAGCAGGAATCGTTTCGTCGTCAGGGTCTGGGCTCTCCGCGAGGATCGTGTCGATTTCGCCCATCGCAAAGCCGGTCAGTTCGAGGTTGAGCCCCTCTGCCTGGATCTCCTCGAGTTCGACACGCAGCAGTTCGACGTCCCAGCCGGCATTCGTCGCAATTTTGTTGTCAGCAATGCGCAGCGCCCGCTTGGCCGCAGCTGTCAGGCCGCCAAGGCGGATCACGGGCACGGTTTCGCGGCCCTGCAGTTGGGCCGCCCGATAGCGCCCGTGGCCGCAGATGATGACTGAGTCCTCTTCTACAAGGATCGGATTGAAGTAGCCCGAGTTCCCAATGCTGTCGGCAATCTGCTGGACCTGATTCTTGCTGTGGGTCCTGGGATTGCGCGGATCGGGTTTCAGGGAACCCAGCGGTATATATTCAATCACATGAGCTTCAGACACGGGAGTCCGCCTTTCACTTCGCGCGAGAGCCAAGGCTCTCGGAGGTGGTTCGGCGGGTCCGATCTCGCTTGTACGCGATGGGTCTTAACGGGCGGGTTTACGGCGCGAAAAAAATTCGCGGCCGGCGCGCATGTTCCCTGCTCCGGCGGATTCTTTTCCCTGTTATTCAACGGCGAGTCCCTGGAGAAAGCGGCAGATTTCTGCCGTTGCGAGCGGCACGGTGCGGCTGGACGCCGCGTGTTTCGCTGTATTTTCCCTGATAACAGGGAAGAGAGCGGTTCGCCCGCGACTACGCCCACCGCCATTCTCATCAGCTGTCAGGTGACGTGCAGGCCGTCGAGCAGCAGCTTCAGCCCGGCGATGACCATCAGCCAATAGACGATCACGTAGAAGCGCTCGACGGCGACCTTGCGCACGAGCTTCACGCCGGCGAAACTGGAGAGGACCGCGACCGGCAACAGGACCAGCGTCGCCTCCGCATTCTCCAACGTGAACTGGCCGAGCGCAACATAGGCCGGGACCTTGATCCAGTTCACCACCGCAAAGAAGATCGCCGAGGTGCCGACGAAAGTGTCGCGGTCGAGCCGTCTCGGCATTACCCACATCTGGAACGGCGGGCCTCCGGCATGGGCGATCTGGCTGGTGAAGCCTGTGACGACTCCGAACAGTGTCCCGACCCACGGCGGGGAGTTGCGCGGCGCCGCGATCCGCCCGCCGCGCTCGACCCACAGGCGATACGCACCGAACAGGATCGAGATCCCGCCGAGCACCGCCATCACCGCCGCTTCGGGAACGCTCGCGGCGAACAGGTAGCCGAGCGCGATCCCGACCGCTGCGCCCGGGAGCATGATCGCGAGAATGCGCCCGCTCCAGCTTCGCCTGAACGCAGTCACGCCGACGAGGTCCTGGGCGATCAGGATCGGAAGAAGGATCGCCGCGGCTCGGATCGGATCGCGCGTCGCGAAGGCCATCAAGGGTGTCCCGAGCGCGCCGAGGCCGGTGAATCCGCCCTTGGCGAGGCCGACCAAGACGACCGCGGGAAGCGCGAACAGGTAGAATTCGGGCCGGTCGGGGACGGCGATCAGCTGGCCGCGACCTTCGCCGGGTCGAGACGCGGGGTCAGCAGATGGATGATCAGCAGCGCGAGCAGATAGACCGACCCCGAGACGAGAAAGATCAGCGTGTAATTGCCGTGACGCTCAAGCACCTCGCCGATGAACAGCGAGAAGAGCATTCCGCCGACCGCTCCGGCGGTGCCGCCGATCCCGATGACCGAGCCCACCGCTTTTCTCGGAAACATGTCCGAGGGCAGCGTGTAGATGTTCGCGGAGAAGGCCTGGTGCGCGGCCGTCGCAAGGCTGATGATCGCCACCGCGCCCCACAGACTATCCACATATTGGGCGAAGAAGATCGGCGTCACCGCGAGCGCGCAGATCAGCATCGTCGTCTTGCGCGCGGCATTGATCGACCAGCCGCGGTGGATGAGGTGCGACGACAGCCACCCACCGCCGATCGAGCCGAGATCGGAGACGATGTAGATGACCGCGATCGGAACGCCGAAGGTGGAGAGGTCGAGCCCGTGCCGCTTGTGCAGGAAGTCGGGCAGCCAGAACAGGAACATCCACCACACGGGGTCCGTCAGGAACTTGCCGATCGCGAACGCCCAGGTCTCCTTGCAGCGGAGCAGCGGTAGCCAGGACATCTTCTGAGCGGGGTCGGGCGGATCGCGCTCGATGTAGGCGAGCTCCTCGGGGGATACGCGCCGGGACTCGCGCGGCCGGCGATAGAGCGCGAGCCAGGCAACGAGCCAGATCAGGCTGAGCGCGCCCGAGACGACGAATGCGCCGCGCCAGCCGAAGCCGGTCACGAGAATCGGGAGGATCAGCGGGGTGACGATCGCGCCGACGTTGGAGCCGGCGTTGAACAGGCCCGTCGCGAACGCGCGCTCCTTCTTGGGGAACCACTCGGTGACGGCCTTGAGGCCGGCGGGGAAGTTGCCGCTCTCGCCGATTCCGAGCATGAAACGGACCATCGCGAAGCTGGTCACCGATCTCGCGGCGGCATGGAGCATGTGCGCCGCCGTCCAGATGACGAAGGCCGCGGCATAGCCGAAGCGGGCGCCGATGCGGTCGACGATATTGCCGAAGAAGATGTAGCCGACCGCGTACGCCAGCTGAAAATAGAAGACGATGTCGGCATAGGTGTTTTCGTCCCAGCGGAATTCCCGCTGAAGCGTCGGCTTCAGGAGGCCGATCATCTGCCGGTCGATGTAATTGATCGCCGTCGCCGCGAAGAGCAGCGCCACGACGATCCAGCGCACGCGTCCAACCCTCACCGCGGACGGCGCGTCGGCCGCTCCGTCAACTAGCCTGTTGGCCATCCCACTCGCCCTCATTTCTCCTGTGCAGGAGCCCCTCGACTCACTTTTCTACGGGAAACCGGTGTCAGCTACAAATCAGCTTAAACCCGGCTCGGGCTTCGCGGCAACGAGCCGGCACCGGACCTGCATTCCACCATTGAAATGCGCTTCAACGCCTTGGCCCGGACGAGCATCGTGCACGCCGGTCACCGCTCCCGACGAAATCCACTGGCCGGGCTCGAGCGCAATTCCGCGCCGAGCCATCAGCTCGAAGAGGAATCGTGCCGAACCAAGCGCACCATTGGGAAAGGCCGTAGCTTTTCCCGACCCGACCTCGACGCCGTCGAGCAGTGTCTTGACCGTCCAGCTTTCGAAGCCGCTTTCCCGCCAATCGTCGATCGCGGCGCCAACCACGAGACCATTGTTGTTGCCGAAGTCCGAAACGATCGCCACCGGCCCCAACTGGTTGATCGCCCGCAATGGCGAACTCGCAATCTCGATGCCGACATGCACGGCGTCGATGAGATCGGCGGCGTCCTCGAGCGAAAAGCTGGTTTGCGCCGGGTCGGGCTTTCGTCCGATCCGGAGCAGGAACTCGGCTTCCGCGGCGGCGAACCCCTTGTCGAACACCGGCATGCGGATCGCATCGCCGTCACCTTGCACCGGACGGCTCGAGAAGATCGGCCCGGCAATCCGGTCGACGCCGAAACGGCCGACGAGGGGCGGCGGCACGCGGCCCACCTTCCATCCGACGATCGGCCGTTTCCAGGCGGCGATCGCGGCATCCTGCACCGCGTAGGCTTCGTCGAGCGATGTCGGCATGTCGCCCGGATAGTCCGGCAATCCGGACGCCGAGCGTCGCGCAGACAGGAACCGATCCGCAATTACGGCCGCATCATTGTTCGCCAGTGTCACTTGCCCTCCCAGCCGCTTTCACCGCAATCGCGATGCTAGAGGAAACCGGTGTCATTCGCAATTTGCAAGAACCAATTCGCATGAAGCCAAGAAATTCACGAAGCGGCAGCGCCGGCGAAGGTGCGGATCGCGGCCGCCGGATCGGGGCCTCGCAAGAGGAGCGCGGAGTCGCGCACGGCGCCGCGAAACGCGGGATCGCGAGCGAGGCTATCAGGGAAGATCTCGCGCAGGTCGAGGATGCGATCGACTGCGTCACCGCCGCGCGAAAGAGCCGTCAACCGCTCGGCGAGCGGATCGACGATCGCTGCTCCGGCGCGAGCCTGACGTTCGAGGAAGACGAGCCATGCCGCGATCGGGACGGCCAGCCGCTCGATCCGGCGGCTCGATGCCTGCGCTTCGATGATCGTGTCGAGCAGCCGATAGGGGAGCTTTTGGGAACCGTCCCAGGCAATCTGGGCAAGCTTGTGGTGGATTGCGGGGTTGCGGAAGCGCGCGAACGTCTCATTGGCGTAGCGCTCGAGGTCGATCGGTGAGGGCTGGAGCGCGGGGATGATATCGTCGCGGACGAGGCGTTCGACAAATGATGAAAGCGCGGGATCGGCCATCGCGTCGGCTACCGTCTCGAGTCCCATGAGCAGGCCCATATAGGCGAGCGTCGAATGGGCCCCGTTCAGGATGCGCAGCTTGGCGCGCGCCCAGGCATCGACGTCGGAAGAGATCGTGACACCGACCGACGCGAGGTTGGGCGAGGCCGGGGGAAGCACGTCTTCGATGACCCACTGCGCATAGGCTTCGCGACTGACCGGCATCGCGTCATCAAACCCCGTCCCCTCGCGCACCATTTGGCGCAGGCGCTCGTCGGTCGCAGGAGTAATCGAATCGACGACGGTGTTGGGGAAGCGCGCCGCGCCTTCGATCCAGCGGGCGAGTTCCGGCTCGAGCTGCTCGGCGAAGGCGATCACCGCATTGCGCAGCTTGGTTCCGTTCGACACCATGTTGTCGCAGCAGATTGGCGTGAACGGCGGTAGCCCACCGGAACGCCGGTCTGCGAGGCCCAGTGCGAGCCAGCCGACCAGGCTCCGAGGCTGCTCGGGCTCGGCGAGATCATGGACGATATCGGGGTGGGCGAAATCCAGCGTGCCGTCGGCGGCGAGGCAATAGCCCTTTTCGGTGACGGTGCTGGTGACGAACCGGACGGCCGGCTCGGCAAGCTGCCTGCGGATCGCCGCACCATCGCCTGGCCCGAAGAATCGATTGTGTGCACCGATGGTGCGGAAGCTCGTTTCCGTGTCGAGGGTGGCGAGGGTGTAGAGCCCGTCCTGCGCCTTGAGGCTGTCGATGGTGCCTGCACTGCGGAGCGACACGGCCGCGATTCCCCAGCGGGGATCCTCACGGAGCAGCCGGTCGATATAGTCCGCCTGATGCGCACGATGGAACGCGCCGGGGCCGAAGTGGACGATGCCCGTAGTCAGCCGGTCGCGATATTCGGGGCGCTTCAAAGCGTGACGCCGCGCTTCCAGATCGCAATCTCGCGCTCGTCGTTCCGCTCGCTCGCGGTCTCGTCGCCAGACGCGACGCGCATGACGAGCTTCAGCAGCTGGTCGGCGGATTGATCGAGGCCGTTCGTCAGCACCTTGCCGGCGTCGAAGTCGATCCAGTTTTTCTTTCGCTCGGCGAGCGCGCTGTTTGACGCGATCTTCACCGTCGGCACCGGGAAACCCAGCGGCGTACCGCGACCGGTCGTGAACAGGATGATTGTCGCTCCGGCGGCGGCGAGCGCGGTCGAGGAGACCGCGTCATTGCCCGGTGCTTCGAGCAGCGTGAGACCATTGCGCCGGACTTGCTCGCCATAGCGGAGCACGTCCCCGACGGGGGCGTGACCGCCCTTCTGTACTGCGCCGAGCGACTTTTCCTCGAGCGTGGTGATCCCGCCCGCGAGGTTGCCGGGCGAGGGGTTCTCCGAGACCGGCTGTCCGTGCGTCAGGAAGTAGCGCTTGAAGTCGTTCACGACGGCCGCGAGCGAATCGAATACGGCGCGGTCGCGAGCGCGCGCCATCAGCATCCGCTCGGCGCCGAAGATCTCGGGAATTTCGCTGAGCACCGCGGACCCGCCGGACCCTATGACCAGGTCGGCCATGCGCCCGACCAGCGGATTGGCGGTGAGGCCGGAGAATGCGTCGGACCCGCCGCATTTCAGGCCGAGCACGAGCTTCGACAGCGGGACCGGACTGCGCTTCGCAAGCGACGCGGTCGCGACCAGTGCATCGATGATTGCGAGGCCGGCGTCGGTCTCGTCCTCTTCGGCTTGCGCCTTCATCGTCCGGATCTTGGCGCGCAATGATTCGGGGATTTCATCGAGGAGCGCGTCGAGCTGGTTGGATTCGCAGCCGAGCCCAATGATCAGCACTCCCCCGGCATTGGGATTGCAGGCAAGCGCCGCGAGGACCGAGCGGGTGCCGGCAAGGTCCTCGCCGAGCTGCGAGCAGCCGAACGGGTGGGTGAAAGCGTAGACGCCGTCGATCGTCTTCGAGTGGCGGGCATGCGCGATGGCGGCGATGCGCTCCGCGGTGCGCGAGACGCAGCCGACCGTCGGCAGGATCCAGATCTCATTCCTGGTTCCGACGCGTCCGTCGCTCCGCTGGTAGCCCGAAATGCGAAGATCGGCGGCGGAGGGAAGGGGAAGAGCCGCCGCTGGTTCGTACTGGTATCCCTCGACGCCGCTGAGCAGCGTCTCGATATTGTGCGTGTGGGCGTGCGCTCCAGCCGCTATCGGCGCGGTCGAGCGGCCGACAGGCGCACCATATTTGCGAATGATCTCGCCGGCGGGGATGTCTTCGAGCGCGAATTTGTGTCCCTGCTCAATCGCATCGATCAAGCGAAGCGTCAGCCCGGCAACCGCGATCGTCTCCCCCACTTCGAGCCGCCTCAGCGCGATCGCGACATTGTCCTCTGCATCGACCCGGATCGCCGAAGGAGCGCGCTCAAAAGTCTGGGTTGGGTTCGAGAGCATCATCTGGTAACCGGTGTCAGACGCCTATTCCGGCGCCGGCGCAATGACAAGGGCGGCCGTTGGCAGGCGCCTGGCGCATCGTTATCTCATCCGCGGAGGCCAAAGCATTGGGCACAGGCGAGGAAACGTCCACTCCGCGGCGCAGCGGCAAGCCGCCGACGATCAACGATGTCGCGCGCCTTGCCGGCGTTTCCAAGAAAACGGTCAGCCGGGTCATCAACAATTCGCCCCTTCTCAACGAAGAAACGCGTGAGCGCGTGGAGCGGATCATCAAGCAGCTCGGCTATGTGCCCAACCCCCAGGCACGCGCCCTCGCGCTGAGGCGCAACTTCCTCGTCGGCCTGATCCACGACAACCCCAACGCGCAGACCGTCATCAACGTCCAGCAGGGCATCCTCGACGCTCTGCACGATACCGACTTCGGGCTCGTCGTTCGTCCGCTCGACCGGACGTCGCCGCGGATGCTCAATGACGTCCGTAACTTCCTCGAGCGGCAGCGGCTGTTCGGAGTGGTCATCATGCCGCCGCTGTCCGAGAATGACGCGCTGGCGCGGCTCTGCGACGAGCTCGGCGTGCGCTATACGCGGATGGGGTCGGCCGAATTGGACGATCCGGATCATCTGGTTGCCTCGAACGACCGGCAGGCGGTCCGCGAAGCAGTCACCTACCTGATCGAGCAGGGACACCAAAGGATCGGGCTGATCGAGGGGCCGCACGGCTTCCGCTCCGCGATCGAGCGGCGGCACGGTTTCGAGGATGCGCTGAGCGCGGCCAAGATTCGCCTGCCGCGAAGCCTCGTCGCCGAAGGGAGCTACACGTTCGAATCCGGGTTGAAGGCAGGCAATCTGCTGCTCGATCTGGTGCCGCCGCCGACCGCGATCTTCGCCTCGAACGACGAGATGGCGGCTGGCGTGCTGCACGCAGCGCAGCAGCGCGGACTCTTCGTGCCCCAGGACATCTCGATCATCGGCTTCGACGATACGGCGATCGCGGCGCACATCTGGCCGCCGCTGACCACCGTGCGCTGGCCAATCATCTCGATGGCCCGTTCGGCGGCGCTGAAGCTGGTCGGTGACGTGATCGACCCCGAGATTCACGTCGACGAACCATCGATGTTCATGTCGACGCTCGTCCGCCGCGCCTCGGTCGCCGCGCCGAAGGCATAGGACAAGCTCTTGAGCCCTGTTCTGACACCGGTTACCTGAACGTCGCGAAGATTCGATGGCAAAGCCGCTTCACCTTCATCCCGACCGGCTGTTCCCGGCAAATCCGCAGGTGCGGGGGATCGCGCGCGCGCTGTATGCCTCGGTCAAAGAGCTTCCGATCGTCAGCCCGCACGGCCATACCGATCCCAAGTGGTTCGCGACGAACGAGCCGTGGACCAACGCGACCGAGCTGCTGCTTGCACCCGACCACTATCTCTTCCGCATGCTCTACAGCCAGGGCGTGCCCCTCGACGCGCTCGGGGTTGCGGATCGCTCGGGAGTTTCGAACGCCGACCCGCGCGAAGGCTGGCGGTTGTTCGCGTCGCATTACTACCTGTTCCGCGGCACGCCTTCACGGATGTGGCTGGACCATGTCTTCGCCGAGATATTCGGGATCGACGTGAGGTTCGATGCTTCGAGCGCCGACCTCTATTACGACCGGATCAATAAAGCGCTGGCGACGCCGGAATTCCGCCCGCGCGCGCTATTCGAGCGCTTCAACATCGAGCTTCTCGCGACGACCGAGGGCGCCGACGATCCGTTGAAGGAGCATGCAGCGATCCGCGCGTCCGGCTGGAATGGGCGGGTGATCACCACCTATCGGCCGGACTCGGTCATCGATCCTGAGCATGAGGACTTCGCCGGTGCGCTGCAGCGCTTCGGGGAGATCGCCGGCGAGGATGTGACGAGCTGGGACGGCTATCTCGCCGCGCATCGCAAGCGCCGCGCCGACTTCCGTGCCGCGGGCGCCACCGCGACCGACCACGGCCACCCGAGCCCGCAAACGGCGGACCTGCCCGAGGCCGAGAAGCGCGGCCTCTTCGGCCGGATCGTCGCGGGCACCTGGAGCAAGGAAGACGCCGAGCTGTTCCGCGCGCAGATGCTGACCGAAATGGCGGCGATGAGCGTCGAAGAC
>Ga0070661_100002491_pt1 | contig 12616 bp, 6 predicted proteins | sample KBSC43metaG_FD_64663 | JGI IMG/M metagenome (GOLD analysis project Ga0070661, IMG submission 64663) | Corn rhizosphere microbial communities from Kellogg Biological Station, Michigan, USA - KBS C4-3 metaG | ecosystem: Host-associated > Plants > Roots > Rhizosphere > Soil ...
GGCGGCGCGCTCGCCTCGCTCACGTTCGAAGGCATCGAAGTGCTGCGGACGATGCCGCTGGGCTCAATCAACCCTCTCGACGCCGCCTGCTTCCCGCTCGTCCCCTATTGCAACCGCATCAAAGGCGGCCGCTTCAGCTGGGACGGGCGCCCGGTGCAGATGCCTGCCAACTTCCCGCCCGAGCCGCACAGCCTTCACGGCCTCGGCTGGCAGGCTGCCTGGACGGTCACCGCCGAGGCCGGCTTCAAGGGCACCCTCCACCACAGCTATGATGGTGGCGGCGCGTGGCCATGGGCCTACGATGCCGAGCAGCGCGTGCGGCTCGGCTCGCAAGGTTGCGCGATCACCCTCGACGTCACCAACCGCGGCGAGACGCCGATGCCCTGCGGCCTCGGTCTGCACCCCTACTTCCGGCGCCGCCCCGAAACGCAGCTGACGTTCGCTGCGGCGGGGATGCTGGAGGTGGACGACGCCATGATCCCCACCGGCGCGCTCTCGCCGCCCGAGCGTTTCGCCACCTGGGCGCAAGGCGCGCGCCTCCCCGCCCAAACGGTCGACCACTGCTTTACCGGCTGGCCCGGCACCGTCGATGTCGCCGATGATCTCGGCACCATCACGCTCGACGGGCGCGGAACCCCCTTCCTCCACCTCTACGCCCCGGCCGACGGCAGCGCGTTATGCCTCGAGCCGGTCACCCATTCGCCCGACGCTCCGAACCGGTTCCCGCGCGAAATGATCGCCCTGCCGCCGGGCTGCACGGCGAGCGCGACGCTGCGGATTGGGGCGAGACGTTGAGGGTCCGTGTGCGAACGTGAGGGCGGCCGACGTGCGGACAGGACGAAGCATCGCAAGGAAGGCCCAGGAACGGCACAGCCAATGTCAGGGCAGCCCATCCCGCCGCCATGGCATGCTCAGCCAATGGGACGATCGGCGCAAAAGAGGGCGGGTCGAAGCGCTGACGTGACGGAAGACAGGGTCGTTTTCGCCTTGGACTTCGGTCGGCTTGTCTGGTCCGTGGAGCCTTCGAGGGCCAATCAGTGGTTGTGGCGCGGCAGTCTTTTCGCGGTGCCGCGATATTTGAGCGCGAAGTCCATCACGCCGCCTTCGCCGAGCTGACCGGTCTTCTCGCGGTAGAGCTCTTCCCACGGGGTGTTCGACGGCGGGATCGGTGGCGGGGGGAGGGCGGCCTTGCGGCGGGCGATCTCGGCTTCGTCGACCAGCGCGTTGCAGGTGCCGGCGTTGAGGTCGACGCGGATCGTGTCGCCGGTCCGCAGCCACGCGAGGCCGCCGCCCGCGGCGCTCTCCGGGCTGGCGTTGAGGATCGACGGGCTGTCGCTGGTGCCCGACTGGCGTCCGTCGCCGAGCGTCGGCAACCACTGCACGCCTCGCTGGATCAGGGCGTCGGGCGGCTGCATGTTGACCACCTCGGCGCTGCCCGGCCAGCCGAGCACGCCGGCGCCGCGCATCACGAGGATGCAGTTCTCGTCGATCGCGAGGGCGGGATCGTTGATCCGCGCATGATAGTCGTCGCCGCCGTCGAATACGATCGCCCGCGCCTCGAAGCAGCCCTCATGGTCCGGGCGGCAGAGGTAGCGGGCGCGGAAGGCTTCGGAGATCACCGAGGTCTTCATGATCGCGAAATCGAACAGGTTGCCGGAAAGGACGAGGAACCCGGCCTCGCGCTGCAGCGGGTCGGCGAACGGGCGGATCATCTCGCGGTCGACGCTCTCGCGGCCGGCGACGTTTTCGGCGATGCTCCTTCCGGTGCAGGTGAGGCGCTCGCCGTCAAGCTTGCCCGCCTCGAGCAGCTCCCACAGCACTGCGGGCACGCCGCCCGCGCGGTGGAACCGCTCGCCGAGATACTGACCGGCCGGCTGCATGTTGACGAGGAGCGGCAGCTCGTAACCGTGGCGCCAGTCGGCCGGCGCGATCTCCACGCCGGCGTGGCGCGCCATCGCGACGATGTGCGGCTGGGCGTTCGACGAGCCGCCGATCGCGGTGACCGCGGCGATGGCATTGAGGAAAGCCTCGCGAGTGAGGATGCGGCTCGGGCGCAGGTCCTCGTGGACCATCTCGACGATCCGCCGACCGGTGCGATAGGCGAACTGCCCGCGCTCCTTGTAGGGCGCCGGAACCGCGGCGCAGCCGGGCAGCGACATCCCGAGCACCTCGGCGACCGCGTTCATCGTGCTCGCGGTGCCCATCGTGTTGCAGTGGCCGGGCGAGGGCGCGCTGTCGAGCGCCCGGCGGAGAAACTCGGCCTCGTCGATCTCGCCCGCGGCGAGCTTGCGGCGGCTGCGCCAGATGACGGTGCCCGAGCCGACCAGTTCGCCTTCGTGGTGCCCGTCGAGCATCGGCCCGCCGGAGAGCACGATCGCCGGGATGTCGACCGTGCTCGCGGCCATGATCTGGCTCGGCGTGGTCTTGTCGCAGCCGGTTGTCAGCACCACCCCGTCGATCGGGTAGCCGTTGAGGATCTCGACGAGCCCGAGGTAGAGCAGGTTGCGGTCGAGCGCGGCGGTCGGCCGGCGGCAGTTCTCGAAGATCGGATGGACCGGAAATTCGATCGGCACGCCGCCCGCGTCGCGAATGCCCGCCTTGGTCCGCTCCGCCAGTTCGAGGTGGATGCGGTTGCAGGGAACGAGGTCGCTTCCCGACTGGGCGATGCCGATGATCGGCTTGCCGCTGCGCAGTTCTTCCGGCGTCAGGCCGAAATTCATGAACCGCTCGAGGTAGAGCGCGGTCTGGTCCCAGCGCTCGGCGTTGTCGAACCAGTCGCGCGAGCGCAGCCGACGCGCCTGCGAGCCCTCGGTCACCGCCTAATCCTTGGCGCGGGCGGTGCGCTTGGCGAGCGTCGGCGCGGCGTCCGACTGGCGGCGGATCAGCTCGTAGCCGAGCGTGACGTAAGTCGGCTCGGGCTTGCCGCCGCTGCGCCGCTGCTTGAGTTCCGCGCTCAGCAGCTCGATCGCCCGGCGCGACATTTCGCCGATCGGCTGGCGGATCGTTGTCAGCTCCGGCCAGATCGTGCTGGCGATCGCGGTATCGTCGAACCCGCACACCGAAACGTCGACCGGTACGTCGAGGTGCAGCCGGTGTGCGACGGCAACGGTGGCCGCGGCCATGTCGTCGTTGGAGGCGAAGATCGCGCTCGGCGGGTCGGGCTGGCTCAACAGCCGCATCGCCGCGTCGAGGCCGGAGCGGTAGCTGAACAGGCCTTGGGCGAGGTAACTCTGGGGCACCTCGAGTTTGTGCGCCGCCATCGCGTCCTGGAAGCCCTCAAGGCGCTGGGCGCTCGCGGTCTGGTGCGGGTTGCCGATGATGAAGCCGATCTTGCTATGGCCGAGCCTGATGACGTGCTCGGTCATGTCGTAGGCGGCCTGGTATTCGTCGATCATCACGGCCGAATGTTGCTTCGGGCCGACACCCGAACCGATCGCCACCGCGCTGACGCCGAGCTCCGAAAGGCAGTCGAGCAGCGCCTGCTCGTCGCACAGCGGGGAGGGGAGGAGAAAGCCTTCGATGCCGCTCTCGGCGAGGCGGTTGACGACGGCGAACTCGTCCTTCTCGAATTCGCAGCGCTCGACCACGAGGTGCACGTCGCTGAGGCTGGCCTGCTCGAGACCGCCCATGAGAAGCTCGCTGAGGTAGGAGGCGGAGGGGTTCGAGTAGAGCAGCGCGATGCGCGGCTGGTCGGTCCCGGCGAGGCGGCGGGCAGCACGGTTGGGCTGGTAATTCAGCTCGCGGATCGCTTCGAGCACCGCCTTGCGGGTCTGCTCGCGCACACTACGCTCGCCGTTGATCACGCGGCTCACGGTCATCGGCGAACACTGGGCCAGGCGCGCGACGTCGGAAATCGTCGGCGCGCCTTTGTGGCGCCCGGTCTTGCGCGGAGCGATATCGGCTTTCGCCTTTGTCATCGCGCGGCTCTTAGGGCTGCGCCGGTCGCGGCAAAAGGACTTTTTCTGCGTATCATTGGCCCGGTGCCTCGGGAAAGCTCAGTGACCTGTAGTATTCGAGTGTATGCGCCGGAGGGCGGGCGCCCGCGGGCAACGGCAAACCGTTCACCGATTGCCAGTAAGCGATCGAGGCATCGCGCCACCAGCGGGCCTCGTCGGCCTGGACACGCAGGTAGTCTGCCGTGTCGGCAAAGCGTTGCGGATCGACGTAGGCCTGAAGCGAGCTCCAGGTTTGTGCCATGGTGTCGACCGCCGCAACCCCGCGGGCGTAGCGGTCGACCAGCTCGTCCCACAGCGTCCGGCCGGACTTCGTGCGATAGTCCCACGGCAGGTGATGGAACCACAGCAGGTAGTCTTCATCCATCGTCTTGGGATCAGCCCACAGCGCGGCCACCGACGGCGCGTATTGCGAAAGAGCGTTGCTGCCGCTCGCCGTGCGGTCGAAGCCGATGCCGCCCTTGTCGGCCCTCGCGTAGTAGCACGGGTTCCACTCGGGCCGCTCTAGGTCGCAGATCCACGGTCCGGGGCCGTAGTGGTGGCCGGTCGCCATCTGGTGCGCGAGGCCGAGCGGCGTCATGTAGTCGACCACCGCCTGGCGGCTCGCCATCATCATCGGCACGACCTTGTCGAGGAAGGCTGGGGCGCGGCTGAAGGTCTGCGCCGCCCACTCGCGGGCGATCTGCTCGCTCGACAGCGACGGATCCCAGGCGAGGCGGCCGAACGCGTACCAGTTGGCCTGGTTGAAATGACTGCCCGACCAGTCGCGATCGGAACCGGTGTTGGCGACGCCGGCCATCCCCGCCGGCGCGATGACCTGCGCCACGGTGCCGCCTCGGCCGGTTTGCGCATCGAGCGCCTCCTTCCAGTAGGGCGCGAGGTATACGAGGTGCGTTGCCTGCCCGAGGTACTCCTTGGTGATCTGCCCCTCGAACATCAGCCGCGTGTGCGGCATTGCCCCGAACAGCGGATGGAACGGCTCGCGTGGCTGAAAGTCGATCGGCCCGTTCTTCACCTGCAGGATGACGTTTGCGTCGAACTTGCCGTCTAGCGGGACGAACTCGTTGTAGGCCTGCATCGCCCGGTCGGTCTTGTCCTGCGCCGAATAGACGAACGCGCGCCAGATCACGACGCCGCGGCTGCCGATGGCGCGGGCGAGGGTGTTGGCACCTTCGGCGTGCGTGCGACGGTAGTCCTGCGGTCCGGGCTCACCTTCGGAATTGGCCTTGACGAGGAAACCGCCGAAGTCGGGGATCGCGGCGTAAAGCGCATCCGCTCGTGCCTTCCACCACGCCTGGACCGCGGGATCGAGCGGGTCGGCCGTGGGCAGGCCGCCGACGTCCTTCGGCGCGGAGAAGCGGGCGCAGACATAGAGCCGGATGCCGTACGGCCGCCACGCGTCGGCAACCCGCCTGAGCTTGGGAATGTAGCGATCGGTCAGGAACAGCGGGCTCGCGTTGACGCTGTTCACGACCGCGCCGTTGATGCCGATCGACGCCTCGGCCCGCGCGTAGTCGATCAGCCGCCGGTCGAGATGCCCGGGCAGCTTCCACCAGTCGAAGATCGAGCGGCCCGAATAGCCGCGCAGGACATAGCCATTGGGATCGTCCCAGTGATCGATCATCCTCAGCGGCATCGCGGGACGCTGCTTCAGATCGATCGTCGCTGGATCGTGCCCGAGCGCGAGCTCCCGCAGGAGTGCGAACGCTCCGTAGAGGCAGCTCAGGTCGCTGGGACCCGAAATGCGAATGGCATGCCCGCTCGATTCGACCTCGAACCGTCCATCCCCGCCGGTCGGGCGTTCGCAATCGAGAGCGACATTGCCAGGACCGGTGCCCGCTGGCCGGCCTCCCCCTGCGAGAAGGCCATTAAGGCCGGCGCCGAGCTCTTGCGCCGCCGCCGCAAGGGTCGGCCTTGCGGCGGGTCTTGCGGGAGGGCGCGTCACGCGCGGATTGAAGGCCCGCAATCGGGCGAGCGCTTTACCTTCCAGCGGCGCGTAGCGCAGCCACAGCTTGTACCCGTCCTCTGCCTGCGCGGCGCCTGCAAGGGCGAGGGCGGCCAGAGCCGCGAATTGCGCCAGCAGCCGATTGACAAGCCCTCTCCCCATAATCATGGTAGCGCTATCACGAAGGGCCGCGAGAGGCAATTGCGGCGGGTGGGAGAGCTTGTATGAGGGGCCGCATCAGGACCGCGGCGGTGGCCGCCGGGATTGCGCTGGCGACGCTTTCGATCGGTTTTTCAGGAGCCGGAGACGCGAAGTCGACGCCGGCGGAATCTTTCCAGAATGTACCGAAGCCGATGGCCGCTGCGCCGTACTGGAACGCCTCGCTGCCGACAGAACAGCGTGTTGCCGACCTGCTCGGGCGGATGACCCTCGACGAGAAGATCGCCCAGATTACCGCGTTGTGGGACAACAAGACCGAGATCCAGGACGCCGCGTACAATTTCGATCCGGCCAGGGCGTCGCAGACGCATCCCAACGGCATCGGCATGATCTCGCGCCCATCCGACCACAAGGGGCCCGGTGGCCCGCGGGTCGATCCGCCACGCACGATCGAAAACAGCGTGGCCTACGTCAACGCGGTGCAGAAGTGGGCCCGCGAGCATACCCGGCTCGGCATCCCGGTGATGTTCCACGAGGAAGCGCTCCACGGCCTCAATCCGGGCCGCGATGCGACCAGCTATCCCCAGGCCATCGGCCTCGCCTCGACCTGGGATCCCGACCTCCTGCGCGAGGTCAACGCCGAGATCGCCGGCGAAATTCGCCCGCGCGGCGTGCAACTGGTGCTTTCGCCGGTGGTCGATGTCGCCCGCGACCCGCGATGGGGACGGATCGAGGAGACGTTCGGCGAGGATCCGTACCTCGTCGGCGAGCTCGGTGTCGCGGCCGTCGAGGGGCTGCAAGGCGTCGGCACCGGCCGCAAGCTTGCGCCCGGCAAGGTCTTCGCCACGCTCAAGCACATGACCGGCCACGGCCAGCCCGAAAGCGGCACCAACGTTGGCCCGGCGCCGATCGGCGAGCGCACCTTGCGCGAATTCTTCTTTCCGCCGTTCGAGCAAGTCGTGAAGCGGACCGGCATCGACGCCGTGATGGCGAGCTATAACGAAATCGACGGCATCCCGAGCCACTCGAATGTCTGGCTGCTGCACGACGTGCTGCGCGGCGAGTGGGGGTACAAGGGCGCGGTCGTCAGCGACTACTACGCGATCGGCCAGCTGATGGAGCTGCACCATATCGCGCCGGACCTGAAGACCGCGGCCGAGCTGGCGCTCAAGGCGGGGGTCGACATCGACCTGCCGACGGGCAACGCCTATGCGCACCTCAAGGAAGCCGTGCAGAACGGAGAAGTGCCGATGAGCGCGATCGACACGGCCGTCGCGCACATGCTGACGATGAAATTCAACGCCGGCCTGTTCGAGAATCCATGGGCCGATCTCGCGGCGGCGCAGAAGTCGGACGGGCCGGAGGCACAGGCGCTCGCCCGCAAGGCGGCGGCGGAATCGCTGATCCTGCTGAAGAACGACGGAACGCTGCCGCTGGCGCTTCCAACCGCCGGCACGAAGCCGACCATCGCCGTGATCGGGCAGACTTCGACCAAGGCGCACCTCGGCGGCTACTATGGCGTTCCGCGCAGCACTGTCTCTCCGCTTGCCGGAATCAGGGCGCTGGTCGGCAACCGCGCCAATGTCGTCACCGCGCAAGGCGTGGTGATCACCAAGGGTGACGACTGGTGGCAGGACAAGGTCGAGCTCGGCGATCCGGCGGAAAATGCCAAGCTGATCGCCCAGGCGGTCGAGGTGGCCAAGAATGCCGATACCATCGTGCTGTTCGTCGGCGATACCGAGCAGACCAGCCGCGAGGGCTGGGCCGACAGCCACCTCGGGGACCGCGCGTCGCTCGATCTCGTCGGCCAGCAGAATGACCTGTTCAACGCGCTCAAGGCCCTCGGCAAGCCGATCGTCGCCGTGCTGGTGAACGGCCGGCCGCCGAGCTACCCGACCGTCGCGGCGGGCGCCAACGCCATCCTCGAGACCTGGTACGCCGGCGAGCAGCAGGGCAACGCCATCGCCGACGCGCTGTTCGGCCGAGTCAACCCCGGCGGCAAGCTGCCGGTCACGGTCGCGCGGGACGTCGGCCAGCTGCCGATGTTCTACGACTACAAGCCGAGCGCGCACCGCGGCTACCTGTTCAGCGAGAACACGCCGCTCTATCCGTTCGGCTACGGTCTCAGCTACACCACCTTCGACGTTGGCGCGCCGGTTCTGGTTTCGCCGGCCATCAAGGCGGGGGAAAGTGCCAGCGTTACGGTGCCGGTAACCAATACCGGCAAGGTCGCGGGCGACGAAGTGGTGCAGGTCTACCTGCGCGACGACCTCAGCAGCGTTACGCGTCCCGTCAAGGAGCTGGCGGCATTCAAGCGCGTCACGCTGCAACCCGGCGAAACGAAGCAGGTCAGTCTGACCATCCGTCCCGACAGCCTGGCTCTCTGGAACCGCGAGATGAAGCGTGTGATCGAGCCGGGCACGTTCACGATCTCCGCCGGACCCAATTCGCGCGACCTCAAGAGTACGAAGCTCACGGTGACGCCGTGAACCGTCGTGGCGCCCTGCGCCTGCTGGCCGGCGGAAGTGTCGCCGCGCTGGCAGTGGCGCAGGCGCCACTGGCTTTCGCCAAGGACGGGCCGCCGCTCTACAAGGACGCGAGGGCGCCGATCCCGGCGCGTGTCGCGGACCTGATGGCGCGCATGACGTTGGCGGAGAAGGTCGCGCAGATGCGCGGAGTCTGGGCCGGCAAGGGTGCGATGCTGAGCGGCCTCGAGTTTGATCCCGCCAGGGCCGGCAAGGCCTTTCCCGACGGAATCGGCGCGCTCGGCCGGCCGTCGGACAAGCGCGGCACGCCTGGCATCGGACAGGCTTCGGGCGGCTCCGCCGATCGCTGGCGCACGCCGCGCCAGACGGTGGAATTCATCAACGCGCTGCAGAAATGGGCGCTGGAGGACACGCGCCTCGGCATTCCCGTGCTGGTCCACGAGGAATCGCTTCACGGCTACATGGCGACGCAGGCGACGAGCTTCCCGCAGGCGATTGCCATGGCCGGCACGTTCGACCGCGATCTCGTGCGCCGCGTCCACGCGCTCATCGCCCGAGAGATGCGCGCCCGCGGCGTGTTCTACACCCTCTCGCCGGTGATCGATATCGTTCGCGACCCGCGCTGGGGCCGGATCGAGGAGACCTTCGGCGAAGACCCGTACCTGGTGTCCGAAATCGGCGTGGCGACGGTCGAAGGGCTGCAGGGGCGAGGCAAGTTCGAGCGGCTGCCGCCCGGCCACGTCTTCGCCACGCTCAAGCACTTCACTGGCCACGGCCAGCCCGACAGCGGCACCAACGCGGGCCCTTCCGAGGCCTCGGAGCGCGAGCTGCGCGAGAACTTCTTCCCGCCGTTCCGGGCGGTGATCGAGCGGACGTCGATATCCGCGGTCATGCCGAGCTACAACGAGATCGACGGCGTGCCGAACCACTCAAACGTGTGGCTGCTCGGCAAGGTGCTGCGCGGCGAGTGGGGCTTCGAGGGGATTGTTTCGAGCGACTACAACGGCGTCGATCAGCTCGTTTCGCTGCACCATGTCGCCGCCGACGATGCCGAGGCGGCGCGGCTGGCGCTCGCCGCCGGCGTCGACAGCGAGCTGCCCGAGGGACAATGTTACGCAGCCCTGCCGGACCAGGTGAAGGCCGGCCTGGTCGACCCGGCACTGATCGACCGCGCCTGCGCGCGCATCCTCACCTTCAAGATGCGCGCCGGGCTGTTCGACAATCCCTACGGTGACACGGCCAGGACCGAAGCGGTCACGGGCAATGCGGAAGGCCGCGCGCTGGCGCTGGAGGCGGCGAGAAGATCGCTGTGCCTGCTGACCAACAACAAGGACACGCTTCCGCTCGATCCGGCGAAGATGGGCCGGGTGGCCGTTATCGGGCCGAACCACGACATCGTCCGCTTCGGCGGCTATTCCAGCGTGCCCAAGCAGTCGGTCACGCTGATCGACGGGTTGCGCGCGGTTGCCCCGAACGCCGACTTCGTCACCGCCCAGGGCGTGTTCATCACGACCAGCGATGACCGCTCGGTCGATAACGTCGAGCTGTTCCCGCACGCTCGCAACCTGCAGCTGATCGAGCAGGCGGTCAGCGTGGCGAAGGCCTGCGACACGATCGTCCTTGCCATCGGCGACACCGAGCAGACCAGCCGCGAGGGCTTTTCCGTCAACCATTTGGGCGACCGCGACAACATCGACATCGTCGGCGAGCAGAACGCGCTCGTCGATGCGCTGGCGGCGCTCGGCAAGCCGCTCATCGTCTGCGCGATCAACGGGCGGCCACCGAGCTGGCCCAATGTCGTTGCCAAGGCCGATGCCATCCTCGAATGCTGGTATTCGGGTCAGGAAGGGGGCACGGCGATCGCCGAGGCGCTCATCGGCAAGGTCAATCCCGGCGCCAAGCTGCCGGTCAGCGTGGTGCGGGACGCCGGGCAGATCCCGCTGTTCTACAACCACAAGCCGAGCGCCCGGCGCGGCTACCTGTTCGAAGACGCTGCGCCGCTGTTCCCGTTCGGGCACGGGCTCAGCTACACGACGTTTGAGATTTCCGAGCCGCGTCTCTCGGCGACCAGGGCAGCGCCCGACCAGGCGGTGCAAGTCGAAGCCACCGTAACCAATACCGGCTCGCGCACCGGCGACGAGGTGGTCCAGCTCTACATCACCCGCACCGAGCTTGCGGTCACGAGGCCGGTGCTCGAGCTGAAGGGCTTCGAGCGTGTCACCCTCGCGCCCGGCGAGAGGCGCACGGTGCTTTTCGTGCTCACGCCCGAGCAGCTCTCCTACTGGGACCGGCAGATGAGGGAAGTGAACGGCCCCGGCCCCGTCGCGGTCCATGTCGGCAACAGCTCGGCGAACCTCAAATCGGCGCAGTTTGCCGTCGCATGAGCAGCGCGCCGCCCATCGCCGCTCGCGAGGCCATCGGACGCTATCGCTGGTCGATCTGCGCCTTGTTGTTCTGCGTCATCACGATCAACTACATCGACCGCCAGGTGATCGGCGTCCTCAAGCCACTCATCGAGAAGGACATGGGCTGGAGCGAGGTCGATTATGGCAACATCGTCTCCGCGTTCCAGGCGAGTTATGGCGTCGGCATGGTGCTGGTCGGCCGCTGGCTGGACCGTGTCGGCACGCGCAAGGGCGTCGCCATCGCCATCGGACTGTGGAGCCTCGCTGCCGTGTTCCATTCTGTGGCTCGCAGCGTCCTCGCCTTCATCCTTGCCCGGTCGGCGCTGGGCCTCGCCGAGAGCGCGGCCTATCCCGGAACGGTGAAGTCGGTCGCCGAGTGGTTCCCGCGCAAGGAGCGCGCGCTCGGCGTCGGTATTCTCAATGCGGGGGCCAACGTCGGCGTGCTGCTGACACCCGTTGTGGGGATCATGGTCGCCGGCCTGTGGGGCTGGCGGGCGGCATTCCTCGTCACCGGCTTGCTCGGCGTGGCGGTGCTCGCGCTGTGGCTGAGGCACTACCGCCTGCCGCAAGACTATGGCGGCTTGTCCGAGGCGGAACGGGCGCACATCGCCCAGGACGGCGAGGACCCCGCGGGCAAGCCGCTCGGCTGGCTTGCGGCGCTCGGGCAGCGTCAGGCGTGGTACTTCATCTGCGGCAAGTTCTTCACCGACCCGGTGTGGTACTTGTTCCTGTTCTGGCTGCCGGACTTCTTTTCGAAGACGCAGCACATGGAGCTGTTCCCGACCGGGCGCGGCAGCGTGCTCTCAACCATCGGGCCGGCTCTCATCGGGGTCTATCTGCTGGCCGACGTCGGGTCGATCGCCGGCGGTTGGCTCTCCTCGCACCTCATCCACCGCGGCTGGAGCGTGAACCGGGCCCGCAAGACCACCTTGTTCCTCGCAGCGCTGTGCGCTCTGCCGCTGGTCTCGGTGACCAGTATCGGCAATGCCGGTGTGGTCGTGGCGCTGATCGGTCTCGGCACGGCCGGGCACCAGGCGTTCTCGTCGAATATCTTCGCGATGATCTGCGACCTCTACCCGCGTCGCGCGGTCGCGACGGTCGCGGGCCTGGGCGGCGCGGCCGGGGCGGTCGGCGGCATTCTCATCTCCGAGGCGACGGGCTGGACGTTGCAGCTGACCGGATCATACACCCCAATCGTGCTTTACGCCGGGATCGCCTACCTGCTCGCCTTTGCGGTCATTCACCTCCTCGTCCCACGGATGGAGCCTGCGCCCGTATGAGCTTTTCGCTGAGCAGGCGCCGCGCGCTGGCGGGCCTCGCCGCCGCACCCTTGGCGGCCCGCGCTGCCCCCCTTGTCGCGGCCGCGGATCGGGCCGTGCCGTCGCCGTCCTTGAACGCCCTGGCGATGCGCAAGGGCCGCCGCTTCGGCAGCGCGATCGGTGCAGGCAGGGGCGGCGGGATCGACAATCCCGCCTACGCCGCCATCGTCGCCGGCGAGAGCGGCGTGATCGTGCCGGAGAACGAGCTCAAGTGGCAGTGGACCCGCCCGGGCCCGGAGACGTTCGATTTCGAGCGCATGGATGCGATTGTCGCCTGGGCCCAGGCGCACAAGCTGGCGATCCGTGGCCACACGCTGTTCTGGGATCGGCCCGAGCGCTTTCCGAAGTG
>Ga0070661_100002500_pt1 | contig 12606 bp, 10 predicted proteins | sample KBSC43metaG_FD_64663 | JGI IMG/M metagenome (GOLD analysis project Ga0070661, IMG submission 64663) | Corn rhizosphere microbial communities from Kellogg Biological Station, Michigan, USA - KBS C4-3 metaG | ecosystem: Host-associated > Plants > Roots > Rhizosphere > Soil ...
CGGACCTGCTCCTGGAAGATGCGGTCGAAGACGGCGTCGAGCGCCGCGTCACCGCTGCCGGCGGACGCCTGGCCGAAGGCACGAGTCGAGACGGTGCCAAGCAGTGTCGCGCTGAATGCGGCCCCGCTCGTCATCAGGAATAAGCGGCGGTCCATGTTTCGCTCCTCGCTCCGGCTTGAGGCGCGGAACGATAAGCGCGCTGGGTTGCCCCGCAAGCTCCTTCGTCGAACGCAGCCTTACGCTTGCAGACGGTATTGCTTGAGGAGGTCGTAAAGCGTCGGCCGGCTGATGCCGAGGAGCTTCGCCGCGCCCGAGATGTTGTTGTCGGAACGGCTCATCGCCTGACGGATCGCGCGCCGGTCGGCGATCTCGCGCGCGGCGCGCAGGTTGATGAGCTCGGGCTCGTCCGAGGCGCGCATGCGAAGGTCGAGATCGGCCGCGGAGATGCTGCGCCCGTCGGCCATGATCACGGCGCGCTTGATGCGGTTCTCGAGCTCGCGGACATTGCCCGGCCAGGGATAGGCGTCGATCGCCGCCAGGGCTTCGGTGGACAGGGCTTGCACGGCCGGATTGAGCTCGCGGCCGAAGCGGTTGACGAAGTGACGGGCGAGCAGGACCGCGTCGCCCGAACGCTCGGCCAGCGACGGGATTTTCACCACGATCTCGGCGAGGCGATAGTAAAGGTCTTCGCGAAACCGCCCGTCGGCGATCATCGCTTCCAGGTCCTGATGCGTCGCGCAGACGATGCGCGTGTCGACCGGAATGGGCTGGCGTCCGCCGATCCGCTCGATCACCCGTTCCTGCAGAAAGCGCAGCAGCTTGACCTGCAGCGGCAGCGGGATGTCGCCGACCTCGTCGAGGAATAGGGTGCCGCCTTCGGCAAGCTCGATCTTGCCGATGTTCGACTTGACCGCGCCGGTGAACGCGCCGCGCTCATAACCGAACAACTCGGCCTCGAGCAGGTTCTCGGGGATGGCCGCGCAGTTGATGGCGACGAACGCGCCCTTGCGGCCGCTCTTCTCGTGCACGGCCTGAGCCAGCAATTCCTTTCCGGTCCCGCTAGCGCCGAGCAGCATCACCGAAACGTCCGCCGAGGCGACCCGCTCGATGGTCCGGCCAACGGGCAGCATTTCCGGCGCGGCGGTGACGATCGAGCCGAGGACGGTGCTTCCCGAGTCGCTTTCGAGGCGGCGGTTTTCGGCTTCGATGGAATGAAGATGGAAGGCGCGCGCGACGATCATCCCGAGCTCGTCGATGTCGACCGGTTTTCTATAGAAATCGTAGGCGCCCATCGCGATCGCCTGGAGCGCGCTTTCGTGCGCGCCATGGCCGGTGGCGACAATGACCTTGGTGTCGGGCTTGAGCTTGAGGATCGCCTCGAGAGTCGCGAACCCTTCGGTGGTGCCGTCGGGATCGGGCGGCAGGCCGAGGTCGAGCGTGACGACCGCCGGCTCGTGCGCGCGAAGCGCCTCGATCGCGCTGTCGCGGGTGCCCGCGCAGACCACCGAATAGCCTTCGTAGGCCCATTTCAACTGGCGCTGGAGGCCCTCATCGTCCTCGACGACGAGCAGCACGGGGAGGGTGGATTTGTCGGTCATGCGCGTTTCCGTTGCGGTTCGCTGGCGGGCTCGGCGCCCGGCAGCAGGATGGTGAAGGTGGTGCCGCGGCCGGACTGGCTATCGACGGTCAAGCGGCCGCCCATGGCCTCGACCAGCGAACGCGCCTCGAACGCGCCAATGCCGAAGCCGCCAGGCTTGCTCGAGGCGAATGGCTGGAACAGGCGGTTGCGGACGAAATCGGAATCCATGCCGACGCCCTTGTCGGTGATCGCGATCGACACGGTGTCGTCCCTGCGGCCGACGCGAACGGTGACTGGCAGGGCCGGCGAGCAGGCCTCCACCGCGTTCTGAAGCAAGTGACCAAGCGCCTGCTCGAGCGCCGTCATGTCGAAGACCGCCCAGAGGTTGGTGTCGCCGAGCAGCTTCACGTCATGGTCCCCGCGCCGCGCCGCAATCGCGGAGGTTAGAACCGGGCGCAGTGGCTCGGCGGCGAGCCGCTGGACCCGCGCCGGGGAATGGGGGGCAAGCCGGGCGAGAAGCTCGTTCATCTTGCCGACCGAGCCGCGCAGGGTTTCCACCATGTCCGCTCGGAACTCGGGGTTGTCCGCGTGGCGCTCGGCATTGCGGGCGAGCAGCGAGAGCTGGCTGACCAGGTTCTTCACGTCGTGGAGGATGAAGGCGAAGCGGCGGTTGAACTCCTCGAACCGGCGGGCGTCGGCGAGCGCTTCCTGGCTGAAGGCTTCGGCGAGCGAGCTCGCGGCCTGTCGGCCCGCGGTGCGTAGGAGGTCATAATCTTCCCAGTCCAGCGGCCGGCGGTAGTCGGGCGCGGCGATGAGCACGAGGCCGATCAGCCGGTCGTGATGGATCAGCGGAACCCCCGCCCAGGCCTGGGTCTCGTCGGCCAGCCAGTCGGGGACCGGAACCGCGCGGTCGCGCTCGCCGAGCATCCCGCGGCGGTAGGCGTCGAGGTCGAGGATGCGACCGTTCTGCTCGATCGCGGCCCAGAAGCCGGGCGCGTCATCGGCGTCGGACGCGTGGGCCGTGTCGCCAGCCCAGTTCAACGTCGCGGCCACGGTCAGGCCACCGGCAGTATCCGGAGCCAGAAGCAAGCCGCCGGGAGCCTCGAGAATGTCGGCGAATGCCTTGATCAGCCGTTCACCGATCGGCAGCGCGTCGCCATCCGAGCGGCCGACGGTGTCGGCGAAGCGCAGCCATTCGCCGCGATAATCATAGCGGTGCTCGAACAGGTGCTTGGCGATCTTCACTTTCGCCCAGCCGCGTGCCCATTGGGACAGCGCCAGCAGGGCGGTGCCGACGATCATGCCGCTGAGGACGACGGCGGTGATCAATGCCGCCCAGTCCCACTGACTACGGCGAAGCGCGGTCGCGACCAGCGCCATCACCGCGAAATAGGAGCCGATGCCGAGCAGCGAGATCGACTGGAACGTCGCGGCGCGAGACAGGCGAATGCGCAAGGTATCGCGGCCGGAAGCAAGCGCGAACACAGGCGCGGCAACGGCCATGAAGAGCCCGCGCCAGTCGAACAGCTGGGCTGCCCCGGGCGCACCGAGATAGGCCATCGTGTAGAGATTGAGATCGTAACCCCACATCAGGGTCAGGCCGAGCATCGGCCCGCGGATCGCGACCCGGCTCTTGGACGACGCCTGGCCGTAGAGGTTGTGAACCAGGACCAGCGCGCCCGAAGCCATGGTGATGCGCAGCAGCCGCTCGGTCATCAGCACATCCTGCGACTGCTCGGCGCCCAGCGGGGTGAACAGCATCAGGAGGTTGAGCGCGAGCTGCGTGCCGATGACCAGCGCTACGGCGCTGAACACCAGCCTCAGCCCGGATCGGGCTTCGTCCTTGATGTCCTTCCACATGGCGTGGAGCATGACCAGCCAAACCAGGTTGCGCAGCGTTTCCGCCGGCATTGTCAGAACCTCGGTCGGTCCGCGCATCGCGCTGACCGAGGCCCATACCGCGGTCGCGAAATAACCCGCGATGAGCAGCCGCGCGGTCCCTTCGACGCGGTCGCGCAGCCGCCACAGGATGACGGACGCGAACAGGCACGCCGCGAGCGCGTAGCTCCAGAAGGAGGCAAGCGAGATCATCGCGCCACTGTCAAATCGACCGACATGGGAAGGGGTGTCGCTAAACTTTACAAATAAGTGGTGAACGCGGCGTTCGCGACGGCCGTCATTGCGAGCGAAGCGAAGCCATCCAGCGCCGCGCGAAGAACGGGATTGCGTCGTCGCCGCGCTCCTCGCAGTGACGGGCGCGAAGGAGATGGACATGGACAAGCGCCGGATCGGCGAGAGCTCGCTGGCCATCGCGCCGCTGGCGCTCGGCGGCAATGTGTTCGGATGGACCGCCGACGAGCCGGCGAGCTTCGCCATCCTCGACGCGTTCGTCGATGCCGGGGGGACGATGATCGACACCGCCGACGTCTATTCGGCGTGGGTCCCGGGCAACCAAGGCGGGGAGAGCGAGACGGTCATCGGCCGCTGGCTCAAGCGCGATCCGGCCAAGCGCGACAAGGTGGTCATCGCGACCAAGGTCGGTTTCATGGCGGGGCTCGCGCCCGACTCGACCGCGCCGGCGTGCGACGCCTCGCTGCAACGGCTCGGGATCGAGGCGATCGACCTTTATTACCAGCACAAGGACGACGAGAGCGTGCCGCTGGCCGACAGCCTTGGTGCGTTCGACGCGCTGGTGAAAGCGGGGAAGGTCCGCGAGATCGGGCTATCGCAATTCACCGCCCCGCGGCTGCGCGAGGCGATGGAAACGGCGGCGGCGCAGGGATTGCGCAAGCCGTGCTGCCTGCAGACCTGGTACAATATGGTCGAGCGCGCGAAGCTGGAGGGCGACCTGCGCGACGTCGCAATCCAGAACGGGATGGGGATTCTTCCGTTCTATAGCCTCGCGAACGGCTTTCTTACCGGCAAATATCGCGACAAGGCGGACCTCGACAAAAGCCCGCGCGGGCTGCGCAACGTCGAATATCTGGAGGGGCGGGGACAGCGCGTGCTCGAAGCGCTCGACGGAGTTTCGGCCGATACTGGCGCCTCGCTCGCCACGATCGCGCTCGCCTGGACCATGGCGCAGCCCGGCATTACCGCCGCGCTCGCCAGCGCGACCAGCCTCGCGCAGCTGGGCGAGCTCACCGCGGCCATGCAGTTGGAGCTCACCGCCGAACAACTCGGACAGCTGGATGCTGCAAGCGCTGAGCTGGAGGGGACGGAGAGGAGCTAGGAAGCGGACCGGCCGCCCAGCGGCGGGGCATCGGCCGGACCGCTCCACAGGCATCCGGGGGGAGTGGATGCGTCCGGCCAAACTTATCGCGAGGTCGGGAGTTCCCGCTATTAATCCAGGTTATACAGCGCGCCGGCCGTCACCTCGCTGCCGGCACCAGCTCCATCACGTCGAGCTGCGATTCGAAATGGGGTTGCGGCATCACCAGCCGCCAGCGGTTGGGCCCGATCCGCTCGACATAGCCGGCGACGTCACGCGTCTGGTCCTGGCCGTACTGCATGGCGCGCTGCTCGTCGCCGAGCACGAGCGTGCCGAGCAGCACCTGGCGCAGCGCGTCACCGGGGAAGACGAGGCCGACGATCCGCTGCGAACCGCTCGTCTTGACGAAGCTCTGCAAGCCGCGCTCGGCGGCGATCTCACAGGAGAAAGCGGGATAGGAGACGTAATCGAGCAGGCCCTCGCTCTTGGCGCCGAGCTTGATCATCCGGCACCGGTAACGGCCGTTGGGGATCGGCGGAGGGCCAAGCGCCGAGTCCGGCTCTAGCAGCGCCCCTTCACGCGCGATCTCCGCGGAATGGCCCGACTTCCTCGCCGCGACCAGGGCACCGACGAAGCTGCTGCGCCATTCGCGCAGGCGCCCTTCGTCATCCTTGGTCGCGGCCTCGCGCCACGCGGTGGTCCAGCGCGGGATCATCGTCGCCGGCTGCTCGATCACGCTGCAGGCAGCGAGCAAGGCGCTTACGGGAAGCAGAAGCCAGCGCATGCGATGCAGCCTAGGCAGCGGTCCAGCCGCCGTCCATGCTGAGATTGGACCCGGTGATCGACGCCGCTTCCTCGCGGCACAGGAACAGCGTCAGCGCGGCGACTTCTTCCGGGGTGACGAAGCGCTTGGTCGGTTGCGCGGCGAGCAGCACGTCGTTCATCACTTGCTCTCGCGTCAGGCCGCGCGTGCGCATGGTGTCCGGGATCTGCTTCTCGACCAGCGGGGTCCAGACGTAACCGGGCGAGATGCAATTCACGGTGATCCCGTCGCGGGCGGTTTCCAGCGCGACCGTCTTCGTCAGGCCGGCGATGCCATGCTTGGCCGCGACATAGGCGCTTTTGTTCGGCGAGGCGACCAGGCTGTGCGCGCTCGCGGTGTTGACGATCCGGCCCCACTTCTTCTGCTTCATCGCCGGCAGCGCCAGGCGGGTCGTGTGGAACGCGGACGACAGGTTGATGGCGATGATCGCGTCCCACTTTTCGGGAGGGAAGTCGTCGACCGGCGCAACGTGTTGGATGCCAGCGTTGTTGACGAGGATGTCGGGTCCGCCCAGTTCCTCGGCGCAACGCTTCAGCATCGCCTCGATCTCCTGGGGCTTCGACATGTCGGCTCCGTCGTGGAGCGCGCCGAGCTCGCGGCATTCTCGCTCGATTTCGGCGGGATCGCCGAAGCCGTTGATCATCAGCTTCGCGCCTTCGTCCGCCAGCGCCTTCGCGATGGCAAGGCCGATGCCCGACGTTGAACCGGTGACGAGGGCCGTTTTTCCTTGAAGAATCATTGCAGCCGGCAATGGCGGCTGTGCAGGTAATTGCAACCGTAACGGCGGCGGAGCATTGGGCCTCGACAGGAGGAGCGAGCATGCGGCTTGGTGGCGGACCGGAAAGCGACAATTTCGAAGACCGTACGGGCCAGAGCGGCGGCGGCTTCGGTTTCGGCGGCGGCGGCGGCAATGCGCTCGGCTGCCTGCTGCCGATGATCGCCAGCCGCTTCGGTATTGGCGGTGTCGTCGTCCTCGTCATCGGCTATTTTCTGCTGAGCTCCCTCGGCGGGCTTGGCGGCGGCGGCGGAGGTGGAGGCCTTCTACCGGGATCGCAGCAGAGCGCGCCTGCGGGCCAGTCGCGGCTGGACCCGAATACCGCGCACTTCCTGCGGACGGTGCTCGGTTACACCGAACAAACCTGGGGCCAGATTTTCGCCAGGAATGGCGAGCGGTACACCCCGACCAAGATGATCGCTTATACGAGCGGCACTCAATCGGGCTGCGGCGCCGCGCAGGCGGCGATGGGCCCGTTCTATTGTCCGACCGACAAGCAGATCTACATCGACCCGAGCTTTTTCAACGAACTGTCACAGAGGTTCGGGGCCCCCGGCGACTTCGCCCAGGCCTATGTGATCGCGCACGAGGTCGGGCACCACGTGCAGGACCTCGAAGGGACGCTCGACCAGGCGCATAATCTGCAAGCGCGCGCGAGCGAAAGCGAAGGCAACGCCGTCCAGGTCAAGGTCGAGTTGCAGGCCGATTGCTATGCCGGCGTGTGGGCCGCCAACACGAAAGATGCCCAGGGCCAGTCGGTGATGGAGCAGGGCGACTTCGAGGAAGGCATGCGCGCGGCCGAAGCGATCGGCGACGACACGCTTCAGAAGCAAAGTCAGGGCGTCGTCGTCCCCGACAGCTTCACCCACGGCACCTCGGCGCAGCGGATGGAAGCGCTCCAGCGCGGCTTCAAGAGCGGCGACCCCAAGGTCTGCAAATTCTAGAGTCGCACCAGCATCTTTCCGGTGTTCGAGCCCTCGAACAGTCCGAGAAACGCGTCGGGCGCCGCTTCCAGCCCGTCGGCGACGGTTTCGCGTGAGGTAACCGCGCCGCTCGCGACGAGCGGCGCCATCTCGCGATAGAATTCGCCCATCCGGCCAAGATAATCGGTGACGAGGAAGCCCTGGATGCGGATGCGTGCGGCGATGATCCGCATTATGAACCGGAAGCTCGCAGCGTTGGTAGCATTGTAGCCGCCGATCATCCCGCAGATGGCGAGGCGCGCATGATTCCGCGCATGAGCGAGGGCGGCATCGAGGTGGTCACCGCCGACGTTGTCGAAATAGACGTCGATCCCGTCAGGCGCCGCTGAGCCGAGGCTCTTGAGGATCGGGCCGGCCTTGTAGTCGATCGCATGATCAGCGCCGAGCGAGCGCACATAATCGCATTTGTCCGCGCCGCCGGCGGAGCCGATCACCGTCATGCCTTTCGCCTTCGCGATCTGGACCACCGCCGACCCGACTGCACCGGCGGCCGCGGAAACGAAGACGGTTTCGCCATCTTTCGCGTTGGCGACGTCGAGCAGGCCGTACCAGGCGGTCGCGCCCGGAACTCCGAGCACACCGAGGAACCTTTGCGGCTCGATCCCGAGGTTCGGCAGCTTGTTGACCGCGCGCGCCGGAAGCGCAGTCTCATCGCGCCAGCCGGCCATGTGCTGGACGAGGTCGCCGGGTGCGAGACCGTCGACGCGGCTTTCGATGACTTCGCCGATCGCGCCGCCTTCCATCGGTTTGCCCAGCTCGAACGGCGCGACGTAGCTCTTCACGTCATTCATCCGGCCGCGCATATACGGATCGACCGACAGCCACAGGTTGCGGACGCGGACCATGCCGTCGTCGACCGGCGGCAGGGCAACGTCCTTCAAGGCGAAGTTGGCGGGGGTCGGCTTGCCCTGAGGGCGACTCTCGAGGTGCCAGGCGCGTGGCATGGGCGATGATCTCCTTCTGCCCTTGCGCATAGGCCGGGCAAGGCACGCGAAAAAGGCCCGGCCGGGAAGGGGACGGCCCGGCCGGGCCTGGACTGCCTCCCTCTGCCGGGAGGCTGATCAGCTACCGCGGGAGATCAGCGGTAGGTGCCTTCGAAGCTGCGATCGAGGATGCGCGGGCCCATTTCGCCCTGGTCCTCGCGTTCGAACAGCGCGCGGTTGCGACTCTCGTCGCGCCAGCGCTGCCGCGCCTGATCGCTGGAGCAATCGAGGACCACGCGATTGTCCTCGACCCGGTCGATATCCGAGCAGCTCAGCGAATGATGAACGCCGCCGCTTTCGGAATCCGACTTGGTGAGGATGACGCGGTCGCCCGCGACCCGATCGACGGTGCCGACATGCTCGTCGTCACTGCCGACCACATCCATATGCTCGCGAATCTTGCCAAGCAGGCCGCGCTTCTCGCCGCGCTTTTGGCGCCAGTTCGAAAAGTCGTCTTCGAACCGCGCCTGGTTCTCGCGCCGGTACTCGTCATAGTCGCGGTCGAGATCGTTCATCTGGCGGCGCCGCCACGAATGATAATGAGGGTCCATCGGGCCCGAGCGAGTTCGCTCCTCGAGACTCTCGCTTCTGGCGTAATCACCGGCCATCGGCCGATAGTCGCGGGGCCGGTCGTCGCCGAGCGATTCTGCGGCCGTGTAGCCGCCGAACATCGGCCGCGAGCCGTTTTCGAAGCCCGGAGCCCGGCCGCGATCTCCCTGACGGGAGCCTCCGCTGAATCCACCGCCGCCGCCGCCGCTGTGACCGCGATAACCGCTGGAGCCCCAGAAGCCGCCATCCTGATCGCGATCATCGCGTCCGCGATCGCGATCGCGATCGTGCTCACGGCTCATTGATCGCCCGCGTTCATCGTCGCGGCCGAAGCGGTCACCGCCGCGTTCCTCCATCCGCCGGTCGCGATCGCGGCGCCTGTCCGCATCGTCGTCGCCGAACCAGGAAGCGATCTCGTCGCCCGCGCGCTCAAAGAAGCCGCGGTCCTGATCACTGCCGCGTTCAGCGGAACGGCCGCGTCCGCCGTAGCGGTCGTCCGACCATCGTCCGCGCTCGTCGCGCGGCGTGCCGCGCGTGTCGTAACGGTCATATGCCATGCGTTCGTCCTCCAGCTGGTGAGATGACCGGTGTGGGGGCCGGTCGGAAGCTGCGGGAAAAACGATTGGAGGTTCGGCGTCGTTCCTTGCGCGCCGCCAATCCGCGGCTTCGAAACGGCAGGGCGAAAGCCTCATAAGACCAGCGATTTGCAAGGGCCAAAAATCGGGGCTAGGGAGCCGCTCTCCCAGGGCCGATCAAGGGATCGAGCCCACCGGAATGGCTGGCGCGGGGCTGTAGCTCAGATGGGAGAGCGCTGCAATCGCACTGCAGAGGTCAGGGGTTCGATTCCCCTCAGCTCCACCAGCCTTCGCGGATGACGCCGCTTCGGCTGGCGGGCCAGCCGGACGAGCTTCACTCCGCCGCTTTTGCGGGCGTGAACAACAGGTCCTGGTAATCCCAGCTGAAGTCGGCGCCCGGCGACACGGGCTTCATCGTCACGCGGTCGACCTTGCCGTTGGCGTCGATCGAGAAGCTGACGTAGGCCGGTTCGACCCAGTCCAGGGCGGGATTGGTCTTGAACGTGTCGTATTGATAGTGGGTCAGAGGTCCTTCCATGCCGCTTGAGTGCGGGAACTGGATGCTCAGGCCATTGGCCGTCTTGCGCACCTGAATCGTCCCGTACCAGGGATCGGTATAGTCGCCGGCGTAGCGGTCGAGCGGGAGGGAAGGCCCGACCGCCGCCGGCTTAGCCTCGGCCGTCTGGACCGCTTTCGCCGCGGCGTTCAGGCGCGCCATTTTGAAATCGTGCCATTTCTCCGGCCAGTGGCTCTGCGGCTGGCCGAGATAATGGTCGAGCAGTTCATATTCGAGGCCGCGGATGATCTCGCCATCCTCGCTGTTGGCGGCGATGAAGATGCCGACATTCTTGTCCGGAATGAGCGCGACGGTGGCCTGCGATCCGAGCACCGCGCCGTCGTGGGTGACCAGGTGCGCGCCGCGATAATCGGTGCGGTCCCAACCGAGAGCATAGAGGTTGTAGTGCGGCTGGGCGACCGCGAACTCGGCCGGATAATGCGGGATCGGCTGGATCACCAGCGGGGTCCACATGACCTCGGACTGTTCGGGCGAAAAAAGCGGCTTGTCGCTTCCCGGGATTTTGCCGCGGCCAAGCTGGGTCAGCAGCCAGCGGCTCATGTCGTTGGCGCTGATTGCCAGGCCGCCGGCCGGCGCCGCGTTTTGAGCAATGGTCGCGTTCTCGTCGAGCGGGGTTTGCGTGCCGAGCCCATGGATTGCGCCGCTGCTCCGGCTGTGTGGGCGCGCATGGTTCGGGTTTGCCTGGAACTCGGAATCACTGTCGGTCGAATGATTCATGCCGATCGGGCCGAAGACGTGATCGTGGATGTAGCGTTCCCAGGTCTGGCCGCTGACTTCCTCGATCAGCTGGCCGGCGGCCATGTAGAGGATGTTGTCATAGGCATAATCGCTGCGGAAGCTCGTCGCCGGCTTAAGATAGCGAATGCGCCGCACGGTCTCCTTGCGCGACAAGGTACTGTTGGGGAGGAACAGCAAGTCTCCCTGCCCGAGCCCGAGGCCGCTGCGATGGACCAGCAGGTCGCGGATGGTCATCTCGCGCGTCACCCACGGATCCCACATGCGAAAGTCCGACATGTGGTCGATGACCTTGTCGTCCCAGTTGATCTTGCCGGCATCGACCAGAGTCGCGAGGGCGGCGTTGGTGAACGCCTTGCCGGTCGAGCCGGTGAAGAAGATGGTGTCGGCGTCGACCGGCGCGTTGGTCGTGATGTCGCGGACGCCCCAGCCGTGGGCCAGCGTGACCTGGCCGTTCTCGACGATTGCGATGGTGACCCCCGGCACGCCGAATTGTTTGCGCAGCTGCTCGACGCGCTGCTCGAAACCGGCGGGCGGAGCGGCCGACGCGGCAGAGGCGAGAAGGGCAGCGGCGAGCGCAATTCCGGCGTGCTTGAGCATCGAAGTCATTCCTTGATTGCGGAGGCTGGAGAAACATCGGGATCGGGCGCGGGGCCGTCGACCTGAGACGTTCGCGAGAGCTGCCAGATGCCGACTGTGACGAGCGGCAGGATGAAGGTCGCGAGCAGAGCGTAGGCGAGCGCCCGGTAGCCCGTGGCGATCAATGCCACGAGCCCGAAGCGACTGGCGAGGAACATGCAGCCGACGAGCAGCACCAGCGCGATGGTGAGCCGCGCGCGGTGAGTGAGCGCCGTCCCGCGCCGAGCGACCCAGGCGTGATTGATGCGCTCGTTGATCGCGTGGACCGAGCTCGTTCCGCTCTCCAGCAGCGCGGAGAAGATCATCGCCTGGAAGAGGATGTGGAAGACCGGGCTGCCGATCCGCTGGAGCATGTAATCGGAGGGCAGGGTCGCGCCCTGGATGTCGGGGTAGAACGCGACCATGGGGATGAAGAACAGGAGCGCGGGAATCATCGTTAGCGGGCCGGCGATGACCCCGGAGACGATGGCGTCGCGGTCACTCGTCAAGTGGCGCAGCACCGGCAGGATCACGACCGCGCCGACGATATTGTAGCCGAAATAGGTGAGGCCGCTCAGTGCCCAGCTGCCGGTCTCGGGATGGGCGGCGAAGGCGCCTGGAACCTGGTTCCCGAAGCGCCACAGCGCCAGGACGATGAACACCGCGTAGATGGCGTAGAGGTAGTAGGAGACGTCGCGGAACAGGCGCTCGACCGCCTTGTTGCCGAAGGCGACGACGCCGGCGATTCCGGCCATGAGCGCGACGGTCCCGGCCCATTCGGGCGCTCCGAACACCGCGCTTCCGATGGCGCCGGCAGCGGCGCCGTAAACGGCGAGGATCAGCACGACGAACAGCAGATAGCTGAGCTCGAACAGGGGCCAGGCGGGACCGAGCAATCGCTTGAAGAAGCTGCGGTAGTCGTAGCTTCCGAAGCGGCGCGCGGCGACGAAGGTCAGCGCGCAGAACGTGCTGAACAGGACGGTCGCGAACACAATTGCGTAAAGCCCGCCCCAAGGGCCGTTGGAGAGGAAGAATTCGACGAGCTCGCGCCCGGTCGCATAGCCGCCGCCGATGATGACTGCCTTGACGCCGAGCCCGGGCAGCAGGAAGCGCTTGAACCAGCTCGGCGAGCGCTCGCTCACTGCGCTCCGTCCCCGAACAGGTAATAATCGTAGAGGGCGCGGGCGATGTCGGCGAT
>Ga0070661_100002512_pt1 | contig 12564 bp, 9 predicted proteins | sample KBSC43metaG_FD_64663 | JGI IMG/M metagenome (GOLD analysis project Ga0070661, IMG submission 64663) | Corn rhizosphere microbial communities from Kellogg Biological Station, Michigan, USA - KBS C4-3 metaG | ecosystem: Host-associated > Plants > Roots > Rhizosphere > Soil ...
GTGAAGGACACGACCGCCTGGTTGTTCGACCGCCCGTCTACCCTGTTCAAGGCTTATGTGCGCACGGGGCGCGCCGACTACCTCGAGGCGGCTGAGGAGAGCTATCGCTGGTACATGGCCGGCATCAAGCGCGACGGGCCTGCCGCGAGCCCGATCTGCGGCGGCGGGTGGCTGCCGGACGGCAAGCCCTGCGACGTCAAATACGTGTATATCGAGCCGATCCTGCTCGCCGTGGCGCTGACGGGCGACGATTCCATGCACGACGCGGCCACCGTGGCGAAGATGACCGACCTGTGGAACAGCGGCGGTTGGAACGGGCCGCCCGGTCCGTACAAGCATCCTGACGATTACTTTACCGAACGCCTTTCCGGACTCGGTCTCATCGAAACGGTGGCCGCCTTCGAACTCACCGGCGATGCGCGTTACCGCGAGCGGATCGCCGCGCGTGTCGGCTGGCTCAGCGACCAGCAACGTGCCAATCCGGATGGGTTGGGCAATGACGGCTCGTGGCGGAACAGCTGGAACGTGCACGAGAACGATCCCGGGGGCGCGGACGACGTACGCGGTGCCTCGCCGTGGATGAGCGAGAACATCGTCGATGGCCTCTGGCACGCCTGGCTGGTCACCGACGACGCGCGCATCCCTCCCATGCTCACGGCCTTCGGTGCCTACCTCGAGCGCTACGGCTGGATCGATCCCTCGTTGCTCGTGCATCCGCATGACTGGCGCAACGAATGCTCCGGTCCGGGCGGCCAGATCGCCTGGTATTGGTCGTCATCGCACGCGAAGACCGACGCCCTGATGAAGATCCAGGAATCGGAAGGTTGGTACAGCGACGGCCACACCGTGGAGCTTGGTCTTCCGGTCGCTGCCGCCTATTACTTTGAAAAGGACCCGGTGAAGGCCGCGGCGCTGAAGAAGCGCTTCGCGGCGTTGTCGTCGTCGTACAGCGACTCGTGCGCGTCGATCTCGGATACCTTGCGCCGCTTCAACTGGAACAACCGGGGTGCCGGCGTCGCGCAGTGGATGATGAAGCAGCCGGCGGGTTCCGGTCTCTCCCATCCGTCGAACCTCCCCGGTAGCGCACCATGAACCGCCGCGTCGCCGTATTGCGAAGCATCGGTATCGTCACCGTGTCGACGTATATCGAGTACGCACTCGGCCTGTTGATGAGTGTGTGGATCGCGCGCTCGCTTGGACCGGCCGACTTCGGACGCTATGCCTTCACGGTCTGGCTCTGTGGCTGGCTGATCGTCTGTTCCAACCACGCGCTGACCACCTCGTCGACGAAGTTCATCGCCGAGGCCGATGGCATGGGCGACCCCGGTCTCGCCTCCAGTCTCGCCGCCCGCTTCTCGCGGATCCAGACCTATAGCTCGCTGGTGGTCATCGGGTTGTTCGCCGCGATCGCGGCGCTGGCCAGTCCGGCGGAGTGGGGCACGTCGCTGCTGCCGATCATGGTGCTGGTCGTCATCGCCGTGGTTGCCAAGTCCAACTATGCCGTGCTGGTGGCCATCGGCAAGGGCCAGGAGCGCTTCGAGCCGGAGGCCATCGCCACGGTGGCGGGCGGCATCGTGGGCATGCTCTTCGTGCTCGGCGCCATGGTGATGCATGCGGACCTGATTACCTTCGTTGCGCTGTTCGCGATCGCCTGCCTGCTGCTGAACCTGATCAACCGGCTGTCCTACCGGCACTATTGCCGGCCATTCACATCCGGCCCGATCCCGCCGGCGACGAGCGCGCGGGTGAACCGGCACCTCAAACTCACCGCGGTCCTGGTGCTCATGGGATCGTTCCGCGTCGGCACCATCGAAGTCTTCCTGCTCAATACCTTTTCGGGATCGGTGGCGGTCGGCTATTTCGCCATCGCCGGCACATTGACACGCGGCGCAGTGCAGCTGTTCTCGGTAGGCCTAACTTCGACCCTGCTGCCATACATGGCCAAGACCTTCGGCGAGAGCGGAACGGCGCGCGCCGCCCGCTTCCTGTCCGAGGCCACGCGGTTCTACTGGGCGGTGGGCATCGCCATTGCGGGCCTCGGCCTGGTGACCACGCCCGAGATCGTCAGGCTGATGTACGGCAACCGTTATGTCGACGCGATACCGGCGATCGAGGCCACGCTCGTGCTCGGCGGGCTCCTTCTCATCGGTAATGGCATCGCCGCTTTCCAGACGGTGGTGGATCGCCAGGATGATCGCATTCGTATCGCCACGGTCGCTGTCGTGGCGAATGCCATCTTCGGCATCGCGTTGATTCCGACCTTCGGCCTCGCCGGTGCGGTGATCACATACGCGGCCACGCGTATCGTCGAGATGGCGCTGGCGATTCACTACCTCCGCAAGGCCACGAGCGGCGCGTTGCCGGTGGCTGCCATGGCACGGCTCTTCGTCGTGGGGCTGGTCGCGACGGGTGCGGCCTGGGCCACGACGGTGGCCACGCCGTCGCGTCTTGGCTTCCTCGCCGGAGCTGCGGTCTTCATGGCCGTCTACGCGCCGATGAGCGTCATCGTCCGCTACTGGACGAGCGACGACTTGCAACTGATGGCCGGCATCAGCCGTCGCCTCGGCCCACCGGGCCGCATCTTCCTGCGCGCCCTTCAGTTCGTGCAGCCGTCCGCGGCGAAGGCCAGTCCATGACATACCTCAGTGTGATCCTGCGAACCGTCGAGGAGCTACGCGCGTGGCGGGACGATCTCGCGGCAGTGGCGGAGCTTGCCGGAGCTGCGAGCGGCATCGTGCAACACCCAGACTGGATCGCCTACGAAGTGGAGAGCCGTCACGATGGCACCGTGCCGCACGTGATCGTGGTGCGCGACAGTGTCGGGCACGTCGTCGGCTATGCGCCGCTGCTCGCGATCCTGCACACGGCGCGACTGGACCTGGCCGGTCGTCGCCTGCGCCTTTACCGCGGCGCCGCACTGCGCCTGCTCGGCGCCGGCATCGTGGCCGCCGAGGCCGATCGTGACACCGTGGGTCTCGTCGTTGCCCGCCAGCTCATGGGCGATGACGACGTGAGCGTCGTTCGTATCCAGGAAGCCGACCTGCCGAACCGGTTCGCCGAAGCGCTGTCGCGGGGTGGCGGTTTCCGCACCGTGGCGGCGCATCTGCTCGACCAGGTGCAATGGTCGATCGAGCCGCAGGTATCGTCGGAGGCGTGGCTGGCGAGCTTCGACAAGAAGAAGCGCGCCGATCTCACCCAGCGGGTGGGGCGCGCCTATCGCAAGCTGGGCGGCGATGCCGCGCTGCACACATTCGACCGTCCGGAAGACATGCCGACGTACTGCCGGTTGATGAACGAGGTCTACGCGCGCACCTGGCACCATGCCGACCTGCCGACCGATTGGGAAGCACCCGAGCGCGTGGCGCTGTTCACGCGACTTGCCGCCGCGGGGCAGTTGATCGGACACATCGTGCTGAGGGAGGGACGGCCGCTGGCCTATGTGCACGGATACCTGCTCGGAGGGACCTATCTGGTCGACGACCTCGGCTACGATGAGGAGGTGGCCCGGGTTGGCATAGGCTCGGTCGCCACGTTCCAGGCGATCCGCGCGCTCATCGACCGGTTCGCCGGCGTGCGGATCAGCTTCGGCTATGGCGACAACCAGTACAAGCGCGTGCTGGCCAGCCGCAGCGAGGCCTGTGGCTCGCTTTATGTGGTTCGTGCCACGCGGGCGACCGCGGGTTTCCACGCTTATGCGCCGGTCCGCTGGCTATACCAGGGCCTGCACCGCGTGCGCAAGGACATGATTCGAAAGAAATCCGTAGGTCGTACGACCTAACGCGCGGGGCGTATAGGCAGGACGGTCGGGACGGCGCATCCTGCCCTTGCCGAAGCTGCACGAGCTACGCGATGAACGCCCATGTCGACTCCCCCCGTACGGAGGCGACGGCACGGCTGCCGTTGTTCCGCCAGTTCCAGGAAGCGCGTTATACGAGGCGATTCTTCGCCCACCACGCGCTCACGCATCATCTGTATCGTGGCGTGTTCGATTCCTTCGAAGACGCCCAGGCGAGCATTCCCTCATCGAACGTGAGCGGTTACGACAACACTGAATCCGCCGACCTGTATCGCGAACGTACGCGCCGCATCTTCATCAACGACTATCCGATGATCTACTGGCTGGGCCGCTGGTTCGCCGAAGGTGCGCATCGCGTATTCGACGTCGGCGGCCACATCGGTATCGCGTACTACGCTTACCAGAAGTACCTTGCGTATCCACAGGGTCTGAGCTGGACGGTGATGGACGTGCCCGCGGTGAACGCGTCGGGGGCGACGTGGGCGGCCGAACACGATGCCAGGCGGCAACTGCATTTCGCCGACGAGATCGGTGCCGCTTCGGGCTCCGACCTGCTGTTCGCCGCCGGATCGCTGCAGTACCTGAGCTATTCGCTCGGCGACGCGCTCGCAGCGATGCCGAAGCGGCCACGTTTCCTGCTGCTCAACTCGGTCCCGATCCACATGCGCGAATCGTATTTCACGGTGCAGAACATCGGCGTCGCATGTTGTCCTTACCGGATAACGGCAGAGCGGGACTTCCTGGGCGGCCTTTCGGCGTTGGGCTACGAACTGCAGGACCGCTGGGAGAATCCCTTGCGGTCCTGCATCATCCCGTTCCATCCGGAGCGGTCGCTGGATCGTTACTTTGGGTTTGCGTTTCGTAACAAGGCGGCGCTAGACGTGACCCCGGCCGCGTAGCCACCAGGGCAGGCCCCACCACATGAACGCGATCAACGTGCCGAGGGCCGCCGCCGCGATGTTGCCCACGGTGTCGCCCATCACGGCGGACAGCACCAGCTGGGTGACAAGCACCAGGGCGATGGCCAGGGTGACGGCGCCTGCGAGCATCTGTCGGCCGGCGATCACTTTGAATTGTTCCCGGTCGCGCAAGGGGCGGATCAGCCGATGCTGGATCGCCGGTCCGCTGAGCATGACCAGACTGATCAGCGCGAAGACGAAGGTCGCCAGGAAGATGTGTTGCTCGTGCCCCACCAACCGTGAGAAACCGGGCGCGAACGGGACCGCGACCAGGAAGCCGGAGAGCAACTGCGAGGCCGGTAACAGGACACGCAGCTCGCCCAGTAGATCGGTGAGGTCGCCGTCGCCGGCGGCCTCGGTGTCGTCGAATGCTGAAGTCATGGGTTGCTCCTGTTGGGGAAAGTTGCCGCTTTCGCGGCTCGGCGCTGCTCCATCCAGTCGTAAAGGACAGGTAGGAGGACGAGGGTGAGCAGGGTCGATGTGATCAGGCCGCCGACCACGACAGTAGCCAAAGGCCGCTGCGTTTCCGCGCCGACGCCCGAGGAGAGCAGCATGGGTACCAGGCCGAGGATCGCCACGCTGGCGGTCATCAGGACGGGGCGGAGTCGCAATGCCGTTCCGCGGACGACCGCTTCCCGCACGCCGAGTCCCGCCTGTTGTTGCTCGTTCAAGAAACTGACCAGGACGATACCGTTCAACATGGCCACGCCGAACACCGCGATGAAGCCGATCGCGGAAGGCACCGACAGGTATTGGCCGGTGACAAACAATCCTACGATGCCACCGATCACCGCGAAAGGTACGTTGGCGAGGATCAGGAACGCGTAGCGCACCGAATGGAACGCGGTATAGAGCAGGACGAAGATGAAGAAGATCGTCGCCGGCACGATGATCGACAGCCGCTTCAACGCGCGCTGTTGATTCTCGAAGGCGCCACCCCATTCGGTGTAGTAGCCGGTCGGCAACTTCACCGCCTCCGCCAGCCGGGCATTGGCTTCCTGGACGAATCCGTCGATATCGCGGCCGCGCACGTCCATCTGGATCACCGCGTAACGCTGCAACTGCTCGCGGCGGACGAACGAGTAGCCCTCCGCCGTGCTGACACTTGCCACCTGTGACAGCTGGACCAGTGCACCGGAGGGCGTGCTGACCGGGATCCGTTCGATGGCCGACAGCGACGCCTTGCTGGCGTCGTTCAGACGCACGGCGATGTCGAACCGTTTGACCCCATCGAGCAGGCTGCCCACGGGTTCGCCGCCGATACCGTTGCGGACGACGGTGAGGATATCGTCGGCGTTGAGCCCGTAACGCGCCAGCGCATCGCGGTCTATCTCGATGCGGATCTGCGGTTTGCCGATGTTCGCTTCCAGAGCCAGGTCGGCGACGCCGGGTACGGTGGCGAGGGTTTCCTTGACCCTGGCGCTCAACCGGTCCAGTTCCGCCAGGTCGTTGCCGTAGAGCTTCAGGGCCAGCGTGGCACGCACGCCGGAGATGAGTTCTTCGATACGCATCTGGATCGGCTGGGTATAGCTGACCACGGCAGTGGGCAGGATCGCCGTCAGTTCGGCCTGCATCGCTTCCTGCAGGCTGTCCAGCGTCTCGCCCTTGCGCCATTGGTCTTTCGGCTTGAGCGGGGTATAGACCTCCATGTAGTTCACATCGGCGGTTTCGCCTTTCTCCGCGCGGCCGATCATCGCCAGGGTTGTCTCGACCTCGGGAAACCTGGCCTTGATCCGCTGTGCGACCTGGTTGGAGATATCGATCGATTCCTCCAGCGAAGCCGATGGGATCGAGGTGATGCGCCACATGATCGCGCCCTCGCGCAGGTTGGGCATGAATTCCTTGCCCAGGAAGGGAAACAGCGCGAGGCTGCCGACCAGCGCCGCCGCAGCGATGGCGATGACGGCCTTGCGGTGCCCCAGTGCCCAGTTCAGCAGGCGTGCGTAGCCTCGCTTGAGGACAGCGACCATCCGGGTGTCTTTCTCCGCCTTGGGTTTGAGCAGCAGCGCCGCGAGTACGGGAATCAGCGTAAGGGCCAGGATGAGCGAGCCGGCCATCGCGAAGCTGATGTTGAAAGCCATCGGCTTGAACATCTTGCCTTCCAGGCCCTGCAGGCTGAACAGCGGAAGGAAGACCACGATGATGATGCCGATCGCGAAGGCGATGGGACTGGCGACTTCACGTGCCGCCTCCAGCACCGCAGCGGTCTTGTCCACTGTGCCTGGGTGCGCTTGACGCTCGGCCATGATGCGGTACGCGTTCTCGACCATCACCACGGCACCGTCCACCATCATGCCGATACCGATCGCCAGTCCCGCCAGCGACATCAGGTTGGCTGACAGCCCGACCTTCTCCATGCAGATAAACGCAATCAACATGGCCAGCGGCAGGGTCACCACCACGATCAAGGCGCTGCGTAGTTCGCCAAGGAACAGGAAGAGAACGATGGCGACGAGGACCGAGCCCTCGATAAGAGCCCGCACGGCCGTGCCGACCGCGGCATTGACCAGATCGGTACGCTCGTACACCGGCTTGATCGTGGTCCCGGCAGGCAGCGCCTGCCTGACGGTGTCGAGCTTGCCTTTTACCGCATCGACGACGCTCTTCGCGTTCTCACCGATACGCGCCAGCGCCTGGCCCATCACGACTTCCTTGCCATCGCGGGTGACCGCGCCGGTCCGCGGCGCGCCAGCCTCGGTGACCGTCGCGACGTCGCGCACATAGACCGGCGTGCCGTCTTCGGTCCGGAGAACGATGTTGCCGATGTCGGTTGCGTTCTTGACCAGACCCAGCCCGCGGACGAGGTATTGCTCACGACCGACGTCGATGACGTTACCGCCGACCTGCGCATTGTTGGCTTCCAGTGCCTGCATCACTTCCTTGAACCCGAGGTGGTGCGCGATCAGCCGCATCGGGTCGACCTGCACCTGAAACTGCTTCTCCTGGCCACCCCAGGAGGTGACATCGTCCACACCCGGTGCCGTGCGGAGGATCAATCGCACGGTCCAGTCCTGCAGCGTACGCAGGTCCATATCGGAAGGGGCGTTCTTCAGTGTCTCGTCCGCGCGCTCGACGGTGTACCAGAACACCTGGCCCAGACCCGAGGTATTGGGACCCATCTCCGGCTTGCCGTAGCCCGCGGGTAAGCGGTCGCCCACCTGCTGCAGACGCTCGTTGACCAGCTGACGTGCGAAGTAGATGTCCATATCGTCCGCGAAGTACACCGAGACGTAGGACAGGCCAAAGAGGCTGACCGAGCGGATCTCCTCGACTTTCGGCAGGCCGGCGAGTGCCGATTCCACCGGGGTGGTCAGCAACTGCTCGACGTCCTCGGCGGCGAGGCCGGAGGCTTCCGTGTAGACGTTCACCTGCACGGGCGTGACGTCCGGGAAGGCATCGACCGGCAAGGTGCGAATGGCCTGGAAGCCCAGGAAGGCGACCACGACGAAGGCGATGAGTACCAGCACCTTGTACTTGAGGGAGAGTTCGACCAGACGCGCCAACATCAGTCTTCTCCCAACTGCGAGCGAAGGATGCGGGCTTTCAGGGCGAACGCTCCCTTACGCACGTAAGGGGCGCCGGCGCTTAACCCCTGCCTGATCTCGGTCCATCCGTCGCGGGTCTCGCCGACCTCGACCGGTACGGGCTCGAACCGACCGGGCTTCCTGCCGCGAACGAACACCGTGGCCTGGTTCTGCAGGAGCACGATGGCGTCGGCGGGCACCGCCAGCACTTCCGTGCTCGACGTGATCGCGATGCGGCTTTCCACCAGCTCGCCCGGATGCAGCAAGTCCTTCTCGTTGGCCACCTGGATGCGGACATCCACCGTGCGGGTCTTCTCGTCGGTCTGATGCGACCGTTGGATGACCTTGCCGGGAAGGTTGGTCCCGTGCGCGATGACGGTTACGGCGTCGCCTTCCTTGATCTGCTCCGCCGCGGCGGGCGACAGGCGTGCTTCGACCCACACGGAAGACTCGGTGACCAGGGTGAACAGGGGGCGCCCCGGTTCGATGCGTTCGCCCACGAGGAACGCATCCGTCGTCACACGCCCGGCGCTCGGGGCGAGCAACTCGAAGCTTCCGTCGGCCGCCGCCGAACCGCGCTTGATCAGGTGTGCAATCTGTCCCTCGGACAGTCCGTAGGCCCTGAGCCTGGCCCGGGCCTGATCGCGTTGCACGAGGGCTTCGTTGTAGCGACGTGCCGACACGGCCTGGGGTCCCAGCGAGGCGACGCGTTGCCAGTCCTGGCTGGCAACGATCAGTTGGCCTTGTGTCTCGGCCACCTCGACGCTCGACAGTACGACCAGCGGCGTGCCGGCCCTGACGACGTCGCCGAGTTTCGCCTTTCGGGCGACGACCTGGGACGCGACGCGGGGAGATACCAGTACCGTGTTGTAGGCATCGACCTTGACCTCACCGGGCGCCTTGAACGTGTCCGAAACGGTGCGGACGGTGAGGGTGTCGACGACGATGCCGGCCGTCTTTATCGCGGCGGCATCGAGGACAAGCGGGTTACTCGCGACAGGTTCTTCAGCGCTAGCCGCAACGGGGAGGCTGCCCAGCATGAAGGCGAGCGACAGGAACAGAAAAGCAGGGCGAAGCGGGGGCGTAGTCATCGGGACAGTTCCTTGGAAGGGCCATCGATCCATTCGGTCAGGCGACCGGCGGCAGCGAGGTAATCGAACCAGGCCTGCCAGGTCTGGCTTTCCAGTACGAGTCCGGAAAGCGCTGTATCGAGGCTCTGCTTGAGTTGCATGAGGTAATCCGAGGTGTCGATCTCGCTGGCTTGCCAGAGGTTTTCCAGCGTTCGCGCGCGTTCGTCGAATGCGTTGGCCCGACTTAGCCGGAACGATTCGCTCGCGCTGCGCAGGGCCGCGTAGGTGACCTGGGCCTGCGTCAGCACCGCGTCCGAGCGCAGGGTCGTCGCCCGTCGCGAGGCGAACGCCGCATCGGCGTCGGCCTGTGCGGCGGCGATCTCGGCGCGGCCGGTATTGAGGATCGGAATCGGCATGGAGACGCTGAGGCCGACCACGCGGTCGGTTCGCGTGCCGCTGCGCACGCGCCCACCCGTCAGGCTGAATGTGGGATCGGGTCGCCGTGCGCGCTGGGCGATGGCGACGCCGGCCTCTGCGCGGTCCTGATTGGCCCGTGCCTGAACCAGTTCGGGCCGATCGGCCGCTGGCATGGGGACGATGGTTTCCGGGCCTGGCGGTAGGCCCGAGGGCAGTGCGGGCAAAAACGTGTCGACGGCTCCGCCGACAGTCGCCAGGGCGGCCAGGGAAGCGGCTTCCTGCCCAGCCAGGGTCGCCTGCTGGATCTGCGCCTCGCCCAGGGCCAGCGCGGCGAGATCGCGTTCCGAGCTGCTGATGTCGCCCACCTTCAGGCGCTGGGCGGCCAACGCGTCGAAACGCTGCATGAGGGCAAGGCGGCGCCGACCGAGCTCACTCTGCTCGTGGGCAACGCTCGCGCCCGCCCATGCCTTCAGCCAGTCCGCGGCGATGTTCCGACGCGTGAGCGCGTAGGCCGCTTGCACGGCCCGCACCTCGGCATCTCCCTCCAGCATCCGGGCCCGACGTTTGCCGGAGAGGTCCAGCGTGAGGCTCGCGCCAGCCGTTCGCCGGTCGACATCGGCGTTCTCTCCCTCCAGTTGCACGGAGGGGTTGTAGACGGGTTGGGCTGCCGCGCGAGCATGTGCCTGTGCGGCACGTAGTTCGGCGTCGGCAACCTGTACCTGCGGGCTTCTCGCCCACACGTCACGAAGCGCGGATTGAAGCGCGGGGGGTGGGATCAGGGCCGGTGGGTCACCCTGAAACGGGGACGCGGAAACGGTGGCGGCAAGGAACACGCACACGGCGCCCCAGGGCGCTGTACGCAACAAAAACATGGGGAATCTCCTGAAAACCAGCAACGTGCGACGCGCCCCGCGTTAGCGGGGGCGTCGGAGACGAGGGGCTTCAGGCGATCGGAGGCCGTAACGGCGAACGCATGAACAATGGCGTCGGCGTCGCGGGCAGATGGCTCACCACACCGGGCAGGGCGACCACCGTGACGAGGGCAGGCATCGTCGTCGGCAAGGCTGTCGCGTGCGCGCAGGCACAGTGGCAACCGCCAGCCTCTCCAAGGTGGCAGGCGTCGCCATCGTCCGCAGGCGCCACCGCCGCCTGCAACGCGTTGGCGATCTGCGCGTGGCCTCCGGCCGGTTCGCTGGATACCAGGCTGGGCCCGTCCAGCACGCACATGGTTCCCGCCGCGACCTTGATCATCAGCGCCATGATCAACAGCAGCCAGCCGCCCTTATGGCGGCGCAGGCGTTGAAGCAGCGTGGGAAGGGCGCGGGACATGGCGGGGATGCTAGGGGATGCACTGCCTGTTAGACAATTCCATCGAACAATCGGAGCCGTTTTTCAGAATCGTCCGATATCGGACGCCGGGCGAGATCCCTAGTCTTCCGGGCCATGATCTGGAAGAAGTCGATGACCGCGGCCATATCGGTCGCCATGATGAGGCGCTACCCGGCTCCGTGGACCGCGCTGCTGTTTGCCGTGGTTCCGGTGCTTTTGCGTTGCGTGTCTTCGTACGACGAAGGCGCACTGCTGCTTTGCGTCGGGCACGACGGCTTTCGATCCGGTCCCATCGTCGGTGCAGCGGTCTTTGCGTTGAGTTTCGTCGGGTTCCTCAGGTACGGCTCGCGCGCCGAGGTGCTGGCGTACGTACTCTGGGTCGTGACATTCCTGTCCGTCGCTGTACTCGGCATCGTGATGTTCGAGGCCTTTGCTCCGCCGGAGCAATGGAGTGGCTCGCTCTCGTTGCCAGCGACAGTGGCGATGAGTTGCGCCGCCGGTGTCCTTTCCGGTGGGGCCCTGAAGCTGCTGCTTTTCTGTAGGAGCCGCTTCAGCGGCGATTCCTAAACGGTGTCGCGAGCTCCCATCGCCGATGAATCGGCTCCCACAGGGGCGCGGTTTGCTGGTCTGCCGGGTTTGGGGAGTTCGAAGTCGCGGTAGCGGCCAGGGTCGCCGGTCATGCCGGATTCGGCTGCCTTGGCGATGTTGTACATTTCGCGCGCGGTGACGTAGTGGAGCACGTAATCGCGGCCGTCGTTGTACGTGGATTCCAGGTAGTCGTGCATCGCGTCCACCGGCTCGCCGAGCAGGGTATCCATGTCGCCTTCCTGCGTGCCGTGCGTATGGATCTTGATGAAGATCCATTCCGGGCGGCCCTCGACGTGGATTCCCGTGCGCACCCATTGGTCCACGCGTGACGGCGTGGGCGGCGAACCGCGGCGGATATCCGAGTTCTCGATGCGCGGGATGATGCCGAAGCGGCGATTCTTCCAGTTCAGGCCGAGCACGCCCTGGATGATCAGCAGGTCGCCTGACGGCTCGCCGCCCAGGCGCATGCGGACGCCGGTATCGTGCGACTTGCACTTATGCGGGTCGTCGGTGGCGTAGTAGATGGCGTTCGACATGCGTGTCTGCGTATCGCTGGGCGCCGAGGGCAGGGTGAAATCCGCGTAGCAGCCGAGTTCGCGAAGCAAGATCAGTTCGTTGTCGATGCCGCACCAGCGGCCGTCGGCACGCGAGTTGTCCAGGCACCAGTTGCCGTGGATGAAGGCGAAGCGCAGCTGGCCGGTGACCGGATCGCGCGGGAGGGCGTTGTGTTTTTCGTGAAGCAGCGTGTTGAATCGATCGATCGTGGCGACGAAGTTTTCCGGCGTATCGTTGTCATGATGCAGATGGATTTCGATCTCGCCATAACCATCGGCACAAAGGGATTCGATCTTGTCGAGATGCTCCTCCACGTACTCCTCTTC
>Ga0070661_100002520_pt1 | contig 12542 bp, 8 predicted proteins | sample KBSC43metaG_FD_64663 | JGI IMG/M metagenome (GOLD analysis project Ga0070661, IMG submission 64663) | Corn rhizosphere microbial communities from Kellogg Biological Station, Michigan, USA - KBS C4-3 metaG | ecosystem: Host-associated > Plants > Roots > Rhizosphere > Soil ...
GAGCCAATCCCGGCGGAACTGATCTCTACGTTGGGGGACTCTCTAGCCGACACGATATATAGCACCATGTCACTTGGTGTCCGCCGCTTTAGGGCATGGGCCGCGGAAAACGGGTTGGAAATAGTGCCTACCTCCGGCTTCAACAATAACTGCATGCTCCACGCCCTAATGAAGCATGCTTCCGGCGACTATAGTGCCGATTTTCACGACGCGGCAGTGGCGTTGAAAGCGGAATTGGTCGAGAAGTTTCCGGACGAGGTGGCGAGTGAAAGAACCATGCTGCCCGCAGGCGAGGATTATGCATCGTTCAACCATGCCCTTCAGAGAATCAACGAGATGTTCAATACCAGCATGGAAGTGTGTGTAGTTCAGGCTGGACGCAATGGGCTGCCGATCATGCATGAACAGCCCGAAGGATTACCCGGTAAAACGCCAGTCGTGCTCTTTAATAGCGGCGCCCATTTTGAGGCGATTGTCGCGCGTCGTTGAGGAGCGGTTATTCGGCTCTGGTGCAATCGCGATCTGCTTAGAATGCGGTCGGCAGGTCGTTCATGGCTTGGTTGCGCCTGCTGTGTGGGAAGCTGCGCTGACAGCATGATTTGAACAGCATAACCACGCCGATCCTTTAGTCCTTTCGGAAGCATGTCAATTCATTAATGAATTGAATAGCTATACGCCAATGGAACTATTTGATTCAGAAAAACACTCATATAAAAAAAGCAAAGTGTTGCTTGATTTGTCACTTGCTAAGCACCTGAATTGAAGAGATATATATGATCAAGTTTCATCGCCCTAGCTTCCTCATTGCGCAACCTGGCACACCGTCGGCCCAACGCACTTTGCTCCAGAAAATTTTTCATAAAAAGAAGGACGACCTGTCGCTTGATGAGCGTCGCGCAATGCAAATGGATGTCGATAGAAGCAGTCGGAAAAAGATTCTCGGTGGCTTGATCAGTATTGAGCGCAAGCGCAAAGAGCCGGACATGCAATCTCTGACGAAATCCACCGCAGAGCATTTGCGCGCATTGGCCGCCCGCATGCGCGAGTTGGACAAGAAGCAGGAAGAAAACGATCGAGCCAATGAATCACAGCGTATTGCTGATATGCACTATGTTGAGGGCGATGATGAAGCGGTAACTCGTCCTTCAGATGCAGCGGCTCATGCAGAGAACTTGTTGCGGCTCGCCTTGGAAGAGCCGGATGATGAAATTTATGAGGCCGGAAATTCCGATGAAGAACGAAGTGTCGCCGATACGCAAAGCAGTAAGAAAATCCGCGCCAAGATAGAAACCCCTGTCGAAGCATTGGCAAAAAAAGCCCGGCGATATATGCCGGCGGCGGCGCAACATTTTGAGAACACGAACACTCTGACGGAGTCTTCCATATTTACCCGTACTGAGCAGGAGGCTTCGATAAGAAGGGCGGTGGCAGACGAAGGAGAGAAAAATGACATGTATGGCGAAGGATGGCGGGAAATCCTGGATGAACAAAACCTGCCACGTAACCAGGTTGCCAATGAAATTGTTAATGTATTCAGTGCGGCTGTCAGAAATGGCATCGATCTTTCAAAGGTCTTGAGCAACGACGAAATCACCTATCTGACCCGTGCAATGAGCTTGGCCAAAAGGCCGGAATCGCTGCATGTTGAACACGACAACCAGCCTCAAAAAAATAATCAAGGAAAAGAAACCCGGAAGGCAAGCTACACCGGTTCATTCGACCCGCTCAAAAACATCGCGCGCCAGACCGCCGGTCTTTTACATTCCTCCCAGGTGGACAGGTTGTTGGAGCGCATGGACTTTGCGGCAAGTATGCTGGATGAATCCACCCGCAATCCGAAAACGCAACCTCGGATTTCTGCAGGAACCGTGCTTGAAAACGTGGATAACGTCCTGGCTACGCTTATGCACATAGACCCTGCGGAGCTATCCAGATTATGCAATCAGCCAGGCGAGCAAGGCGGCTTGGCGGAGAGCCGGATTCTTGGCTCCCTGGATAATCTCAAAACCAGTATTATGAGCTTGCACGATAGTATGCAAAAGGAGCTTGCTTCGCCGGAAAGCGGGAGCTTGTCAGCAACAGAAGAACGTCAGTTGAAACAGGCGGCACGCTTGCTGGAGAAGACACAGGCTCACTTGGCGGTATTGAGAAACGTAAGCGCACAGACAGTGGAAGAGGAGGACGGACCTCAAGCATCCACGAGCGGGACGAATTCAAGCGATCTTTTTGAAATTCCAACAGCCGCGCTTCAAGCCTCCACGAGCGGAACAGATTCAGACGATCTTTTTGAAATTCCGACAGCCGCGCCGCCTTTTTCAGCACCGTCTGCAACGCCCTTGGCACCGCCGAATAGCCCGGACAAGGAAATTTCATCTGAAGGGGAAATGCAAAACCGCAACGCCCTCGCAACGCATCAGGTTTCCCCGGACCTGCAGGCTCCTTCCACTTCAACTTCAGGCCCACAACATCGCAGGTATTTCAGTCATTTGCCGCAATTGCGTCATCGTCCTTTCAGCAGCTTGCGTCTTTCGACCGGCACTGCTGCCTCATCACAGGAACGGAAGGAGGCTCTCGGCGAAGCGTCGCCCAAAAAAATGATGCTAGCCGATTATTTGAATATCTCGCTCTCGCCAAAGACCCCGGATTCCGAAAACGACGCCATCCATTCATCTAAAGAGCCGGATGCCGCTCCTTTGCCAGACGGATTGGGTTGGCCCCTCGGTTTAAAAGCCTTCGGTGGAGTTGTACCTTCAGCAATCACTAAAACGACGCGGCCTAATTCACGAGCCTCTGAAGCTGTGCAGCTCATTGAAGAAATGTCAGCGGAGAATCCTGTTAATACGGGAAAAGAAAGCGATGCGCCAGGAAACTGGTTGGAAGCCACGGGAATCATCATTGCGCAAAACAGCGGGCATGGAAACGACTGCCTTATTCTTTCCTTGCTTCAGCACGCAACAGGTAACTATACGGGCAATGCCGGCTCTCTTGAGAGAGAAGCGGAAGAACTGAGACAGGAATTAATCGGGGCGGGATTTGTCGCAGAGTTCGAAAACAATCAGATGCTGCCTGTGGATAGCGATGGATTCCGAGAGTTGGTCAACCGGGTTAATGCAAGATACCCTCAAGCCAATATGGATGTGCGAATCGCTGTGATCGATGCAAGCGGCCGCCCATTTTTTCCTGATACCGCCAGTGCATCGAATGCGGGGGAGACCCTCCCTATTGCGGCGCGTCCTAATCCCGGAGGAAATCCGGTCGCTATCCTGCATCAAGATAATCATTATGCGGCGTTATATACGAAACCTGTTTCCGTTGCGTCTGATGCGAAGACGTTGCTGGATCGGGAGTACAACATTGCTCTGCCGCCGGTGATCCCGGCCCGGCTGAAAAATAAGTTTGCAGTATCGTCGGAACCGCTCACACCCACGGATGCACGGCCGCTGGATAAATCAGAGCTATCGATAATCAATCATTGGACCCCGCGCGTCACCAAATCATTATTCGGTGGTGCCCTGAGGGAATTCATGTCGGAGAGAGAGGCATTGGTCAATGCCATGACGCAGGACGGTCAATTGCGCGATGCCTGTATCGGTTTGATGGAGGATGGTTTACGGCGCTGCACCGACCGTGCGCTGGTGATGTGGCAGCAAATCGGAACCCAAAAATATATCCGCGATATCGAGCTAGGGAAGCATGCTATTAGCGACGTGTACGACATGGGAATCCGTGCATATCGTTTGGCCCAGGTGGATGCACATGCACTACAGTTGATAAAAGATACCAGCAACAAAAAGCGGTTAAAAAAATACGGTGAAAAAGAAAGTGTTGAAGTGATATTGCACGCTCGCGAATCGTTGCGTGAGCTATTGAATCTGCCAATACCGCAGACCAACAGCACTTGGGGATCGGATGCGGGGCGCATACCCGGCATGTATTCCAAAGAACTGGTCGCATACGGTAAAGATATGCTTCGGGCCGAGTTGAAAGACAGGAAAAACGATAACCTGGCGTTTTTTCTCGCTTCCTGGACGCCGCTTACGCAGCAATTGCGCAGATTATCACCAGAGCTCGAAGCTATACATCAGGCAATCGATACACACAGGGATGCGATTTTCAGTGCGATCGAAGAACACAATGGCGGCGATCCGAAGTGGAGTGGATTGGCATCGCTCAACAGCACAAGCTACGAGGAGCGTTTGAAGCAGTGCGGAAAGGAAGCGGAAGACATGCATTTCGCTGCCAATCTGGCTGCGGTTAAAACCTTTATGTACGGTCATCAAGAGACCGATGAAACGCAGAAACCGCCGCTGGAAGTAGAACTTGAAAAAGTCAGTGCCGTACGGACGCCAGTCATGGCACAGCGCTTTATACCTGTTCTGAAAGAGGCCTTGGCGAACGGGCAAATCAATCCATCTTGGGTGCATCCGATCAACCGCTGGAACTTGCTCCATGTCGCTGCCGCCTCGTGCGATCCCGATCTGGTCAAGGCCCTGAAAGAGTTGGGCGTCGATATGCATCAGGCGGACAATAAAGGCATGCTGCCGCTTCATGTGGCAGCATCGACCGGTTCCGCTGCAACCATACGGGCGCTGGATGATTTGGAAAATATCGGCGCCCTAGATAAGGCAGGTAATAGCCCTGTGCACTGGGTTGCTTACTCGGGATCAGTGGATGCGTTGGGGGCGCTCTTCCAAAAGAGTAATGCACAGGGAGCGCAAGAAGCGCTGGACCAATCGCCTTCCATTGGTGTCAACGTGAATATCAAGAACCCGATTTCAGGCCAAACCCCGTTGCATATCGCCGTGATGAGCGAAAAATTTGTTATAGCGCGTATGCTGATAGGCGCTGGTGCCGATCCGCAGATAAAAGACCTGGATAATAAAACAGCAAGGGATTTACTGAAACATGCAAGCGCCAAAGCTGATCGGAAAGAATACCAATTGACGAAAAAAGCATTGGAAATGGGAAAGAAAATGATGCGGCTGCAAGATATGCCTTGATTTTAATCACAAGAAAAATTTCCTTATGGATCATGCGTTTAGGTAGCATTGCATTACCTTATCCACAGGATTGATCACAGTAAATGTGATTAAAAGAGATCACGGGCCTCCTTGCGATGCCCGTGCAACAACACCGTTCAATGCAGCCGTTGTCCTGAGCCTTGGTGCTGCGACGCTTGCAAGCACACATTATGTAGCTGCATCGATAGGCATCATGCCAATGCGCTGATATTGGCGATCGCCACTGCCACAGTAACGAATTTCCCAGTCCATGGGATATTCATTCGCGGAAATCACCTTATGCATGTCAATTCATTAATGAATTGAATAACTACTATACGGCAATGGAACTCTTTGATTCAGACAGACACTCATAAGATTGAAGCAAAGTGTTGTTGGATTCATCACTTGCTGATTACCTGAATTGAAGAAATATATATGTCTATTATCAAGTTTCATCGCCCCAACGTTCTCATCGCGCAGCTTGGCACCCCGCCGTCCCAGCGCACTCAGCTCCAGAAAATCTTTCATAAAAAAAAGGACGACCTGTCGCCTGACCAACGCCGCGCAATGCAAATGGATGCCGACAGAAGCAGCCGGAAAAAGATTCTCGGTGGCTGGATTAGTTTCAAGCGTAAAAAGCCGGTTGGCATCGAGAATAAAGAGGTGGACGTGCAATCTCTGACGAAACCTACCATAGAGCAATTGCGCACATTGGCCGGCCGCATGCGCGAGCTGCCTGAACGAGACCCGGAACATATTCAGATGCGGATTCGGGATGCCAATGATGTTGTCAATAAATTCAACTTGGCTGCCAGGAATGGTGTCGAACTTTCAAATGTTCTGAGCAACGACGAGATCACTTACCTGAAAAAAGTCATGGAGATGATGGCCACCGTCGAACTCGAAGAGCCGGTTAGTAGCAAGCCCGAAGAGCCAGAATTGAAATTTTTGACTACATCCATAGGGGAGTATTTGCGCGCATTGGCCAGCCGCATACGCCAGCAGGATGAAGAAAATTTGAAACGTATTAAGGTTGCCAATGAAATTGTCAATGTATTCAGCACGGCTGCCAGGAATGGCATTGATCTTTCAAAGGTCCTGAGCAACGACGAGAGCATCTATTTGACTCGCGCCATGGGGATGGCCGAAGCGCCGGAGTCGCTACGTGTTAAACACGATGGCAAGCCTATCGTGAAAAAAGTAAATCGCAAAAATGAATTTATCCGAAAAGGAACCTACACCGGTTCATTTGATCTGCTCAAAAACGTCGCGCGCCAGACCGCCGGTCTTTTACATTCCTCCCAGGTGGACAGGTTGTTGGAACGCATGGAAATTGCCGCAAGTGCGCTGGATAAATCCACCCGCAATCTGAAAACGCAACCTCGGATTTCTGCAGGTGCCGTGCTCGAAAACGTGGACAAAGTCCTGACTACCCTTACGCACATAGATCCTGCAGAGCTATCCAGACTATGCAATCAGCCTGGCGAGCAAGGCGACTTGGCGGAGAGCCGGATTCTCGACTCTCTGCATAATCTCCAAGCCAGTATCAATGGCTTGCACGAAGGTATGCAAGCGCTCGTTTCGCCGAAGAGAATGCGGGTGGCAGGCTTGCTAGGGAGAGTACAGGTCCGCGTGACGGAATTGCGGAACGAAATACGTCTGTTCAATCGCATGAGTTCGGCATATAGACTGCTGAAGGAATCGGCCATCAAGCTGGGAACGCAGCCTTCGATTTCTGCAGGGGCCTTTGTCGAAAACGTGGAAAGAGTCAAGGCCGCACTTACGGACATAGACCCTGCAGAGCTATCCAGGTTATGCAATCAACCAGGCGAGCAAGGCGATTTGGCGAAGAGCCGGATTCTCGGTTCTCTGAACAATCTTCAAGCCCGTACGAATGGCTTGCTCGACGGTACGCTGAAAGCGCTCGCTTCGCCGGAGAGCAGGAATTTGCGGAAAGAGGTCAAAGGCCAGTTGAAGCTGGCGGCACGCTTGCTGGAGCGGATGCAGGTTGACTTGGTTGTATTGCGAAACGAAACAGCACAGACTTCAGCACCGTCCGCAACGCCCTTGACACCGCCGCGCACCTCGAACCTGCAGGCTTCTTCCGCTTCAACGCCCGACCTGCTGCATCACAGGTGTTTCAGTTATTTACCGCAATTGCGCCATCGTCCTTTCGGCCCCAGCTTGCGTCTTTCGACCGGCACCGCTGTATCACCGCAAAAACGAAAGAATGCTCTCGACGAAGCGCCGTCCAAAGGAATGACGCTACCCGACCATTTGAATTTGAAGCGCCCGCTCTAGCCAAGGAAGTGATTGCAGAGTTGACCGATGAGCAGTTCAAGATCGAGTCACAGTAAAGGCGCCGTCAATATATAACCCTTCTCCCGCTTGCGGGAGAAGGGGAGCAAACCAGTTTGCTTAAGCAAACTTAATGCGGCCGCTGTCCTGTGCTTTGATGCTGCGACGCCTGCTCCGAAATTGCAGATAAGGCCTCGCCGGCCTTGTCCTGTTCCTCGGTGGTGGCAATGTCGCCCAGGGATACGATGCCGACCAGCCGCTTGTCGCCGCGGGTAATTACCGGCAGGCGGCGCAGTTGCAGATCGCCCATGTTCTGCGCCACGGCGTCCACGTCATCGTCTTCGTAACAGTACTTCACTTCCGAACTCATGACGTCACGCACCTTGGTATTGGCGTCCCGGCCTTGCGCCAGGCCGCGAACAACGATGTCGCGGTCGGTAATCATGCCGACCAAGCGGTCGTTCTCTTCTACCGGCAGTACGCCACAGTCTTCGTCGGCCATGATCTTCGCGGCTTCGATGAGGCTTTGATCCGGTGTGGCCAAGCGAACATCGCGTGTCATTGCTTCTGCTACTCTCATGATGTTTCTCCTTTGAAGTTAGTTCGATCAAACAGGGTGCAGCTCGGTGGCGATGCCGGCCGCTGTTACGGACCTGGCTGCATCGTGCGGCACCGTACCGGTTTCGATGAAGCTCTTCATGCGCATCAAGTCATCGTCCAGTTCATGTTTCGGGTCTCTGCCAAGAAGCGTCGCTACGCCATGCCCAAGCGCGCCTCCAGGTGGGTGGTACGACAGGCGCACAGTTGCGCGCGTTCCGCCTTCAGCCGGGTCGAAGCGCACCGAGCCTATATGTTGCACCGCAGAGCCGGGTTCGCTGCACCATGACAGCCGGTTAGGACGTGCGCTTTCGACGAGCACGACATCCCATTCGATCGGTGTGCCCATCGGCCCTTCCACGACCCAGTGCGAGCGCCTGTTACCAAGATCACGTACTTCCAGCACATGGGACATGAAGTACGGGAAGTTTTCGTATTTGCTCCAGGCATCGAATACCACTTCCGGCGACGCCTTGATTTCGATGGCCTTTTGCAGTTCGATGCCGCGCTCGCTTGCGCCCATGCCGGTGAGGCGGCCCATCGGCATATTGGTGATGCCGCGCACCAGCAGCATGAGGCCGGCGGCGGCCATGGCAATCCCGGTCGGCGTGCGACGCGCCAGCCCGTAGCCGCTCAATGCACTGCCGCTTAGGATGGCGGCGCCGCGCCATGCAGGAGCCCAGTTCTCTTGCAGGAATTCGGAGCGCGTGCCGGTGGCTGTGCTTATTCCCTGCAATCCGGGAATACCGTTGGGTCGTTCATGCACCTCCAGTGTGTCTTCAACCGCGGCGACGCCTGCTGTGGCGCGCACTGCGGCAAACAATTGTTCCCGCTCATTCGCCAGTACCGGTCCTGAAAGAATCACTGTTCCCTGTTGCGCTGTCACGTTGATTGCATGGGAATGGGAGACGACGCGCCCGATCTTCGCGCGCACGCGCGCTGCCAAGACCCGGTCGTCCACCTCCTCGTGGCGATACCTTGGCAGCAGGTGCCGCGCACGCGCAGGCAGGCCCTGCAACCGGTTGCTCAAGTCGCGTGCGGCAACGTCGATCGAACGGCTTGTCTTCGTGCCCAAATGCCGCAATTTGTCCTCGACCAATGCGCGCCGCCGTCGGCCACGGTCCGGGTCGGAAAAGTACATCGCTGCCGCACCCATTGCGGCCCCGCCCAGCCATGTCAACCATTTCCGATTCGTTGCTGATTCCTGGTTCACGATATTCTCCTTTCAGTCTTGTTCATTGGCCGGCCTGCCGCAGCAGGTTCCTGACCTCATCGTCGCTCGTCTGACTGAAGTCTTCGTACCATATGCCCACGGCATAAAACGGGGAAGGCGTGCTCAGGCAAACGATTTCGTCTGCTTCGGCTGCAAGTTTCTGGCAGGTGTCGGGCGCCGCGACCGGAACGGCGACGATGACGCGCTTCGGTTCCTCCTGACGCACTGCCTGCACCGCCGCAAGCATGGTGGAGCCGGTGGCCAAGCCGTCGTCGACCAGGATGACAATGCGGTCGTGCAAGGAGGGCGTAGGCCGGTTGTCGCGATAAAGTCTTTCGCGCCGTTCGATCTCACGCAGTTCTCGCTGCGTGATGGTCTCTACGACAGCAGGGGAAATATCAAGCGTATCCAGCACATCCTGTTGCAGCACGCGCAAGCCACCGCTTGCGATCGCACCCATCGCATATTCAGCATGTCCCGGCACGCCGAGTTTGCGAACGATCAGTATGTCGAGCGGAATGTTCAGCTTTCGGGAGATGGAAAAGGCCACAGGTACGCCACCGCGCGGCAGTGCAAGAAGAATGGCGTCGGAATGACCGGCATACGCATCAAGACGTTCCGCAAGCAATTCGCCTGCCTGTCTGCGATTCTTGAATGCTTTCAACTTGGCCATCTCGACACGCTGCCTTTTTACTTGCTGCGCTGGTATCGACCGATCAATTCGGCCTTTTCAATAACATGACCTTCCATTGCATTCTCCAGTTCCGCTTTCGTTGGATGGCCGAGATCGGGCAAGACGATGTCTAGTGCATACAGCTTGTGGAAATACCGATGACGTCCGATTGGCGGACAAGGCCCGCCGTAGCTGGTGCGTTTCCAGTCGTTCAAACCTTCACGCGTACCGGGTGGCAGGTTTTGCGGCTTCGCTCCTTGCGGCAATCCAGCCGAATGAGGCGGGATGTTATAGAGCACCCAGTGCGTCCACACCCTTTGAGGGGCGGCAGGGTCGGGCGCATCGGGGTCGTCAACGATCAGCACCAGGCTTTTAGCCGCTTCTGGAATGTTGTACCACAACAGCGGCGGCGATACGTCCTTGCCGTCGCACGTATGCACGGTTGGAATATTGCCTGCGGCATCGAACGCCGACGAGGTGAGTCTTAGAGCCATCGCGTCTTTTCCTTTCCCAGGCCCGGCCAGCATCGCTATGGCAGCAAGGCAGGCAACAGATTTGCGTAGCGCATTCATATCGAACAAATCAGCTGCGAGGCTTTTACAACCTACTTGTACAAATTACGAAATCGACAGCGTTTTGCAAGCTCGTCGTGCATGCATGCTGATATTCGGCATTCCTGATGGAGCATGCCTTGAACGCGCTTTTAAGTAGGGCTTATGCAAAACCGCTCCAGCGGCGTTACGCCGCCTTGCCGTACAACTCGTACTGTCTGCGTCGGCGCGCCTTGCTGGGGCAATTTTGCGTAAGTCCTATTAAACAAGTCGGCAGCAAGACGCATGCCGATAGGGAGCGAGTACGAATCCTGCATCTATATGAAGCATTGATTTCCTTCATGTCGGAAAAGAAAGGATGCCTATGCTGATCGACATCGATGCAAAGAAGATCATCGCACTTCATGACGGCAAGCTGATGCAACCGGATTGGCCTGCCATTGCACTGTTCGATGCGGAAACCGATGCCTGGCATTGGATAGAAGAGAACCATCGCTACAACAGCTTGCTATGGAACGAAGAAGACAAGGCAAGACGCACCGATGTCGAGGCTGGCGAGATTGCCGTTTGCAAGCGGCTGATCGACCAATACAACCAGAAGCGCAACGATGCGGTCGAAGCCATCGATGAAGCCATTCTGATGCAGCTTGCAGGCATCATGTTCAACGAGAATGCGCGACAGAACAGCGAGACGGCAGGAGCCATGATAGACAGGCTCTCCATCCTGTCGCTGAAGATCTTTCATATGCGGGAGCAGACGCAACGCTTCGACGTGGATGCAGCGCATATTCAAGCTTGCCAGGCCAAGCTCGACCGCTTGATCATGCAGCGGCACGATCTCGGCGCTTGCTTCGATGCGCTCTTGAAAGATGCCATGGCAGGCCGCGCCTATTTCAAGGTCTATCGGCAGTTCAAGATGTATAACGATCCGACGCTCAATCCTTATTTGTATGGTACAGGCAGTACATCCATTGCAGACGGAGCTGTGCGATGAGCGACGAAGCACAGATCGACATTCTTATTCCCACTTGCAATCGGCCATATGCACTCGCGGTGACGCTCACCGCATTGGCGGGACAAACCTTCGAGCGATTCCGCATCATCGTCTCCGACCAATCGGATGAACTAGGCGTCTTCGACAAACCCGAAATAGCGGCTGTGTTGCGTTACCTGAAATCGGTCCGGCGCGAGGTGCACATATATCGGCATCTGCCACGACGCGGCATGGCGGAGCAACGCGCCTTCTTGTTGTCCAAGACGAGCGCGCCTTACTGTCTCTTCCTCGACGATGATGTGATCCTCGAAAGCGATCTGGTCGCGCGCCTATATCGCGTCATCGTCGAACAGCAATGCGGTTTTGTCGGCAGCGCACTGCATGGCCTGAGTTTCATCGACGACGTGCGGCCGCACCAGCAGCACATCGAATTCTGGGAGTCGCGGGTGCTGCCAGAGGCCGTTACGCCAGCCGATGCTGCCTGGGCTCGCCACCATCTGCACAGCGCGGCCAACCTGTTTCATGTGCAAGCAAAGCTGGAACTCTGCAAGGAAAATACACGCCTGTATCGCATCGCGTGGATCGGCGGCTGCGTGTTATTCGACAACGCTAAGTTGCATGCAGTCGGCGGATTCGATTTCTGGCGCGATTTACCAGCCGAACACTGCGGCGAGGACGTGCTTGCACAACTGCGCGTGATGGAACGCTTCGGCGGTTGCGGCCTGATTCCTTCCGGCGCTTATCACATGGAAGTGCCGACCACCATACCGGTGAGAGAAGTCGATGCACCGAAAGTGCTACCGCTATCGATAGCCGCGCATTCGCAAGAGGAATGCCGCAATGCGTGAAGCAGGCATGGCAGCTTTGCCCGGCGTGCGAAAAATCGCTGTATTGCGGCCGAGTGCCATTGGCGATTTCATGATGGCGTTGCCTGCCCTTCATGCACTACGGACTACGTATCCGCAAGCCGAGATCATCTATATCGGCCGACAATGGCATGCCGATTTTCTTAATAACAGACCGGCGCCCATCGACCGCGTCGTCATTATTCCACTTTACCCCGGCGTAGGCGCGCCCCTCGAAAGCATGGGCAACCCGCTTGCCATACAGCGCTTCGTTGACGACATGCGCGCACAAAAGCTGGACCTCGCGGTGCAACTATACGGAGGCGGGCGATATTCGAATCCCTTTATCAAACAGTTGGGCGCTCGTA
>Ga0070661_100002522_pt1 | contig 12536 bp, 9 predicted proteins | sample KBSC43metaG_FD_64663 | JGI IMG/M metagenome (GOLD analysis project Ga0070661, IMG submission 64663) | Corn rhizosphere microbial communities from Kellogg Biological Station, Michigan, USA - KBS C4-3 metaG | ecosystem: Host-associated > Plants > Roots > Rhizosphere > Soil ...
CCCATGCCGCCCTGCAGCAAGTGCATGAAGCGATGAAGCAGGCCAAGGCCGAGCGCGAACGGATGGCCGCCAAACAGCAGGCGCTTGGCGTCATCCAGCAAAAACTCGCTGCCGAACAGGCGGTGGCACAGCGCAAGGCTGTTGAGGCTGCACAAGCGAAGACGCGCGAATCAATCGAACTGGCGCGTATTGAATATGCCCGTGCCAAAGCCGAGCAAGAGGCGCTGGCCGCAATCAGGGAAAAGATACGTGCCGAAAAAACAGCCTGGATCGATGCCGAAAAACGTGCCGCTGTCGCACGCGAAGCAGCCAAAGCCGAGCGCCTGTGCGAACGTCATGCGGGCGAATACGGACAGGCACAGGTAGCGGCACACGAGTTGATGGAGCGGTTGACGCAACAGGATGTCGCGCTCGCCGAAGAAGGCGGGCATATTCAGGACATACCTGCGCAATCTCCCGCTCCGGTTGTCAAATCAAGCTTCGACAGGAGCCCGCTGACGACCCTGCTTGCCAGTGCTGCATTCATCGCCGGCGTCGCTATCGCCGGGGCCTGGACTGCACAAAATCCGCAAACCGCCTGGACGTTTGCGCATGCGGCCGGCATCAATGTGGTATCGCCCTCGGTTCTTCTTATGCTGCCGGAGTCGCTGCAAAAGTACTATCAGCCTGGCGCTGCGCCCGGTGCAGACCAGCTCGCCCAAGGTCAGCCTTAGACATTCCCCCCGAATAGGCTCTTCTCAGAAATGAACGTTTGCGCTACATCTTGTGGCGCAAATCACTACCAATTCCTTACAAAATGGCGGAATCAAGCCAGTCCGTATAGAATGCTTAACGCTACGTTGAATAAAGTATCCGTTTTGCAGAAATGCTTACGGTGCCATGCGAAGTCGTGGCAGGGAAAATGATTCAATCGGCGTAGTGTTGTGTTTGAAAAAAAGCAGGGCGGGGCGGTCGCCGCCGCAACCGCTGCCCGCTCGAAGCGGCGTTTCCTGTCCTTCGTACACACAATAATCAATCAATTGAGACCATGATTGCCAACTCGCCTCGCATGACACGGCTGTACCCCGTCCTGAGCAAAGCCGCTGCGTTGTCCTGTCTTTTGACGGCGCTGTTTGCACCTCCCGCCTTCGCTGATGACTATGCAGACGTATCCAAGCTTCTGCGTATCGGGCAGCACGCAGAAGCGCTGACCAAGGCCGATGCCTTCCTGAGCAAGAATCCGCGCGATGCGCAGATGCGCTTCCTGAAAGGCGTGATCCTGACCGAGCAGAACAAGTCCACCGAGGCCATTGCGATTTTCACCAAGCTGACGGAAGACTATCCTTCGCTGCCTGAACCTTATAACAATCTCGCCGTGCTTTATGCTGCGTCCGGTCAGTATGACAAGGCACGCTCGGCACTGGACGCGGCGATACGCACGAATCCGAGTTATGCGACGGCCTACGAAAATCTGGGCGACGTGCATGCCAAGCTTGCCAGCCAAGCCTACGACAAGGCCTTGCAGCTCGATTCCGGCAATGCTACCGCCAAAGCAAAGCTGACCTTGGTACGCTCCCTGACGGGCAATGTGAATGGCGGGGCGCCCAAGCCAGCGTCAGCTCCGGCGACATCCCCGGTTGCCATGGCGAAGGCACCTGAGCAGACACCTTTGCCGTCTGCACCCGCATCCGCTGCAGCATCGAAACCTGCTGCATCCAAGCCCGAGGCCCCCAAATCCGAACCGAAACCAAGCCGTGCGGTCGATGTCGAAGCCGACGAGGTACAGGCCATTGTTCATAACTGGGCCAAGGCATGGAGTTCGCAGGAAGTAAAAACCTACCTCGGCTTTTACGGCAGTGACTTCCAACCCCCGAAAGGCATGTCGCGCAAGGCATGGGAAGAGGAGCGCCGTTCCCGTATCAGCGACAAGGGACGCATTACTGTCAAGGTCGAGGCGCTGCGGGTTTCGGTGAGCGGCAATACGGCGACAGCAAAATTCCACCAAGTATATACGTCGGATCGCTTGACGGCGAACAGCCGCAAGACGCTGGTATTGACCAAGCACGGCGGAAAGTGGCAAATCAAGCAGGAGAATGCGGGTAATTGATGTATCGTATGACACCAACCGGCGGCTTGTCGGCAGCGAAAGCCAAGAGAGCCTTGTTTGCCGGGGCATCGTGCCTTCTGATAGCAGGCAGTTTTTTGTCGTCCTTGCCTGCCTTGGCTACCTCTCCGGCAGTTGCCGCAGCGGCAGCGGCATTGAGCAAGCCTAATCCGGAAGCTTTGCTGATCGAGGTCTACAAGGAGCTCGGTGCGAATCACTTGAATCAGGCGCTTGCCAAGGCCGACAAGCTGGTCGCGGCTTATCCGAACTTCCGGCTGGGGCATTTGATCCGCGGCGATCTACTGCTGATGCATACCCGGCCCGTCACCACCTTCGGTGCGGTCAATGGTCCCGAGGAAAAGCTGAGGAACTTGCGCGAAGAGGCGATGGCACGACTGAAATCGCTGCGCGAGAAACCCGATCCCGAACTGATTCCACGTGCTGTCCTGCAATTGCGTAATGACCAGAAGCATGTACTCCTGGTTGATGCCAAGCGTTCGCGTCTGTACGTGTATGAAAATCGTGGCGGCGAGCCCAAGTTCGTCGCCGACTATTACATCAGCCAAGGGAAGCTCGGCGTACACAAGGTCAGGGAGGGCGACCAAAAGACGCCGGTCGGGATCTACTACATTACCAGTCGTCTGTCTGGCGAACGTCTGCCCGACTTCTACGGTTCGGGCGCGTTGCCGATCAATTATCCGAATGAGTGGGACAAGATCAACGGCCGCAGCGGTTCTGGCATTTGGTTGCACGGCACGCCATCGGATAGTTACAGTCGCCCGCCGCTGTCGTCCGACGGTTGTGTCGTGCTGACCAATCCCGATCTTTACCGTCTTTCAAACTCGGTGGAGATAGGCAAAACGCCCGTCGTGATCAGCGAAAGCGTCGAATTCGTCAACAAGACAAAGTGGCTCAGCGACCGTAATTTTGCATTGAAGCTTATCGATAATTGGCGGCGAGACTTGGAAAGCCTGGTTCCGCAGCGCATGCTTGTCAATTATTCGCATCGATTCAGGTCTGATCATGGCGAAAACCTTAACACCTGGTTTTCCAAACATCAGCAATCCCTTGCCGGTGTGCGCGAATTGTCGATTACGCTGCGCGACTTGACTTTCTTCGTCTATCCCGGCAGCGGCGGTGACATGCTTGTCAGCACCTTTACTCAAGATACGATGGTCGGCAAGAGCAAAAGCACCATTCGCAAGCGTCAATACTGGTCAAAGGAAGGCGGGCAGTGGAAGATCGTTTATGAAGTCAATGTTTGACTGACTTCCTCCCGCTTGCATCAATTCCGATCAGGACTTGCACAAAATTATTCCAGCAAGGCGTGCCGCCGCAGACAGTACGAGCTGTATGGCGAGTCGGCACAACGCCGCTGGAGCGGTGTTGCGTAAGTCCTACTGATTTCATTTTGCCGCCAGGCATATTATCTATACGGCACCACTCTGCAGCGTGTGGTGTCGCCAGCCATCTTTTTCATTGAACTAAGTTTCCGGAATTATTGTCATTTCGTCTGCATACGTTTTCAATGACAAGGCCGGAGCGAAATGCGATGCCGATATTGCGGGGTGGCAAACCCTGCCACTGTCAGAGTATGCGTGTCTTGCAGCAAGCCGTTGCCTGCGCATGGTCTGGTCAAGTGGCCGGAGAAGTCACGTACGTCGCATTTGCTGACAACTCGTCCACCGGTTAAACCAAAAGCACCGGGCAGCGTACCCACCCATTTTGGGGAAGCGCAAAGGATAAGCCGTTTGATGTATTCCACGTCGACCCGATCCGCGAAACTTTCACCAACGAAACCATTGCAGACGTCAGATGAAAACAGCCTTCGAACCGACACGTCAAACGAAACGCCGCAGCAAGTGAAGCCGCAAGTTGCCCAGTCAATCGGAACACGAGAACAGCGCATCGAGCCATATCTCGATGGATCTCCTCGATTACGTAAACCCAATGACGAACAATTGCGAGCCATTGCGGCGCTGTACGATACCCCGCCTGCAAGATCACGGCGTCCATGGAGGCGGGGCGGCATCATCTCCATGATTTTTGTTGTCGGCTCTTTGGTTGGCTTTGGCATGGCTTCTTTGCTAATGGAGCGGATAGGGACTGCAGCTGGAGGAAGCGAGCGGGCGGCACGGGTATCCGCAGGTCAGGGCACTAGCACTGGGGAGTTGCCTAACGACGGTAACAGGATGGCAGAATCACCATCCGATAATCGGCCTGCACAGACCGGCATCAGTACCAACGAATTGCCTTATGGCGGCGAGAATATTTCCGGCGAGAGTGCGGCACAGTCGAAGCTCTCGCCGGCCGAGACTTCAACATCGGGGACTTCGGCAACACCGCCAACGAAGCAGGAGCTTGTACCCGAGCGTCCCGATGCCGAAAAGCGTTCTGAACAGGCAAGCACCTCATCTCCCAAGAAAGCAAACCAAGCGTCGCAACGTCGTCGGTCAACACGTCATATAAACAAGGACCGCGAGATCGAGCGCATCAGGCAGCAAGCGACTGAGGAATTAAAAAAAAAGACTGAATTTCAGCAGCAAACCGGTGAATATCGGGAGGGAGACAGCGGTGACAAGCTCTTGAAGCAGCAGAGCCATTCAATTTCGCTCAAGACATTCGCTATCAACAGGAAGCTTGCCCAATGCGAGCAGGCCGATAACCTTATTCTTCGCGAGCGTTGCAAGTGGCAGATTTGCAACGGCAAGTGGGGCAAGAATGGTTGCCCATCCTATTCGTCGCGCGTCAATTCCTATTGAAAAGGAACTGCCTCTGCTCAGACAGATGGCAGCACCGATTGCAAGCTTTCATCCATTTCCTGATTCATTCCAAGCGCGTACCTGAGCGTTTGTAATGCGAAGTCTGTTTTGCGGCTTAGCGTCAATTTCTCACCCGATATTTCGAATTGTTGTAACAACATATGAATACTTGAGAGACATTGTAAGAACCATTTACGTGGTTCTGTGAATCCGTATCAACAATGTCGCAATAAGAATTTGCCATGGAGCAATTTTGTTGTACTATGGAAAAAATTCTTTAAAGGAATTTATATGAAGACTGCAATTCGCAAGATGGGGAATTCGCAGGGCATCCTGATTCCGAAGCCGTTTCTATTAGAGACCGGGATGGATGTGGGGGAAGTGGATCTCCAGGTGGAGAAGGATTCGATCGTGATCCGCAAACCGAAAAAACGAGCACGGGAAGGATGGGCTGAAGCGTGTGCCCAGATTGCGGCCAAGACTGCGGATCAGGTCATCGCCTGGCCCTTGCTTCCGAAAGATTCGGAGGATGAAGTTTCATGGTAATGCGAGCCGATGTATGGCTGATCGATTTCGAAACACCGGTTGGCAGTGTGACTCAGAAACGATGGCCTTGTGTGGTTGTTTCGCCGGAGGAGATGGACGAGCACCTGAACACTTTGATCGTAGCGCCGCTTAGCACGCGGGATTTGCCGGCGCCGTTCAGGATTCCAGTCACCTTCATGGATAAACAAGGGTTGATTTTGCTGGACCAGATTTCCACTCTGGAGAAGTCGAGGTTGATAAGAAAGCTTGGGGCTATCAGTGATGAAGCCATCACCAAGGCCTTGGTTGTATTGCAAGAAGTTTTCGCTCACTAAGAGAAAGAAAGGCGGGAGAGATGCAGCAGCACGATTATTTGTCTGAAATTCGCGATGTGAATTTGAGCTATTTGATGATCGCTCAACAGATGATTCGCCAGGACCGGGCCGAGGCGATTTTCCGCCTGGGCATCAGCAGTGAAATCGCCGATCTCTTGGCCGGCCTGAGCAATGGCCAGATTCTGAAGATGGCAAGCTGCAACATGATGCTGTCGCGTTTCCGTTTCAACGATACGGCGATCCTGTCGACCTTGGTGAATGACGGCAAGGCCGCGCAGAGCACAGCTCCGGTGCATGCATCCATCCTGATGGCATCGCAGGCGCCTGAAACCATCATCTGATGCTGGCACGATCTGCCGATGAGATTTCATGGTGTCTCGCGCTGATCATGAGTTCATGACAGGCTCTGATGGAGCAGCGTGACATGCAATACCCAGGCATTGCCTTGTCGGGCGACTACTTGGAGCGGGAAACCGAGCGGCAGCAGCGCTTGCAGCAGGAGGCACGCAAGGCGTTTGAGCAAAAGAGAGCTCAGCTTCGTGGCGAGCCGCTGAAGCCGGAGGTGCAGTCTGCGCCTTTTCCAGCGCAGCATGCTCCGTTACTGCAACCATCGGTCGCTGCCCAGGTGTCGGCTAACGAATCCATCGCAAGGCTTTGCAGTATTCCGGAGATTCGTTCGGCCTTGATTCCACTCGATGAAGCCCTTGAAGGCAAGCAGTGGAGCAAGCCGTTCTCGCTGGTCAAGGCCGAGATGGAACCTTGGGCCGCTTATTTGCAGGGGTATTACGGATCGCGCTTGTTTCCGCTGGCGACCGACAGTCCGGGCAGTCAATTGACCATCGATGTTGCGGTGCAGGCACTGTTGGAACTCAAGCGTATTGATCCGCACTTCATTCTTGAGCCTGTGGTACAGATCGACCAGCCGGCAGAATTCCTCGATCTGTCAGCCGAATTGCAGGATTGCCGCGATCCAGTGCAAGCCCGCAGGTTGATTGCGATAGCGAACGATGTTCACGAAGCGCAGCTCGTCAAGGCAATCGAAAAGGGACGCGAACTCGGCGACCATTTATATCAAGCCTTGCTGGGCGAGGGGTTTGTCAATCTGATCCATGCCTGGGGGCGGGTCTACAAGCGCAAGCCATCAGTCAATGAATTGCATCACATGTTAACCAACGGCAGCGTGCGTGTGATGCCGGACGCACCTTCTGTAGCGATACGGGAGCATCCTTTGCCGGAGCGGACGACAGTAATAAGACGTCCTCCGCCCGAAGTGTCGTCACCGCAACCTGTGATGCGAGATGAGAAACTGCAGACAGCATCATATGCGCCACTAGGCACGTCGGCGACTCAGGCAAGCACACCGCTTGCAGTAGAGCCTGACGATACCCATACGATCACGTTCTTCGGCACACAATTCCGCCTCACTCGCTGGCAGAAAATCCTGCTGCAGGTATTCAACCTGGCCCTGTGCAGTGCTGCGGTCGCTGCCTATTTCTTCATCGTTTGATACCGCTCGCTATTGTGGCGGTCCGTGAAAGCACGGCATCTCTGTATATTTACTACTTGCTTGCTGGTAGAAATCCCAGGTCCTTAGTAAAACGCCCCGCGTATTTCGAAAAATTACTACAGGATGAAACTGTTCTATGCTACCTTTTTCATTAGTGCGGGATAGCCTAGATGCCTCAAGCCCGGCAATGCCACCGCATTTCAGGACGGCAAGCGGCGCATGCGTCCGTGCCGTAACCACTATCTTGTTTCATGTAACGCTGCATAATGCGGCAATCAGAACATGCACTCCTTAAACGAAGACAAAGACCAGTTGTTGCGTGAAGATATCCGGTTGCTGGGACGTCTGCTTGGCGAGACCATTCGGGACCAGCACGGTGACGACGTTTTCAACCTGATTGAAAAGATTCGCCAGACTTCGGTTCGCTTCCGGCGCGACGATGACATGGAAGCCCGGCATGAACTGGAAGAGGCGCTCAATGCCCTTCCCCCGGCGCAAACAATACCGGTCATCCGTGCTTTCAGTTACTTCTCCCTGCTTGCCAATATTGCGGAAGACCAGCATCACATCCGTCGCACGCGCGCCCACTTGATTGCGCGCTCGACGCCCAAGGCCGGCAGCATTGCCAACGCCATCAGCAAGGTTCTTGCCGCTGGTCTCGGCACCAAAGACCTGAAGCGCTTTTTCGATGGCGCCTTCGTCAGTCCTGTGCTGACTGCTCATCCCACCGAGGTGCAGCGCAAGAGCATTTTGAACTGCCAGATGATCATCTCGCGTTTGTTGAACGAGCGTGATCGCGTCCAGTTGACGCCGGAAGAGGAAGGCGAGAACTTCGAGGCGCTCTGCCGCGCGATCCTCACTCTGTGGCAGACACGGATGCTGCGTCCATCCAAGTTGTCCGTCATCGACGAGGTCGAGAACGGACTGTCGTTCTTTGACTATACGATGCTGCGCGAATTGCCGCATCTCTATAACGAGATCGAAGATGAACTCGCGCAGCGCGACCCCGAGTGGAACGGCACCGAACTGCCGACCTTCATGCGCGTGGGAAGCTGGATCGGTGGCGATCGCGACGGCAATCCTTTCGTCACGGCACAAGTGCTGCAGGAGGCGCTGCATATGCAGTGCAAGCGCGCATTGTCTTTCTACCAGAACGAATCGCTCAAGCTTGCGTCGCAGCTATCGCTGGCCAACTCGATGGCGCAATACTCCGACGAACTAAAAGCGCTGGCAGATCGTTCACCGGACACTTCGCCGCATCGTGCCGACGAGCCTTATCGCCGCGCCGTGTACGGCATCTATGCGCGGTTATGCGCCACTTACAAGGAACTGCTCGGCACGAACAACGCACACGATGCTCCGCCTTCGGCACCTTATGCAACGGCGGACGAACTTCTTCAAGATCTCGACATCGTGCATTGTTCGCTGCTTGCCAGCAGCTCTCGTTCGATTGCACGCGGTCGCCTGCGGCGCTTGCGGCGCGCAGTGCGCGTATTCGGTTTCAGCCTGGCGCCAATCGACTTGCGCCAGAATTCCGATGTGCATGAACGGGTGGTGGCTGAATTGCTCGAACGTGTGCAGCCGGGCGTCCATTATCGTGAACTCGACGAGGAGCAGCGCATTGAACTCTTGCTCGCTGAACTTGGCTCGGCACGTCCGCTGGTGTCGCAGTATGTCGAATATTCCGAAGAGACCCGCTCCGAACTGGCCATCTTCAATACGGCCAGGCTTGCACATCAACGTTACGGCAAGGGGGCGGTGACGAACTGCATCATCTCCAAGGCGGATGGCGTCTCCGATGTGCTTGAAGTCGCAGTGTTGCTGAAGGAAGCGGGACTGCTGAATCCGCGGGAAGGCAGGCTCGACGTCAATATCATTCCCTTGTTCGAAACCATTGGCGATCTGCGTAACAGTGCACGGACGATGAACCGCTTGTTCGGTCTGCCAACCTATATGCGTTTGCTGCAATCGCGCGAGATGGCGCAAGAAGTCATGCTGGGATATTCGGACAGCAACAAGGATGGCGGTTTCCTGACTTCGGGCTGGGAACTATACAAGGCCGAGATTGAGCTGATCGAGGTATTTCGTCATTACAAGGTGAGGTTGCGCTTGTTCCATGGGCGTGGCGGCTCGGTGGGGCGTGGCGGCGGTCCAAGCTACGACGCAATCCTTGCGCAGCCCAATGGTGCAGTGCAAGGACAGATCCGGTTGACCGAGCAGGGCGAAGTCATCACCGCCAAATATGCCAACCCTGAAGTAGGGCGGCGCAATCTCGAAGTGCTTGCGGCGGCAACGATGGAAGCGACGCTGCTGACACAGCGTGACACCGAGCCAACACGCGAATTCCTTGAAGCCATGGAAGAATTGTCGGCGGATGCGTTTGCCGCCTACCGCAATCTCGTCTATGAAACCCGGGGCTTCGAGCGCTATTTCTGGGAGTCCACGGTGATCTCGGAAATCGCCGGGTTGAATATAGGCAGCCGTCCAGCCTCACGCAAAAAGTCGACTGCGATAGAAGACTTGCGCGCAATTCCCTGGGTATTCAGTTGGTCGCAATGCCGTCTCATGCTGCCGGCCTGGTACGGTTTCGGCTTCGCGGTACAGCGTTATCTTGAACGTCATGGGGATAGCGGCTTGGCGCTTCTTGCGCGCATGTACAAGGAATGGCCTTTCTTCTTCACCTTGCTGTCGAACATGGACATGGTGCTGGCCAAGAGCGATATCGCCATCGCCAGCCGCTATGCGATGCTGGTCAAGGACGAGGAATTGCGCAATGCCATCTTCCCGCGCCTGCGCGCCGAGCATGCAGCGGCGATTGAATCACTGCTGAAGATCACGGGACAGAAAGAGTTGCAGGAGTCTAATCCTTTGCTCAAGCGCTCCATTCGCAATCGCTTCCCTTATCTCGACCCGCTGAACCATGTGCAGGTTGAACTGCTCAAGCGTTATCGCGAAGGCCAGCAGGATGACAGCGTGCGGCGCGGCATCCACCTCTCCATCAATGGCATTGCCGCCGGCTTGCGTAACAGCGGTTGATTGATTTCGAAGTGTGCGTGAACGAGAGGCTCCTGCGGGAGCCTCTCGCTTTCTGCGCGGCATATTCGCATTGCACAGAAATCCTCGTCCACGAGATATTCATTTGCAGAAATCACCTTATTCCTGCACGGCTCCGTACCGGCGTTGTTGAATAATTCTTGGTGAAGATGGAATTACCCTGTAAGCCAAGGGATCAATCGAATTTCACAGAGACGGGCATGCCCAATTTGGTCATTCTGTTTAAAGCGGATGCACCTATCCTGGCTTCGGTGATTTGCTGAGGCAAAGCGCGGGCTTTCATCGTGTTGCCAAAGATGCGCTTAAACCGCCGCACAGCCAGCTCGGCATAATTGCGCAAGTCTTAAACTACTGTCCGAATTTCTGAGGCTACTTCTCCGATGACCAACTCCTTAGGACGTGGCTTTCAAGGTGTTAATAAAGCTTTAAACTAGGCCGCATCACCGATTTATGCAACAACGCCAGTGGCAAAGGGATTGAGTAATTACCCGCAGCAGGAATTTGCGTAATCAGTCTTTATCCGAACCAAAGCGCCTTGGTCAGGGTCTGAAATTTGCGCTTCAACCTGCAGTTGCATTGGGGATAGGCATGAACGGAAAAATATGGTGGTTGGCGGGAATCCTCGTGTTTCTCAGTGTATTCGCGTGGGGAGATGATCTGAAATCAATGTTAGAAAGCCCTTCGGACCCCACCATGGTCAAGATGGGAAACATTGTTCCACCGAGAGTAGTTTCACCATGTAAACTTGGCAGTTGCCCTTTTGCCGGCCAGAAAGTCACAGTAATCGTGGTAAAGGGCATTGCAATCGCGGGGCCTCTCCAAGAAGTAAAAAAGGAATTTGAGTCGGCCACTGGTGCCACGCTCAACATTGTTCCGATCCCGGCCTCCCAGCATTTCGACAACTTCCTGTCCGATGTCATGAACGGCGTCGGCAAGTACGATGCCTCGATCGCCGGTGCGTGGTGGCTAGGGGAACTGGTGACTGGTGACTACCTCATTTCCTATGACAAGTACTACAACGATCCGCGTTTCCCGAAATGGAACTTCGACGATGTGTTGCCGGGGCCGCGCAGCTTACTCTCTTATGGCAGCAAGAAATACATGGTGGCCAATGATCATGACGGGCAAGTCATGTACTATCGTCGCGATTTGCTGGCCGACCCGCAACACCAGGTAGCATTCCGGAAAAAGTACGGTTACCCGTTGGACGTACCCAAGACTTGGGCCCAGTTCCGGGATGTCGCTGAATACTTCAACGGCAAAGATCTCAATAGCGATGGCATCCCCGATTACGGTTTGGCTTTGCCTCTAGTTCCAGGCGCTCAGGGCATGTTTCATTACATGTCATTGTCGGCACCGTTTGTGATCGGGCCAGACAATCCCAAGCTGTACTGGTTTGATCCGCAAACCATGAAACCGTTGATCGAGAGTCCCGGGCATGTGCAAGCGCTCAAGATGCTGGTCGATCTGGTGAAGTTCGGTCCCAAGGACATGCTGACCTGGGATCTCGGGAAAAGCTGGGACTATTTCCTCGCCGGGCGCGTGGCACTCACCTTCTCTTGGGGAGATTTAGGTGCGTTTGGGCAAGACGAAGGCAGCAAGGTCAAGGGAAAGGTAGGGGCCGCCCAGTTACCCGGTACCAATACATATTACAGCCTTGCCCAGCACAAGTGGATGCAGACGGCGCAGCCTAATGTCGTCGGCAATACCACTGGCGGTTCCTGGTCCGGGGTAATCTCGAAATACTCAAAGGCACCGGAAGCGACCTATTACCTGCTGGCATTGATGGCAACCAAGGCCAAGTCGCAAGTGTATGCGGCACGCGGCTGGGACGGTATTGACCCAGGGCGGATCTATCATTTTCTACCGCCCGATGGCACCGGGCAGCTCGAGACTTACCTGAAGGCGGGTTGGAACGAGATGGATGTCCGGGACTACCTGCATGCGTATTTCGAGAATTTCAATAACAAGCTGCAGCTTCCTTATCTGCGTATTCCCGGCGCTTACAGTTATTGGCAGGCACTTGATGTCCATCTGGCGGAAGCTGCAAGCGGTCGGTTAAGCCCGGAAGAAGCATTAAAGGCAACAGCCATTGATTTCGAGGAAATCACCATCCATCTTGGACGAGATCGTCAAAGACGCGCCTATCGAACATCGCTGGGATTCTGAGACGGCAGGAAGAGATTTCATTCAACGTCCTGAATTGCGTTTGTTCATCACGTATGCTCGCTGGAACGATGCAGCACAGACGGCGGCAACACCAGGCAGTG
>Ga0070661_100002527_pt1 | contig 12530 bp, 8 predicted proteins | sample KBSC43metaG_FD_64663 | JGI IMG/M metagenome (GOLD analysis project Ga0070661, IMG submission 64663) | Corn rhizosphere microbial communities from Kellogg Biological Station, Michigan, USA - KBS C4-3 metaG | ecosystem: Host-associated > Plants > Roots > Rhizosphere > Soil ...
TCCCGCCGCCAGGTCCGCCAGATCGTCCAGGTTCATCACAAGCAGATGCAGCGCTTCGGCTATCTCACCGATGAGCTGAAACATCTGGTCGGCTGAGCCAACCACCCGCCATTCTTGAAATAGAATTGCGTGCGCCGCCCGGCGCACACTTTTTTGCGCCTCCCGCTACAAGTTTTCGCGACCCGTCCGTCATATTGGGCGAGGTTGGTGCAATCCTCCAACGGCAGGGAACTGGCGGAGGCAATGGCCGAAACACCGATGAACGATCTGAACGCAACCGAGCGGAACGCGGCGGGGGAGCCGATGCCCACGTCCGAAGTGGAGGCTTGGTTCGTCCGCGAAGTCCTGCCTTTGGAGGCATCCTTGATGCGTTTCCTGCAAAGCGCCTGCCGCAATGCCCAGGAAGCCGCCGATCTCAGGCAGGATGTCTATGCCGGCGTCATCGCCGCCGCGCGCAAGTCCCTTCCCGATCGCGCCAAGCCCTTCGTCTTCGCGACCGCGCGCAATCTGCTTATCGACCGCGTGCGCCACGAGCGCGTCGTCTCCATCGACACGGTCTCCGATCTCGACGAACTGGGCCTCGTTGCCGACGAACCCGGCCAGGACCGCGTGCTGATCGCGCGAGATGAATTGCGCCGCCTGCGCACGGCCATCGATGCACTGCCGGCCAAATGCCGCGAGGCCATCGTGCTGCGCCGTATCGAAGGTCTTTCGGGCCGCGAGATCGCGCAACGCATGGGCATCGACGAAAGCACCGTTTCCCATCACATCAACAACGGCGTGCGCATCCTCGCCGAAAAGCTCTACGCCGAAGAACCCAAGCGCGGGAACAAGCCATGAGCGACGCGCTCCCCAACGACGCCATCGAAGCCCGCGCGGCCGATTGGCTCGCGCGCCAGCAATTCGAAAGCTGGAACGAAGCCGATGCCGAAAGGCTCGAAGCCTGGCTCGCCGAATCCGACAACCACACCGCCGCCTATTGGCGTCTGAAAGCAGCCTTCGGCCGCACCGACCGGCTGGCGGCGCTTCGCCGTCCGATGATGCAGCGCGCCGCCTCGCAGGCTTCGGCGCGCAAACCATGGACATTGCTTTATGCAGCCGTTGCAGCCCTCGTCGTGCTGGCGGTCGGCGGCGGCATCTGGGGTTATCAGGCGCTCACGCCCGACGGCCGCACCTTCGCCACGCCGGTGGGCGGTCACATGACGGTGAAACTGGCGGACGGTTCGGTGATCGAACTCAACACCGACACCGTGCTCCACACCGATTTCACGCCGGAAAAACGCGCCGTCCAGTTGGTGAGGGGCGAAGCCTATTTCCAGGTCGAACACAACGCCGCGCGGCCCTTCACGGTCACGGTCGGCGATCATCGCATCGTTGATCTTGGCACGAAGTTCTTCGTACGCAGGTCGGCCGAACAACTCGATGTCGCCTTGATGGAGGGCAGCGCCCGCCTCGAAAGCACCAGCGCGTCCGCGCAAACGCGCCCAACCGTCCTGATGCCCGGTGATTTCGCGGTGGCGACTGCCACTTCCATCGGCGTCTCGCGCAAGAAGGTGCACGAACTGGCCGACGATCTGGCCTGGCGCAGCGGCATGCTCGTCTTCCACAACGCGCGCCTTGTCGATGCCGCGGCCCAATTCAATCGCTATGGCGATGTGAAGCTCGTCGTCTCCGACAGCGCTTCGCGGCTGACCATCAACGGCGCCTTCCCAACCAACGGTGCGGACGATTTCGCAGGCGTCGCCCACGAGATCTTCGGACTGCATGTCGATCGTCGCGGCAAGGATATCGTTCTTTCACGCTGAACAGGCTTTGAGATCAAGGGGGATTATGAACGTGTCGAAGAACGCATATCTTTCGGGAGCCGCCATCGGTCTTGCGCTTGCCCTGGCGGGTGCGGCCCACGCCGAAAGCTTCAACATCCCCGGCGGCACGCTCGCCGACGCGCTCGACAGCTACAGCGCGCAAACTGGCGTGGCGCTTGCCATCTCCACCGATGCGCTCAAAGGCGTGCGTACCGGCGGCGCGTCGGGCAACATGTCCCCCGAACAGGCGCTCTCCCGCATCCTCTCCGGCACCGGCTTCGGTTCGCGCCGCGTCGGCAACGCGCTTGCAATCGTGCGCAGCGGTATGCGCGAGAGCGAAGTCACACCCGACGAACTGCAATCCATCCAGCTTGCGCAGGCCGCGTCTGCTCCGCGCCAGTCCGTCGAAACCGTGACCGTCACCTCGTCCAAACTCGGCGGCGCGGACGTGCAGAGCATCCCTATCGCCATCACGGCGTTGAGCCAGGAACAACTGACGTCCTCGCAGACGGCAGGCGGCCCCGATCTCGTCAAGCAGGTGCCGAATCTCACGTTCTCGAAAACCAATTTCACCGGCTACAACATCCAGATCCGCGGCATCGGCACCCAGGCCATCTCCGTCACCACCGATCCCGCGGTGGCGGTCGCATTCAACGATACGCCCTTCATCCGCAATCATTTCTTCGAACAGGAATTCTTCGACGTCGGCCAGGTGGAAGTTCTGCGCGGCCCGCAAGGCACGCTCTACGGACGTAACGCCACCGCTGGCGTCGTCAATGTGGTCTCCGCACGGCCGACCGACCAGTTCGAGGCGATGGCATCGGGCGAAATCGGAAGTTACAAGACGCGCCGCTTTGAGGGCATGGTCAATATTCCGATCACCGACGACAGGCTGGATCTGCGTATCGCGGGCGAATGGACAAAGCGCCAGGGCTACACGCTCAACGAAACCAATGGTGAGCAAGTCGATGGTCGCAACCTATGGTCGGGACGCGTCACGCTCGGCATGAAACCGACCGAAGATTTGCAGGCTTATATTATCTGGGAACATTTCTCGGAAGACGACGACCGCGAACGCTCGACCAAGCAGCTTTGCAACTTCGACCAGGGCCCTGCTGTACTCGGCCCATTCAACCAGTCGTTCATCGGCGCCGGCGGCGCGCAAATCAATGCCGGCGACTATCTGACCAATGTTCCGCGCGCAGCCCGTGGCGCTCTCAGCCAGGGGTGCCTGCCGGAATCGCTCTATTCGCCCGATTCTTATGAGACGCCCAACGGTGCGGCGCTTTCCATCGTCTATACAAATCAGGCTCTTGGTTACATCAAGAATACCGATCCTTACGCAAGCGAACGCCAGTCCATGGATCTGCGGACGATACAATCCACGATCACACCCCGCTACAAGGCAAAGAACGACATCGTGGAGTTCATTGCGGATTATACTTTGTCCCCGGCTTTAAAATTGACATGGCAAACGGGCTACAACGCCGATTTCCTGTCGTCTTCGGAAGACTTCAACCGCTTCAATTCGAATCCAGGGCTGTTTTTCCATTCCGCCGACGAACTCAACCCCGACGGAAACGGCAATGGCGCGAGCGGTGTTGCCTATACGCCGGGCGGCTTCCTGTGCGATCCCCAACTGGGTTGTGCGGACCGGCTGGTAGGTGAGGATCAGAGCCAGGAGCATTCCTGGCAGATCAGTCAGGAAGTTCGTTTAACGTCGAATTTCAGTGGACCGCTCAATTTCAGCGTCGGCGGCAACTATCTGCATTATGAGACGTCGGAAGACTATTTCATCTTCATCAATCTCATCACACTGTTGTCCCGTTATGAGGATTTCGGCTTTTCTTCACCGGAGAATGCTGTCGCAAACGGTCTGTGCAGGGGCGAGCCGCAGGCACAGATCTATTCGCCGTTCGGGCAGGACGTAGGCGCATTCAACTGTCCGTACACCGACCCGACACCTCTAACGCCGGGATTCAACGGGCAGGGCCACAATTATTTTCGCAGCATCAATCCCTACGTGCTCAGTTCCTATGCGGGTTTCGGCGAAGCCTATTATCAGCTGACCGATGAGTTGAAGCTGACGGGTGGCCTGCGCTGGACGAATGACCAGAAGCATTTCGTGGAGATTCCGAGCGAGGTGCTGAACACCGGTTGGGGTTATCCCATCTCCGGCGTCGTCAATCAGGAATGGAGCGAGGTCACGGGCCGCGCCGTCATCAATTGGGCGCCAAAGCTGAGCTTCACCGATCAAACCTTGATCTATGGGTCGTTCTCGCGCGGCTATAAGGCCGGCGGCGCCAACCCGCCGGTGCCAAATCCATTGCTTGGTATCAGCGGCATCATCAAACCGGATTCGGTGACCCATCCGGCGACGTTCGCTCCCGAATTCGTCAACGCCTTCGAACTGGGAACGAAAAATTCGCTGCTGGACGGACAACTTACGTTCAACGGATCTCTGTTCTACTATGATTACAAGGGCTATCAGATCTCGCAGATCGTCGACCGCACCTCGATCAACCTGAATTTCGACGCCAAGGTAAAAGGTGCGGAAGTCGAAACGACCTATGAGCCGTTTCCCGGCTTGCGGTTCAACTTTTCCGGCGGCTGGGAAGACACCCGCCTTGCCGATGGTTCCAAAGCCGTCGACTTGATGGATCGCACGGCGGGCCATACCGACTGGGTGGTGGCCAAGCCTTCCGTCTTCTCCACCTCCAACTGCATCCTGCCCCAATACGTCGCGGCTGAGCTGGTGGAAGCTGCTCTCATCAACCCGCAAGGTTTCGGGGACTATTGGCAGGGCGGCCAATACATCTCCTCCGTCGGTTGGGGCAACGCCTGCGAGACGGCCTACAACACCCATCAGGATCCGATCGTCGGCGAAGGTCTTACTGGTTTCGTCCCGCCTTCGGGCTTCGATCCCACAACGGCCCCGAACAATGGCGAAGGGTTCGACAAGGATTTGTCAGGAAACAAGCTGCCCAATGCACCGCCGTTGACCGTTTCGTTTGGCGCTCAATATTCGATGCCGCTGACGGCGGATTGGGCGGGCACGCTGCGGGCCGACTATTACTGGCAGGATTATTCCTGGGCCCGCGTCTTCAATGACAATCCTTACGATCGTCTGCGCGGCTACACCAACATCAACCTGGCCCTGATCCTGACAAGCCAGAACGGCTGGCAGGCGATGGCCTACGCCAAGAACGTGTTCAACACGACGGCCATCACAGGCGCGTTCCTGAACAGCGACGACACCGCGCTCACAACAAACGTGTTCGTCACCGACCCGCGTCTGATCGGCGTCCGTGTCACGAAGAACTGGTAGGGGGAAACAGATGAGTGAAGTGATGCAAACAGAACGGCGCCCGGTCCTTCGTCACAGACTGCTGTTGACGGCATCCTCGGCGGCACTTCTTGTTCTGGCGGGCGGTGCTCGCGCGGAGGACGCAGATCATCCCACCGTATGGATCGAGCTGGGCGGCGCCTTCGACCGTATCAGCAACGATTCCGTCGGTTGGGTCCCTTCCAATCTGACCGACCCCATTACGCACGCCTCACCCGAACCGTTCGGTCGCTCGCCCAATATCGGCTACGACTTCGATGGCGCGATCCATATCCAGCCACACCATTCGGATTGGACGTTCACGGCAGCGGTCCGTTACGGCCGCGCACAGCGCGGGCCGATACGGGTTCACGATCAGACCTACGAGCAGCAACGCGGGTTCTTCAGCAAATATCATCTGACCACCTACGCCTTTCTCAATGCTACCGAGAAAACGAGCTCCACCCATGCGATCATCGATTTCAAGGCGGGAAAGGACATCGGCCTGGGTTTCTCTCATGACGGCGTATCCACATTGGACTTCGGCATCCGCGTGGCGCAACTGACCGAACATGCCGAAGGCACGATGACAGCGTTCTCCACGCTGCCGGTGAAATACGCCTCGGGAAAAGTGGTCCACGAAGCCAGCGCCTTGTTTGCCCGCAGCTATACAGGCGCAGGGCCATCTGTTTCCTGGGAAGGCGCCGAACCATTTCTGGGCACGATGGAAGACGGCGCGACATTCGATTGGGGCGTGAACGCGGCGGTTCTGTTTGGCCGCCAGAAAGCCAATATCCATCTGCACACAAAAGACACGAAGTTCTATGGCTATGGCGCGCACGCGACGCTGTCCGAAACCACTTCGGCACCCGACCGCGACAGAACCGTCGTCGTACCGAATTTGGGAGGATTCGCAGGCCTCTCATGGCGGCTGCCAAACGGAAAGGTCAGCCTGGGTTATAGGGCGGACTTCTTCTTCGGCGCCATAGACGGCGGCCTTGCCACCTCGCGGAAGGACATGCGCGCCTTCTACGGTCCCTTCGCATCGGTCGCCATCGGGCTGGGCGGATAGTCCGGGTCATTTTTCCTCCCCCAGGCGGCGGGTCATTCCCGCCGCCTTTTTCTTTTCCGCAATTTCCTTGCTTTCGCTGCGGCGCACAACGGCCCGCAAACATTTTTGCGCGTCCCACTCAAAGTTTCCCCCTCCCTGTTTGTCTTCACAGGCGTAATTCTTGTGCGAACCCTCAAGGCTGAAGAGGGATGACCGGGCGATCGGAAGACCAACGTGGGGAATCGGGCGCACGCCTGTTGGGCGAGCCGATGAACGCGTCCGAGCTGAAGCTGTGGTTCGCGCAGGAGGTGTTGCCGCTGGAGGCGGCGCTCATGCAGTTCCTGCAGCACAATTGGCGCAACCAGTCCGACATCGCCGACCTCCGGCAGGAAGTCTATGTGCGGGTGTGCGAAGCCGCCCGCCAGGCACGCCCCGACAACACCAAGGCTTTCGTCTTCCGCACCGCGCGCAACATCCTGATCAATCGCGTGCGCCGCGAGCACGTCGTCCCCATCGAAGCGGTGGCCGATGTCGATGCGCTGGGCGTGGCCATGGATGCGCCGGGCCCGGACCGCACGGTGATCGCGCGCGATGAATTGCGCCGCCTGCAATCCGCACTCGATCGTCTGCCGGATCGCTGCCGTGAGGCCGTCATCCTGGGCCGCATCGAAGGCCTTTCGGGCCGCGAAATCGCCGAGCGCATGGGCATCACCGAAAGCACGGTGTCGATCCATCTCGCCAATGGCGTGCGCGCCCTTGTCGATGCGTTCTTCGCCCCGCTCGCTGATCGGCGGAGCAAGCCATGAGCAATGCGGGCGAAAACACCATGCCGCTGGCCGATGCGCGCGAAATCGAGGCGCAGGCCGCGGACTGGTTCCAGCGCCGCCGTTTCTGGAATTGGACCGACGAGGACCAGAAGAAACTCGACGCCTGGCTCGAAGAGTCGATGGCCCACAGCGTTGCCTTCTGGCGTCTGGAAACCGGCTTCGAAGGCACCGAACGCCTGACCGCGCTTCGCCATCCGCGCTTCGGCACGGTAGAGGAAGCGCCCCGGAGCAAATGGCGCCCCATTCTTTTCCGCACCGCCGCCGCGCTGGTCGTGATAGGCGCGATCGGTGCGTTCGCGCTGCGCTATGAAGAGCCCGCGCCGTTCGAGAAGACTTACGCGACCGCCGTCGGCGCCACGAAAAGCATCAAGCTCGCCGACGGCACCGTCATCGAACTCAACACCAACAGCAAATTGCGCGTCTCCATAAGCCGGCATCAGCGTTATGTCTGGCTCGATCGCGGAGAGGCCTATTTCCAGGTGGCGCACGATGAATCGCGCCCCTTCGTGGTCACGGCCGGCAAACGCCGCATCACCGATCTCGGCACCAAGTTCCTGGTGCGCCGCGGTCACGAGCAGGTGGAGATCGCCGTCAGCCAGGGCCGCGTGCGCCTCGAAGCCGCCGACGAAGCGCACACGTTTGCGCCCGTCGAACTGATCAAGGGCGAAGTGGTCGTCGCCAACGACAAGCAGATCGTGGTGAAGACGAAGACGCCGAAGAAGCTCGCCGACGAACTCGGCTGGCGTCATGGCGTGCTGATCTTCGACCACACGACGCTCGCCGACGCCGCGCGCGAATTCAATCGTTACAACGAAGGCAAGCTCATCATCGAAGATCCCGAAGTCGCCTCGCTCACGATCGACGGCACGTTCCGTTCGAACAATGTCGGGCTGTTCGCGCGCGCGGCGAAGGATCTTCTTGGCCTGCGGATAGAGGTCCGCGGTTCCGACATGGTGATCATGCGCTGAGTTGAGGATTCATCTCTGGGCCTCGCAAGAGGCACTCCATTTGGGGGGATACAGAATATGACGAACGCAACAAAACGGGTGCTTCTCGGCACGGTCTGCGCCGCCGGCTTGGCAAGTGCGGCCTGCGCCACAACCGTGGATATTCCTTCCGGCGATCTGAAAACCGCCTTGCACGCCTATTCCGTGCAAACGGGGGTGCAGGTCCTGTTCCTTGGCGAGACGATGAAGGACACGCGCACGCGCGGCGCCAAGGGATCGCTTTCCGCAGACGATGCGCTGTCGCGCGTGCTCGCGGGCACGGGTTTCGTGGCCCAGCACGAAGGCGAGGCCGTCGTCATCACCCACACCGAAATCCAGCCGGAACCGCAATATCCCATCCAGCTCGCGCAAATGAGCACGCGAGGCGCATCTGTGGAAACCGTCACGGTCACCTCATCGAAACTTGGCGGCGCGGACGTGCAGAGCGTTCCGATCGCGATCTCGGCCTTCAGCCAGGAACAACTCACCGCCACACAAACGGCTGGCGGCCCCGACCTCGTGAAGAACGTGCCGAACCTGACGTTCTCGAAAACCAATTTCACCGGCTACAACATCCAGATCCGCGGCATCGGCACGCAGGCCATTTCGGTCAGCACCGATCCCGCCGTCGCCGTGTCGTTCAACGACATTCCCTTCCTGCGCAATCATTTTTTCGAACAGGAATTCTTCGACGTTTCGCAGGTGGAAGTGCTGCGCGGTCCGCAAGGTACGCTCTACGGCCGCAACGCGACTTCCGGCGTGGTGAATCTGATCTCCGCCAAGCCCACCGACCATTACGAGGCGATGGGCTCCATCGACGTCGGCAATTACAACAACCGCCGCCTCGAAGGTATGGTCAACATTCCAGTCCTCGATGACAAGATCGGTCTGCGCGTTGCAGGCGAATGGACCAAGCGCGATGGCTACGCCATCAACGAGCAGAACGGCCGCGCCATCGACGGCCGCAATCTGTGGTCTGGCCGTGTTTCGCTGCAGGTGAAACCCATCGATCGCGTGACCGCCAACTTCGTCTGGGAACATTTCCAGGAAAACGACGACCGCGAACGTTCCACCAAGCAGCTATGCCAAAAGGATACCGCGCCCGCCGTGGTCGATGGTCCCGCCGGCCCGCAGACGCCGGATTTCAACAATTTCGGCTCGGTATGGCTGGAACAGGGTTGCCGCATGACGTCGCTCTATGCGCCGACGGCATTCGAGACGCCCAATGCCAGCGCCGTTCCGTTCATCGCCGCATTGTATGCGTTCAGCCAATATCTCGCGCCGAACTCCGATCCCTATGCGGGGTTGACGCAATCGCAGGATCTGCGCGTCACAAGCTCGCTCGTCGATCCGCACTACACGGCGAAGAACGATACGTATGAACTGAACATCGACGTCAACGTCACGCCCGAACTGACGCTGACCTCGCAAACCGCCTACAACCAGGATCACCTCTATTCGACCGAAGACTACAACCGGTTCAACACCGCGCCCAATCTGTTCCAGGATCCGGGTGGCAATACGCTGGTCGGGCAGGATCACGAATATTGCGATCCGCAACTGGGCTGCACCAGCCGCCTCGTCGGACAGGACGTGTCGCGCGAACACGCCCATCAATTCTATCAGGAAGTGCGCCTGACTTCGAACTTCGAGGGGCCGCTCAACTTCGTCGTCGGCGGAAATTATCTGAATTACAAGACGGTCGAAGATTACCTTGTCATGTCCAATGCCATTTCATTGGCGACCGAACATTTCAACACCCTGTTCGGCGGCGGCGCGGCGCCCGCAGATGCAACACATATCCCGTTTGACGCTTCCTTCGCCAATGCCTGCGGACCACAGCCCGGCACCGATGAATTGCTTCAGTCCGGATTCCTCGGATTGGGCTGCGCCTATATCGATCCCAATACGCTCGAACAGATCGACGGCAACGGCCATAACTATTTCCGCAGCCAGAACCCTTATCGCCTGACGTCTTGGGCGCTGTTTGGCGAAGTCTATTATCAAGTCACGCCCGATGTGAAACTGACCGGCGGCATCCGTTTCACCGACGACAAGAAGAGCTTCGACTTGATCCCAAGCTGGACGCTGGTTATCGGCGAGGGCTATCCGATCAGGGGCACCGTCGACCAGGAATGGCAGGAAGTCACCGGCCGCTTCAACGTCAACTGGACGCCGAAACTCGATTTCACCGACCAGACGATGGTTTATGCATCTTACGCACACGGTTACAAAGGCGGCGGCGCCAACCCCCCGGGTGTGATCGTTGTGCCGAGCTTTGCCGAGGGCATTCCCGTCACCTCGCCCAGCAACCAGACGCACCCGCTCACGTTCAAGCCGGAATTCAACGATGCCTTCGAACTCGGCACCAAGAACAGCCTGCTCGACGGCCAGATGACGTTGAATGCCGACGTGTTCCTCTACAAATACCAGAACTACCAGATTTCGCAGATCGTGGACCGCACCTCTGTCAACCTGAACTTCGATGCCACGGTGCGGGGCGCCGAACTGGAAAGCACATGGGAACCGTTGCCCGGACTGCGCTTTAATCTCGCGTTCGGTTATGAAAACGCGACGCTTGCCGATGGCTCCCATGCCATCGACTTGATGGATCGCACGGCGGGCCACTCGGACTGGATGGTGGTCAAGCCGTTCATAACGGAAACTTCCAACTGCATCCTGCCGCGCGATGTGGTCAACGAAATCCTCGCTGGGAATTCGCCGGTGACGTCCATCACGACGGCGTGCTTCGCCGCCTATGTTCCGGGTTTCACCAACAGCGATGCCTCAACCGGCTACATCGATCCGGTCACCGGCGTCACCTATGTGGCCAATCCCGATCAGACGCGCTGGCCCGGCTATGCGGGCTTCGATCCCACCACCGCACCCAATCGCGGCGAGGGCTTCGAGAAGGATCTGTCGGGCAACCAGCTTCCCAACGCACCGCACATCACGCTGTCGTTGGGCGCGCAATACTCCATGCCTCTCAGCGACGTCTGGGCGGGCACGTTGCGTGGCGATTTCTATCACCAGTCCGACTCGTTCGCCCGGGTCTTTAACGACAGGCCGTATGACGAGCTCCACGGCTACAGCAACATCAACTTCGCCCTGATCTTCACCAATCAGGATGGCTGGCAGGCGATGGCCTATGTCAAGAACGTGCTTGACACGACCGCCATCACCGGCGCGTTCCTCAACTCCGACGACAGTGCGCTGACCACCAACGTCTTCGTCACCGATCCGCGCCTCTTCGGCATTCGCCTGACCAAGAACTGGTAAGTTTCAAGAACCCCTCGTAGCCGGGCGGTGGCTCTCCTCCACCGCCCGGTTTTTCTTTGCGCGAGCCGCGCAACATTCTTGCTGAAGAATTTTACCGTCTCCATCGAAACTCCGCTTCCCCCAATCGTCCAATAGGATGAAGTCCTGAGCCCTGAGGCCAGGAAGGGATGACGGAAACGCCGGACTCCAAACGTGACACCGCTGACCCGCGCAGCGCGGCCATGACCGCGTCCGACGTGGACGTCTGGTTTGCGCGCGAAGTCCTGCCGCTGGAGGCGGCGCTGATGCAGTTCCTGCAACACCACTGGCGCAATCGCAGCGATGTCGAAGACCTCGTGCAGGATGTCTATGTCCGCATCTACGAAGCCGCGCAAAAGGAAATCCCGGAACATCCGCGCAAATTCCTCTTCACCACGGCGCGCAATCTCCTGATCGACCGCGCCCGCCGGGCCCAGATCATTCCCATCGAGGCGCTGCCCGATCCCGAAACCCTCGACATCGCCGTCGACACGCCGGGCCCCGAACGCAACGCCATCGCGCGCGACGAACTGCGCCGTCTTCAGGAAGCACTCGATCGTCTGCCCGCGCGCAATCGCGAAGCGGTTGTCTTGGCGCGCATCGAGGGCCTGACCGGCCGCGAAATCTCGCAACGCATGGGCCTGGCCGAAGCCACCGTCTCTCATCACCTATCCAATGGCATCGCGGCCCTTGCCGACATGCTCTACGGCGATGCGCCGAAGGACGGCGGCAAATGAGCGATCTTCCCGCCCGCGAGGTGAAAGCCGCCGCCGCCGACTGGTTCGAGCGCCGCAATTTCTGGGATTGGACGGCCGACAATGAAGCGGCGTTCGCCGAATGGCTCAATGCCTCGTTCGCACATCGCGCCGCTTATGTCCGCGTCGAAGCCGCATGGAAGCGCACCGAACGGCTGACTGTCTTCAAAAGCTCCGTTCGCCGCGAACCGCAGCCGCCCCAACGTGAACGCACCCGCTTCTGGTTCGCCGGCGCCGTCGCCGCAACCTTCGCCATCGCGGCAATCGTCGGCGCAATCACCTATTGGCCCTCCGCCAAACCGGAAACCCAGACCTACGCCACCGCCATCGGCGGCCGCGAAACGCTGGCGCTGACCGACGGCAGCAGAATCGAACTCAACACCGACACCCAGCTGCGCACGCTGATCACCGCGCGCGAACGCAAAGTGTGGCTCGACAAAGGCGAGGCCTATTTCCAGGTCAGGCACGACGCGGCCCATCCCTT
>Ga0070661_100002529_pt1 | contig 12525 bp, 6 predicted proteins | sample KBSC43metaG_FD_64663 | JGI IMG/M metagenome (GOLD analysis project Ga0070661, IMG submission 64663) | Corn rhizosphere microbial communities from Kellogg Biological Station, Michigan, USA - KBS C4-3 metaG | ecosystem: Host-associated > Plants > Roots > Rhizosphere > Soil ...
GCGCCGCGCCACTGTCCTTTCCCGCACTGGTGAGATCCAGAAACGCCGCCACGCTGGCACGCGGCGACTCGGGCGACACCGTCTCCGGTCGTGGCGCCTGCGCGCTCTTGCTCGCCGTATCCGGCTTCTTCTTCGCGGACTGCGAAAACAGACCGAGCTGCCCTTGTGCCGGTGCGTTCACCACGCCCGAAAGCAGCAGGAAACCGATGCCGGCGATGGCGGCTCCACGCCGACGGATATGCGGGAATGAAAGGGGGGAGTGCATTCCTGGAAAAGGCGCTGAAAGGAATGGTGGCTGGCGGATGGACTCACACATTACACCGGCTCCCGCCCGTCGCACTACTCCGAATTCTCCGCTCTCTTGTTGAGCGATGTACGAGTTCGTATGTTAAACGCCCCTCATCTGTCCGCGCACTCCCTGGTAACACGTCGCGGTGGATGTCCAGCCACCTCCGGGCAGCGGCGGTCATCATGGCTGATCAGCGTATCAAATCTCGCCCCATCGCGGCCGCTCGGGCGATTCCATGGGTGCCGCAGAACGACGGCTATTACCTGCTGGCCTCCGTGATGTCCAGCTCCCGCGCCGCCCCCCTCGTCGTCATGCAGGAAGCCCTGCTCGAAGTCGAGGCACACTTGCGCACCGTTCCCGGCGGGCATGTGTGCGGTCTCCTGTATGGGTCCCATTACATCGATCCGCGCAGCTCCGCGAAATATCTGCTGGTGGAGGACGCGGTCCGTGCTCCGCGCATCGATGCCGCCGCTGATCCCGACGCCGCCGCTCTCGCCATGTGGAGCGACATGCTCGGTCGAGTGGGGCAGCCCGGGCGTCAGGTGCTCGGCTGGTATCGTGGCGGCGCAACGATTGAATCGCCCATCGCGCTTCCCGCCGCCGGCGCCATGCAGGTCGTCTTCCCGGAGCGATGGCAGGTCGGGCTGCTGCGTCAGGGAGTTCTTGGCGAACACCGGGGCGCCTTTGTCCGCATCGAACCAACCGAAACCCGGGTGTACAGCATTCCGTTCATGGAGCTCGCGCCACCGGAGGGGTTCGACGGTCACACACTGCTCACCAGCGTAACCTGGACGAACTATCACACGAAGCTGCCCGTGACGCCGCTCGGCACCACCGCCACGACATCCGGCCCGCGGCGCAGGTCCACGGAAGCCGCCACACCGGCACTCCGTGAGCATCGCAGCCTCGGCTTCCTCGGCGCGATCCTGAAGCGGCCGCCGGCAACCCCGCTGACGCCGGCGAATCAGCCGCGAGCAGCGCCGATGCTGCACCTTCCACTCGCACCAGCTCTTGTTGCCGCTTTGCAGGATACGATACCAGCCATTGGATTGTCCGCAGCCATGCCCACTTCCGGGGAGTCAAAGAATCCAGCCGAACAGCTCAGTCCATTGCCGCAGCCTGACGCGGAGTCCACCCCGGTGGAATCGCGGACCGATGCGCTTCCCGTCACGTTGGAGACGCGAATACCACTCGCGCCCGCAGAATCCGACCCGATCCTCGATGACCTCCGCCAACGTGCCCGACCGGAGCGTCTGGATCATTTGCCGAGACCCCACAGCACCAGAAGCCGAATCGCCCGCGCTGGCTTGCCTGCCGGCATCCTGATCGCCGCGGCTGCGGCTGCCGCATTCTACCTCGTGCCTCGGCTGCGCCTCGCGTCGTCGCCATCTCCCGTCACACAGTTCGGCCAGCTGGATTCCACGCAGTTCGCGCTGGGCAACCCCGAGGGCGCTTCGGACGTCGCCGGTGCCGCGCACATCCCGGCCGGGCTCCTTACGACGGAGCAGATCGGAAAGGCCCGCTTCGCGCTGGCGCGCGTGGGCACCTACGGCGATGACCTTGCGACGACGCTCAGTGCGCTCGACTCGACGCTGGCGTCCGCACAGAACGCCACAAGCCACCGCCGTGCCTGCCAGCAGGCCGATTCGCTCTTGCGGCACACGACGCTGGATCTCTCGATGCTCGATACCGCAAGGCAACAGGTGAGCGAGCTCATTGGCACGGCCCGCCTCGATTGGGTGGAAGGCCTCTCCACACGCGCACGGGCCGCCGCTCCGAGATATCAACGAACATGCAAGTGACGATGTAGAAACTGCTTCGATCTCCTGCCGGATCGCGTCAGGGAGATCGAACCCGGCCTTTCCGCTCGGTCAGGGCAGTAGCGAGTTCGGGTTCCGCACACCACCTTTCTGCCGATGCGGTGTCAGTTCATCCGCACAGCTCCAGGACCTCTGCAATGTCCCTGACCAGTCGGAATCACGTTGAGGAGGGCGTGATGACGCAACACGCCAGGCACGCGGTCGAAATCCGGCACCTTCCCAGCGAGCGCCTGGTCAAGTGGCTGCCATTGGACGACGGGTACTACCTGCTGGCATCGGTGATGACCAGCACCCGTGCCGCGCCAGTCTTTGTGACGCAGAAGGCACTGCTGCAAGTGGAAGCGCATCAGGTGCGAGCTGTGGGCGCGCATGCGTGTGGCATTCTCTGCGGCGCTGGCTGTGTGGACCCCGCCACCGGGATGGAATTTGTCCTGATCGAAGACACCGCGCCTGCCGTCCGGACCGCGACGATCAACGACGCCGATGCCGCGCTCGCGGCTGACCTGTCCCGGGTCATTGCACAGTTGGAACGATCAGGCCGGCGCATCATGGGCTGGTATCGCTGCGATGTCCCGCTGGGTCAGCTCATTTCCATACAGAATGTCGGCCTGCATCGCTCGTTGTTCGGACAGCCGTGGCAGGTGTCGCTCTTTCGCGATGGCGTCATGGGTCAGGGTCGGGGCGCGCTCGTTCGCGTCGAACCGAATGAGGGGCGCGCATTCAGCATCCCGTTCGTCGAGATCAGTGCGCACCGTCGCCTCCACAGTCACGCGCCGCTGCTCACGAGTATCAATTGGCTCAACTATCGCGCCGAATCGGAAGTGGCGCTGCTTCCGGACGGAGCGTTTCTGGATGGATACCAGCTCCCGCCGGAAGAGCCGGTGTACACTGAGCCGCCGCGTCGCACGGGACTGCTGAGCGGGCTCTTCGTGCACCGCCCGCCCTCCGTGACGCCTCGTCGCGCGACGCCAGTTGATCCGTTCCAGCCGCCGGCTACGCCGGCTGCGCCGGCTGCGCCTGCTGCGCCTGCCGCGCCTGCCGCGCCTGCCGCGCCTGCCGCGCCTGCCGCGCCTGCCCGCCCGGTGAGTCCTGAGCCTCCGCCTCTCGAGGCTGCACCGCCGCCATCCGCGCCGTCGCCACCCGCGGCCAGCGAACCGATTCCCGCCACGGGTCCGGCACCAGCAACGGGCCACGATTGGCCTGAGCGCTCCATTCCAGTCTTTGACGAGGGTACAGAGCCCGAGCGAGCCGAAGCCCTGGACGAGTTGCTCGCTGAATTGCAGCGGCGTGTACGCGTCGAACCTCCCCGGACAGTGCAGCAACCGGCCGCCCGATCCGGCCCTGCGGGGCGACGCTTCATCATGTTCACGCTTGGCGCCGCCGCCGTCATCATCGCGGGATTTTTCGCCGTTCGTGGACTTGGTGGGTCGCATTCCGCCAGCGACGGCGCCGCAGCCGGTGAACTCGACCCTCGACTCTTCGGCGGAAAGAACGCCACTGGGACAGCGACTGCATCGCGCCCCGCCAGTGGCGCGCTCACTCCCGATCAGCTTGCCCAGGCCCGGTCCGCGCTCGCCATCATGGGCGCATCGACCGACAGTCTGCAGAGCCACCTGGTCTCACTTGACAGCGCACTCACCGTGGCGCGTGGCGCATCCCGCCACGCGAGCGCCTGTGCGCGCGCCAACTCGCTTGGCACGCAGGCACGTTCCGATAGCACAATGATCAATTCCTCTCAACAGCAACTCTCCCGACTCATGGGACCCGCCCCGATGGATCGTGTGAATGCCCTGTTCGCTCAACTGCGACAGTCCACACGTTCTCTCATTTCGCGTTGCGGGAGCTGACGCACCAACCTCCGCACGCGCCACGCATCTGCCACATGTGTGTTGCGACCGCGACACAGTCTGGTAAGTTTCCTTCCCTTCGTCCCCTCGCCGCCGGCTCGCGAGCATGACCGGAGTGCATCTCCAGCACCCACAATCGAGCACTGTTCTTGCGCTTGAAGTCAGGCCCGGCGCACGTACCGCCGAGTCGTTCACGAGATGCCCGAGCGCTCCAGTGCGCTCGGGCCAAGGGGGTTGACAATTGTTAAAAGTGCCTTATCATCGGCCGACCTTGACCTGTCATTACGAAGAGCTTCACGCCAGCGCCGGCGCCCGGCGGGCGTTCCGTGCCCAGCCTTCGACACTCCGGCGTGGAATGCGAGTTGAGCATGTCAGCTAGCATCCCGAAGGGAAAGATGGCTCGATCCGCCGCGGCGCGACTCGTCATGTCCAGCCTGGCCCGCATTGCGGTGGACGCTGTTGCCGTGCTGGCCGGATTCCTCATCAGCTACGAGATACGTGAACGGGTCATCCCGGCGACATTCATCACCGCGTCGGCCGAGCCGGTCACCAAGTACCTCGAAGGCGCTATCGCGTTCACGCTCATCACGCTGCTCGTCTTCTGGCGGCTGGGACTGTACCAGCGCCGGGGTAGCGTCCTGAATCTCTGGGAGCTGGAAACCGCGCTGAAGGGGATGGCTGTCGCATCGGCCATATTCTTTGCCGTCCTCTTTCTCGATCAGCGCGTCGCCTATTCCCGTCTCATTGTGGTTGGCGCCATGGCCATCGGCACGTTCCTGGTCATCGTCAGCCGGCAGATCGTTTCGGCCATCATCCAGCGGCTGCAGGTGTCCGGCAGAATGGGACACCGGGTTCTGATCTACGGGTGCGGCGCCACTGGGCGTCTGCTCATGAAGAAGATCGTGGAATCGCCGCAGCTCGGCTGCACCGTAGCGGGATTTCTCGACGATGCCGCGCCTATTGGCCGGGAGATCGCCTGCCGCATTTCACAGACTGAATCGGAGCCGTTCAAGGCGCCGGTACTCGGGCGCGGTCGCCAGTGGGAGCGCGTCATTCGCGAACACGACATCAGTGAGCTGCTGCTCTCCTGTGCCGTCTCTCCGGACCTGCGCCTGGACATTCTGCAGTACGCGCGCGAAAACGACCTGAAGGTCGGCATCGTCCCGCATCTGGATGACCAGCGGGTGGATGATGTCTACGTCGAGGACCTGAGCGCGATTCCGGTGCTGCGCCCGCGTTCCTCGCGCCGGCAGTCGCGACTCTTCTACCGCGTCGCCAAGCGCTGCTTCGACATTGTCGCGGCGGTGTTCCTCACCATTCTCACGGCGCCGGTCTGGATCATCGCCGCCATTGTCATTCCGCTCGAATCCCCGGGCCCCGTGTTCTTCGAGCAGGAACGGATCGGACAGGGCGGACGTCCCTTCCGGCTGCTCAAGTTCCGGAGCATGTGGCGCGACGCAAACCCCTATGCGCTCTCGCCGGTTGGCGATCGCGACCAGCGCATCACGCGCTCCGGCCGCGTGCTGCGCATGCTTGGCCTGGATGAGCTGCCGCAGATGCTCAACGTGCTGCGCGGGGACATGAGCCTCGTGGGTCCCCGTCCGGAAATGCCGTTCATCGTGGAGCGTTACACGGCGCATCAGCGGCAGCGCCTCGAAGCCAAGCCCGGCATCACCGGACCCTGGCAGATCAGCGCGGACCGCCACGCCGCCATTCACGAGAATCTGGAGTACGATCTCTACTATCTCCGGCACCAGTCACTCGCGCTCGATGCGCTGATCCTGCTCGAAACCGCGTTCTTCACCTGCGGGCTCGCCTTCTCGGCGCTCAAGCGGATCAAGCGCCGGCCGACCGACGCGACAGCGACATCGGAGGCCGTACGCGCCGGCTCGTTCCTGTTGGTCGCACTGGATCAGCGGCGACGCGATGGGGTGCCGGCAACCTGGAGCCGACTCGTGCCCGCGGTATGCCGCGCGGCGCAGTTGCTGCCGGTGCGTGTTCTCGTGGCGCCTGACAACGTTGCGCGCTTCGACGAGCTGCTCTATAACACCACTCGGGAAGGCCGCGCGGAATACGAATTGTACACGAGCCAGACACACCTGTACTCGCTCGTGCGGAGCGCCGGACTTGTCCTCACGGATCTCCCCCATGTGGTGCGCTGGGGGGAAAAGGCGGGCATCGGTGTATTCGCCATCGAGAACGACGGCGTACGCTGGATTGCCGGCGCCGAAGACGTTCCCGGATCCGTGGATATTCTGACCGCGCTCTTCTCACCCGCGCTCGCCACGGAGCCGGAGGTGCTCGCGGAAGCAGCAGACGGTGACCGGCGGTCAGCGCCCAGGCATGCTCGACTCCAGCATCAGTCGCTTGAACTTCAGTCGGACGGGCGGCTCTCCGGGAGCTGACGTACCGCGGCTGATTCCTCGATTCTGACTGCCGCGCGTCGCGCCTTCCTGCGTGCCAGGCCACGCAGCAGCATGAGCTGCGTGAGCAACCGCAGGTGTCCCACGATGGTGCGCGCCACCCTCATCTTGGAATAGCCCAGCACCCGGACGTTCAGGACGGTGGGATACTCCGCAATCGCCCCGCCCGCCAGGTCGACGCGCCCGAGCATCTCGGCAATACCGAGGAATCCGCTGTGCTTGAGCGTCATGTCCAGCATCGCGCTGCGACGATAGACACGGAAGCAGCTCGTGTACGTGCTCAGCTTCTGGTGCAGCACCGTCCGGTAGAGGCTTGACAGGTTTCGCGACAGGAACAGCCGCCATTCGGGAACGTTGCGCACGCCACCGCGCGGATGGTAGGGCGATGCCGTCACCATCGTGACGTTGTCGCCGAGCAGGGGCAGCATTTTCGCGAGCTCCAGCGGATCGTAGCTGCAATCGCAGTCAATGGATGCCACGATCTCGGAGTGCGCCGCGCGAATTCCGTTCAGGATCGCCACCGCCGGTCCATAGTTCGCCTCGTGTCGCACCAGCCGGCAGTTCGGCCGATTGCCGAACAACTGCTGCAGCATGATCCAGCTATTGTCCGTGCTCCGGTCATCCACGAGCACGAACTCCATCGCGTATTGCGGCGCCAGCGCCTCCTCGAGACTGGCGAGCGTTCTGGCGAGATACGGGAGCGAGCTTTCCTCGTTGTAGCACGGAACCACGAGTGAGACGCGCACCGGCTCGGCGCCGCGCCCCGGCGTCAGGCGCAATGGCATGGCGGCCGCGCCATCCTTGCGTGCGGGTTCGGCCCGTGATGGCGGCAGCAGCTCGTCCTCGACCCCCAGGTACTCCTGGATGTTCGTGAACTCGTAGCGCTGGAAGTACTCGCCGAGTCGCCGGTGCATCTTGTCGATGTTGCGATAGAACCGCATGCGCGACAACGGGGAGATCGCCGTGATCTGCGGCTGATCAGGATCCAGTTCCCAGGTATGGAAGTACATGACGAAAGGATCCGCGACGGAACGATCTCCATGCGCCACGGCACGCTGCATCAACCATTCGGGAAGCTGGCGGACATAATTGCCGGTTCCGATCGGAAGGCGAAATCCGCCAGCACTCGCACTGGCCACGGGAAATTCCCACAGAGTCCGGTTGCCGAACCGGTTCACGTGCGCCACCAGACGCCCGGGCTGTCGCCGGAAGGCGAGACCCAACGGCTTGATGCTCGAATCGTAGAGATAGCCGTCGTTGGCCAGTACCTCGAGCGACCAGAGATCCTCCTCCGCGGCCCAGCCTGGTGAACGGTAGCCCAGCACCCGCCGGCCGCTCGCACGCTCGATGGTCTCGCGCGCACGGGCCACATCATCCTGCCATACGTCCGGGCTCTGGTCGTGTACCCCGCGCTGATCGTATCCCTTGCTGGCCACCTCGTGTCCACGCGCCGCGACGTCGCGGATCAGTTCGGGCATGGTCTCCGCAATCCAGCCCACGGCGAAGAACGTGGCCCGAATTCCGTGGGCGTCGAGCAGATCCAGCGCCCGGCGTGTTCCGCGTTCCACTCGCGTCTCGAACCGGTTCCAGTGCGAACGCTCGATGACGTGTCCGAAGTTGTTGAAGTAGTCCTCGAGCACGATCGTCAGCAGATGCGCCCGCCCGTTCGGCCGCGCTGCCACGACCAGGGGCCGATCGGCCTCTGCCGCAGCCGGCGGCTGCACACCCGCGCGCGCGCGACGGGCGACACGCGTCGCGATTGGCGTTGACACGCTGTTCACCAGATCAAGTCTGACCGGGAAGGATCCCATGCTGCCTCAGCTCCCTGTTGCCGTACGCGCCAGCCGCGACACGAACCCGTGATACGCTGGCGCCGTGGTGACCGGTCCCGCGTCGGCGATGTCGCACCCGGTAGTGCATGTGCGCGCCAGCCGCTGCACGCCCGCCAGCGACGCCCGATTGAACTCGTCGGGCGCATACTCCGCGTTGAGAAACTCGATCAGTGCCGCGAGCTCGTTCGCCACGCCTCGCTCCATCACCCGGAAACTCTCCACCACGAAGTCCACGAGTGCCGCTTCGGGCTTCCCGTGTCCGCGCCCGATGCCGGTGTAGCGGTCAGCCACGCCGTTGAGCGATGCGGGATCGAGCAGGTTGCATCCATCCACGACACCGCGCAGTCCGTGCATCGCCGCCAGCCGCGCTCCCAGGTCGCCATAGGCTGCATGCGCCGTGCAGAGAAAAACCAGATCGGCGCCGTTGAGCGCGGCATCCAGATCGCGCGTGAATCGCGCGGTCGTGCCCGTACGCTCCAGATTCTGATCGCGCTCGAGTACATGCGGGTCGTGCAGTGTGACATCATTCCCATGTTCGATCAATTCCCGGGCCAGCACGAGCGTGGGGGAATTGCGCGTGTCCTCCGAATCGAAGCGGTAGGCGACGCCCAGAAGCGCCACCTTGCGTCCCTGCACCGCGCCGAACCGCCGCTCGGCGAGCCGGCGGGTTTCGGCCGGTGATTCGTCGTTGATGTGTCGCGACTCGAGAATGAGGCTGCGCGACGCGTCCAGCCCGCGCTCCAGCGCGCGCCACCAGAGCAGGATGCCGTCCTTCGGCAGGCAGTGGCCGCCCACGCCCACCGTGGGGACGAGCAGCGCACCCACGGGCACCGCGCGCGCATCGCTCGATGCCGTGTCCGCGCGGCGCAGTTGCTCGTTCGCCCGCTGGCGCAGCGCGAAGAAGTCCACGTCGTGCGCGTCGCACCAGCGCGCGATTTCCGCCGCGAACGCAATGCGCACATCGCGGTACGCGTTCTCCAGCGTCTTGACGATCTCCGCCGTGAGACTGTTCGTGGGGTGCAGCTCGCCGCCCGTCACGATGCGTGCGTACAGCCGCTTGATGAGCTGCGGCGTGGCCGGGTGCAGGCCGGCGACGAGTTTGTCGGCCGCGGCCACGCGCTCCACCAGGCGCCCCGGCATCACGCGGTTGGGGCTGTTCCCCAGCAGGATGTCGCGACCCTCCTCCAGCCCGTGCGCGGCGAAGAACGGGCGCACCACCGTGCGCATGGAGGATGGCGCGAGCGTGGATTCGAAGACGATGACCGGGATGTTGCCGGCCGGCTTGTGCTGCAGCGCTTCGGCAATGTCGCCGAGCGCGCTCATGAGCGGGCCGTACTCGGGCGCGAAGCCGTTCTTGTCGGTCTGAACGCACACCAGGATGACGTCGGCATCCGCGAGCTCGGCGTAATCGTGCGTCGCGCTCAGGATGCCCGCGCGCACGGAGTCCGCCACGATCTCGTCCAGCCCGGGTTCCACGCCGCCAATGGGCGAGCGGCCGGCATTGATGGCGTCCACCTTCCAGGCGGACGTCCGCGACGCGCGCTGCACCACCACCACGCGCGCCGGCTGGTCCGTACCCTCCCGGATGCGGGCGTGCGCGAGCAGTGCGGCCATGGGCATTCCCACAATGCCCGGCCCGACGACGGCGATCTTCTCTACGCGCCAGCTTCCCGGCGCATTGTTGTCCAGCACCAGCGGCATGCGAACATCCTGAGCGATAAGGTCAGTTTACGTCAATGAATCGCTGAAACCACATCTCCAGATTGAGCGCGCCCCAGATACGGCGGCCAAACGCACCTTCGTACGTCATGAGGCGTTCCATTTCGTGCATGTCGAACACGCCGCGCGAGCGCGCGGTGGGGCCAAGCAGCACATCATTGCATAAATCACGCACCCGCCCGTTCGACCAGAGATGCAGCGGAACGGGGAATCCCATCTTGTCCTTGCGCGCCATGATCCGCTGCGGCACGATGTCGCGGACCGCACGCTTGAGCAGGTACTTCAGTTCGCCGCCCTTGAACTTCATGGCGGGCGGCATGCTGGTGACCAGGTCCACCACGCGGCGGTCGAGCAGTGGGACCCGCGACTCGAGCGACGCGGACATGCTCGCGCGATCCTCCACGTGCATCAGCGCGGGCAGGCTGGCCACCATGTCGAAGTGCGTCATCCTGTTGTAATACGACAGCGTGTCCGAGTGGTTGAACACACGCTGGAATCGCGCGAAGATCTCCTCGCGATCGTAGCTGTTCCGGAAATCCTGGTTGAACAGGCTCAGCGCCCCGCCGCTCCGGTCGACGAGCCGGAAGTAGCGCCGGTCCATTGGCTCGAACAGGCCGTTGCGCCAGAACTGGCGCATCATCGGCGCATAGGCGCGCAGCGTGGGCAGGTTTGGAATGATGGATTCCATCGAGACGATGTGTTCCGCTTCATCGTTCGTCTCGAAGATCGCGCCCTTGAGCGCCTGCTCGAAGTACGCCACCATGTAGCGGGCATATCCGCCAAAGATCTCATCCCCGCCCTGGCCGCCCAGCACCACCTTGACGTGCTGCGCCGCGCAGCGCGACACCATGTACTGTGGAAAGAGTCCAGGCCCCGCCACGGGCTCGTCCATCTGATAGACCAGCGTCTCGATCACATCCGCGAAATCGTTCTCCGTGGGCAGCACCGTGATCATCTCCGAGCGCGCCGCCCGGGCGGCCTCCGCCGCGTACTCCGTCTCGTCGAACTCGGGCCCCTCGCGAAACGCCCCCGTGAACGATTTCAGCTGGTGCGGATAGGCCGGAGCGGCAAGCAGCGTGACGACGCTCGAGTCGAGCCCGCCGCTCAGATACGTGCCCACCGGCACATCGCTGCGCAACTGGATGCGCGTGCTGTCCCGCAGCAGGCGCCGCGTCTCGACGACGAAGTACTCCTCGGTGTGATATGGATCGATCGTGAAGTTCGGCTCCCAGTAGCGCTCCGTGCGCACGCGCCTCGAGGCCAGGTCCACGACCTGATAGTGCCCCGGGAGCAGCTTGTTCACGCCCTGAAAGAGCGTCTCCTCGCCCAGCACGAACTGGAAGGTGAGATAGTCGCGAATGGCACAGGGATTGGGCCGCGCCTCCACGTCCGGATGGCGCAGCAACGCCTTGATCTCCGAGGCGAACAGCATCTGGCGGCCATCGGACCAGGTGTAGAGCGGTTTGATGCCGAAGTGATCGCGGGCCGCGAGCACGATGCCACGCGCACGGTCATACAGCACGAACGCGAACATCCCGTTCAGATGCTGCACGCACTGCTCCCCGTACTGGGCGTAGAGTCGCAGGATCACCTCGGTGTCAGAGGTGGTGCGAAACTCGTGTCCCCGCTGGCGGAGCTGCTCGCGCAGCTCCACGTAATTGTAGATCTCGCCGTTGAAGCTGATCGTGGCGCTGCCGCTCGTCATGGGCTGCGCGCCCGACACGAGATCGATGATCGCGAGCCGCTTGTGATAGAGCCCGACGCTGTCATCCAGGAAATGCCCTTCGCCGTCAGGGCCCCGATGCTGAAGCGCCTGCGCCATGTCGCGCAGCACGGCCAGCTCCACCGGCTGGCCGTCAAAGCGCACGATGCCCGTGATTCCGCACATCGGCGCTCAGCCCGCCACGGCGACTGGAGTCCGCGCGTCCGGCACACGCACAGCCAGCCGCGTCCGCTCCTGCACCGCGCGAGCATGCGTACTCATGTTTACGATCCAGAAGTGCTCGCCCAGTACCCGCATCACACGAATGAAGAATGCGCGCTTCTTCGTGCCCGGCACATCCATCCCCGGGAAGAACGCCAGCTCGGGTGCCTCATCCGCGCCCAGAAGATCGAGCGGATGCAGCAGGAAACTCGGCTCCATCGCGGTCGCCCGGCACGCCGTGAGTGCCGTGCGCAGATACGTGATGGCGAGCGTTTCCGAGAAGCGACTCAGATACAGCAGATAGCTCAGATGAAATGGTGTCTTCACGCCCGGGATGGTGGACACCGGGATCTCGAGCAGCGTGCGACCGCTCTCGAGCTGCCACCGGTACGGCCGCACCGGGCGCAGCCCGTCACGGAAGGTACCGAAGAGCGTACTCCGTTCCGCGGTCTTCTTCATGCCGCGCGCCGCGGTCGCAAAGTAATAGGCGCGCGCGAGCGGACCCAGATAGGTGGGCAGCGTGGAGGCATCGAACAGGTAGCCACGCTCCGCAAGCACCTCGAGCAGCATGCGATTCCAACTGTAGCCGGGCCCGCGGAAGCCGATCGGCCGCATGCCCGTCGCGCTCGCGATGGCCTGCTCGGCGCGCGACACCTCCTGCTCGAGCTGCC
>Ga0070661_100002533_pt1 | contig 12515 bp, 10 predicted proteins | sample KBSC43metaG_FD_64663 | JGI IMG/M metagenome (GOLD analysis project Ga0070661, IMG submission 64663) | Corn rhizosphere microbial communities from Kellogg Biological Station, Michigan, USA - KBS C4-3 metaG | ecosystem: Host-associated > Plants > Roots > Rhizosphere > Soil ...
CCCTCATGGCTGCCGCCATTTCGCCAAGCGAGCTCTTAGCCGGCCAGGCAAACGTGGCCCCGATTGCGAATGAAGTATTTTTCGACGGATTGCGCGATCAGGTCTGCAATGCCATCGAAAATTCTGTCGAGGCATTGTCGTGCAAGCAGTTCCTCGAATCGCAATCGCATATCAATGATCTTGCTGCCTCCGATCTGGAACTGGCTGCCAGCGTCGTCAGCCGCTTTTTGTCGACGACACCAATCACTCGTTTGGGCGACTTACTGAGGGAAGAAGGCCAGGGCGACCTGGAGCAAGCCCTGCTGAATCTGGCGTTTTATCGCGCTTTCCTGCGACGTTTCGATAATGTCGCGACCAACCAAATCATCGTATTGCCGTTACCGCAGGCGAATGGCGAACAGGCCTTGATCGCATGCGCCTGGCTTTCAGTGATCGAGGCATTGTTCAGCCGCGACAGCAGCGGAACGGCATGGCGCGGCAACTACGCCATGCTACGGACGGGACAGGGGAAAATGGTGCTTTTGACATGCTTTAACAACCGGATGCATGACAAATTCGCTATGTTGATGTTGGGCGGTGTTCCGGATCCTTCGATGGTTCTGGACTTGCGCAATGAGCACGAGGCATGGAAAAACCATCGCCTCTATTCAGAAGTTTCTTATGCGCTGGCCCGGTTGCTCGGCAATCGTACATTGTCGATCAAGGACTTGTGCCAGTTTCTGCAAGATGTCGGGCAGAGGCTGAAAGAGACGATTTAACTTTAGAGCAGATTGCTGGCGCATGAAAGGGGTCGATCTTAGGAGCTGCGATGTGCACCGTATCTCACGTACGGTTGTGCTTCTCGACCCGACCTCGACTCCCTTGCATGCCTCATCAATTCGCTCTGGCGGCTATGCATTTTTGCAGCGAACGGGCTTTGGCCATCATTCACTATCGAAGCATCTAAGGGAGTTTCATCATGTCAAAAGAAAGTACGCAAAAAAAACTGTCACGTGTGCGTCCGCCGCGGGTACAGATCACCTACGACGTTGAAATCGGCGACGCCATCGAAACCAAGGAACTTCCCTTCGTGCTGGGCGTATTGGGCGACTACAGCGGCAATCCGAAAGAACCCTTGCCGAAGCTGAAGGACCGCAAATTCGTCGAGATTGATCGCGACAATTTCGATGACGTAATGAAGGGTGTCGCACCGCGTCTGCAGGTGCAGGTGGATAACGAACTCAAGAAGGACGGTACGCGCTTGGGTGTCGAGCTCAATTTCAACAAGATGGAAGATTTCGAGCCGGCCAATATCGTCAAGCAGGTGGAGCCGCTGAAGAAGCTGCTCGAAGCGCGTACCCGCTTGTCCGACTTGCGCAACAAGATTACCGGGAATGACAAACTTGAGGAATTGCTGGACGAGATCGTTCGCGATACCGAAAAGCTGAAAATGATCGGCGCCGCGCATCCGAAGAAGGAGGACTGATTCATGAACGATCTTGCAAAAATGCAGGAACAGGCAACGACCACTGACGAAGCGATGGCTTCGCCCGCAGTGAGCCTGCTCGACGATATCGTTGAAAACAGCAAAGTTGCTGCCAATCCGACGGAAAAAGCCAATGCACGCGACCAGATCGCCGAACTGGTGAATGAAGTGCTTGCCGGCACGGTGACAGTATCGAAAGACCTTGCTGCAAGTATCGATGCACGTGTGGCCGAGCTGGACAAACTGCTGTCCGAGCAGGTCAACGCGATCATGCATCATCCTGAATTTCAGAAGCTTGAGGCCTCCTGGCGTGGTTTGAAATATCTCGTTTCTCAATCCGAAACGAACACCATGCTCAAGATCCGGATGCTGAATGCTACGAAGAAGGATCTGGTCAAGGACTTCAAGTCCGCGCCGGAATTCGACCAGAGCGCATTGTTCAAGAAAATCTATGAGGAAGAGTACGGCACCTTTGGTGGCGCTCCTTATGCGGCTCTGGTTGGCGACTATGAATTCTCTCGTCATCCGGAAGATTTCTATCTGCTGGACGAGCTGTCCCACGTGGCTGCAGCCGCGCATGCTCCGCTCATTTCCGCTGCCGCCCCGAATTTGTTCGGGCTCGAAAGTTTTTGTGACATCGGTAAGCCGCGCGATCTGTCCAAGATCTTCGATACTGTCGAATATGCGAAGTGGAAATCGTTCCGTGAATCCGAAGATTCGCGCTATGTCGGTTTGGTGCTGCCGCACGTGCTCGGTCGTCTGCCGTATGGCAAGGACACCGTACCGGTCGAGGAATTCAATTTCGAGGAGGATGTCGATGGTGCCACGCACGACAAATACCTCTGGACCAACGCCGCATACGCATTTGCTGCACGCCTGACCGATGCATTTTCCCAATACGGATGGCTGGCAGCGATTCGCGGTGTCGAAGGCGGCGGGTTGGTCGAGGGATTGCCCACGCATACTTTCAAAACGGATGATGGCGAAATCGCGCTCAAATGCCCTACTGAGGTCGCCATTACCGACCGCACGGAAAAGTTGTTGTCCGATCTCGGTTTTATCTCGCTCGTTCACTGCAAGAATACCGACTATGCTGCCTTCTTCAGCGGGCAGTCGACGCAAAAGGCCAAGACTTATAACACGGACTCTGCCAATGCGAATGCGCGTCTGTCAGCGCAGCTACCGTACATTTTTGCTACATCGCGCATTGCACACTACATGAAGTCCATCATGCGCGACAAGATCGGCAGCTTTGCCTCGCGTGAAAATGTGGAGCATTTTCTCAATACCTGGCTTGCGCAATATGTGTTGCTGGATGATTCCGCATCTCAGGAAGCCAAGGCCAAGTATCCGCTTCGCGAAGCGCGTGTCGATGTTATTGAGGTTCCTGGGCGCCCCGGCGTCTATCGAGCGGCAGCCTTCTTGCGGCCGCATTTCCAGTTGGACGAACTGACGATTTCATTGCGACTCGTTGCTGAGTTGCCGAAGAATGCCCGCTAACTAAGTTCAGACTTTGTTGAGGCATTACGAGCACGGCTTGCAAACGTGCTCGTATTTATGCGTCGATTGAATTGTCATTATTGCAATAAAATCGGCGTGTTTAGTGACCATGCTGCCTTTCACGCCAAGGGAGCAGGTTTTTTAATAGGAGAAAAATAATGGCATTTGATAGTTTCATCAAAATTGATGGTATTCCGGGAGAGTCCTCGGACGACAAGCACAAGGACTGGATCGAGGTTCTGTCCTACAACCATCAGATGGAGCAGCCGGCATCCGCAACTGCAAGTTCTGTGGGTGGTGCAACTGCCGAGCGTGTCAACCATGGCACGTTCAATTTCGTCCACAGCCTGGACAAAGCCAGCCCCAAGCTGTATGAAGCATGCTGCACCGGCAAGCACATCAAGGAAGTCACCTTCGAACTGTGCCGTGCCGGTGGCGACAAGCTGAAATACATGGAAATCAAGCTGGAGCAGGTGCTGGTTTCCAAGGTTCAGGAAAACGGCTCTTCGACCGGCGATTCCGGTTTCCCGAGCGAGACGATTTCCCTGTCCTACGGCAAGATCAAGTGGACCTACACCCAGCAGAAGCGTCAGGACGGCACGGGCGGCGGCAACGTCAGCGCCGGCTGGGATCTGACTGCTAACAAGACGATTGCTTGATCGATTGTTTGATGCAGTGATGTAAGACGACACATCCCGGCAGCATGCCGGGACGTGTCTATTAGAGTGTTAGATCTGTAGCAGTACTGTTCATCGCGACCGCGACGACAACACGATTTTGATACAAGGAACAAACAATGCTTATGATTAACAAGCTAGCCATGCAATGGGGCTATTTGCTTGCCGCCTTTGTATTCGGGCTGACAGGATGCGCATATGACCCTGCCACTCAGGGTGGCGCAACGTCGGAAAATTCATTTTTCTATCGATCAGCTACCCGAGGTGTTCAGAAAGATGGCGTGCAACAAAAGCTCAGAGTAGACAATGCGCTCGGAGAAAGTCTGCCTGATTACACCATCATGAATCCGGTGCCGATCGTTTTCGACAAGTTTAGTGTCAAGCTTGATGAAAGCGACAAATACATCGTCCAGGAAATCAGCGAGCGGGCTAAAAATGCGAACCAGCTCGTTATTACCGGGTACTGTGATCGCCATCAGATCGGAAATGCGAAAGCTGCTGCGATTGCACGTGCAACAGCGGTTCGAAACGAATTGATGTATTGGGGCGTTCCTGCAAAGAAGATCAAGATCAAGCATGTGACGGAGGTGGCCGGGAAACATGCAGTGGATATTGAATTCTGAAACGAGTAGTTGGCAGTCCATGAGAGCGTCATGTCGTCGTTCCCATTCTGTTAGACGCGCATAAAGCACACATATGAATACCAATCTCAAGGCACTCATCGCCACGCTTAATCCGACAACCCGTCGCGCTCTGGAAGCCGCAGCCAATGTCGCGCTGTCCCGTACTCATCACGACATCGATATCGAGCATGTGCTGTTGCAATTACTCGATGCAACGGACTCCGACCTTGTCGCAATTCTCAAGGCTTATGATGTCGATACGGGAAAGCTGGAAAGCGGTCTGTTCGATAGTCTTTCGCATTTCCGTACCGGGAATACCCGCAATCCTGTACTCTCGCCGAACATTCCGCTTTGGCTGGAGTCGGCCTGGCTGAAGGCAAGCATCAATTACGGTGCTACACAATTACGCAGCGGTTATCTGTTGATCGCCTTGCTGGCGGATGAGCGCGTTGCGCGAATGGTTGATAATGCATGCGCCGCCTTGAAAAAAATTCCGCTGGATGATCTGCAGGAAAAACTGCCGCAGATTCTGCGTCTGTCAAAAGAGAGTGTGAACGAAAAGGCCGCTTCGCCGCGCGACGCCTCAGCCGTATCCGAAAACGATGCATCATCCTCGCAACCCGCCGGCGGTCAGCGTACCCCGGCCCTCGACAAGTACACCGTCAATCTGACGGAGCAGGCGCGTAAAGGCAAGATCGATCCCGTGCTCGGCCGCGATGCCGAGGTGCGTCAGATGATCGATATTCTTTTGCGCCGTCGGCAAAACAACCCCATCCTGACGGGGGAGCCCGGCGTCGGCAAGACTGCGGTTGTCGAGGGATTGGCACTGCGGATCGTGCAGGGTGATGTGCCCGACGTGTTGAAGAACGTGACCTTGCGTACGCTGGACCTTGGCCTTTTGCAGGCGGGTGCAAGCGTCAAGGGCGAATTTGAAAACCGGTTGCGTTCCGTCATCGATGAAGTCAAGGCAAGCCTTTCGCCTATCATTCTGTTCATCGATGAAGCCCACACAATGATCGGCGCCGGAGGCCAGGCAGGGCAAAATGATGCGGCGAATCTGCTCAAACCTGCGCTGGCGCGCGGGGAACTGCGGACTATCGCTGCCACGACATGGGCCGAATACAAGAAATATTTCGAGAAGGATGCAGCGCTTGCGCGCCGTTTCCAGGTCGTGAAGGTCGAAGAACCGTCCGAAGATGTGGCGATACAGATGCTGCGCGGTGTCGCGGAGGCGATGGAAAAGCATCATAAAGTCCGTATTCTTGATGAGGCCGTCGTCGATGCGGTCAGGATATCGAGCCGTTATATCGTCGGCCGCCAGTTGCCGGACAAGGCGATCAGCGTGCTCGATACCGCATGTGCGCGGGTTGCGTTGTCGCGTGCCAGTGTGCCGGCGGCGATCGAAGACTTGACCAGGTTAGTTGAAAATATCGACCGGGAAACCGCTGCATTGAAAAAAGAGCAGGAAGCCGATCATGCGAAGCGGCTCGAAGAATTGCAGGTGCGGCGGAGTGAGCTTGAGAAGGATCTGGCTGTTCAGCGGACTGCATTTGATGCCCAGCGCGCACTCGTCGAGGAGTGCGGTGAACTGCGCAAGAAATTGAGCGAGGCGGAAGCCGCTCGATTGTCAGCGTCGGACGCTTCTGGCAAGAAAGCAAATGACGATGTGGTGGCCGGGTTGCGTGAAACGCTCGTGGCTCGACAGAAGCAATTGCATGACGACCATAAGTCCCAGCCTTTGATCTATGACTGCGTGGATGCCTCCACAGTGGCTGAAGTGGTATCCGGATGGACCGGCATCCCGTTGGGCCGCATGGTGGCAAACGAAATCGATACCGTGCGCAATTTGAAGAACCTGCTTGAGCAGCGTGTGGTCGGGCAGAGCCATGCGCTGGCATTGATTGCGCAGCGTATTCAAATCGCCAAGGCGAGTCTGGAAGACCCGAGCAAACCGAAAGGCGTATTCCTGCTTGTTGGCCCGTCCGGCGTCGGCAAGACGGAAACGGCGCTGGCACTGGCCGATACGCTGTATGGGGGCGAACGCAATCTTATTACGATCAACATGTCGGAATACCAGGAGGCGCATAGCGTTGCTGGTCTCAAGGGTTCGCCGCCGGGGTATGTTGGTTATGGCGAAGGCGGCGTACTGACTGAGGCCGTGCGCCGCCGTCCGTATTCTGTTGTGCTGTTGGATGAAGTGGAAAAGGCACACCCCGATGTTCTCGAGTTGTTCTTCCAGGTATTCGACAAGGGGACGTTGGAAGACTCCGAGGGACGCGAGGTCGATTTCAAGAATACCGTGATCATCCTGACTTCCAACGTCGGGACCGACATCATCATGAAGGCGGTCGAGCATGGCGTGACGGTCGGAGACAAGAAGCGTGCGCCGACACCGGAGGATTTGCTGGAACTGCTGCGCGAGGATTTGCAGAGTGCGTTCAAGCCGGCATTCCTCGGGCGTCTGTCGGTGGTGCCGTATTATCCGATCAAGGATGAGATCATGCGCATGATCGTCGGACTGAAGCTGAACAAGGTCAAGCAGCGTTTGCTGGCAAACCACGGCGCAGTGCTGACCTACGACGATGCGCTGCTCAACCTGATTGTCTCCCGCTGTACCGAAGTTGACAGCGGCGCACGCGATGCCGATACGATCATTTCGAAGACGGTGCTGGCGCGTATGTCAGACGAGGTGCTGGCGCGGCTTGCGGAAGGTAAGGCAGTGCAACGTGTCGAGTTGAAGGTCAAGAAAGACAAGCTTACCGTGCTGTTGGAGTAGCGGTGTTGGCGCGGTGCTGCTTCCGAATCGGATGCAGCACCGCTTTTTTTACGAGTGGTGCGTGGGAATTTGCCCGTCAAGCCTCGGGCGGAATATCAAGCAACTCGCGCAATTGCCCAAGCGTGGAGTCATCCTTGATGACCGAGGCGAGCCAGCGCTCGAGCGGCATTTCCGCCCATTTCGCTGCACGCTCCGCCAAATGCGCCACCGGACTGTGAGGTTCGTTGTGCTTGAAGAACTGGGCAACTTGGCGCAATGCTGCCACGGCTTCCGCACGCGTGCTTATTTGTCCAACCGTAATGGTTTGAACCGGCATCGCCGTGACCACTGTTGATGTGATGGTTTGCCCGTTTTGGTGTCCTGTTTGTTTGACACTGGTTTCCACCTTGCCTCCGAGTTTTGCGGTCAATTTGTCGACTACCTCGGCGCAGTCGTCGAGTGCGGCGCGGAATTCCTTCAGACCCGGCGAGTCGTCTCCGAAGTGTTCGTCGATATGTTTTTCTAGCTGCTGCAACGTCGCTCTCGCTGCATGAATCTGGGCGCCAAGCGTCTGGTAAAACACGAGGCCGGATGCTGTGGCGGCCTTGTCGAAGGTTTCTCCGGCCAGCTTGCCATCCGCGATTGCCTTGGCCTTCGCTTCCGGGTCCTTGAGGCCGAGATTGTCGATCTGGCGCGATTCGCTCCACTTCAGCCAGGAATAAGCGCCTGAGGCCTTGGCCGTCAGCGGTAGATCCCTCACCGTGGCCGACAACTGGCGATTGAGCCATTCGATTTTCCCGGCTCGCTCTTCGAGATCCTCCGGATCTAACGGGGGGTAGAAGAATTCCCAGAAGTCGGTGACGATGACTTCCAGTACTTGCAGACCGAAATGCACTCCTTGAAAACCATGCAGGTTGGCCATGGCTTCGGTGTACCAGCATGCGACTTGCAGATCCTTGCTCTTGTTGATGAGCACGTCTTCGCACAACTGTCTGACCTTTGGCCACTGGGCCGCTTTCAGTTCGGTTTCCCATTCGCCTTGCGCGAGGCTCGTATCGTCCTGGCGACGTGCTTCGCGAATGTCGTCGAATTGCGTGGAGAACGACATGTCTTCACCGCAGGGGTGGTCTCCGGCTATGGGGGCGATCAAACGATTTAACAGTTCCTGATCCATGGTTTGTCTATGCGAGTGCGATTGGTTGAGGAAGATGATTATTTATGCAGCGCGGATTTAAGTTTAATTCATAAGCGGGCAGCAGGTTTGTTGAGCGCCCTTGAAACTACTTTAACCCAATCCAGGCAACGACAAATCAGAGCAGCAAGGCCCAGACGGCCGCGAGTGCAATGAGCAGCAGAAAACGTTTCAGCATGACTGTGTTCTATGCTGTGCCTGAGCCGTGTTACGTGGCGATGAGTTTTGTACCGCAAGCGTACAAGCCGCCTTCGCGTGCCGCAGCGCGGCCATTGATCAAAACAGTGGAATCGCCAGTGGTGATTACGGCGGGACCATGTCCCCGAATGGGGCAGGTCACGGTATCGACAACGCAGGCAATGGGCTTTTGATCGGCGAGGTCCGTTGATGAACCGCCGGTGACGATGCCGCCATGGTCGGTGGGGGTGTCGATTCGGATGAAGGGTTTCATGCTTTTATTTTCTTCTGCAATTATTGAGCGAAAACAGCATTGCTGTATTGGATGTTCACTTTATGAATTTGATGGACAACATTGTTTTCAAGGTGCGCTCATCGGTTCCTACGATGCCCTGCGTATCTGCAACGACATAATGCTTTCCGTTACTAAACACAGCCCACAGACATTCTCCTGCTGCAGCATGAAACCCTGTTTCTTCGTCTGAAATTCCGCAACTGATTATTGTCTTAATCCCTTTCCATCCTGAGCCGGAAATTTCCTCAGCAGGCGGATTTTCAGAAGGGCCGATTGCGGCAACCCATTTCCCATCCTTCTTTTCAAATATTGCGGAATCTTTGATTGCACGTTCAAAATTTCCAGTGCCAAGTTGGAAGTGAATAACGTATTCGCTATTTGGCATGGAGAATGCAAATATTTTTATGGAATTGTCTTTATAGTCTGCGCGAACAGTTCTGTTGCTTGGGTAAGAAAATTCAATGCCAAGTTTTTGATCAGAAAAAATTTTCCAACTAAATCTTTTTACAGACTGAATTTCCGTAATTCTCTTCTTGTAAGATTTTTTAAGGCATTCAACAGTCGTACAAATATTTCTCTCTTTCTCTAACCAATTTTTCTCCTCTTTCTTTACTGTGAATGGTTGATCTGCTTCATCAAGAGCTTTTTGATATTCATTGAAGAGAGCTTCATCCAATTTGGAAAGCTCTTTGTCTGTGCATATATTTTTTTCGATAAACCCCTTCGCTTTATCGCAATCGAAACTTGCCCCATATGCTGCACCCAATAGCAACATGTCAAGAATAAAAATAAGTAATATTTTTTTCATATGGAATTTGGTTATTGACCTTAAATGGGAGAAGATCCAGCAATAGCCGCTAAATTGCATAACTTATTCCTGCACGAACCCATAGTAGGCGCTCCGGGTTTGAAACGGGGCCGTTATTCGGGGAGGTTTTCTTCATGCCGGCATTGGCATTTGCGAGGGAAAGCGGCACGGCGTGGATTATATATTTAATAATTTCATTATGTTAATATCACGCCTGGAAATTTTCGTTCCCTTCATCGTTTTCCTGCCCGACAGAGGTATGATCAACTGTCACAAGGGAAACCCCCCGTGCAGAAAAAATCCCGCAGCAAAGCAACCATGCCATGCGAAACGAGAATCGTTCAACCCTTTCCATGCCTTCGGTCTTCGACCGTCTGCTTGACGACAATCCGCAAGACCAGACCGAAAGTCCAAGCGCGATGTATTTCGACCTGCGCCGTTTCAAACAGGTCGTCGCACGCGATCTGGAGGCGCTTTTGAATTCCCGCTGCATCGATCTCGACGGGGAGATAGAAAATTATCCGCATGCGCGCGAGTCGGTGATCAACTACGGCATCATCGATTTGTCGAGCCTGAGTCTGCTCGATCCGGCAGACCGCGCGCTGTTGCGGGACAAGATCCGTATTGCCATCGAGCGGCACGAGCCGCGTCTGGACAATGTGCGCATCGAACTCGATGAACCGAAAGACCTGGAGCGCGTGCTGCGCTTTCGCGTCGATGCGGTGTTGAAGGTCCATCCGAGCAAGCCGCCTGTTACCTTCGACGCGATGCTGCAGTTGTCGTCGAACTCCTATCACGTTACCGAGCATTAATCATGTTGGAACAACTGCTTCCTTACTATGAGCGCGAATTGGCGTATTTGCGCGAGTTGTCGGGAGAATTCGCACAACGCTATCCGAAAATCGCACGACGTCTGTCGCTTGAGGGCGACCAGAGTGAAGATCCGCATGTCGAGCGCATGATCCAATCATTTGCGTTTTTGACGGCGCGTGTGCATCGCAAGATCGACGATGAATTTCCTCAGATCACCGAGGCATTCATGCAGGTGCTGTATCCGCATTACACACGGCCTTTTCCGTCTTGCACGATCTTGCAATTGGAGCTCGATGCCGCCAAGCCTGAGGTCAGCGCGCGGCATACGGTCGAGCGTCATCATTCGGCGGTGTCGCCGTCGATCAATGGCATTTCCTGCAAATTCCGGACTTGTTATCAGGTCGATTTGTATCCCTTGACCTTGACGAGCGCGCAACTGCAGCTTGCTCGCGGCTCCGAATATCTGCGGCGCATTGCACCCGATGCAGCGGCGGCGATTACGCTCGAATTCGAAACCCATGGCAGTGTGCCTATTGCGAATATCGGATTGAAGAGTCTGCGATTCTTCCTCGACGGCGATCCGGCGCTGATGCATTTGCTGTACGAATTACTGCTCGTGCGTAGTACGCAGGTGCGCGTGTCCGACGGTTCGGACAATGAGGCGCATATGCTGCAATTGCCGGCACATCGCGCTCTTGCTCCGGTGGGCTTTGCGCCCGAGGAGAGCCTGCTCGATTACGATGAGCGTTCCTTTTCGGGGTATCGTTTGTTGAGCGAGTATTTCGCATTTCCCGACAAATTCCTGTTCGTCGATCTGCAAGAGCTCGATGCGCCGCAACTGCAGTTCAACGGAAAGCGGTTGCGCGTGCAGATTTTCCTGTCGAGCTTTCCGGATACCGAACGGCATCATCGTCTGGCGCAGACGCTTTCGCCCGGCAATTTCAAGCTCGGCTGCACACCGGTCATCAATCTCTTCAAGCATGCGGCGGAGCCGGTACGCCTGTCGCACCAGAAGACGGCTTATTCGCTTCATGTCGATAGCAGCCGTCCGCTCGATTACGAAATCATTTCAATCGATTCGGTGGCGAGCGTCGAAAAGAAAGAAGGCACGCAGGATTGCGTGCATGAGGTGCCGCCGTTCTATTCGATTCGCCATCATGCGCGAGAGGAGGATCAGCGCGCGTTCTGGTATGCGACGCGGGAAGCGTCGGTGCGCGAGCATGACAAGGGCACCGATATGGAGATTTCCTTTGTCGATTTGAATTTTTCGCCGCAGCGCCCGGAACTTGAGGTGCTATCGATCGAGGTGACGAGCAGTAATCGCGACCTGCCGGCGCACTTGCCGTTCGGTGGCAGCAGCAGCGGCACACATACGGACTTTACGCTGCCGCAGATTTCCGTCATCAAGCGCGCGCGTCCATTGCGCAAGCCGACGCCAAGCAGACGGCCGCCCGTCAAGCGCGGTTTGCAATGGCGTTTGATTTCGCATTTGTCGCTCAATCATTTGTCGATCGTTTCGCAGGGCAAGGATGCGTTACAGGAAATGCTGGCCTTGTACAACTACACGCAGTCGCCCACAGCGGCACGTCAGATACAAGGCATTGATGCGATCGAGAGCAAGCCTTGCACGACGCGCGTGACGGGCAAACATTTTTCCGGATTCGTGCGCGGCATGGAAATCACCTTGACGCTCGATGAACAGGCGTTCGTCGGTGCCGGCATGGTGTTGTTCGGCAGCTTGCTGGAGCGGTTTTTCGCGCTCTATTGCGGGCCGAACAGTTTTACCCGGCTGACCTTGCGCAGCCGTCAACAGGAACAGGAGATCGCGAAATGGCCGGCACGGACAGGCGAAGCACTCGTGATCTGATCGAGGAAATCGGCAAGAACGGGCACCGCTTCGGATTTTTCCAGGCGGTGCGGCTGTTGGCGCTGGCGGCGCGGGGCGAGGGACAGGCATCGCCCCTACCGCACGGGCTGCGCTTTGGCACGCCCTTGTCGCTGGGATTTCCGGCAAGCGAGATTCTGGATGTCGCTGTGCGCGAACAGAAGGGGCTTGCGATAAAAGAGCCTTCGGGCGAGGGCGTAAGCGCAGAGGATGAAGCGGACAAGGCCGATAAGGCCGATGAATTGGCATTGCAGATGACGGTCGGCTTCATGGGCTTGACCGGTCCGTCTGGTGTGCTGCCGACAGCGTACACGGAATTGCTGAT
>Ga0070661_100002537_pt1 | contig 12510 bp, 11 predicted proteins | sample KBSC43metaG_FD_64663 | JGI IMG/M metagenome (GOLD analysis project Ga0070661, IMG submission 64663) | Corn rhizosphere microbial communities from Kellogg Biological Station, Michigan, USA - KBS C4-3 metaG | ecosystem: Host-associated > Plants > Roots > Rhizosphere > Soil ...
ACGCCCAGCCGCTTGAATTCTTCGCGCTGCGTGTCGACCCAGTGCTGCGCAAAGGTGCGGCACTCGGCACGGAATTCGTTGATCTCGATCTTGGACTTGTCCTGCCCTTTGGCGCGGTACTGCTCCTCGATCTTCCATTCGATGGGCAGGCCGTGGCAGTCCCAGCCCGGCACATAAGCCGAGTTGTAGCCGAGCATGTTTTTGGACCGCGTCACGAGGTCCTTGAGGATCTTGTTGAGCGCGTGGCCGATATGGATGTTGCCGTTGGCGTAGGGCGGGCCGTCGTGCAGCGTGAAGAGCGGCTTGTCGGCCATCATCTGCCGCTGCCGGTTGTAGAGGTCCATATCCTCCCAGCGCTTGAGCCATTGCGGCTCGCGCTCGGGCAGGCCGGCGCGCATGGGGAAATCGGTCTCAGGCAGGAACAGGGTCGCGGAGTAATCCGTCTCGGCCGCGGCCTTGGGGGTGTCGTTCATGAATGGAGTCGGCTCTAGGGCGAAATCGCGCGCCTTTTAGCAACCAGCGCCCTGAGGTGCCAGTGCTTTGGCCGGACGCGAGAACGTGCCGAGGCTATTCGGTGGGTGCCTGTTCGGGCCCGAGAAGCCCGGCGGCTGGGGAAATCATGGTGAGCACCATGCCGGTCGGCGCGTAGTCGACACTAACCACCCCGCCAAAATCATTGGCCATGACCGTGTTCACCAGGCGCGAACCGAATCCCTTGCGCGCCGGCGAGGTTACGGGCGGACCCCCTTCCTCGCGCCATTCGAGCCGGAGTTCGCGCGGCACCGAAGACGACATCGACCAGCTGAGCCTCACCCGTCCGTCGGCGTTGGACATCGCGCCGTATTTGGCCGCGTTGGTCGCAAGCTCATGCAGGGCCAGCGCCAGGGACACGGCCTGCCGGGGGCCGATGGTCACGCTCGGCCCCTCGATGATGTATCGGCCGGGCCCCGGGATGTGTGGCTTCAGCGCGAGCTGCACGACGTCGGCAAGGTCCGCATAGGCCTGCGCTCCGGTGATCGCTTCGTCCGCCGCGCCGAATGCCGACAGGCGTGCCTCGAAGGTGGCGAGGGCCGCCTTGCTGGCCGTCTCGCGAAAGGTTTGTCCGGCGACGGCGCCGACCATCGCCAGCGTATTGCGCACCCGGTGGCGCAGCTCGCTGTTGATGAGTTTCAGGCGATTTTCGGCGAGCACGTGGTCCGTGACGTCCTGACCCTCAACGAATATGCCGGACACCTCGCCATTCGCCTCGACGATGGGCTGATAGACGAAATCGAGGAACAGGTCCTGCGGCTGGTCCGATCCTTCGGTCTGCAGCAGGATCGGCGTGCGGCGCCCGACATGTGTCTTGCCCGTCGTATAGACTTGGTCGAGCAGCTCGTAGAACCCTTGTCCCGCGATGTCCGGCAGGGCCTCGCGAATGGGCCTGCCAACAACGTCACGCCCTCCGATGAGACGGCGGTAGGCGGCATTGGTGAGCTCGAAGGTGTGCTCCGGACCCCGCATGACCGCGATGAAGCCCGGCGCGCTTTCGAACTGTTGCGCCAGCCGGCGCGTGCTGTCGCGCAGCGCTTCGGTCGTGAGATGCTGCTGCGTCACATCGGTGCACACGACCAGCACGCCGCCGACGCCGTCTTCGAGATCAATCGGCGAGTAGCCATAAGTCCACCAGACCTCCTGCACGCCGCCGTGGCGGTTGATCGGCACCATCTGGTCGACATTCCAGGTCGAGCCTTCGCCCGCCATCACAAGCTCGATCTGCGAGCCGATGATCGGCCAGATCGATGCCCAGCTGTCGCGGGCGCGAGCGCCAAGGGCCGACGGGTGCATCTCCGGTCCCATCGTTTCGCGATAGGCGTCGTTGTAGAGCTGAATGAGCTCGGGCCCCCACCAGATGAACATCGGATGGCGGCTGTTGAGCATCAGCCGGACGGTTGTCCTCAGACTCTGCGGCCAGGATTCGGGCGCGCCGATCGGCGTTTTCGTCCAATCGAACGCCCGGATGAGCTCGCCCATCTCGCCGCCGCCGGCAAGAAAGTCGCGAGATGCAGCCGGCGCGGGCGGGGGAGGGGGCGTGACCATGGCGCACAGATGGACGGAACGGCCGGTGCGCGCAAGCGCTCCACCCCGCGCACGGCGCGGCCGAACCAGCCGGGTGTCGCACTTTTTGGATGGCAATTGGATCAGGGCCGTTCAGCGACGATTCAGCCGCGGAGGTTCAGGCTCGCCGCATTTCAACGAGGGAGATTGTCATGCGGAATTATTTGATCGTGACCCTGTTCGCAGTAGCCCTGTGCGGGCCTGCCTCCGCCCTCGACAATGGCAGCAATGGCAACAGTTCCGACGTCAAGGCGGCCTGCGACAACAGCCATCGGCTGTGCCTCGCCTCCTGCTACCTGATGGAAGGCACCAAGTTTAGCGACGAAATGGCTCGCCAGGGCTGCGAGCTCGGATGCGACCAGGCCTACAACGCCTGCATCAAGTCCATCCCGGCGATCACCGGCGGGATGAGTAAGCCGCCCGGCCACAAGAAATTTCTCGGGAACTAGCGATCAGCTGAAGAAGCCGAGCGCCCGGTCGAGCGCGCCAAGTGGCCCGCATTGCGTCAGCGAGCCCCGTGCCACGCCGGAATCTCGTGCGATCGCCGCAATCAGCTCGTCGAGGCTGTTGAACACTTCCTGCCCGCGGACGTGATCGATCAGCGCGATCTCGAGATGCCGGCCGTAGATGTCGGCGTCGAAATCGAACAGATGCGTCTCGAACGGCGGCAGCTCGTTGTCGAACATCGGCTTGCCGTAGCTCGCAACGCCGTCGAGCAACTTCTCGCCGAGCCGGGCTCGCACCGCATAGACGCCTTGGGCGAGTCCAAAGGTCGAGTTGGTGGCGATGTTGGCCGTCGGGAAGCCGAGGGTGCGGCCGCGCTGGTCGCCTTTGACGACTTCGCCGCCAAAGAACCAGTGATAGCCGAGCAGGCCGTTGGCGGACCGTACGTCGCCCTCGGTCAGCGCCTTGCGGATGCGCGACGATGAGACGGCTTCCGTCCCCTCCGGCAACAGGTCGAGAATATCGACTCCAAAGCCGTGAATCGCGCCCGACGCGCGGAGGAAATCCGGCGTGCCGCGCCGATTGTGCCCAAAATGAAAATCGGCCCCCACCACGACGCCGGAGACGCGCAGCGCCTTGACCAGGAAGCGCGACACGAAGTCTTCGGCTTCGACCATGCTGAGGTCGCGCGAAAACGGCATCAGCACGATGCCGTCGAGCCCGAGCGCGGCGGCGATGCGCGCCTTGATGTCGGGTGGGGTCAGTCGGAACATGAACGGCGCGGGTGCAAAGACGTCGCGCGGATGCGGCTCGAAAGTCAGCATGACGGCCGGCACGTTGCGCGATCGCGCGTGCGCCTTCAGTTGCTCGAGTACTGCCTGATGGCCGCGATGGATGCCGTCGAACGAGCCGATCGCCACCATCGCGCCCCTGAGCGCGGCAGGCACGTTGTCGAGGCCGTCGAGGCGATGGAAGCCGGGCAATTTCGGTCCCTGGGGTCGTGACGGCGGACTGATTGCAGGAAAGCCGCTACCACGCAAGGCGCGGCGCGAAGCCCGCAAGTCGCGCACCCGAGGGCGACACCAGAGCCGCGACGGCCGCCGGGTCGGGCGCTGCTTCGCCACCGAAATCGGCCGCGTGAATCGAGCCCGTGATGAAGAATAGATCGATCCCGGCGCCGGCGGCACCGATCGCGTCGGTTCTCACGCTATCGCCGATCGCGAGGACGCGGGCGCGATCGAGCGGTCGGCTAGCAGCGCCCTCTGCCATGCGCAGCGCTTGGTCGTAGATCGGACGGTAGGGCTTGCCGGCCATCAGGATGCGGCCGCCCTGCGCTTCGTAGAGGTCGGCGAGCGCGCCACCGCAATAGATCAGCCGGCCGCCGTGCTCGACCACGCGATCGGGGTTGGCGCAGATCATCGGCAGTCGGCGCTTGAGCCAGAGCTGCATCCGTTCGCGATACATGTCGGGCGTATCGTCGTCGGTGTCGAGGTCGGTGACAACGATCGCCTCGGCGTCCTCGGCGCGGCCGCGGGTCACCCCGAGCCCGTCGTAGAGCGTGTCGTCATCGGTCGCTGGCCCGATGTGATGGACGACCCGGTTGCGATAGGGGGCGATCATGTCGCGGGTGACATCGCCCGACGAGATGAGCCCGTCATAGGCCTCGCGCGTCACCCCCATGCGATCCAGCATCGTCATGATCGGTGCCGCCGCGCGCGGCGCATTGGTGATAAGGATCACACGGCCGCCGCCGCGGCGAAAGCGCAGCAGCGCGTCGACCGCGGACGAGTGCGCCGTCACCCCGTTGTGGATGACGCCCCAGACGTCCGATAGAACGGCGCTATAGTTCGGCGCGAGCTCCGACAGGCGGGATGCCGGCATGCCTCACGTCCCGACGCGGGCCGTGAGGCGATCGAGCTTGAGGTCGGGACGGACGGGACCGGGCCCGGCTATGTGCGGGCCTTGTGCAAGGCTGACGCCGTCCTCGAACAGGCTCAGCAATTGCTGCTCGTCGATGATGCCGGTCGCGACCAGCTCGATGCCGAAGCGGCGGCCATACGCCGCGACATCCGAGGCGTGGAAATCGGTGAAACTTTCAGGCTGCCGCAGGAAGCGCGTCGCATCGACCCGGACGGACTTGAATCCCAGCCCCTGCAATTCCGCGTAGTCGACCCGCAATGAGCTGACGGCCGCAAGCGACAGCCCCACACCCATCTTGCCGATGGCCGCGAGCGAGGACCGCTCCTTGCCGCTGAGCGCCTTGTATTCGGGCTGCTCGATCGCGAACAGCAGCGACGAGACGATGGCCCGGTTGGCATCGAGCGCCGCGAGGATCAGCTCCACGGCCTTGGCACTGCCGAGCGAGGCGCGCGACAGCGGCACGAACAGCGTAATCGGCGTACCGGCGGTCTTGGAGCGGCGCGCTATTACGATGGCCTCGTCGATCCCGTCGGACTCGAGGCGCGCCACGACATCTTCGCCACCGCGCCGGGGCATGAAGTCGGGCCGGTCGGCAAACTCGCCGTCCTCCATGACGAGACGCGGGACGAGGTCGTACCCGAACGGCCTTCTATTGGGCAGCGTGACGATGGGCTCGATATGATAGACCACGCGGTGGTCTTCGATTGCCTGCCGCAGCATCTCGAGCGGGATCACCGGCTCGGGCATGATGTCGGGGTCCGGCTCGGGAGCGGGCTTGGGTTCCTCGACGGCGGAGAGCCGGCGGCGCTCCTCGAGTTCTGCGACAGTTTCCGTCACTTGCTTCACGACCGACCCGAGCACCCCGAGGTCGGACTCGATCGCCTCAAGCCGCTCGCCCGCCTTGATGTCGGCGAGTGCATTGATGCGCTGGCTGAGCGTCGCACCCGCCTGTGCATCGGTGGACAGCAGCCGGGACAAATCCTCGATGGCCTTTTCGAGCCGTCCCTCGGAGCGGCGGCGCAACTGGCGCTCGAGCAGGATCACCGCCATCGCGCCGAAGGCGATCGCCGTGACGGCCGCTTCGATCGGCGTGAAGGTCAGGCCGAAATACGCAGCCGCCGCCACGCCCAGGGCCGCCAGCGCAATGAACACATACACAAGGCCCTGCAAAAGCCGCCCCGCTCCTCAGAGATTCGCGTCCTCCGCCGCACCATAGGGCGCGTCGGCGGGGCGTCAAAACGGAATATTTACCCTGAAGATGAACAATGCGCGGCGGTGCAAAAAGCAGGGACTACAACTTGATGAGCGAAGCCGGCGTCAGCGGCGATTTGGCGATGCGGCTGCTGCTGATCGATGCGCACAGATCGCTCGGTCCGCTGCTGTCCGATGCGCTTGCAAGCGCCTTCGTGGTTTCCCCGATCGTCGTGGAGGTCGCGGGCGGCCGTGACGCCGTGGATATCCTCCGCCATTCGCAGTTTGACGTGCTGGCTGCCGACCTCGACAGCCTCGGCGATGTCGCGAGCAAGGCGGAAGACCGGATCGTCAAGCTTGCCAAAGCCGCAGGTGATGCGCTGGTCCTTGTCCTCGCGGGCGAATGCTCGGTTTCGTTCTCGCTGTCTGCCATGCGCTCGGGCGCTCATGACTGCGCGGGTCGAGACGTCTCGGGCGCCGAGATCGTACGCCGGATCGGCGAGGTCGCGCACCGGCTCGGCAAAAGCCGGGCGATGCCGCGCCTAGTGGCTGCTGAGCCGCTGATCGAGCTTCCCGCATCGCCGGAGCCGAGTATTCCCGTCATGCGCGATCTCGTCCTGCCGATGTGGCGGCAGGAGCAGAAGATCATCGAGAACGCGATCCAGAGCTTTGCGGGTAATATATCGCTCGCCGCAGCGGCGCTCGAACTCAGCCCGTCGACGATCTACCGCAAGCGCCAGGCCTGGGCCGAAATGGATAGCCGCCGCATGGAGATGGCGTCCGTCACCGCCAGGTGAAAACCCGCGTCACCGAGTAGTTGAACACCACGCTCATCAGCACGCCGGCGATGCCCGCGAGCCAGAAGCTCTTATCGAACGCATAGATCCAGGTGCCGACCGACACACTTGCAATGGCGCCGATCGAGCAGACGGCGCAGAAGGTGACGAGGCCGGTGAGCCAGCGCCAGCCCCGCAGCTTCTTGTTGGCGTAGGTCAGCTCGTTGTTGAGCGCGAAGTTGAAGATCATCGCGACGATCGTGGCGATCACTTGCGCCTTGGCGAAGGCGCTGGTGTCGTTGACGTTGAGCAACCGCCCCGCGATGCCCAACGCCGCCATGTTGACGAGCACACCGAGCCCGCCGACGAAGCCGAACAGCAGGAAGGTCGGGGGCAGCAGGCCACCTGTCAGCTTGCTGAGCACGAGGCCGAGGAACTGCACGACGACGATCGAGCTCATCTTGCTCTCGCCGGCATTGCGCGGTCGGAAAGTGTAGGGGACTTCCCCTATGCGCAATTCCTTGCCGCGGCGGGCGCGGGCGCGGCCAGCAGAAACAATGATGTCGAGGAGAATCTTGAAGCCTTCGTTCGAGAGCGACGGCGCGATCTCGTCGAACACGTCCTGCCGCATAAGAAAGAATCCGCTCATCGGATCGGAGAGGGCGCGGCCGGTGACGAGGCCCGAGAGCTGCGTCGCGAGCCGGCTGCCGGCTTCGCGGGTCTTGCTGAGGCCATCGCCCACCTGGCCGCCCTTGGCGTAGCGGGTGCCGACCACGATGTCATCGCCACCCAACGCCTTGTCGAGCATTAAAGGAAGGATGCGTTCGTCGTGCTGATGATCGGCATCGATCACCGCAAAATAGGGCGCGGCGCTGGCGGAGATGCCTTCGATCACCGCCGAACTCAGCCCGCGGCGTCCGATCCGGTGAATGCAGCGCACGTTGGCGTGGCGGCGCGCCAGCTCCTTGACCACAGCGGCGGTGCCGTCGGGCGAATTGTCGTCGACCACGATGAATTCGAACGGGATGTCGCCCATTGCCTTCGAGACCAGATCGAACAACGACACGACATTGTCGCGCTCGTTGAAGGTCGGGACGATCACCGCCAGCTCCGGCGAGTTCCAGACCTGCGGGACGGGGTCGGCCTTGGGGTCGATCTCTATGGTCAAGGGCAGCTTCCGATGTTGACGCAGAGGCGGGAGTATCGCGCGGCAGGGTAAACCTTCAAGCACCACGCACTGTTCCGCACCAGTGCGCCGAATTCTTGACTCCTGCCGGGACGCCTCCTATATCCCCGGCCACTTGTTAGCACTCTACCTTCCGGAGTGCTAACAGGGGCAAACTTCAAGGAATCCAGAGGAGACATCATGGCTTTCCGTCCCCTGCACGACCGCGTGGTCGTCCGCCGTGTCGACAGCGAGGAAAAGACCGCTGGCGGCATCATCATCCCCGACACCGCCAAGGAAAAGCCCTCCGAGGGCGTGATCGAAGCCGTAGGCCCGGGCGCCCGTGACGAGAGCGGGAAGCTCGTTCCGATCGATCTCAAGGTCGGCGACCGCATCCTCTTCGGCAAGTGGAGCGGCACTGAGGTCAAGCTCGATGGCAAGGACCTCCTGATCATGAAGGAAACCGACATCATGGGCGTGATCACGAAGTAAGGCGCTCCGCCTCTTCGGTCCCCCTGATCTCACAGCTTTAAGGAGCGCCTCACATGGCTGCCAAAGACGTAAAATTTTCCACCGATGCCCGCGACAAGATGGTCCGCGGCGTCAACATCCTCGCCAACGCGGTGAAGGTTACGCTGGGTCCCAAGGGCCGCAACGTCGTGATCGACAAGAGCTTCGGCGCACCGCGCATCACCAAGGACGGCGTCACCGTCGCCAAGGAAGTCGAGCTCGACGACAAGTTCGAGAACATGGGCGCGCAGATGGTGCGGGCCGTAGCCTCCAAGACCAATGATATCGCCGGCGACGGCACCACCACCGCGACGGTTCTCGCTCAGGCGATCGTCAACGAAGGCGTCAAGCTCGTTGCCGCCGGCATGAACCCGATGGATCTGAAGCGCGGCATCGATCTCGCCGTCGCCGAAGTCGTCGAGAACCTTGGCAAGGCCAAAAAGACCATTTCCTCCAACTCCGAAGTCGCCCAGGTCGGCACGATTTCGGCCAATGGTGAGAAGTCGGTCGGCGACATGATCGCCCAGGCCATGCAGAAGGTCGGCAATGAAGGCGTCATCACCGTCGAGGAAGCCAAGACTGCCGAGACCGAGCTCGACGTCGTCGAGGGCATGCAGTTCGATCGCGGCTACCTCTCGCCCTACTTCGTCACCAATGCCGAAAAGATGGTGGCCGTCCTCGAGGAGCCGCTGATCCTTCTCCACGAGAAGAAGCTCAGCAACCTCCAGGCCATGCTGCCGATCCTTGAAGCGGTGGTGCAGTCGCAGCGTCCGCTGCTGATCGTCGCCGAGGACATCGAGGGCGAGGCTCTTGCGACCCTCGTCGTCAATCGCCTCCGCGGCGGCCTCAAGGTCGCGGCGGTGAAGGCTCCGGGCTTCGGAGATCGCCGCAAGGCCATGCTTGAGGACATCGCGATCCTCACCGGCGGCCAGGTCATCTCCGAAGATCTCGGCATCAAGCTCGAGAATGTCGGCCTCGATATGCTCGGCACCGCCAAGCGCGTCGAGATCGCCAAGGAAACCACGACCATCGTCGACGGTGCCGGCCAGAAGGCGGACATCGAAGGCCGCGTGTCGCAGATCAAATCGCAGATCGAGGAAACCACCTCGGACTACGACAAGGAGAAACTGCAGGAGCGTCTGGCGAAACTCGCCGGCGGCGTTGCGGTGATCAAGGTCGGCGGCGCCACCGAAGTCGAGGTCAAGGAAAAGAAGGATCGCGTCGATGACGCGCTCAACGCCACCCGCGCCGCGGTCGAGGAAGGCATCGTCGCCGGTGGCGGCGTGGCCCTGCTCCGTGCCGCGTCGGCCCTCAAGGCCAAGGGCGCCAATCCGGACCAGCAGGCGGGCATCAACCTCGTCAAGCGCGCCCTGCAGGAGCCAATCCGTCAGATCGTCCAGAACGCGGGCGACGAGGGTTCGGTCGTTGTCGGCAAGATCCTCGAGAACTCGAACGCCAACTACGGCTACGACGCCCAGACGGCGACCTATGGCGACATGATCCAACTCGGCATCGTCGACCCCGTGAAGGTCGTGCGCACCGCTCTCCAGGATGCGGCCTCGGTCGCTTCGCTGCTCATCACCACCGAGGCGATGATCGCCGAGATGCCCAAGGACGCAGCCCCGGCAATGCCGGGCGGCGGTGGCGGCATGGGCGGCATGGGCGGCATGGACTTCTAGGTCCAGACTTCCCAGTCACGGACTTTGGAGAGGGCGCCGCGGGAGACCGCGGCGCCCTTTCTTATGCTTGGAATTGCCTCGACTCCGTCACCGTTCAGCGCGACGGTGCATTCTGTTCAGACGGAGGTCATCATGCCCGCGCTTCGCGCCGCTCTCGTCGCCCTCGCGCTCGCCACGCCCGCCCTTGCGGCGGACCCTGCCTATGTCGACGACCGCTCGACGGCGGTCTCGGTAATCCAGTCCTATTACAATGCGATCACCCGCAAGGAGTACGCGCGGGCCTATTCCTATTACGAGGACGGGCAGGGCGTTGATCCATTCGATAAGTTCCAGGCGGGCTACGCCAATACGGCGAGCGTCTCGGTCGCCTATGGGCAGGTGGGCAGCGAGGGCGCGGCGGGCAGCACCTACTACACGGTCCCCGTCAGCCTCGACGCCGTCAACACGTCAGGCAAGCACAGCTATTTCGCCGGCTGCTACACGCTGCGGCTGGCCAACCCGGCGATCCAGGCCGCGCCGCCGTTCAGGCCGCTGCATATCGTGGCGGGCCACCTGACGACCGCCAAGGGGTTTGGGCAGAAATACGTGCCCAAGAGCTGCACGCAGTAACGAGGTGGATTTCGGAGCGGACTTCTAGCTTGATTTTGCCAGCAGCATCTCCCGCAATTGACCACGCCGGACCTTCGCGCTTTCGGCGCGCGGGATCGACGGAACCTGGATTACGCGATCGGGTGTTTTCTCATTGAGACGAGGTCTCGCCGCATCGATGATCGCCTTGGTGTCAAGTAGGCTGTCGGCCACGACGCCCGCCCAGATCTCTTCGACGCCTTGAGGGTTGGGCACTCCGACGACTGCGACGTCAGTAATGCGCTTGTCGAGCCGTAACACCTCTTCGATCGCATCGGGCGCCACGACAACACCTCCACGATTGATGACTTCACTGGACCGGCCGGTGATGACGACCGAGCCGTCTGCGGCAATGCGCCCGACGTCGCCCGGATAGAACCAGCCGTCCTCGAGCATCTCGACGCGCCGGCCTTCGGAATCGACGTAATAGGCAAGCTCATCGGTCTGGACCCGAAGCGTTCCCTCGATCCCGGCGGCGACGAGTTGCCCATTTTCGTCGACGGCTTCAATCTTGACCCAAGGCACGACATAGCCGGCAAACCCCTCGGGTTGATCGATGGTCGTGGCGAAGCCTGAGGTCACTCCACCCATCTCCGTCGAACCGTATCCGAAGGCGACAGTGTCGCAGATTCGCGCGCGGGCTTCGGCGAGGAAGGATTGGCTGATCTTGGCGCCCGCGATTGCGAGAATCTTCAGCGATACAGGCGGCCGCTGGTCTGCGAAAACCCTGTAGAAGGCTTGCAACTGACCAACCGCCATGATCAGGGCGCTTACGCGGAACACCTGGATCATTTGCAGGGCTTCGGCAGGACTGGCGGCATAGCAGAGGACGGCGCCTGCCAAATGTGCCGTAAGCGGCATCGAGATTCCCATGATGGTCGAAAATCCCATCATGTTGAGGCCAGCCGGTCCGCTCATCCACCAGGACCGCGCGGTTGCGCCGCGCGAGATACGCAGATCGAGGCAGGCTTCAGTAAGCGCCACGCATTTGGGATAGCCGGTGGTTCCCGAGGAGTAGACATACCGCACGACGTTTTGGGGGGAGGCAAATCCCGGCAGCGACAGCAGGCGATTGTAGTCGGGACGTGTCGCAGGGTCGGACGCGAACCAACGCTCGTCGACGCGGATGTTTCGCACTCCAGCAACCTGCACATCGTCCCGGTCGGTGAGAAACAGCTTGGGCAAATATCCGCTCGTCCCTGCGACGAACGCCGAACCGACAGAGGACGAGGGCAGCCCCATCAATGCCAACGCAAAGATCGCGGCCGTGTGGTGGATCGGATTGCGAATGTCGAGCATCACGTGTGAGCCCGGTTCGAGTTCGAATATCCGTAATGCATCGACGGCGGACAGGATCGATTTCATGAGCGAGCCATATGTTGCGACCCCACCGGGGAATGCGATCGCCGGCTCGCTCTCGTGGAAGCGGCTTTGAAAGACGATTGATTTGACAAGCTGCACGGACCGCGCCTCCGGGATCGATCAGGATCGGGCGTGACGCGCGCTCGAAGATGCGCGAAAATCTGCCGACGTGGCGGAAATGTCACGTACTTTTTCGCTTCAACGATCGATACTTGACCAGCGGAAAGCGTCAGCCGCCGATACTCAGTCTCGGGGAAAAAATGCGGACGCAACTCCTTGCCGCGACGGCACTCACCACGACCGTAGGTTTTCTCGTTCCGGGCGTCGCCCTTGCGCAGCCGGCCTTCGACTGGGCGGGCTTTTACGCCGGCCTTTCAGGCGGCGTGATCAATTCCCAGGACACCATCGACTTCAGCTATTCGGGCTCGGCCGTCACCCTGCCGAGCTCGGTCAAGATTCCCGCGATCGGAGAACTGGGCAGCGTCACGATGGGTTACGACTGGCAAAATGGCCAGTTCGTCTACGGGCTCGCAGGTGACATGAGCCTGCTCAAGCTGAGCGCTTCCGCAAGCGGTACCGACTACGACGCTACTGCATCCCTTAGTACGCTTCTGAGCCTCAGGGCGCGTTTCGGCGTGGCGTTCGACCGGATGATGATCTTTGCGACCGCTGGTGTCACAGGGGGTCACGCGGAGTTTAACACGGATGTCGGCAAGGGCTCTTCGGGCTATTTCCAGGA
>Ga0070661_100002544_pt1 | contig 12490 bp, 11 predicted proteins | sample KBSC43metaG_FD_64663 | JGI IMG/M metagenome (GOLD analysis project Ga0070661, IMG submission 64663) | Corn rhizosphere microbial communities from Kellogg Biological Station, Michigan, USA - KBS C4-3 metaG | ecosystem: Host-associated > Plants > Roots > Rhizosphere > Soil ...
CGCCGGTCGATGAGAAGCCCCAGGCGGCGACCCGATGCGGGTCCACTTCGGACAGTCCCCTCGCGCAATCAACGGCGGCCTGCCAGTCGGCCAGCTGCTCGCGCACGCGCAGCACCTGACGCGGCGTACCGCCGCTCTCGCCGAAGCGGCGGAAGTCGAAGGCCAGCACGCTGAAGCCGGCGGCATGGAACCGCGCGGCGAACCTGTCGGTACCGGGCTCCTTCGTGATGCCGCCCCCGCCGGCCATCACCACGCAGGCACCGTTGGTACCGGCGTAGTGCCACGCCGCGCACTCGACGCCGCCACTGCTGAACCACACCTTCGACCGCTTCAATGTCTCCATGAACGCCATCCTCCTTCTCAAGGCCGCACCGTCAGGCAGCGCAGCCCTATCGCCAGTTGCCGTACTGTTCGACGTACGTCAGGCCGGTTACCGGCTTGCCCCGGTACCGTCCGGTGACGCTGCTCGCGCCTTCATAGACGCCGCCACCCGCCAGGATTTCCTGTCCCCGCGGCTGGGCGGCGACGGTGAGGCTGGCATCCAACGCGGGGATGTTCACGACCCACCGGGTGCCATACCGCTTGCCGGTGGTCGGGCTGCTCCAGAAGTCGGATGTGGTGTCAGCGAGCGGGTTCACCGCGACGATCTCGTGGCTTCCGTCCGGGTGGAGCACGGTCGCGTAGGCCAACTCGCTCCCCTGGCTGAGCATGTCCCAGAGGTTGACCCGATCACCGTTGGGCAGTTGCAGCGGCATCCGGGTCCATCTCTGCAAGGTGCTCTGGTCCCAGCTTCCCCACTGGCGGTCCAGCCACGACTCCCCGGTCACCGGGTAGGTCTCGTTGTTCACCCTAAGCGTTCCCTGAGAGGCCAGGCTGGGCAGCGAATAGTAATAGCTGGTGCCGTCGAGAAATGGCACCAGCCCGGTCCCGTTGTTGTACAGCACGGGTCCCCGCGCGCGCAGCGTCAGATCGATCTCGCCGTCCGGCAGTGTGGCGTGCAGGTGCATCGCATCCATCGGCCCGGACAGCGAAGCCGACGGCGTGCGGGCGTCCAGCGCGGTGGTGGAGAAGCTGGTCTGATCAGACGAGTAACCCTCGCTCTGCGTGTAGTACTGGCCGGCGGTCTTATCCGTGATGCCGATCAGCGCCTGCGGAGCTCCGCCAATGTTGAGGATGGTGACCTGGTAACCGAACCGGTGACCGTGAGCGTCGAGGTGGCCGACCGTGTACCACCATTCGATGGGTGTGTTCGGATGTGCCGCCTGGTCGGCCGGCAGGTGCACGAACGTCGGGAAGGCGGGCGCCTTGGCGGCGGCCGCCGGCTTACCTGTACCCACCGGCTCGGAACCGGTCTGGGCTGTCGCGGGGACCGCCGACAACGCCACACCGGCCAGCACCGCACCGAACACCAAAATGCCGATAGCCGCGGTCGATCGGGGTCGCTGTTTTCGCATGTTATTCCTCATCTCGTGTTGCGGTAGCAAGGGTCCTTCGCCGCGACTGCGTTCGTCGAGAAATCTCTGTTCAGCGCCGATCTCGCCCCCCAGCGGTCCTTCCTCGCATGTGCTCGTCACCACCGATCATGGCGGCGGATGCAGGTAGCCTGCGTCGGCTGGTGGTCGTGTTTCGTGGCACACCCCCGGGCGTAGATCATCCCCAGGCGGTAGGCCGGTGCGCCGAGTGCGGTAGTTCATAGCACCACTCCCGGCGGATGCCCGTGACCTGCGGATCCGGCAGGATGTTCGGGGATGCCGACACCAAGAATGTTCAGTACCGGGCGCCTGGCCGCACCGCTGCTCACCGATGCCGGTGTCGGCGTCGGGGTGGCGGCGCTGTCGCTGGCAGGAATCGTGATCGGCGTTGGGCTCCCGTGGATCAGCAGCCCTCGTCCGCTCGACGCTGTGGCGGTCGGGCTTGTCGGGTTCGTGGCCGGCGCCTTGGCGCTGCGCCGCCGCTACCCGATACCAGTGCTGGTCGTCCTCAACGCGGTCGCCCTGGCCTGGTCGGCCGCCCACTATCCCGGCCGTCTGGTCCCGCTTATCCCGCTGATCGCCTGCTACACCCTCGCGGCCCTGCGCGGGTGGCGGTGGGGACTGGCCGGCACGGGGCTGACCGCCCTCACCGCGGTCGTCGCCATCCACCTGGCCTTCGGCGCCGCCCAGCCGGACGGGATCGCCGGCGTCGCCCTGTGGATGGCCGCCACCGCGGGCGCCGCAGGCGCGGCGGTCGGCTACAACCGGGCGCTGCTGGTGGCCACCCGTGCTCAGCTCGCCCGCGAGGCCCAGACCCGCGAGGAGCAGGCCCGCCGCAGCGTGGCCGAAGAACGGCTGCGCATCGCCCGCGAGCTGCACGATGTCCTCGGCCACACGATGGCCAGCATCAGCGTGCAGGCCGGCGTCGGCATCCACCTCCTCGCCACCCGACCCGGCCAGGCGGCGGAGGCGCTGAGCACGATCAAGCGTGTCAGCGACCAGGGGCTGACCGACGTCAAGACCATTCTCGGCGTCCTGCGCACCGACGGCGACGAGCCCGACCGGCCCCGAACACCGCGTGGCGGCGTCGACCAACTCGACGCGCTGCTGGCCCCGGTCCGGGCGGCCGGGGTGCAGCCCCGGCTCACCGTCCACGGTACGGCCCGGCCGCTGCCCGCGGCCGTCGACCTCGCCGCGTACCGGATCCTCCAAGAGGCTCTGACCAACGTCGTGCGGCACGCCCGCGCCCGCACCGTCCAGCTCGACCTCCACTACGAACCCACGCAGGTGGCCATCCAGATCCGCGACGACGGTCCGCCAGCTGCCCTGCGCCCCTCCGGCACCAACGGTCGGGATGGACACGGCATCAGCGGCATGCGAGAGCGGGCCCTGGCGCTGTCCGGACAGTTCACCGCCGGCCCGCACCCCGATGGCGGCTTCCAGGTGCGGTGCGCGTTACCGACCCCCGACCAGGCATGATGACAACATGCCCCCGCCGCCGACCCGCCACCCCCAGCCTTACAGGACCCGACCGAGTAGGCACCGACGACCACCGACAGCCCCTGGGCGGTGAGGCATGACCGAACCGATCCGAGTCCTCATCGCCGACGACGAGATGTTGGTCCGCGCCGGGTTCCGGGCCCTCATCGACGCCGAGCCGCGGATGATCGTGGTAGGCGAGGCCGCCGACGGCGCCGCAGCCGTCGACTTGACACGACAAACCAAACCCGACGTCGTCCTCATGGACATCCGCATGCCAGGCGTCGACGGGCTGGACGCCACCCGCCAGCTCTCCGAGGCTCCCGACCTCGCCGGCGTGCACATACTGATCCTCACGACGTTCGACCACGACGAGTATGTCATCGAAGCGCTCGGCGCCGGCGCCAGCGGCTTCCTCATCAAGAACACCGATCCCGGCCAACTACTCAACGGCATCCGCGTGGTGGCCGGCGGCGAAGCCCTGCTATCGCCCGGCCTGACCCGCCGCCTGATCGCCCGGCTCGTCGACCGCTCGCCCAACCGCCAGGTCAACGCTGAAGCACTGGCCCAACTCACCGAACGGGAACGAGAGGTCACCGCGCTCGCGGCGCACGGCATGAGCAACGAGGAGATCGCCGTAGCCCTGCACATCAGCCAGGCCACCGCGAAAACCCACATCAGCCGGGCAATGGCCAAGCTCAAGGCCCGCGACCGCGCTCAACTGGTCGCGCTGGCCTACCAGCACCGCCTGGTCAACCCGCCCGACCCGACTTCACCGAACGTTCCATAACCCTGACATGGCCGCACCCTGGAGACGGCGACCCTGGCCCTAAGGGTAAGGAGTTCACGGTTCGACCGGTTCACCCGCTGGCAGACCGTACGAGTCGTCCTTCAGTCGACGAACGCTGGCAGAAAAACGGTGTTGGGTGTGAAGCCGGAATGGGTGGTGTAGAAGTCGAGCGCGGCCTGCACGTCGTTCACCATGTACCGGACGCTGACGATGTCCTCGAACCGGATACTCATGATCCTCCACTGTGGACGCAGGCGAGATACGAACGCCAGGAACCGGATCCGGTCGGCCAGATCGGTCGCCGTGCGCTGGAACGCCGGGTACCCGTCAGGCTGCGCGGCCGGGTCGGGGATGCTCCAGTGAGGTGTCGCACCTGTCGCTCGCAGCGAACAGGGTCGGCACGCACCCGCCGGGCGGGCGGACAAGACAGTGACGGGGCCTCTCGCACGGGCTCCTATCAGGTCACAAGCCCAAGCCGGTGACGTGCAGGAGCGGGCACCCGGACAGTCGACGAATCGTCAGAAGGACAGCAACCATCACTGTCAGTCGGTGAGTCACACAGCCGGGTGACCCGCTCCTACATCATCACTGTCAGTCGGCCTGCCGCGGCCAGGTCCAGGCCGGCACCTCACGGATGGGATGCAGCTGGTCGTCGGTCTCGGCCTGCGAGTTCTGCTGAGCCACGCGGCCGCCGAACTCGACATGCTCGCGCACCGCCGCACGGAACGCCTCGTCATCCGGGAGTCCCGCCTCGTCCAGCGCCTCGAGGTAGAGGTCGACGAAGCGCTCCCGCTCTTCATCGGTAATCTTCAGGCCGCGGTGCACGTCGATGATGTACTGGAACCCCAGGCTGGTGGTGAACTTGTCGGGTCCACCGAAAGACTCTGCGGTGAACCACGTGAGGTGATCGACGTGGCTCGGCTGCCGAACCGGGAACAGACGGCGCAGTACGGGATCGGCGAGAGCCTTGGCGTAGAACACTTCCTCTAGGCGGTGCAGCGCCTCCTCGCCGCCGGCGAACTCGTACAGCGTGGTCAAGGCCTCGTCCTCCACATCCTGTCGTGAGCGGCCCGCGGTAAGCCCCGTTCTGTACTCGAAGGGCGGAACGCTGCGACCCTACCTCGCCGCCGCGAGCGCGTCACGTCAACGGGCATCGACGGCCGGCAGGCCGGCAACGGTGCCCGACCGGAGTTCGGCCGGGCACCGTGCCGGAGCGGTTCCCGGGTGGCTACGCCACGGTGACGGTGAAGTTCTCCTCGTCCGTGGCACCAACCTGGTCGGTGACCTTGAGGGTAAACCGGTAGGTCCCCGGGACGCTCGGGATACCGCTGATGTTTCCGGCGGTCGTGCCTTGGGACGTGGGCCCGGTCATCCCGGTCGGGATGCTGCCCGCGACCACGGCCCACTGGACGGGCGTCGGAGTGGCCCCGCTGTTGAAGGTGGTGTTGCATCCGGTGGTCTGGAAGAACACGGTCGACAGTACCCCGAGGGTGAGCGACACCGGGTCCTCGGGCGTAATCACGCAGCTGCCGGTGGGAGGCGCCGGTGGGTCAGGGACCGGCGTCACCGAGGGCGTGCATCCGGCCAGCGTGACGGTGGCCACGGGTGTGTAGGTGTCCGAGACGGTGACCCTGCAGTCCGGTGCGGTGAAGTTGGTGGCACGAATGGTGAACGACCCGTTCTGGTCCGAACGGGCACCGGCCGAGCTGGTGGTCGACCTGGCAATGACGAATACCCCGGGAAAGCTCTGCCCCTGCAGGCGAAGCTCGCCGTTGCGAAGCGAACCGTTGGTGACGGTGACCGCATGAGCCGCACCGGCCAACAGAGATTGACCGATCAGGCACAGCGACACGGCGGTCGCCATGACCGCCATCCGACGGACGACCTTGAGTTGCATGACGCTCCTTTGCGTTCTGGACGATGTTCCCGCCCAACGGTGATGCCAGCGTCACCGACGGGCAGTGCGTTCCTTACGGCACACGGGCAGAGACCGTGGTGGGTTCAATCCACCCGCCGCGCGTTGTTCGGTCGCAACCACCCCGTCGCGTACCGGCACACCGGGCCGGAACGATGATGCCGGTGAAATTGCGGGCGCTCTTTCCTGTTGTATGGCCCGGTGAGACGCTTAGCTTTCGGAGAGGTGCGAGACACAGGTCGCGAGCGTGCTGCCAATCCCGGCACACGTGAGCGGCGGAGCTCGCTGGAAGGACCGGCGAAGAGAAAAGACCGTGTATCGATGGCGACTGAACTGAGCGCATAGCTCGAGTCCGGGTTCGATGTGGCCGACCTGCCTCTGGACGTTTTCGAACTACCCGAGAGCGGGCTCACCCTCGGTTCCCTCACCGAGGGGCACGCGCTGACGCCGTGGGCAAGCTCCTCGGGTATCTGCGACGGAGCCTGCGCTTCGGCGTCGTGCTGCGGCAGCTGCACGCCCAAGGCCGAGTGATTCGGGGCCTCGAAGCAACCTGACCCGACAGATCACCCCCGTGGCGGCGGCATCGAAGCGGCCGCCACGGGCGGCGTGCCCGCCTTCCCGAGGCGACGCCCGATCGGGTCCGCCCGGCCGACTGCGGTCTGCGGCAACCTGCCACCCGACAACGCGCGGGCGGCCGTGCTCCGGTTCGACCGGCCGCGGCCCAAACGCTCCCCCTGCGTGTACCGGGTCAACGACGCTCGCAGGCAACGCGACCAACTGATCCGGTCCTATGTGGACTCGGAGACCGGGTTGGTGGACGAGCTGCGCTCGGGCGGCGTCGGCGGACTCGCGACGGTTGCGGCCCGCCTCGGTGTGGCGTCGCGCCGCACGGACGTGGCCGGTTACGGCCGCAGCGCAGCTACCGCGACAGCGAGCTGATCGCGTTGTTCGAGGTGCTGGAGCGCTACGTGGCACCGCGCCGGGCGGCAGGCGGACCTCGGTCGCCGCCCCGTACGCCGACGTGGCTGACCGAGCGATCGACCCGCGAAGCCTGGGGCTGTACCCGCCCGAGCGCTACGAACTACCGGACTTCCCGTTCCACCGGTTCGACCCTGGGCGGCCGATCTCCTGGGTCTGGGGCTACTCGCTCCAGCAGTGCGCGCCAGTGCTCGTCCCCGAACTCATCGCGTACTACGGAGCCGCCGGATCGCTGCCCGGCGAAACTGCGCTGGTGTACGAGTGCTCAAATGGCTGCGCGCTCGGAGGGTGCCTGGAAGAGGCGATCGTCCACGCGATCCTCGAGATCGCCGAGCGGGACGCGTTCCTGCTCACCTGGCACGCCCGCCGTATCGTGCCCCGGCTCGACCTCGCCACCGCGGCTGATCCCGCCGTCCCGCTGTTGGCCGCGACCATCACCCGGCAGACGGGATATCGGGTCGTGGTCTTCGAGACCACGGTCGAGCACGGGATCCCCTGCACGTGGGCGCTGGCCAGCCATCCCGACGACGACCCGGGCGTCGCCAAACTCGCTTGCACCGGTGGCTCCGCCCTGCATCCCTCGCGGGCGGCACTCAACGCCCTCACCGAGCTCGGCCCCATCCTGGCGCAGCTCGCGAACCGCTACCCGCGCAACCGGGAACGCGCCGTCATGATGACGGAGAACCCTTCCGCCGTACGACAGATGGACGAACACTCGCTCCTCTACGCCTGCCCCGAGGTGAGACACCGGCTGGACTTCCTGTGGGCCGGGGACACCACGCCGTTCCGGGCGCCGGACTCCGACTTCCTCCATGCCGACCTACGGGAGGACATGCAAGCCCTGATACACCGCTACCTGGACTCGGGACTGGACGTCATCATCGTGGACCAGACCACCCCCGAACACAGGTCCGAGAGCCTGCACTGCGTGAAGGCCATCGTTCCCGGCACACTCCCGATGACCTTCGGGCACGACTACCGCCGCCTCGACGGCCTACCCCGGCTGAGCCGCCTGCTGACAGGCGCAATCAACGACCAACCCCATCCGTTCCCATTAGACACTGCATACACCCAAATGCTGGACCGGTGCGCGGAGCTTGTCGAGCCGCAAGGCGGTCCCGGATCGAACTGGAGGAGGCCACGTCATGGCCGACGCAGCTGTGTTCACCGATGTCGCACCCGTCGTACCGGTGCTCGACCTCGATGCCGCGCTGGAGCGGTACCGGCGACTGGGTTTCACCGTGCACCGGTATGACGGCGCGCGCTACGGGTTCGTCGGGCGTGACTCGGTGTCCCTGCATGTCACCGAGCGGGCCGAGCACGACCCGAAGCTCACCGGCGCGGTCGTGTACCTGTACGTCTCGAACGCGGACGCCGTCCACTCCGCCTAAGCCGCCGCCGGCGTGGAGGGACGGCTCACCGACCCGGCCGACACCGAGTACGGTCTGCGGGAGTTCGCCTTCGTCGATGTGGACGGGACGCCGCACCTCGTCGGCTCACGGTCAGCCAGTTCGGCCTGACAGCTACTCGCCCACCACGAACGCAGAACCCGCCCGACGATCGCCACGCCGCACGCCCGCGATGACCGGCTGTGCCGTCGGCATGTCCGCTACAGGGAGGCAACCACACGCATCACCGGCGATGGTTGGCGGCGTCGGTGCCACCGTGGCGCTGGTGGCCGTGAACCTGTTGGTCGTACCGCATGTGCGGGCGATGCTGGCCCGCAACGGCGTCGGCATCATCTGGTGGACAAGCGGCGGGGACAGCTTCTGCTCCGGTCCGGTGCCGGAGTCCGACTCCGGCTGCCAGCGGCAGAACAAGCTGGCCGACCTCGTCAGGGACCCGCGGACGGCGCACCCGTGACGCGTCGGTCCCCTATCTGGCGGTACCGGTCAGTGAGGAGAGAAGTTGGCGGGTCTCGTCCGCCTTCCTCGCGGCGCCCAGATCGCGGAAGTGGGACAGCGCGCGGCGGGCCAGTCCGGTCGCTTCCCGCCGCTCACCCTCTTCCGCCAGCACCCGGGCCAGTTCGAGGCATAGGTGCGCCACGCCGTTACGGTCGCCGACCGCCGCGTTGAACGCCAGTACCTTGCGGTAGCAGGCTTTCGCGTACGCTCGCCGGCCCTGCTTGCGGGCGATCAACCCCAACCGGTAGACCGCGTGGGCCTCGGAACCCGGCTTGCCGACCGCCAGGGCCTGGCGCCGTGAGGTCTGGAAGTAGGTTTGCGCGCGCTCCAGGTCGTCGGTCGCCAGGGAAATCTTGCCGAGCACGTAGGTCAGGTCGAGCTCGAGGTACGGATCAGCGTTCCGGGCGACCAGGGTCGAAGCGCGGCTGCTCCATCGCAGCACGTCCTCCAGGCGGCAACCGTCGGCGCGCAGGTAACTGGCCCGGGCCACGTCAGCGGCGAAGACAGCGGTGGAGGCGAGTCCGGAAGGATCCCCGGCCACCGAGAAGAGATCGTGAGCGGTCGTGTAGAGGTCCAGCGCCCGAGCCAGGTTACCCAGTTCGTACTCGACAAGGGCCAGGGCACTGGCCATCGTGGCCGCACCCCGAACGTCGCCAGCCTCCTCGCAGGCGGTCCTGACCCGAGGAGCCAGCTCGCGCGGCAGGTCATGCTCGGCGTACAGCACGCAGGCCGTCAGCGACGCCTCAACGATCTGCCAGGCCAACCCGACAAGGCCGTACGCGAGGGCACACTCCACGGCGGCGCACAGGTTCTTCCGTTCCGTCACGAACCACTCCCGTGGCGCGGATCTGATCGACCGCAGGCACGCCTGCGCCGGTGTCCACCGGGGCCCGTCTCCCTTCGTGGATGCCCAGGGCGTGGCCGGCAACTCGTCACGGATGCACTCAGCGACCACAAGCCACTGACCCAGCGCTTGTTCCACCGCGCGGTGCCGTTCCCCCGGCTCGTCCTCCCGCGACGCCCGCTCCGCCGCGAAGAAGCGCACGAGATCATGCAACCGGTATCGGGGCTCGTCGGCCGGGTCGGTTCCGGATACCTCGAGCAGACGGTACGTGGCCAGACGATCGGCGGCAGCCGCCGCCTCCACGGCCGTGATATCGGCCAAGGGCGCCAGCAGCCACGCGGAGAAGTCGGCCACCTCGATGGTTGCCAAACGCCGCAGCACTTTACGATCCGTGTCCCCCAGAGCCTCGTACCCGAGCCCGATGTTCGTTCGTACCTCCAGGTCTCCCAACCGGAGCCGGTTGAGGCGTTGATGCTCGTCGCGCAACTGTCGAGCGATGAACGCGACGGGCGTCCCGGGCCGCGCGTTGATCTGAGCCCCAGCGATCCGTACCGCGAGGGGCAGGCCACCACAGCTCCGGATAATCTCGTCCACCGCCGCCGACTCAGACCCCGTCCGGCGTCGTGGCACGATGTGCTCGATAAGGGCACGCGACTGCTCGTGATCGAAAAGCTTCAGCTCGAAGTTCCGCGCCGACTCCAAGGCCAACAGCCGGTTGCGGCTGGTCACGATGGTGGCGCAGGCGCCGCTTCCGGGCAGCAGCGGACGTACCTGCTTCTCAGATGCCGCGTTGTCAAGGACGATCAACAGTCGCAGGCCGGCGACCGTGGAACGGAACAACGCCGCCCGCTCGCCCAGATCGGCTTCGGCGAGCCTGCGTCCCTCAATCTCCAGAGCCCGAAGAAGCTGACCGAGCACCTCCCGCGGCGGTTGCGGCGCTGCCAGGCCACCCAGGTCGACGAACAACTGGCCGTCCGGGAACTCGCCCGCCAACAGGTGTCCGAGATGGATCGCCAGAGCGGTCTTGCCTATCCCACCCTGCCCAGTAATGGTGGCGATCGGCGGGCTCGCCGAAGACCGGCCGCGAAGGTACCCGGCCACCGCATTCACTTCCCGTTGCCGGCCGGTGAGATCCCTAATGCCGGCCGGCATCTGCCGGATCGGCCGGAACCCCCCCAAGGCCCCGGAACCGCTCGCATCCCTCGGCCCACGCGCCGCCGCGACCGGCGGAGCAGAACAGACAGGGGTGACAGTAAAGACAGGCACCGGTCTACGCATGAAATCGTCCCGGTCCCCACCCGACATCCCCAGGGCGTCGGCCAACCTGACGAGCGAGCGACTGTGCGGCCGAGCGACCCGGCCCCGTTCGATGTTCGCGATGGTACGAACGCTCGTCTCCGCCTTGCTGGCCAACTCCTCCTGCGTCAGCCCCGCCCGAAGCCGGTTAGCCCGCAGAGCCGCACCCCTCGCGTTCGCAATGGACCGGCGCACCTCGTCGGTGATCTCCGTCGCCCGGTCCTCAACGTCCACCTCGACCTCACCTTCGCGATCACCGGTCAGCCGCCCAGTCACCGACAGGCGCAAATGTGCCGCTCGACCAGCTCGCGGGTGGACCGATGACGCGCCCCTTCGAAGACTACTTCGCGTCGATGTCCTTCGGTCCAGCATCGGTCATGTCCGGTACCACAGATCCTTCCCGCCAAGCCCGTTCGCCCGGCATCTCGGACCCAGTCGTCGCTGACAGTACCCAAGCCTGGTGCAGTCAACCTGGCGAGACCACGAAGAACAGCCGGCACATTTACCGATTATATAGACGAGTGTCAGTTAAGCGTCCGACGCGCACAGCGCGAGCAGCGCGCCCTGCGCGAGCATCGCGAGCATCGCGAGCACCGCGATCACCAGCGCCGGCCGGGGACCGGGTTCCCGTCGGCGCGGCACGGGCGGCGGAACCCGTGGCGGGCATGGGAAGGCGGCTCATGCCGATGTCCGACCTGGGTGCGCGGCGCCGGATCTTCTTTGGTCTCAGTGTTCTGCGCCGGCTGCCGCTGGGCTGGGCGCCCGTCGACGGGCTCACCGCGGCCGTGGCGGTGGCACGCGGCCTGCAGTTGGCGTACCTGTCGGTCGCCGCGCTGCTGGCGGACGCGCTCTGATGACGGTCATCGACCATCCTTACGTTGTCGGGACTTTGGAACGGGTCAACGTCGTTGTCGGCCTCCTTCACGTCTCCTTGACCGCCCTGGCCGATCGAGAACCGCGAGCCGTCTCGGCTCGACGCCGAGCGGCAGCGCCGGCCTGAGGTGCCCGAACCAGACGCGTTCGGCAACCCGCTCGCCGACACAGCGGACGCACTGTCCTGGTTGGACACTGAACGCACCAACCTGATCGCCGCGGGATCGCACGCGGCGTCCGACGGCTGGCCCGGCCACACCATCCGGCTATCGGCAACACTCTTCCGGTAACTCGACACCGGCGGCCACGTCCAGGAAGCCATGGCCCTGCACAGCGACGCAAAAGGCGCGGCGGCCGCCACGGGCGGCACCGCGGGCGAGGCACAGGCCTTGGCCAACCTCGGCGCCCTGTACTGGCGGCAGAGCAAGCACGCGGACGCCGGCGACCATCACCGACGCGCCCTCGCCCTCTTGCGGCAGGCCGACGACCGGGCGGGCGAAGCTCGTTGTTGGAATAACCTCGGCCTTGCCTATGACCGGCAGGGCCAGCACGAACAGGCGACCACCTGCTACCGCGAAGCCCTGCAGCTGTCCCGGCAGGTCGGCGACCGGCACAACGGACGCACCAGCTGGCAAGCGGCACTAACCGGCTACACCGAACTAGGTTGCCCCGAAGCCCAAGAGCTGCGCAGGAAAGCTCCGCGCGTCCTGACGCCGGCCGCTACGCGGGTGCCATCGGCCTGCGCGTCCCGGGACGTGTACCGGTCCCCTCCGCGCCCGACTCGTACGTGCACCGCATCGGACGGGCCGGCCGGGCCGGTCGCGAAGGCGTGGCGATCACCCTGGCCGAGCGCGCGAGCACCGGATGCTGCAGACCATCGAGCGGGTGACCGGGCAACGGATCACGGTGGAGAAGGTACCGACCGTCGCCGATCTGCGG
>Ga0070661_100002548_pt1 | contig 12481 bp, 9 predicted proteins | sample KBSC43metaG_FD_64663 | JGI IMG/M metagenome (GOLD analysis project Ga0070661, IMG submission 64663) | Corn rhizosphere microbial communities from Kellogg Biological Station, Michigan, USA - KBS C4-3 metaG | ecosystem: Host-associated > Plants > Roots > Rhizosphere > Soil ...
CGTCGTTGCAGCTGTTCGTGCTCGGGATACTGCCGCTCGTCACGCGGACGCGTCCACGGATTCGTCGTATGCTTGCACGCAGTGGTGCGCCAACATTGCGGACGTAAAGGACCCATCAAATGAAATTCTCGAGTCTCTTCGTTGCCATTTTGCTCGTCGCGTTCGCCGGCCCGAGCGTGGGTCAAGCCCTCAAGCAGCGCAAACCCGGCCTATGGGAAATTCAATACTCGGGCGAGGACAGCCGATCAAAGATCGAGCAGGAGAAAATGGCCGAGCGCATGAAGAGCATGACGCCTGAAAAGCGTGCGCAAATGGAGGCCTACATCAAGGAGCATGGCGTCGGCATGAGGGCTGGAGCCGGCGGGATGCCGATGATGACGATGCGGGTTTGCCTCACGCCGGAGGAAATCGCCGACGAGTCCGGACAGACGTTGATGAAAAGCCTGAAACAGGAGTCCACCTGCACGCGAAAGGTGCTCAATCAGTCGGCAACGGAACTGCACATGACCGCCCACTGCAGCGCGCAAGGTGGCGGCTCGTTCAACGACATGGACGTGCGCATTTTCAATGTGACGCCGACCCAGTATTCGGTCGACATGAAGGGAAACGGTCCGCGCGGCGAGATGCACATGCAACAACAGGCTCGCTGGCTTGGCGCGGACTGCAAGGGCGCTTTCTGACCCCGCTTGGAAAGAGGCCTGCCGGCCCGATGTGACCACGGGGTAATCTACGGGTCCTGTCTTCGCGGTGGACCCTTGAGCAAGCTCGAACTCCGAAACGTCAGCGTCAAGTACGCCGGCTCGTCCGGACGCACGACCTTCGCACTCTCCGACGTCAACCTCGGCCTCGACCCCGGCGACTTCGTCGTCGCGTTGGGCGCGTCCGGCTGCGGCAAGACGACGCTTTTGTCGTGCATCGCCGGCTTCATGCAGCCCTCCGCGGGCGACATCGTGCTCGACGGCAAGCGGATCATCGGTCCCGGCGCCGAGCGCGGCGTCGTGTTCCAGAAGCACGCATTGATGCCGTGGCTGAATGTCGTTGAGAACGTCGAATTCGGCTTGCGCATGCGCGGAGTGCCCCGCTCGCAGCGGCGTGCGGCCGCGATCGACAAGCTGAAGCTCGTCGGTCTCGAGCAGTTCGCGACGTATCCTGTCTATCAGATCTCGGGCGGCATGCAGCAGCGCGTCGGCCTCGCACGCGCACTGGCAAGCGATCCCGAAGTGATGTTGATGGACGAGCCGCTCGGCGCGCTCGACGCCCTCACGCGCGAGCAGATCCAGGAGCTGATCCTTTACCTGTGGCAGGCGACGCGGAAGATGTTCTTTTTCATCACGCATAGTGTGGAGGAAGCGCTGTTCCTCGCGACCGAGCTGATCGTGATGACGCCATCGCCCGGCCGCATCGCGCACCGCTACAAGCTCGACTTCGGCCGCCGCTTCGTCGAAAGTCGAAACGCGCGGATGGTGAAGGCCGATCCGCGATTCATCGAGCTTCGCGAGGAAGTGCTGCATCTCATTCACTCGGCGCCAGCCCAGCGCGAAGCGCATGCAGCGTGACCGTGCGGGTGCCAGGCTGCTCGTCGTTGGCCGCGCCCGCACGCGTTGCGAACTGAGATGAGCGCGATTCCAGACGCTACGCCGGCCCCGCCAACGGCACCCGATGTCGCCGATGCAAATGAATCGCGCGGCGCTGCCTCCGATACCGGCAGCGGCCTGCGCGCGATCAAGGGCTACAGCGTTCCCGGCGAAGGACCGAGCACGCTGATCAGTGTCGTAACAGTCGTTGGCTTGCTCGTGCTGTGGTGGGTAGCGACGCATTTCGGCTGGATCAGGGATCTCTTCCTGCCGACGCCCGAAAAGATCTTCGCGAGCTTCGGCGATGCGTGGCGCGGCGACATCCAGGGTGGCAAGCCGCTCAGCGAGCACTTCTGGTGGAGCCTTTATCGCGTATTCGCTGCGTTCGTGCTCGCCGTCGTAACGGCGGTGCCCGTCGGCATCGCGATGGGCGTGTCGCGCATCGCGCGCGGCATTTTCGATCCGCCGATCGAGTTCTATCGACCGCTGCCGCCACTCGCGTATCTGCCATTGATCGTCATCTGGTTCGGCATCGACGAAACGGCGAAAATCGTCCTGATCTACCTTGCCTGCTTCGCGCCGCTTGCAATGGCGGCGCGCGCTGGAGTTCGCAGCGTCACGATCGAGCAGATCAATGCGGCGTATTCGATGGGAGCGTCGAAGTGGCAGGTGATCTGGCACGTCGTGATTCCCGCCGCGATGCCCGAAATCATGACGGGCATGCGGATCGCCGTCGGATTCGGCTGGACCACACTCGTCGCGGCCGAAATGGTTGCCGCCACGGTCGGCCTCGGCCAGATGGTGCTGAATGCGTCGAACTTCCTGCGCACCGATGTCGTCATCATGGGAATCGTCGTCATTGGTGTCGTGGCCTACCTGTTCGATCTCCTGATGCGCTACGTCGAGCGCGTCGTCGTTCCGTGGAAAGGCAAGATCTGACCGGCGCGCACTGAGCGCGCTGCCTAGAGCGCCTCCTTGCCGATGTCGCCGCTCGCACTGAAAGCGTTGCCGTTTCTCGCATGGCGCCATCGCGTCAATCGCGAAACGTTGCGACTCGATTTGATGGCGGGACTCGTCGCCGCCGTCATGGTGTTGCCGCAAGGCGTCGCGTTCGCAACGCTCGCGGGTATGCCGCCCGAGTACGGGTTGTACGGCGCGATGCTGCCGGCCATCGTCGGCGCCCTTTGGGGATCGTCGTGGCACCTGGTGTCCGGACCGACAAACGCGACGTCACTGATGGTGTTCGCAACGGTCGGTGCGCTGGCCGTGCCGTTCACGCCCAGCTATGTGACGCTCGTGCTGACGCTGAACCTGATGGTCGGGCTGACGAAGCTTGGTCTCGGTCTCGCGCGACTCGGATCGCTCGTCAACTTCATCTCGACGGCTGTCGTCATTGGCTTCACGGCCGGCGCGGGACTGTTGATTATCGGCGCACAGTTGCGCAACTTCTTCGGCATCTCGGTGCCGCAGGAGCCGACGTTCTTCCTCGGCGTGCGCGATTTCCTGGCGCATATCGGCGAGACCGACCTTGCCGTACTCGCGGTTGGCGCATTCACGCTGCTCGCAGCCCTCGCCGGCAAACGCTGGTTCCCCCGCGTCCCATACATGCTGACGGGCATCGTCCTCGGCGCGCTCTTTGCGTGGATACTGAGCGTGCTGAACATCGCGCACGTAGCGACGATTGGCGCATTGCCATCGGCAGTGCCTCCGCTATCCGCACCGGACCTGTCGCTGCAGACCTGGCAGACGCTCGCGCCGATCGCACTCGCGCTGACGGTGATCGGTCTCTCCGAAGCGATCTCGAGCGCGCGCGCGGTCGCGCTCAAATCGGGCCAGCGCATCGACGGCAACCAGGAGTTCATCGGACAGGGGCTCGCGAATATCGTCGGCGCCTTCACGTCGAGTTATCCGACGTCGGGTTCGTTCAACCGCACGGGGGCCAATTACGAAGCGGGCGCGCGAACACCGCTGGCCTGCGTGTTCTCCGCGCTGCTGTTGCTCGTGATCCTGCTGCTCGTGCGGCCGCTCGCAGGCTACCTGCCGGTCGCTTCGATGGCAGCCGTGCTGTTCATCATTGCGTGGGGCCTGATCGACATCACCGCGATGCGCCGCGTCTGGCGCACGAGCCGCGCCGATGCGCTGACGCTCGCCGTCACGTTCATCGCCACGTTGACGATCCGTCTCGAGGTCGCGATTCTCGTCGGCGTGCTCGTGTCGCTCCTGATCTATCTCAACTGGGCGACACATCCTCAGGTGCTGCGCGTCGCACCCGATCCGTCTGCGCAACGCCGCTTCCGCGCAACGCGGCCCGACTCGCTGCTTTGCCCGCAGCTCGATATTCTGCGTATCGACGGCGCCGTTTTTTTCGGCTCGGTCGAGCATATTCGCGACGAGATCGAGGCGGCCCGCGCGTCGCGACCGGCGACGCGGCATCTGCTGCTGATCGGAACCGGCATCAACCTCATCGACAACGCCGGCGCCGAGCTGCTCGGCTATCTCGTCAAATCGCTGCGCGAGTCGGGGACGACCCTGTACTTGTGCCGGTTGCGACCGTCGGTGCACGCGCTGCTCGACCGTGCCGGCATCCTGGATGCGATTGGTCGCGATCGCGTGTTCGCATCGAAGGATCAGGCCATCGCAGCGATCTATCAGCGACTGGACGCTGCGAAATGCGCAGCGTGTCCGGCGCGCATTTTTTCCGAATGCCAGGTGACGCTTCCCGACGGCAGCGTCCGCGACAAACCACGGCCCGAGCTCACGCTCGCCCCACCCGGTTGAGCATTCAGTCGATGGAAGTCGCAATCATTGGCGCAGGCATCGGCGGGCTGACGCTGGCCCTTGCGCTGCAAAGCGCCGGCATCGCATCGCGTGTATTCGAAGCAACGACCAACCTTCGTCCCCTCGGCGTGGGTATCAATGTCCTTCCCCATGCATCGCGTGAGCTCGGGCTGCTCGGACTCGAGTCGGCTTTGACGAATGTCAGCGTGCTCACTCGCGAGGCGGCCTTTTTCAACCGCTTTGGTCAATTGATCCATCGCGAACCGCTGGGACGAGATGCGGGCTACGCAGACCCGCAATATTCGATTCATCGTGCAGCGTTGCATCGCGTGCTCCACGATGCGGTCGTCGAACGCCTGGGCGTCGACCGAATCAGCTTTGGCTCGACCTGCACCGGGTTCGAGCAGGACGACGCCGGCGTCGTAGCGAAGTTGCAGGACACGCGCACCGGGGAGCGTCGACCCGAATACCGGGCCGACGCGCTCATCGCGTGCGACGGTCTGCACTCCGCCATTCGTAAGCAGCTTCATCCCGACGAAGGGCGGCCACTCTATTCCGGCGTCAACATGTGGCGTGGTGTTTCGACGTGGAAGCCCATCTTGACGGGCGCAACGATGATTCGGGCTGGATGGCTCACTACCGGCAAGATGGTCGTCTATCCTATTAGCAACGAACCCGACGGACGCCAGCTCGTCAATTGGGTCGCGGAAGTGGAGACGCCTCGACATCGCCGTCGCGACTGGAATCGCGCTGGCTCACTCGACGATTTCATATCGCACTTCGAGCAGTGGCAATTCGATTGGCTAGATGTGCCGGCGCTCATTCGGGCGGCCGACGCGATCCTGGAGTTTCCAATGGTCGACCAGGACCCCTTGCCGTTCTGGACGCAGGGCCGCGTGACACTGCTCGGTGACGCGGCGCATCCGATGTATCCGCGCGGCTCGAATGGCGCGGGGCAGGCGATCATCGATGCGCGCGTGCTGTCCGATAGCCTGGCGGCGACACGGTCGGTTCCCGCCGCATTGCAGGCGTATGAAGCAAAGCGGTTGTCCGCGACGAGCGCCGTCGTGCAAATGAACCGCACCAGTCCGCCCGATGCGATATTGCGTGAAGTGTTCGAGCGCACCGGCGATAAGCCGTTCGTCAGCATCGACGATGTCATATCGCGCGACGAGCTACTCGCGATATCCGATCGCTATCGACGCGCCACAGGAAGCGCTGCGCCGGTGCACAAATCATGAATTGCGACAGCGGTCGCGTCGTTCATTCAAGCGAGGATTCGTCATGACTGTCGTGCTGCGCCTGATCGTCACGGTTCTCTGCATGCTTTCGGCGAGCGTCGCCAGTGCGCAAGCCTCGTATCCGGCGTCGGCGATCAAGGTGATCGTGCCGTTCACGCCCGGCACTGGCATCGACATCCTTGCGCGAACGCTGGGCCAGAAGATCGGTGACGACTGGAAGCAGGCGGTCGTCGTCGATAACCGTCCCGGTGCGAGCGGCAACATTGGGACGGAAGCGGTCGCGAGGGCCGCACCCGACGGTTACACGCTGCTGATGACCGCGAACACGATCGTGCTGAACCGCAGCCTGTTCAAGAGCATTCCGTACGATCCGATCAAGGATTTCGTACCCGTTGCACCGCTTGCCATCGGGCGGCTCGCGCTCGTGATGCATCCCACTGCGGACGTGAGAACCGTATCCGATCTCGTCAAGCTCGCCAAGCGAGAGCCGGGGAAGCTCAACTACGGATCACCGGGAAACGGAACGCCACATCATCTTGCGATGGAGCTCTTCAAGTCGAAGACCGGCATCGACATCGTGCATGTTCCATACAAGGGGACATCCGGCGCGGTCACGGATCTTCTGAGCGGGCAGATCAGCGTGATGTTCCTCCCGGTGCACGTTGCATTGCCCTACGTCGAAAGCGGCAAGCTGACGATGCTCGCCGCGGGCGGCATGGCGCGCGCGAGCGCGACACCGTCGATACCTTCGCTTGCCGAGGCCGCTGGCATTCGCGATATTGACACCGACATCTGGTACGGCCTGTATGCACCGGCCGGAACACCGGACGACATCGTGCGGAAGCTTGGCGCCGAGATCAATGTCGTGCTGAAATCGCCGAGCGTCGTCGAGGCCCTCGCGAAGCAGGGACTACAAGCGACCGGTGGAACTCCCGGCGAACTCGCGCAGATCACGCGTACCGATCTCGAACGCTGGTCGATCGTCGTCCGCGACGCGAAAATTCAGCCCGATTGAGCTGCGCCGCGGCGATCGAGGATCGGGTTCTTGCCGTTACGGAAGAACGCCTGGCGCCGGAGCGACGGAAGGCATCGCGCCGCTTCCGGTGAAGGCGGGTTCCGCCGGATCAGGCGTCGGGTCGGCGGCAAACGCTGCCGCGGACAAAAGCATTGTTAGAGCGGCCGCAGCGACGGCGATCGGACGATACTTCGATGTTGGTGAAAGGGCCATGGCGCGCTCGCGATCGGATAGCCAAGAGCGTGCTCGAGGCCGACCCTTACGCCCATCGGCGGCCAGCCGAGATGCACGTAAGACTTTGCGAGGTACGCGGGACTACAGAATTCGGAGGTGCGCGAAGTTGCTCGTGCGTTCCAATTGTGCGGCCGTGAGAGCTCCCTTCCTCAGGGTGTCGATGTCCCCGCATAGCTGATTGCTAACGCGCCCAACGGGGGGAATTCTCGCGCATCACACGATGCCGCGTTCGGGATACGGGGCATTATCGGCAATGCGCTGATATCCAAGACGCGTGAGGTCGAGCGTGTCGAACCCGCCATGAACGATGAGCTCGGCAATCGCACGACCCGCCGCGGGCGCATGCATCATCCCGTGTCCCGAGAAGCCGGCGACGACGTAGAAGTTGTCCATCTGTCCCGACCAGCTCCCGATCACCGGATTCCCGTCGAGCTCGTTCTGCTCGTAGAGTCCCGACCACGTGCGCCGGCAGCGGCAAGCTTCAAACGCCGGAAAGCGATGCGCAAGCGCCGGCCACACGACGCGCTCGAAGTAGCCATGGTCGACATCGAAGTTGTATCCGCGCGGCTCCAGCGAATCGACGAGACCGCCTGAATATCCGCGACCTTCGGGACGAAACGCGAGCCGCGCCGTGTCCTTGACGTATGGAAGGGGCTCGATCGCGTTTGGCGTATCGAAATAGTGCTCGAAGCGCCGCAGCGGCTCGATGGGCAACCGCATGCCCACCATCGTCGCGATTTGCTGCGACCACGCGCCGGCAGCGTTGACGACGTGATCCGCCGCGATCACTCCGCCACTTGCGAGTCGCACGTCGCGCGCAACATGCGTGTCGTGCCCGATGCCGACGACCCGTCCATCGATGTAGTCGACACCGAGCGAGCGCGCTTTCCGGCGCAGACCCTGAAGCAATCCATTCGGGTCGCACCAGCCGTCACCGCGTGTGTGAACACCGGCAACGAGATCGTCGACGTTCATCGAAGGAAAGCGCGCGGCAAGCGCGGTGCGGTCGAGCCAGTCGGCATCGACGCCGCCTTCGCACTGCGCGTCGAAGTTGGCACGCAGCGTTTCGACGCCGTCGCGTCCCGCGATCAGCAGGTAGCCACCGGCGCGCCACTCGACGTGCGCGGGGTTCCCGTCGACGGCCAGCGTCTCGTCCGCCTCCGCGATGAATGGAATGCTGAAGTTCGACATCGCGATGTTCTCTCGACACGAGAACTGCCGTCGTGCGCCACCGGATGCGCGCAACGTCGAAGCGAATTCATACGTGCTGTCCTGCTCGAGCACGACGATGCGCGCGGATGGCGCGAGCACTTGGGTGAAATACGCGACGGCGGATCCGATCACGCCGCCGCCGACGATCGCAACATCGCAACGGTATTCGCCGGCCGGAGATCGTGCGCTCGCCATGATGAAAATGGATCGTCGCGGCTATCATAGCGTGCGATGACGCGCGAATCCGAATGGAACGCGGCCGGCTACGAGCGAATCTCCGCGTTGCAGCAGCAGATGGCGGCCGACGCGCTAGCATTGGTGTCGCTTGCCGGAACCGAAACGGTGCTCGACGTTGGATGCGGGCAAGGCAAGGTGACGGCCGCCATTGCTGAGCGCGTTACGCGGGGCCGCGTTGTCGGCGTCGATCCGTCACACGACATGATCGAATTCGCGAACGCCCACTTCGCGGCGCCCAACTTGCGTTTCGAGGTCGGCGACGCGCGCACGCTACCGTTCGCAGCCGAGTTCGACCAAGTCGTGTCGTTCAATGCGCTGCACTGGGTGCCCGAGCAGGATGCGGCACTGCAATCCATTCGGCGCGCATTGCGGCCCGATGGGCGCGCGCTGTTGCGCCTCGTGCCAATGGGAGAGCGCAAGAGTCTCGAGACGGTCGTCGAGGAAACGCGAACGTCACCCCGCTGGCGCGTGGCCTTTGCCGGTTTCAGTGATCCTTACCTCCGGCTCACCCCCGATCAGTACCGCTCGACGGCGGAGCGCAATGGCTTTCGCTTCGAGCGACTCGAATGCTCGCTGCACGAATGGGATTTCGGCACTCGCGATGCGTTCTTTGCATTTTGCACGGTGGGGTTGATCGCCTGGACGTCGCGCCTTCCCCAGGACGAGCGCGGGTCCTTCATCGACGATGCGTTGACGCGCTACGCCGATGAAGGCTCGTCACCCAGCGTGTTTTGCTTCTACCAGATGGACGTGCAGCTCGCGCGCAGCGTATGAAGGCCCGTCGCGCGCTGGTATCCCGATCGCTCCCCTGAACTGCGCTGCGCTCAGGCGCCTTTCTTGACGCTGCGCACCCGCAACGTCGGCATCGCGGCAATGACCTTCGCGCCGGCGACGCAGTCGACGAAATAGCGGACGCGGCCCTCGATTTCCTCCTCGACGAGGCCGTGGATATCCGTATCGAATCCCGGGAATCGCTCGTTGAAGTCGCGCGCGAACTGCAAATATTTGACGATCTGCTTGTTGAATCGCTCGCCGGGAATGAGCAATGGAATACCCGGCGGATAGGGCGTCAGCAATACGCTCGTCACGCGGCCCTCGAGATCGTCGATCTCGACACGCTCGATCTCGCGGTGCGCCATCCGCGCAAATGCATCGGCCGGCCGCATCGCGGGCTCCAGATGCGACAGGTACATTTCCGTCGTGAGCCTGCCGATATCATTCGCTCGGTAGATGCCGTGAATGCTGTCGCACAGATCCCGCAGCCCGATCTTCTCGTAGCGTGGATGCGCGACGACGAACTCCGGCAGCACTCGCCACAGCGGCTGGTTCGTGTCGTAATCCGACTTGAACTGCTGCAACGCAGTCAGCAGCGTGTTCCAGCGGCCCTTCGTGATGCCGATCGTGAACATGATGAAGAACGAGTAGAGTCCCGTCTTCTCGACGATGACGCCGTGCTCGGCGAGATACTTCGTCACGATTGCCGCCGGAATGCCCTGCTCCGCGAAATCGCCGTCGACGTTGAGACCCGGCGTAAGCACGGTCGCCTTGATCGGGTCGAGCATGTTGAAGCCCGGTGCCAGCCCTCCGAAGCCGTGCCACGTGTCCTCGGCGCGGATCATCCAGTCCTCGCGGCTGCCGATGCCCTCTTCGGCGAGCGCTTCGGGACCCCACACCTTGAACCACCACGAATCGCCGTACTCGTCGTCGACCTTGCGCATCGCGCGCCGGAAGTCGAGCGCTTCCATGATGGACTCCTCGACGAGCGCCGTACCGCCGGGAGGCTCCATCATCGCCGCCGCGACGTCACACGAGGCGATGATCGCGTACTGCGGCGACGTCGACGAATGCATCAGGTACGCCTCGTTGAAACGATACCGGTCGAGCTGACGCGTCTCGCTGTACTGGATCAGGATTTGCGACGCCTGCGACAAACCGGCGAGCAATTTATGCGTCGACTGCGTCGAGAAGATCAGCGCGTCTTTCGATCGCGGCCTGTCCTTGCCGATCGCATGCATGCCGCGGTAGAAATCGTGGAACGTCGCGTGCGGCAGCCATGCCTCGTCGAAGTGCAGCGTATCGATCCGCGTCGACAACAGGTCCTTGATCGTGTCGACGTTGTACAACACGCCGTCGTAGGTGCTTTGCGTCAGCGTCAGGATGCGCGGCTTCGTCTTGACGCTGCGCGCAAACGGGTGCGCGCGGATCTTCTTCTCGATGTTCTCCCAACGGAACTCCTCCATCGGGATCGGACCGATCAGGCCCATGTTGTTGCGCGTCGGCGTCAGGAAGACCGGAATCGCACCGGTCATCGTGATCGCGTGCAGCACCGACTTGTGGCAATTGCGGTCGACGACGACGATGTCGCCCGGCGCGACCGTCGCATGCCAGACCATCTTGTTCGATGTCGACGTGCCGTTGGTGACGAAGAAGAGCTCGTCGGTGTTGAAGATGCGCGCTGCATTGCGCTCCGACGCGGCGACGGGGCCGGAGTGATCGAGCAGCTGGCCGAGCTCGTCGACCGAGTTGCAGACGTCCGCGCGCAGAAGGTTCTCGCCGAAGAACTGGTGAAACATCTGGCCGACGGGACTCTTGAGGAATGCGACGCCGCCCGAATGGCCGGGACAGTGCCACGAATAAGACCCGTCGTTCGCATAGTGGACGAGCGCGCGAAAGAACGGCGGCGCCAGCGTGTCGAGGTACGTTCTTGCCTCGCGCAGGATCACGCGTGCGACGAATTCCGGCGTGTCCTCGTTCATGTGGATGAAGCCGTTCAGCTGTCGCAGGATGTCGTTCGGAATGTGCCGCGACGTCCGCGTCTCGCCGTGCAGGAACACGGGAATCTCGGAATTGCGGAAACGAATCTCCTCCACGAATGCGCGCAGGTTCGCAAGCACGGCGCGCGTCTCGTCGGGTGAGCCGGCGCCGAACTCCTCGTCGTCGATCGACAGGATGAACGTCGACGCGCGCGATTGCTGCTGCGCAAGTCCCGCGAGATCACCGTAGCTCGTCACGCCGACGACCTCGACGCCTTCGCTCTCGATTGCGCGCGCGAGCGCACGAATGCCGAGGCCGCTCGCGTTCTCGGAGCGGTAGTCTTCGTCGATGATGACGACGGGAAAGCGAAATTTCATCGTTGACTCCAGAGGACATCGCGACGGTGCGCGATGCTACGACACGTCGGAAAGCGCCGAAGCGGCGAGCGGCCAGGAAATGGAGGCACAGTCAATATCCGCGCGTGCTGGCGCGGTGATCCGAGGACTTGTCCGCGAACATTGCCTCTGACCCCACCCCGATAGGACTCCGCGACCGGTCGAAGTTCCGTCCCGAATACGCCGGGCGATTTTCAGCGCCGCATTTTGCGCCGGTTCGGCGCGGTGTGGGGATCGTTCTTTGACTCAGGCGTTCGCGACGACGATCCCGGCGGCCCAGAACAGCAGCGCAGCGCCGAATGGCGTCCGCAACCGAGCGCCCCAGTGAAGGTTTTTCTCGGCCGCCATCGCCGCCGCGACGATCAGCATCCAACCGATGTTGCCCATGCCGACGACGAACGTCACGAGCATCAGCGCCCAGCAGCATCCGACGCAGAATGCGCCATGCTCGATGCCCAAACGCAGGCTCTCGACCCGTGGCTGGCGACCCCGCCAGCGAGCGTTGACGAAGCCGAACGGCGACCGACAGCGCTCGAGGCACCGGTACTTGAGCGCGCTGAACTGGAACGCGCCGGCTGCGCCAATGACGAGCGCACCGACGACCCAGCCGTGCGCGAGCAGCCAGCCGGACGTCGCGAACGTGCGAACGGCGGCATCGATGGCGTAAACGACGATTCCGAATCCAAGCCACACAATCCCGTAACCCGCCACGAGTGCAGCGAAGAGCGCCTTCGCGTCGCTGCGCCCGCCGACGATGCGGCGAAAGATCGCGAGCAAGGGCAGCGTCGTCGGGAGCATCATGGCCGTGATCATCAACAGCCACGCCGACGCATACGCGACCGCTGGCACCATGCGCTCGCCCTGCGGCAGCGCGCGACAGAGTTCGGCGAGCCACGTGGTGTCGGACCAGGCACCGTGGTCGAGCCAGCGCCGCCACGGGCTCGCGCTCCATACGGCGAGCGTGAGCCACGCGAGTGCGACCAGCGCGACGATCAGCGTCAGCGCGACGCGCGCATGGTCCGCGCGCTGCGGCGGCTGCAG
>Ga0070661_100002551_pt1 | contig 12479 bp, 13 predicted proteins | sample KBSC43metaG_FD_64663 | JGI IMG/M metagenome (GOLD analysis project Ga0070661, IMG submission 64663) | Corn rhizosphere microbial communities from Kellogg Biological Station, Michigan, USA - KBS C4-3 metaG | ecosystem: Host-associated > Plants > Roots > Rhizosphere > Soil ...
TCGTAATTCTCGACCGCGACGCTGATCCGCGCGGCGGGATAGCCGAGCTCGAGGAACGGAATGTGGTCGCCGCCCCGGCCGAAGCGGTCGGTGCGCCAGATCTGCCGCACGTCGAGCCCGATCTTCAGCCGGTCGGCGAGGTTGTCGAGGTAGCGCGAGATGTTGCGCGACGGCGCGTCGTTCTCGCCGCCGAGGCTGTGCGTGGCATCCGCAAGCTCCGTCTCGCCCTGCGAGCGCGGCCCTTCGGACAGCACGCGCGCGTGGGTGGAGTCGCACAGGCCATCGGACGAGCAGCTGTTGCCGATAATGTCATTGTTGAGGACGGTGACGACGTTCCACCCCTGCGCCTTGGCGTAATTCGCCAGCACCTTGCCGCCGTACAGCCCCTGCTCCTCGCCGGAGAGCGTTGCGAAGACGATCGTGCCGGGAAATTTGTGCTTCGAGAGCACGCGCGCCGCCTCGATGACGGCCGCGGTGCCGGAGCCGTCGTCGTTGGCGCCGGGTGCGTCCGAGGTGAAGTTGAGCGGGTCGGTGACGCGGCTGTCGATATGGCCCTGGATGATGACAACGTCGTTCGGCCGCTCGGTGCCGCGATGGATCGCGACCATGTCGCAGACCGGTGTCGGGTTGGGGATACGGGAACCGGTGAAGGTCTCGCACGGCCGCACGGTTTCCAGCCCGAAGCTTTCGAACTGGCTCTTGGTCCAGCCGAGCGCCGCGCCGATGCCGCGCTTCGGGTCGGTTTGGGAGGATAGCGTGTGCCGCGTCCCGAAGCTGACCAAGGCCTCGATCGTGTGCCGAAGCTGCGCCGGGCTGACCGGTGCGACGATCGCGCGCAGCCTGGCGTCCGGTGAAGGCGGCGGCGCCGCGCCAACGAGGGCGATGGATGAAAGGGCGATTGCGGTTCGGGAGACTTTCATTCGGGCACCTCTGACACCGCCGCCGCCCCAGTTCCAGCGATTCGAAGGCGCTGCTGCCGCCACAGGATGACGAGCCCGGCGGCCATCACGATCGGTGCGCCGACAAACGTCCAGTGCGACGGCGCCTGATCGAATAGCAACAGCCCAAGAATGCTCGCCCATAGCAGCGACGAATAATCCATCGGCATGACCAGCGACACCGGGGCGAGGCGCAGCGCGCCCGTCAGCGCGAGCTGGGCGATTCCGCCGGCCAGGCTGAGGCCGGCAATGGCGGCGAAGGTCGCGGCGTCGTGCGAATGCCCCGCGAAGGGCATCGCCAGCCCCAGCGGCACCAGCGACGTCGCGCCGAACCAGAAGACCGTGGTCGCGACCGCTTCGGTGGCGCCGAGATGGCGGATGGCGATGGTGGCGCAGGCCGTGCTGATCACCGAGCCGAGCGCGACCAGCCCGCCATAAGCGCTGATATGCCCGCTGCCGGGCTGGATGATTACGAGAACTCCGATAAAGCCGACGATGACGGCGCCCCAGCGCCAGCGCCCGGTCGGCTCGCGCAACACAACGGCCGCCAGCAGGGTTGCGAAGATCGGCACCGAAAAGCCGATCGCGGTGGCTTCGGCGAGGGGAAGAAGGGTCACCATCATGAAGTTGAGGAGCATCGCGGTCACGCCGATCGCCATGCGCATCGCATGGGCGCTGAAGCGCCTCGTCCGGAGCGAGCCGAAGCCATCGCCAAATCCAACCCAGACGGCGGCGCAGACCACCGATCCGATTTGCCGGTAGAACAAAGTCTCGACCACTCCGGCTCCGTGCTCACCGACCCATTTCACGCCGGCGAACATCAGCGCGAGCGACAAGGCGCTGACCAGTCGAAGCCCCATTCCGAGGAGCAGGCGGGGCTCGGCGGGCCGGTCGGTGGGTTGGGCGCGGACCATCGCCCGACCGCCTAGCCATGCGCCGGCCGAAGGACTAGGGGAGGCCGCGATCCCCTACCCACAGATCCAGGACGGCGTATCCATGCTTCGCAGCATCGACCATTTCATCGGCGGTTCCTCCTTCGCTTCGGGCGAGCGGCAGGGAGAGGTCTTCGACCCCAACCAGGGCCAGGTCCAGGCTCACGTCCGCCTCGGCACCGCGGCAGACCTTCAGAAAGCGGTCGATGCCGCCAAGGCCGCCCAGCCCGGCTGGGCCGCGACCAACCCGCAGCGCCGCGCCCGCATGATGTTCAAGTTCCGCGATTTGGTCGAGGCGAACATGGACGAGCTCGCGCACCTGCTGAGCTCGGAGCACGGCAAGGTCATCGCCGACGCGCGCGGCGACGTCCAGCGCGGGCTCGAGGTCATCGAGTTCGCCTGCGGCATTCCGCAGGCGCTGAAGGGGGAGTATACCGTCGGCGCCGGCCCCGGGATCGACGTTTATTCGATGCGCCAGCCGCTCGGCATCGGGGTTGGCATCACCCCGTTCAATTTCCCGGCGATGATCCCGATGTGGATGTTCGGCATGGCGATCGCCTGCGGCAACGCGTTCATCGTCAAACCGTCCGAGCGTGATCCCAGCGTCCCGAACCGCCTCGCCGAGTTGATGAAGGAAGCGGGGCTTCCCGACGGCGTGCTCAACGTCGTCCATGGCGACAAGGAAATGGTCGACGCGATCCTCGACCACCCCGACATCGCGGCGGTCAGCTTCGTCGGCTCGTCCGACATCGCGCAGTATATTTACGCGCGCGGTACCGCGAACGGGAAGCGGGTCCAGGCCTTCGGCGGCGCCAAGAACCACGGCATCGTCATGCCCGACGCGGACCTCGACCAGGTCGTCAACGACCTCGCCGGCGCCGCCTTCGGCTCGGCCGGAGAACGCTGCATGGCTCTTCCGGTGGTTGTGCCGGTCGGCGAGGACACCGCCAACGCGCTCCGCGAAAAGCTCATCCCGGCGATCGCCAGCCTTCGCGTCGGAGTCTCGACCGACCCCGAAGCGCATTACGGCCCGGTCGTCAGCAAGGCGCACAAGGAGCGGATCGAGAATTACATCCAGATGGGCATCGACGAAGGCGCCGAGCTGGTCGTCGACGGCCGCGGCTTCTCGCTCCAGGGACATGAGGAAGGGTTCTTTGTCGGGCCGACCCTGTTCGATCACGTCAAGCCGACGATGAAGACCTACAAGGACGAGATTTTCGGCCCGGTGCTGCAGATCGTCCGCGCGGCGAATTTCGAGGAAGCCGTGAAGCTCCCGTCCGAGCACGAATATGGCAACGGCGTCGCGATCTTCACCCGCAATGGCCACGCGGCGCGCGAGTTCACCGCGCGGGTCAACGTCGGGATGGTCGGGATCAACGTGCCAATCCCCGTTCCGGTCAGCTATCACAGCTTCGGCGGGTGGAAGCGCTCGGGCTTCGGCGACATCGGCCAGTACGGAATGGAAGGCCTGCGCTTCTGGACCAAGAACAAGGTCGTGACCCAGCGCTGGCCCGACGGCGGAGCCCACGGCGAAAGCGCCTTCATCATCCCGACTTTCGGCTGACGGGATACGCCTGACCCCTCGGGGCGTTGGAGCATCATGCTCCGCGCTGTCGCTCCGATCGCCGCTTGCGCCATGATGGTGACGATCGTCGCCTGCAGCGGGCGCGACCCGGTTGCCGAGGGGGCGAATAACGTCACCGGACTGCCGGCGGTCAATGGCGATGCCGCAAGTCCCGACGGCGCTCCGCCGAGCAACGCCAGCTCGACGTCAGCGCCCGCCGCTTCCTCGACAACGGCGATTCCGGCGGCTCTGCAGGGCCGCTGGGGACTGTCGCCGGGCGACTGCACGTCGGCGCTCGGCGACGCCAAGGGTCTGCTGGTCATCAACGCGGGCGAGCTGCGCTTTTACGAATCGCGGGCCGTGCCGGGCAAGGACGGGCAAGGCGACGCAGATTCCTTCAGCGGCACTTTCGCCTTTACGGGCGAGGGGCAATCGTGGTCCAAATTCGAAGCGCTCAAGCTTCAGGGGCGAGATCTCGTGCGTACCGAAACCAAACCAGCAGCGAGTTTCACCTATGCGAAATGCACCTAAGGTCCTCATCGCGTTGGTGGCCGTGGCCATGCTCGGCGCCTGCCGGAAGCAGGAGCCGCAGGCTGAACAAAATGTCGCCATCGACATCAATTCCGTCTCGCCCAACGATATCGAGGCGCTGCCTCCCGACGAGAGCAGCGGGACGCCCTCCGACCAGCTGGCGAACGGCGAGGACAATCCCGACGTCAACGACCTCAACGCCACGACCAACAGCTACTGAGCGGAGCGTCATATGAAGCTCTATTACTCCCCCGGCGCCTGCTCGCAGGCCCCGCACATCCTGCTCCACGAAATCGGTCTGTCGCACGACGCCGCGCGGGTCGACCTGCGCGGCAAGACGCTGGAGGACGGACGCTCCTACCTCCAGATCAATCCCAAGGGTTCGGTCCCGGCGCTTGAGCTCGACAATGGCGAGGTCCTGACGGAGAACGCGGTCGTCCTCCAGTATCTCGGCGACCGCGCGGGTTCGGATGTCTTGCCGTCACTCGGCAATTTCCGCCGCTATCGCGTACTCGAGATGGTGAATTTCATCACGACCGAGGTGCACAAAAGCTTTGCGCCTTTGTTCAATCGGGAGGCCGGCGACGAGATCAAGCACTTCTTCCGTGAGCAGCTTCGGCACAAGCTCGGCTATGTCGACGACAAGATCGGCAGCGGGCCGTTCGCGTTGGGCGAAACACTGACCATCGCCGACCCCTATCTCTTCGTCATGGCGCGGTGGGCCGACGCCATGCTTGGCCTGGACAATTGGCGGAACCTGGCCGCGTTCCACGAGCGCATGCTCGAACGGCAGTCAGTTCGCCACGTGCTGCGCTTCGAAGGATTGCTCAAAGAGGAAGTCGCGGGCTAGAGCGCCCGCGGAATGACGCAATTCGACCTCACCGACGACCAACTCCAGATCCGGGAGATGGCGCAGAAGTTTACGGCAGACGCGATTACTCCGTTCGCCGCCGAGTGGGACGAGAAGCACATTTTTCCGCGCGAAACGATTCGCGAGGCGGCCGAGCTTGGTTTCGGAGCGATCTATGTCAGCGAGGAATCGGGCGGGATCGGGCTCGGGCGGCTCGAAGCGGCGCTGATCATGGAGGCGATGGCTTACGGTTGCCCCTCGACCAGTGCCTTCATCTCCATCCACAATATGGCGAGCTGGATGATCGACCGCTTCGGCTCGGCCGAAGTGAAGCAGAAATATCTTCCGTCGATGATCACGATGGAACGGATCGGCAGCTACTGCCTGACCGAGCCTTCGTCCGGCTCCGACGCGGCGGCGCTCAAGACCAAGGCCGTACTCGACGGCGACCATTATGTCGTCTCCGGGTCGAAAGCCTTCATCTCCGGCGGCGGCGAGAATGAAATCTACGTGACCATGGCGCGCACGGGCGAGGACGGACCGAAGGGCATTAGCGCGCTGGTCATCGAGAAGGACATGAAGGGCGTCAGCTTCGGCGCGCAGGAAAAGAAGCTCGGCTGGCATTCGCAGCCCACGGCCCAGGTCAATTTCGACGAGGTCCGGGTGCCGGTCGCCAACCGCGTCGGCGGCGAGGGCGAAGGCTTCCGGATCGCGATGATGGGCCTCGACGGCGGCCGGCTGAACATCGGCGCATGCTCGCTCGGCGGGGCCCAGCGCTGCCTCGACGAGGCGGTCAAATATACCAAGGAGCGCAAGCAGTTCGGCCAGGCGATCGCAGATTTCCAGGCCACGCAATTCACGCTCGCCGACATGGAGACCGAGCTGCAGGCCGCGCGCTATCTGCTCTACGTCGCGGCCGCGAAGGTCACCGCCAATGCGTCCGACAAGACCAAGTTCGCGGCCATGGCCAAGCGCCTGGCGACGGATAGCGGCTCGTCGATCGTCGACCGCGCTTTGCAGCTTCACGGCGGCTACGGCTATCTGATGGACTATCCGATCGAGCGCTTCTGGCGCGACCTTCGGGTCCATTCGATCCTCGAAGGCACCAACCAGGTCATGCGGGTGATCGTCAGCCGCGACTTGCTTCGGCAGTGATGCCGTCGTGTTTCGATACGCCGCTTCGCGGCTACTCAGCGTGAGCGGGGTTTCTTTTCTCCGCTCATCCTGAGTAGGGGCTGAGCGAGCAAAGCGAGACGAAGACCCGTATCGAAGGACCCAGATTGAAGCGCGCCAAATCCTCACTCCCTTTCGATCCGTTCGCGCTGGCGCATGCGGCGGGCGAAGCCGCGATCGGGCTCGCCGCGCGCCCGGCTGAGCTGCTCAACGTCCAGCTCGAAGCCGCCAGGCAGTGGAGCGATTTCTGGTCCGATGCCCTGTCCGGCAAGCCGGGCGAAAAGCCGCGCGACCGCCGCTTTTCGGCGCCCGAGTGGCAGGACGACCCCTATTATCGCTCCATTCGCGACGCTTATTTGCTGGCGTCGCGGCAATTGCGCGAAGCGGTCGAAAGAAGCTCCGGCGAAGGCTCGAACGGGGCGATGGCGCGCTTCCTGCTCGATCAATATCTGAACGCGGTCGCACCGAGCAATTTCGCGAGCACCAATCCCGACGTCGTCAAGCGGGTCAAGGAGACCGGCGGGGCCAACCTCGTCCAGGGTTTCCTCAACCTCCTCGAGGATGTCGGCAGCGGCAAGGGCATCGTCCAGCGCCGCACCGATCCCGATGCCTTCGAGAAGGGCAAGACGATCGCCGCGACGCCCGGAGCGGTGGTCTTTGAAAACGCGCTGTTCCAGCTCATCCAGTACAATCCGGGGACCGAGAAGGTCGCGGCCGAGCCGCTGCTCTACGTCCCGCCGCTGGTGAACCGCTATTACATGATCGACCTCGTCCCGCGGCAGAGCCTGGTCAAATGGCTGGTCGACGAAGGCCGCACGGTGTTCGTCATCAGCTGGGTCAATCCCGGCCCGGAGCTCAAGGACAAGAATGTCGGCGATTATGTCCTGGAGGGCATTGTCGAGGCGATCAGCGAAGTTCGCAGACGGGCGGGCAGCGCGCCCGACCTGTTTTCCTTCTGTCTCGGCGGGACGCTGACCGCAATCGCGCTGGCGTGGCTAGCGGCGAAGGGTCGCGCCGACGACGTCAATTCGGCGACCCTCATCGGCGCGCTGGTCGATTTCTCCGACATGCGCGACTGGTCGGCGTTCGTCCACGAAGCGCACCTCGGCGCACTCGAGGACCATCTCGAAGCGCAAGGATTCGCCGACAGCATCGAACTCCAGCGGCTGTTCGCAGCGATGCGCGCCAATGATCTCATCTGGTCGTCGGTCGTGAACCATTATCTGCTCGACAAGCCCGCGCCGCCGTCGGACCTGCTCTACTGGTTCGAGGACGGGGCGCGCATCCCTGCCGCCTTCCTCAAGAGCTACAACCGTGAACTGCTTCTCGCTAACCGCCTCAAGGAACCGGCGGGCTTCAAGGTCGGGGACGTCGCCATCGACCTCGCAGCGATCACCACGCCGACCCTCGTGATCGCACTGAAGGACGACCACGTCTCGGCCTGGGAAGCGGTCTATGGCGGGGCGCACCACCTTGGCGCCGACTTCATCCTCGGCGGATCGGGACACAATGCGGGCATCGTCAATCCGCCCAGCGCCAACAAGCACGGCTATTGGACCAGCCAGGAGCAACCGGAAAGTGCCACAGCCTGGCTCGACGCCGCTACGCGTCACGAAGGCAGCTGGTGGCCGTGGTGGACCCATTGGCTCGACAAGCATGGCTCGAGCAAAACCGTCGCCGCGCGCCAGCCGAAGGAGCCGATCGAGCCCGCGCCCGGCCGCTACGCGATGATGCCCTGATGGACGCGATGACTTCGGCCAAGGACGTTCTGACGGAGAAGGAAGGCCTCGCGGGCCGCCTGCGGCTCAACCGTCCCAAGGCGTTGCACAGCCTCAACCGGCAGATGGTGCGCGACATGGCGTCGGCGCTGCTCGAATGGCGCGACGATCCGGATGTGCGCATCATCCTCATCGATCACGCCGAGGGGCGAGGCTTCTGCGCCGGCGGCGACGTCGTCGGCATCAGCCAGGACGTCGACGGCCACGAAGCCGCCGCGCGCGCTTTCTTCTTCGACGAATATCGGCTCAACCACCTCGAATATACTTACCCCAAACCCGGCATCGCATTCATGGACGGCATTACCATGGGGGGCGGCGTCGGCATCGGCCTCCCCTGCCGCTATCGCGTCGCCACCGAGCGCACCGTGCTCGCCATGCCCGAGACCACCATCGGCATCTTTCCCGACGTCGGCGGCGGTCGCTATCTCTCGCGGCTGCGCGGGCGCCTCGCCCAATTCCTTGCGCTGACCGGCGCCCGGCTTGACGGAGCGGAGGCCCTGAGACTGCGGCTCGCGACGCACTTCATTCGCTCCGAGCGGCTCGAGGAAGCCAAGGAGCGGATCATCGCCCAACCGTTCCGCGCCCAGGCGGTCCTCGACGAGTTGAGCGAGGACGACATTCCCGAAGCCCGAATCATGGGCAATCTCAAGAAAATCGACCGCTACTTCGACTCCGACCGGCTCGAAGACATTCTGGAAGCTCTCGATGCCGGCGCCGCGGACGGCGACGAGTGGGCCGCGAAGGAAGCGGAGACCATTCGCGCCAAGTCGCCGATGGCATGCAAGGTCAGCCTCAAGCTGCTGGTCGAAAGCCCCTACCAGCTGCATTTCGTCGACGAGATGCGAATGGAGTACGGCATCATGGTCCGGCTGATCCATCATCCCGACTTCAAGGAGGGCGTGCGCGCGCTTCTGATCGACAAGGACAACAAACCCAATTGGCAGCCTACCAACCCGGCGGTGATCGGTGACGCCGACGTCGCGCAATTCTTCGAGCCGCTTCCGCCAGAGGAGCAGTGGCGGCCGTTCGATTTTTGACCGCTTCGGCCGTCATCCCGGGCTTGACCCGGGACCCGCCTTTTCTTGCTGGCGGGATTGATGGACAGGCAGGCCCCGGCTCAAGGCCGGGGTGACGTGAAGGAATACGAATGAGCGAATACGAAACCATCCTGGTCGAGCAGCGCGGCGCCGTGACGCTCGTCACGTTGAACCGCCCGCAGGCGCTCAACGCTCTCAATTCTTCGGTGCTCAGGGAATTGATCGAGGTGTTCGGCGCTTATGACGGCGATCCAGCGCAACGCTGCCTCGTACTCACTGGGTCCGAAAAGGCTTTCGCCGCGGGCGCCGACATCAAGGAGATGTCGAGCCAGGGCTTTGCCGACATGTATTCTTCGAACTTCTTCGCCGGCTGGGAGCATGTCACTTCGACCCGCAAGCCATGGATCGCGGCCGTCGCCGGTTATGCGCTCGGGGGCGGCTGCGAGGTTGCGATGATGGCCGACTTCATCATCGCCGCGGACAGCGCGAAGTTCGGCCAGCCGGAGATCAAGCTCGGAGTGACGCCCGGCATGGGCGGCTCGCAGCGCCTCACGTGGGCAATCGGCAAGGCCAAGGCGATGGAAATGTGCCTGACGGGACGGATGATGGACGCCGCCGAGGCAGAACGCTCGGGCCTGGTCGCGAAGGTCGTGCCAGCGGCCGAGCTGCTCGACGAAGCGCTGAAGACCGCCGAAGCGATCGCCGCGATGGCACCGCTCGCCGCGATCGCGACCAAGGAAATGGTCAACGCCGCGCTCGAGCTGCCGCTCGCGCAGGGGATCAACTTCGAGCGCCGGCTGTTCCACGGGCTGTTCGGCACCGAGGACCAGAAGGAAGGCATGGCCGCCTTCGTCGAGAAGCGGCCGGGGAATTGGAAGGGACGCTGAGGCATGGCGCGCATCGCATTCATCGGCTTGGGCCATATGGGCGGCGGGATGGCGCCGAACCTCGCCAAGGCGGGGCACGATGTCCGGGCGTTCGACCTCGTCGCCGAGGCCGTCGAAAAGGCGAAGGAAGCCGGCTGCAGCGTGGCTTCATCGGCCGCCGACGCCGTCAAAGACGCCGATGTCGTCATCACCATGCTTCCCGCCGCGCAGCACGTCCGCAAGGTGTTTCATGACGATGTCGCGCCGAATGCCAAGAAAGGCGCGTTGCTGATCGACTGTTCGACCATCGACGTCGCGAGCGCGCGCGAAGTCGGCGAAGCGCTGAACGCGCTCGGGTTCGATTTCGTCGATGCCCCGGTTTCCGGGGGAATCGCTGCTGCTGCCGCCGGCACGCTCGCGCTGATGGTCGGCGGAACGGACGCGCAATTCGAGCGCGCGAGGCCCTTCCTGGAGCCGATGGCCAAGGCAGTGATCCACGCCGGCGAGCTCGGAGCTGGGCAAGCGGCGAAAATCTGCAACAACATGATCCTCGGCGCGACCATGGCCGCGACGTGCGAAGGCTTCGCGCTGGCGAAGAAGCTCGGCCTGAATTTGCAGACCTTCTTCGACATTTCGTCGAAAGCCTCGGGCCAGAGCTGGTCGATGACCAGTTATTGCCCGGTGCCCGGCGTGGGGCCCGAAACTCCGGCCGACCATGACTATGAAGGTGGTTTCGCGGCCGCCCTGATGCTCAAGGACCTGAAGCTCGCCGCCGATGCGGCGCGAAGCGTCGGCGCCTACACGCCGATGGGCGGCGAAGCGGAGGAGTTGTACCAGCGCTTCGTCGACCGCGGCGGAGCCACGAAAGATTTCTCCGGCCTTATCAAGATGATCGACGACAGCTGGAAAGTGCCAGCCGACCAATAGGAGTGACCATGCGCTTTGCCGTTCTCGCGTCCGCTTCCCTTTGCATCCTGCTCGCCGCCTGCGGGTCGTCCGGAACCGGCCAGGCCAGCAACGCGCAGGCAAATATGGCGGATGACGCATCGCCGGCTGCCAGCGAAAGCGCGATGTCGAATGGGATCAGGACGCTCGGCCCCGCTCCAAGTAAGGATGCGGCGCTCAAAATCATGCACGAGCGTCACGAAGCGATGGAGGGGCTCGGCAAAGCCATGAAGGCACTCCACCGCGAACTGGAATCGAGCAAGCCGGACATCGGCGCGGTCCGCGCCCAGACTTCCACGATGGCATCAACCGGGGCGAAGATTCCGTCTTTTTTCCCGGCGGGGACCGGACCGGATGTCGGCGAAACGCGTGCCAAGCCGGAAATCTGGAACCAGCAGGAGCTCTTCATCCGCAGGTCCAGTGAATATCTTGCGGCCGCTCGGGCGATCGACGCGGCAGCCAAGGCGGGCGACTTGAACAAGGTGATGGCGCTCCACGATAACGTCGATAAGGCTTGCAAGGCCTGTCACGACCCGTTCCGGGCGCCCAAACATTGATCCCAGCGTGATGACGCCGACCCGCGCATCGATTGCCGAGCAACCCGTCTGGGACCTGCCGATACGACTGTCTCACTGGCTGCTTGCCGTGCTGATCCTGTTCAGCTGGTGGTCGGTGAAGAACCAGCACACCGACTGGCACATCTGGTCGGGCTGCGCGATCCTGACGCTTCTCATCTTTCGATTGCTGTGGGGCGTGTTCGGAAGCTCGACGGCGCGCTTCGCCAATTTCATCCGCGGCCCGGGCGCAATCCGCGATGACCTCGGAGGACGTTGGTCCGGGATCGGCCACTCACCTCTGGGCGGGCTGAGCGTCCTGGTGCTTTTCGGCGTCGTGGGGGTCCAGGTTAGTCTCGGGCTCATCTCCGAAGACGAAGATGGACTGTATCTCGGCCCGTTGGCACGCCTCGTATCCACGAACACGTCCGATCGCGCCCGCGACCTTCACGAGCTGTGGTTCAACCTCATCCTGCTTGTCGTGATCGTGCACGTCGCCGCGATTCTCTTTTACCGGCTGCGTGGCCGGCCACTGACCAAAGCCATGATTACCGGCAAGACGCTGGCCGATCCCGTGGCCCAGCCGATGCGGCCCGGCAAATGGTGGGCCGCGCTGATTTGCCTCGCCATCGCCTTCGCGATCGTGCGCTGGATCATCGCGGGGGCGCCGCCGTTCTAAGCCATCCATCCCTTGCAGGGAGGGGAGTAAGACGCCACATCGCGCTGATGCTGATCCGCACCGAGCAAACGCCCAATCCCGCGACCCGCAAGTTCTTGCCAGGACAAACCGTGATGGAGACGGGCACGCGCGATTTCGCCGACGCGGACGGCGCCGACGCTTCGCCGCTGGCCCGGGCGCTGTTCGACAGCGGTCTGGTCGAGGGCGTGTTCTACGGACGCGATTTCGTCTCGGTGACCGCAGCTCCGGCGGTGTCGTGGAGCGACTTGGAACCGCTGGTGGTCGAGACCCTGCTCGATCATTTCGTCACCGGCGCACCGCTATTCGCACCAGGCAGCGCAGCGGGAATCCACATTGTCGACGAGCCGGCGAGCGTGGAAGAGGACCCGGCGGATGCCGACATCATCGATCAGATCAAGGAGTTGATCGAGACCCGCGTGCGGCCGGCGGTGGCGCAGGACGGCGGCGATATCGTCTACAAGGGGTATCGCGACGGACGGCTGTATCTCTCGATGCACGGCGCCTGCTCGGGGTGCCCGTCCTCGACCGTGACTCTGAAGCGCGGAATCGAAAGCCTCATCCGCCACTACGTCCCCGAGGTCGAGACCGTCGAAGCGGTCTGACTTTGCAAG
>Ga0070661_100002554_pt1 | contig 12472 bp, 6 predicted proteins | sample KBSC43metaG_FD_64663 | JGI IMG/M metagenome (GOLD analysis project Ga0070661, IMG submission 64663) | Corn rhizosphere microbial communities from Kellogg Biological Station, Michigan, USA - KBS C4-3 metaG | ecosystem: Host-associated > Plants > Roots > Rhizosphere > Soil ...
GACAGTGGATCGCACGGCAACCATCATCATTTCATCGCCGGTGGACTGGTCGCGGCGGTCGAAGGCAATCAGGTCCGCCTTTCTGCGGAGGGCGCCGCAGCGGTTCTTCTGGAGGAGGAGGAAAGCGGCGAAGCAATCATGGACGATGGAGACTGACTCCGGCTTTCCGCATGGAGAAGCGTCATGACTGGAAGTAGTCCCGGCGATCATCGAGCCGAAGTTGCGAACATGACCGATGAGGAACTCATCGACAGCTGGGAAACGGCATCGGGGGAGGAGACGGAAAATCTGTTTCCCTTCCTCCGGGCCGTGGTCGACGAAATGGCTCGGCGCGAGATCGCTCTCTCGGCCGATCCGGGCGCGCCTAATGGCTAAAACCCTTAGGAAAGGCGAGGCCGCGACATGACAGACGTGGCGGAGAGGCTCATGGCAAGGTGGTGAAAGGAGGTTACCGGCACCACCCGGATCAAGGACCACAAGGCCCTAGCCACGCCTGACAGTCTTGAGTTCGTCCTGGAAACGGATGAGGGCAAGAGGCCGCGCATAAACCGGAATCGCTACAGAAGCGGTAAGATCCGCGGCCTCAATAGCCCACGGCATAACCCATGCGGCGGGAATCCGCCCCGCCCATGCGCGCGCCGGATGAGTCGACCAATATTCCCTGGACGCTGCCAATCGCATAGGGACCGACCTTCTCGATCCGATGGCCCATGGCGGTCAGCCCTTGCAGCACAGTATCGGCAAATCGCCCCTCCGCCTGCACGGTAATGGCCGCGCCGGGCTTGTAGAAATTCGGATCCGCATCGAGCGCGAAGCGCGGCGCCTCTATGGCCTGTTGGATAGGCATGCCGCGATCAACGATGTTCACCAGGAACTGGAACTGCGTCTGTCCGATCGTCTCGCCGCCTGGCGATCCAAACACCAGATGCAACCGGCCCTTGTCGAGGAGGATGGTGGGACCATTGCCCAAAAGCGCGAGCTTTCCTGGCACTACCTTGTTCGGGTGGTCGTCATATGGCGCCGTCGATCCCAGTCGGAGGCCATTGTTGAATAGGATACCCGTATCGCCCATCACGAGGAACGTACCGAAACCGCCGCCGATGGTCGTCGTGACGGCGATGGCGTTCCCCTCGGCATCGACGGCGGAAAGGCTGGTGGTATCGCCGTCACGCGTGCGGTCGTCTCCCCGCGCGGCAAAGCGGGGTCGCGATCCTTGCTGCGCCATCCGGCCGTAGGCGGCGGCATCGCCACCCTCCGGATAGGAGGCCGCTTTGGTCGGATCGATCAACTTTCGCCGTTCTGCCGCGAAAGGCTTGGACAGCAGGCCCTCGACCGGCGTCTGCGCGAAGCGGGGATCGGCGGCATAGCGGTAGACATCCGCCTTGGCGACCTTGATCGCCTCGATCAGCAAATGGGTAAGTTGCGGTCCGTCCGCGGGCAGGGCGGCAAGGTCGAAACCCTCGACCAGATTAAGCTGCTCGCACAGTTCCAGCCCGGTGCGGGATGTGAGCGGACTGCTGTAGACGTCCAGCCCGCGATAATGCGTGCTGACCGGATCGCTCCAGCGCGGCTGATAGGCCTTGAGATCGTCAAGGCGCAACCAGCCTCCACTTTCGTTCGAAAAGCGAGCAAATTCCTGGGCGATGGGGCCTGAGTAGAAATAGTCATAGGCCGCTTGCAGGGCCCGGTCGCGGTCAGCGCCGCCGTCCAGCGCCTTCATCTCGGCATCGGCCAGCGTCTGGAAGGTGCGGGCGAGATTGGGATTGCGGAAGATCGAGCGGGGTGACGGCGGCTGCCCGTCCGGCAGGAACAGGGCGGCACTGGTCGGATAGAGGCTCAGCGTCTTCTGCGCCCGGCCGATGAACAGAGCGATCGACGGATCGAGGGGGTGACCGTCGCGGGCATAGCCGATCGCCGGTTCCAGCAATATGGCGAGCGGTAGCCTGCCGAAGCGTCGGGCCAGTGCGATCCAGCCACCGAACGCGCCCGGCACGGTGAGTGCCCTTGGTCCATGGTCGAGCGCCCTGGGATCAACCTGTGGATCGAGCAGGCGCGGTGCACCGCCCGTAAAGGCGAGCGAATGGACCTTGCCCGCCTTGCGGTCGAGGCAGGTGGCGAAGCCGTTGCCGCCCGCGCTCGACGCCCAGGGTTCGACGACGTTCATTACAGCCATGGCCGCCACCACCGCGTCGGCCGCGCTGCCGCCCTGCATCAGCATGCGCGTTCCCGCCATTGCGGCGAGCGGATGACCGGCGGTGACGCCGCCATGCGGCATCGGCACCTCGACGCGGTGCGCTGCGACGCTAGTCCCGCCGGCGCGGGGCGCATCCGGTGCACGGGAGCCCGACTGCGCGCGGGCAGCGGAAGGAAAGCCGGCGAGGACCATGCCTGAAAGGCCGGCGGCGAGCAATTCTCGACGATGGAGCGCTTCCGGGCGCACGGGCTTATTGGGAGCGGACATGGGTCAACCTTTGATCCTCATGGCAAGGGGAGGAGGGGGTGCGGCGTGGGAACCCTGGCGCCGCACCCTGCCGCATCAGAAGGATTTCTTGATGCTGGTGTACCAGTAGCGTGCTTGCGGCTGGTAGAGGTTCGACAGATAGCCGGTCGATGCCAGTGGGGGATCTTTGTCGAAGATGTTGCGGGCGCCGATCTGGATGCTGGTGTCTTTGAGCGGGCCACCATTCCTGAACGTATATTGGGCATAGAGATTGACGGTCGTCTGCCCCTTTACGATCCAGGGATTGGTCGAGGCGTCGCGTGCCGCGTTTTCATAGACGCTGTCGATGAACTGCGTATAGGCGCCGATCTTCACCGGCCCCAGGGTCCAGTCCAGCGTCGCGGCGAGCCGCCAGCGCGGCTGGCCGTCGCGCCCTACGACATCGCCCCCGCCCTGGATTGGCACGCCCGCATTGACAAGGCCCGCGGACCGCCCATTGATCACCGCCGTCACGCCCGCCGGAGCATCGACATAATAGCTGATCAGGCGCGATGCGTTGACATTGAGCGAGAAGGTTCCGACGGTCACGGTGGGCAGCAGATAGTCGAGGTTGAAATCGATGCCCTGCACGGTCACCGGCAGCAGATTTTCGAAGTTGGCGACCACATAGAGCAGTTCGCCCACGGGCGCGAGGCCGGTGCCCGCAACCAGCGCTATATCATCCGCAGTCGGATCGCGACGTACGACATTGGGATTGTTGCTGCCCTGCACGCGCTGCAGATAGTCGAGGTTGAGGCCGTTCTGATAGTCAAGCAAACCGACCACATTCTTCTGTTTGATGCGCCAGCGGTCGACGGTGAAGGTCACCTTGCCCCATCCTTCGCCCAGCGGCGGCGAGATGACCGCGCCAAAGCTCCAGCTTTCCGACTCCTCAGGCTTCAGATTGGGATTGCCTCCACTGCGTCGCAGCACGGAGATGCTGCGGTTGCATTGCGAGAAATTGGCGATTCGTCCGGCGCGCAGGTCCGCTTCGCACAGCACATAATCGATGCCGGTGTTCACGCGGTCCAGCGTCGAGGTATTGATCACCTCCAGGTTGGGAGCGCGGAAACCCTGTGACCAGGAACCGCGCAGCCGCATGCCCTCAAGCAGTTCCCAGCTCCCCGCGATCTTCGGCTTCGCGACCGACCCGACGTCGCTGTAATCTTCATAGCGTCCGGCGATCTGGAAATCGAGGCTGCGGAAGAAGGGAACCTCCATCTCCGGACTGAAGATCGGGATGGCGAGTTCCGCATAGGCGGACTTTACGTCGCGCTTGCCGCGCACGTCCGGGCTCGGACTAGCCCCGCCCAGGTCGGAACCGTAGAAGATGCCGGTGACCGCATCGGTATAGGTTGTATCGATCCCTCTTATTCCGCCCTGATAGGGGGAGCGGTTGTCATGATAGGTCTCGCGGCGATATTCGACGCCCGCCGCAATGCCGATGCTGTTGTCCGCCCACAGGCCCAGCAGATTAGCATTTGAAATCTTGAAGTCCCACAGCGCCAGCGATGTGCGTGTCCTGCGCGTCGCCTTGATGCGGAAACTGTCGATGGTCGCATCGCTGTTGGGCGTACAGTCCCCGATCGACGGCGTATCGACGCAGCCGCCGTTGAAGGGATTGTAGGCATCGGGCGTGGTACGGTTGATTGCGGCCTGCAGCAAGCTGTTGGAGAAGTTCTCCTGCGTGTCCGCGGCGGTCGCCCAGGTGTACAGGGCTGCCGAATCCCAGTCCCAGTTCCCGATATTCCCCTTGAGGCCGCCGAGGAACCGATATTGGTAGTTGGTGACGTCGACCTTGCGCGATCCGAAGTCGACATAGCTTAACGAGGTGATCTGTACAGGCAGGCCTGAGGCGGGAACGACCGCGGTATTGAGGCCGGGCAGGCGGTTGGGCGAGCCGACGGGCCCGAGCGGGTTCCAATAGGCGTTGGCGGCGACTGTGATGGGAATGTTCGCCAGCGAGCCCGGCGCACCGATGATCGCCTGTGTCTTGCCGCGATAGAAGCCCGCTTCGCCATAGAGGGTCAGATTATCGGTCAGGTCGAAATGTCCGTTGGCGAACAGGTTGACGCGCTTGACCGAGGGCTGCGTGGTGAGGTTCTGGAACGTTGCGGGCGCATTGAAGCGCAGGTTGCTGTCGACCGTAGCCATCTCCGTCGCGCCGTTGCCGTCGTCATAGCAGGTACCTGCCGGGCCGGAGGGGATGCGGCATCCGCTGTTGGCGCTTGGCTGAATGTGGAACTGGCTCGAACTGTTGGTGAAGGCGATGCCGTTGCTGGTGATCGTCCGGTTGAGGAAGGATCCGTTGGCGGTCGGACTGAGCGCGCGGAACGTGCCCCACGGCGTGCTGGTGCTGGTGCCGTTGAACGCGGCGACATTGGCGAAGCTGGTGCCGGCCACATAACCACGCCGGTCGACATTGGCGGTATAGTCCTGGTCGCTGAGATACAGCTTCGACTTCCGCGCATAACCGGCGAACAGCGTAATGTTACCGCGCCCTTCGCTGAAGTCCTTGCCGATCAGCCCATTGATCGTGAACTCGCGCAAGTTCGTGCCTTCAGCTCCGCCATATTGCGCGTCAAACTTCGCGCCGTTGAAATCGGAATTGAGGACATTGTTGACGACACCGGCAACGGCATCTGATCCGTAAAGGGCCGCAGCGCCATCGCGCAACACTTCCACGCGCGCAATATTGCCGACGGGAATTGTATTGGCATTATAGCCGAAGGTCGGAACGCCGGAATCGATGACGCCCGATATGGCCTGAGATGTCGGATGCAGCACGGTTCGGCGGCCATTGATCAGCAGCAGGGTATTGCCTTGGCCCAGGCCGCGCAGGGATACGGTGGAAACGTCGCCACGGGCGGCGTTCGCGTTGCCGCCGCCCAGCACCTGCTCGTTGAACGTCACGCCGCCCAGTTGCGGGATGGAACGAAAGAGATCGGCGCCTGAGACTGCAGCCACTGCTTCGATCTGCTGTTCGCCCACGACGCTGACAGGTAGCGCGCCGGTCGTGTTCGCGCCTCTGATCTGGGTACCGATAACGACGATCTCAGCGCCCTTGTCGATTTCTGACAGCGGGACGCTATCCGTCTGCGCATGCACGGCGCCGGCCGACAATACCCAAAGACTGGCTCCTGCCAATTTTGAAAATCTCTCTCTTCTTACCCTCATCTTTCTGTTCCCCTGTAAAGAAGTCCTTGTTTCCGACGTTGCGGTCAAAGGACTTTGCGTGGTTTCAGCTATCAGGCGGCCGCGCGCCGATGGAGATCGTGCATGACCGGCAAAGAATCTGGTAAGTTCTGTATTTTTCCGGACTGTGCATTTGCGGACCCCGGTAGCTGGAGTTCCGGCATCATCCCCATATGGGCCTATGTGCTGCCGGCTCCCTGCCGGCAGCATGCATCGGCGGGCGCCGCGCCCACTTCCGCGCCCGTTCAAATGGGTAGAACTGATGAGATCAAGATTTCCGCCATATTCAGACGAATATTTTCCTGGGACGCGTGAAATATCCCAAGGATAGCGGAAAGCGGGTTCTTTATCGTTACAGGGAAAAGGAACTGGCAGGACCAATGCCCGCTTGCCCTTGGGCAGCGCTTCCATGTCGACTACAGGGGATCTTCGTTCATGACGGATACCGCAGGACAGGGATTGAGCCGTCGTGACTTGGCGGCACTGGCTGTCGGAGGCGCCGTCCTGGCGCAGGGGCAGGCGTTCGCGCAGGGCGCCGCACCGGCGGCAAAAGCGCCGCTGGAACCTACCCGGCTGGTGAGCGCCGGCGAAACGCTGCGCCCGGAGATCGTGGGGAATTTCGGTATCGTCGCCGCTGGGCGCCATTATGCGGTCGCCGCGGGAACGCGTATCTTGATGGCGGGGGGCAATGCCACCGACGCAGGTGTCGCCGCCGTGTTTGCTGCCGCGGTGACGGAAATTTCCCATTTCGGCTTTGGCGGCGAGGCGCCGACGATCGTCTACGACGCGAAGGCGAAGCAAGTCTCCGTGGTGAACGGGCAAGGGGTGGCCCCTGCGCTCGCCACGCCGGACAAGTTCGCCAAGGCGGGCGTTATTCCCGGCAATGGTCCCAATGGCGGAACGGTTCCCGCCATGGTCGACGCCATGGCGCTGGCCTTACAGCTTAACGGCACCATGACTTTGAGCCAGGTTCTGCAGCCCGCCATGGAACTGGCGGACGGTTTCGTGATGTACAACTTCCTGGCTGAAGTCTTCGCGAGCCAGAAGAAGGCGACATCCCGGTGGAAAGATGCCTACGAAACCTATTATCCGGGTGGAAAATCGCCCAAAGTGGGCGAGATATTCCGCCAGCCCAATCTGGCCAGGACTATCCGCATCATCGCGGAAGCGGACCGGATCGCCTACAGGAAGAAGAAGGACCGCAAGGCCGCGATCCAGGCTGGACGCGACGCCTTCTACAAGGGAGACATCGCCCGTCGGATCGGCGCGGCGATGGAGCGCGACGGGGGTCTGATGCGCTACGAAGACCTTGCGGCCTACAGGGGCAAGGTCGAGACGCCGACGATGACCAGCGTCTTCGGCTATGAAGTCTGCAAGGGGGGCTTCTGGAGCCAGGGCCCTGCCATGCTGATGGCGCTCAATATTGCAGAGGCTGCGGGCATCGCGACGATGGAACCGGGATCGGCCGCCTACCTCCATGTCGTGGCGGAATCGATCAAGCTCGCCTTTGATGACCGTAACGCCTATTTCGGAGACCCTGATTTCGCGACCATCCCGATGAAGGGCTTGCTATCCAAGGCCTATGCGTCGGAACGCGCGAGGCAGATCGGCCCCAAGGCCTCGCTGGAGCATCGCTATGGCGATCCCTGGGTATTTGAGGGAAGCGCCCGCACAACGCCCGTCTTCACGCCCCATGTGCTGAAGGCTCCGCCGCGTCCGACCGCTGATACCACCGCCATCGAAGTGGTGGACAAGGACGGGAACCTGTTCAGTGCGACGCCAAGTTCGGGCTGGCTGCTGGGCGGCGCCTATATTGCGGGAGATACGGGTGTGCCGATGAGCAATCGCCTGACCGTCTTTGACCTGGATCCCGAAAGCCCCAACGTTCTTGCTCCCGGCAAGCGTCCGCGCACGACGCTCTCCCCCTGCATGGTGCTGAAGGACGGCGCTCCCTATCTGGCTATCGGCACGCCGGGCGGTGACAATCAGGACCAGCAGATCATGAATGTGTTGCTGCGCGTGCTGGCCTTCGACCAGCCGCTCCAGGCCGCGATCGAAGCGCCCCGCATCAACAGCAATCATTTCCACGCCTCCTTCGCGATCAAGAAGGACGAGCCGGGCGTGCTGGAAATCGAGGACCGCGTGCCGCAGGCGGTGCGGGACGATTTGGCCGCCCGCGGGCACAAGCTCGATGTATTGGGGCCGTTCGCTGTTTCCACCGGCATCGTTGCCGCCGGTGTCGTGCCCGACAGCGGCACCCTGCGCGGCGGGGCGGATGTGCGCCGCGAACGCTATGTCTTCGGCTGGTAAGAGGACCGCTCTATGCAATCTCCGCTGAAATATCTGTCCATCGCCCTGCTTTCGGCCTGCGCCGTGCAGGCCTACGCCCAGCCAGCCAATCTGCCCCCGCCGGGCGGTGAGAAGCCCATCGCCTTCGACGTGCATGAGGGTACGTCCATGAGTGTGTCCGTCTCACCGGACGGCAAATGGCTGGCGGTCGATCTTCAGGGCACCTTGTGGATCATCCCGGCCAAAGGCGGCAGGGCGAGGCGCATCACCGACTATTTCAACGATGCCCGCCAGCCGGTCTGGTCGCCCGACGGATCGCGGCTTGCCTATTTCGCCTATCGCGACGGCGGCTATGATCTCTGGACGATCAAGCCCGACGGCAGCGGCATGCGCAAGCTGACGGAAGGCGCGTGGGACGATCGCGAACCAGCCTGGTCGCCGAACGGCAAGACCATCGCCTTCTCCTCCGATCGCAGTGGCAATTACGACATCTGGACGCTGGACGTGGCCAGCGGGGTAGTGAAACAGGTCAGCCGCAATCCGCGTGAGGACAGGATGCCAAGCTGGTCCCCGGATGGCGCGAGGATCGTCTATGCGGGGACGGAAGGCAATAAGACGGCGCTCTACACGACCGCTTTGGCGGACGGCGCGGAAAGCCTGCTCAGACAGGCGGAGGGCAGGATCGACGCGCCCTCCTTCGGTCCCGGCGGCGAACTCGCCTATGTGGTGCAGGACGCGAAGGGCAGCCGGCTGGAAATCGAGGGCAAGGTGGTGAGCGGAACCGAGAATGTCTTTCCGTTCCGCATCGGCTGGGGGAAGGGCGGCTATTATTATGTCTCGGACGGCAAGATCAGGCACCGCAGCGGCGGGCGATCGTCGACCGTCGATTTCGCTGCCACGCTGGAAGTGGTGAAGCCCAGCTATGCCAGGGCGAAGCGCGACTGGGATTCCACCGCGCCGCGCAAGGCGCTGGGCATCGTCCATCCCACCATTTCGCCCGACGGAAGCCGTATTGCCTTCGTGGCGCTGGGCGATCTCTATCTCCTGTCGTCCAAGGGCGGCGTGCCCGAAAATCTGACCAGGGACGCCGCGATGGATGCCGATCCTGCCTGGTCGCCCGATGGGCAGAGCATCGCCTATACTTCCGACAAGGGCGGCGGCCTGCCGCAGCTGTGGATACGCGATGTCAAGACGGGCAAGGATCGCAGGCTCACCAATATCGAGACCCAGCCTCTGGGCGCCGCCTGGTCCCATGACGGCAGTCGCATTGCCTTCCTTGATGTCGATGGGCGCTGGGGCGTGGCGGGCGTGTGCGTCGTCGACGTGGCGAGTGGCAAGGTGACGCGGCTCCAAGCATCGCTTGGGCAGCCGGGAAACCCCAATTGGTCGGCTGACGGCAAATATGTCGCCATCGCACTTTCCTACAAATATTCCAACAGCTTCCGCGAGGGCGACAATCAGATCTATATAATCCCAAGCAACGGCAAGGGCGAACCCTTCTGGCAAGTGCCCCAGGAAAATGCCGGAACCGACACGCGGGGCGGGGGCGGGCCTGCCTGGTCGCCCGACGGCACGAAGATGGCGGCCATTTATGAAGGCCTGCTGAAGATCTGGCCCGTGGCCGCCGACGGCAAGCCGATGGGGCCGCCGCGCAGCTATACCTCCGAAATTGCCTATTTTCCCAGCTGGACCGCCGACAGCCGGACCATTCTCTATCAGTCATCCGACAAGTTGAAGGCGATCGACACGGAAACGGGCGTCATCCGGGAAATTCCGGTCGACCTCACCTACCGCCTCGCCAACCCGACCGGGCGGATGGTAATCCATGTCAGCAATCTGGTGGACTCCGTCCGCGACGAAACCCAGCACGACAAGGACATCGTGATCGAGGGCAACCGCATCTTTGCAATCCGCGATCATGATCCGGCGCTGCATCGGGCGGACCGCTTCGTTGATGGCACGGGCCTCACCGCCATTCCCGGCCTGATCGAGCATCATGCCCATCTGCAGAAGGATTTCGGCTCGAATCTGGAGCGTGCATGGCTGGCCTATGGCATCACCACCGTGCGCGATCCGGGCAATCAGGTCTATGACGCAATAGAGGACAGGGAGGCGGCCGAAGCGGGCGTGCGCATCAGCCCGCGTCTCTACGTCAATGGCCCGCTGCTTGAATGGCAGCGCGTCTATTACAAGATGGGCGTCGCCATATCCGGCCCGGCGCATTTGGAGCGGGAGCTGGAGCGCGCCCGCATCCTCAAATATGACATATTGAAAAGCTATGTCCGAATGCCCGATATCTACCAGCGTCGCATCGTGGAAGCGGCGCACGAGATGGGCGTGCCGGTCACCGGCCATGAAATCTTCCCCGCGGCCTATACGGGCGTCGATGCGACGGAGCATCTGGGCGCGACCAGCCGTCGCGGTTATTCGCCCAAACAGGGGCCGATGGGCATGGCCTATGAGGATGTCATCCAGCTATTCGGCAAGAGCGGCCGGACGCTGACACCCACCAATTTCGGCGCGCTGACCAATTATCTGGAGAAGAACCCTTCCTATCGCGATGACCCGCGCATCAGCCTCTATCCGATCTGGGCGCGCAAGACCGTGACGGAGAGTGAGCCGATGATGGCGTTGTTGCGGCCGATGATGGCGGGAAGCCTGGCCAGCCTGAAGAAGATGTTCGATGCCGGCACGCTGGTCGCGGCGGGCACGGACACGATGATCGCGACCAACCTGCATGCGGAGCTGTCCTCCTATGTCGATGCCGGGCTGACGCCCTTTCAGGCGCTGCAGACGGCGACGGTCAATTCGGCCCGGTCGCTCAACCTGGACGCAGGAACATTGGAGGCGGGTAAGCTCGCTGACATTGCCCTGCTCGCCGGCGATCCGCGTGAGAACATCGCCAACACTTTCAATGTCAGGAAAGTCATTGCCAACGGCAAATATTATGATGTGGGGGAACTCGTGTCCGGCGGGCAATAAGGGGACAATATGATGACCTTGGACTGCCGGTCGAACAGCCCTGCAAGCAGGCGGCGCAACCGATGGTTGGCCGGTTCTTCGATGAAGCGATGGGACAGTGCCGCGATGCCGACCGCCAGCAGCAGCGATGCCATGGCGCGTGGGACCTGCGGTATCGGCAAATATCCCGCCAGATAAAGAGCGGGCATGTGCAGCAGGTAGAGCGAAAAGCTCCATGCCCCCAGCCGCCGCATGACGCAATTGCCCCACAACCAGTCGTTCAGCCTATGATCGATGGTCGCGCTGTAGATGACGCAGGCGCAGAGTAGGACCTTCGCCAGATCGCCATAATAGCCGATATGCTTGGGGTCGCCGCGCGTCGAAGGGAAGAGGAAGGGCTCCGCCCACGGTGGGGAGAGCAGGATCGCCGCCAGGAAGGCAAGCGCGCTTGCCAGCACCAGCATGGCCGGGAGCGGGCGCGGGGGTCCGGCCCAGACCAGCAGCGCCGCGCCGATCCCGGCGATGAAGATATGCAGCTTTGCGAAGACGGAAAAGCCGGGCGTCCAACTGCTGATCGCATAGGTGAGACAGATCGCGCTCGTCAGCGCCAGGAAGGCGATGGGCCTGTTTCGGCGGCTGCTGTAGAATGCCATCCACATCAGCGGAAAGAGGAAGTAAAATTGGAATTCTGGGCCGATGGACCAGAAGATCGGCTGTGCGCTTGTAAAGCTGAGCAGTCGCAGGAGTTGCTGGCCGTCTATGCGATAGATGAAGGCGGGATCGGCATAGTTGAACAGGAAGAAGGACAGCAGCGATACCCCCAGATAGAGCGGCAGTATCCGCGCCGCCCGCGCGATTCCATAGTGCAGCAGCACCTGGGCGTCGGGCCTCTGCCGCAGATAGAGATGGCCCATCAGGAAGCCGCTGAGCACGAAGAACAGCATTACCCCATGATCGCCCAGGCGGTGATTGACCCAGGACGGCAGCCCGACATCGGGGAAATGCGACAGCATCACGATCAGCGCCGCAAAGCCGCGCAGTCCGTCCAGCGCTGGAATATGCCGCCCGTTCATGCCGTATCTATGCCGTTCGCCGCCGTCTGCCCGCGTGCGAAGCAGAAGCCATAGAGCGCCCACATCAGCGCCGCAGTCTTGATGGAGAGCAGTGAATTGCTGATCGGCAGGCACAGGATGAGGAACAGCATGATGCCATGTTTCGCCATGCGATCGCCGGGTGCCGTGCCGAACCCCGTCAGCGACAGCGTCAGCCATAGGCCAAGTGCGATGAGCACGGATTGGGACTGGATGAAATCTGCCCAACCTGCGTCGTCCAGTCGCGCGAATTCGGGATTGACCCCCAGCAATGCGGTGGCGTCCATTGTTCCCAGTGCATGCAGGCCGATGCCCAGCCGGCCGGCGAAATTGTCGCCATTGAGCATCAGAAGACCGAGCGCATCCCCCAGCCAAAGCAGGCCCAGCATGACGGGAAGGTAGACCGCGCTCCAGCGATCAGGCAGATAACGGCAGAGAGGCAGATAGAGGCAGAAGA
>Ga0070661_100002558_pt1 | contig 12464 bp, 11 predicted proteins | sample KBSC43metaG_FD_64663 | JGI IMG/M metagenome (GOLD analysis project Ga0070661, IMG submission 64663) | Corn rhizosphere microbial communities from Kellogg Biological Station, Michigan, USA - KBS C4-3 metaG | ecosystem: Host-associated > Plants > Roots > Rhizosphere > Soil ...
TCGCTTACCGCGCTCAAGCGGTTCCATGAAATCGATGAAGTCTTGCCTATCTCCACCAAAGATCAGGCGAGTATCTCGGCGCTATGGCAGCGGCTTCAGGCTACAGCAGCCGCTTGATCGTACTGTAACTCTGCCGAATCAGAAGTACTGCACCAACTCTGGGAATCGTTCGCACATGAGGAGCCGCTGACCGGCAGGCGCTTGGATAACTTCCTCATGCTCGAGCACCCACGTAGCTCCGTGCGGCACAAACACCGCATTCAGTCCTGCGGCGAGCGCTGGATTGATATCCGACTTGGGGCTGTTCCCGATCATCCAGGTCACCGGAGTCTCGCAGGCGTGGTGAAGAGACAAGGCGCGATACGCGTCTTCATGTTTTTCCGGCAACACCTCGATCGCGCTAAAGTGCTGGGCCAAGCCGGAGCGCTCAAGTTTGTCGCGCTGCTCCGCTGCATCGCCTTTGGTGACCAGAATGCAACGGTGGCGGGCGGCCAGTTCCGGCAGCGTATCTATTACGCCATCGAGCAATTCGATCTGGTGCTCCGCGACTATATCCGTGAATCCGACGATTTGTGCGTGCGTCTCCGGCGTGATGACCTGACACGAAAGTTGCTCGAAACACGCGACAAGCGATCGACGGAAGCTCTTGAGCCCATAGCCATGCTCGGCGATTGTGGCCCGCTCACAGCCGTTCAGGTGCTCCCGCACTTCCTCCGGTGAGTGGGCTCGGTGGTCCAGGTAGGAGATAAACCCGGCGATCGCGCGCTCGAAGTAGATGTTGTTCTCCCATAGCGTGTCATCGGCATCGAAGAGCAGAGTCTGGCCGGGAGCAAGCCGCACTGGGGAGGAGTCGGTCACAACAGAATTATAGAAGTGGGTCAAGAGCTGACCTATCTTCAACTACTGCCCGCTCGGCGGCAAAGTCACGAGGGCTGGCGGGAAGCCCGAACCGAAGCCTACTCGCCCATGAAGTAGCCATCGCGCGCTTGGATGAAAGTGTCTTTGGTATCTCGTTTCGGGAGACTCAGCAAAAGATGGTGGTAGCCATCTGACGAAGCTTCCTTATCCGGCACAAAGGAGATTCGGTATTGTGCGTTCAGATCCTCGAGGATTTCTTTGTAGATGTCCGCCAACGGTTCCTTTTTATTTGCCTCGAACATGCGACCGCCCGTTTCGCTGCAGATGCGCGCCAAGGTCTTACGGCCGTCAGGCCGCTGCTTCGATTCCGGCAGCCTTGGAGTGCAATCACCGGGATATCCGCCGGGATAGCCCCCTGGGTACCCTCCTGGATAACCGCCCGGGTATCCGCCCGGGTAGCTGCCTGGATAGTCGTCGCAATAGTCCGGTTGGCCCATCGAAAAGCCTCGGTCCGAAGGTTGCCGCTCCTTGTAGTACACGGCGTAGATCACGGTGTCCGCACGCTGCGCGGCTTCCAGCGCGGAGCCAAGCGATTCCTTGCTGCCGCTATCCTCGCCGTCTGCCAGGAGGATCAGCACCTTTCGTCCCTGCTGGTGACTCGTAATCTCGCTAGCGGAAAGAAAGAGTGCGTCGTACAGCGCGTTGTTCGCCCGCCGCTGCTGAGCCTTGTTCTGGTCTCCCGTGCTGGATCCAGGCGCACGGCCAGGATAGCGCCCCGCCGGATTGGTGGAGGTCCCTGTACGCGAATCCGGTGTGCTGACGGCCTCGACGCGAGTTGTTCGGTCTGTCTCTAGCTGCCGGATTGCGGCACGGACGCTGTCACTAGAACTGCTGCTGTCCTGTAGCAGATCGACGTCCCTGCCAAACTGGACCACGAATACCTTTGTCTTGTTTCCCTCAGCGAGCAGGTTACCGAGAAATGTCGCGCTGGCGGTTTTCTCCTCCTCCAAGGCGGTCCGCTGCGCAGCGCTCGCGTCGACCACCAGGCCTAGCGTGAGCGGCAGTTCCTTTGCAGCCGTGAACTCGGAGATGGTCTGCGGCCGCTTGTCGGCCTGTACCTGAAAATCCTCGCGCCGCAGGTTTTGGAGCGGTCCGCCGCGTTTGTCGGTGACTACAGCGAAGATGTCGATCAGCTGACCACTTTTTGCCGTGCCGTTTGCAAACTGCGGCCTATGTGCGCCGCCCGGCTTATCGCTTGCAGCCGGCGTCTGTTGAGCACCGGCGGAGGTACATCCGGCGAGCAATACAAATGCGATTGACCACCGGTAGATAGCCAAAGTCTTCATCCCTTAGACCATAGACGGATTCGGGCGGCAACGGTTGCCGCATTGGCACAGATTCCGCATAGGATTTTCAATTTCCGGTATGCTGGCAGCGACATGTCTCGCGCTTTGCTGCCGTGCCTGTTTGTTTTGCTGTCCTTTGCTCCTCTCGACGCGCAGGTTCGGCTGCCCCCTTATGAGCCGCCGTCCCCGTCGGGGTACTCCCGCGTCTACGTGCTGTGGCCGGACGGGGCGCCGCTGGCCAAGGGCACACACCCGCTCGATGTTCCCAAGCTCTATTACTATCCGGCTTCAACTCCTGCAGCAGGCACGGCCGTCGTCGTGATCCCGGGCGGCGGTTACGCGCGCCTCATGATGGAAAAGGAAGGCGCCACCGAGGCGAAGTGGCTGAGCGCGCACGGGATTGCCGCCTTCGTGCTGCAGTACCGTCTCGCCCCAACCTATCGTTATCCGGCCCCGATGCTTGATGGAGCGCGGGCGATCCGGCTGGTGCGCAGTCGGGCTGGCGAGTTCGGAGTAGATCCACGGAAAATCGGCGTTTGGGGATTCTCGGCCGGAGGACACCTGGCAGGATTCCTCGCCACCGAGCCCGAAGAGCGCAGTAAGGAAGCCAGGGACCCTGTGGAACGGGTGAGCGCGCACCCCGATTTCGCGATCCTGAGCTATGCCCGTCTCAGCATGGAGCCAACCGTGCCCCGCCGTGGCAACCTGGAGTCACTGCTTGGGCCAAATCCGACGCCCCAGATGATCGATCAGGTCTCGATCACGCGCCATGTCACCAAACAGACCGCCCCCAGCTTCATTTTCTCGACAACTGCTGACGAAACCGTGAACCCGCTGAATGCGACCGCCTACTACGACGCGTTGAAGCGCATGGATGTACCGGCCGAGTTGCACATATTTGAACTCGGTCCCCACGGGGCCGGCATGGGTCAGAACCTAAAGGGCCAGGAAGAACTGGAGATCTGGCCCACGCTGCTCGAGCACTGGATGGAGCTGCATGGGTGGATGCTGAGCTCTCCAACAGGCCGCGACCGGGACAGGGAAAGACCTTGATCGGCAAAAAGTTAGAAGACTGTATAGCCAGGAAGTTGTAGCCTCCGCGCCCCCTGCCGGTGAGTGCAATCCGGCTGGGGACTGCTAGCCTTTCACTGGAGCTCGAACTGAGCTAGCCCACGAACTGAGCTGTGGCCCTGCTGCGCTTGGCAGGGGATGGGGAAAGCAGAAAGTCTTGAAAAAACTCTGGCTGAAGGGATCCAGGCGTGCACGGACCATCCGCATGATGATGGGGCTGTCCGCCTTGCTCGTCTTGCTGGCGCGTATCAGCGAGGACCTGCCCGGAAAGAGTTCGATGGCGGCCGACGTGCTGATCTGGTCGACCATTCTGGTGACAACTGTGCTGCTCGTCTGGCGTGAGCGCAACCACGCACGCGAGAATCACCGCACCAGTATGGAACACCAGCGCTTTATAGCGGCCGCGGAGACCAGCACAGATGCGTTTTTCATCCTCGACGCGGTGCGAGCGCGTTCCGGCGAGATCGTCGACTTTCAATATATCTATGTGAATTCCCATGGGGCCGAGCTACTGAAGAGATCGCGAGAGGAACTGCTCAACTCGCAAATGTGCTCGCTGTTTCCAGAGAACCGCACGAATGGCAAGTTCGAAAAGTATCAACAAACAGTCCAAACCCGCCAAGCCGCTTCAGACGAGGCCTGCGTCGCGCTGGCGGACGGACAGTTGATGTGGCTGCGAGAGCGCGTGAGTGCGCTGGGCCACGGCGTCGCCGTAACCGTAACCGACGTCACTGAAGTTAAGTTGAACGAGGAGCGTTACAGCCGGCTCTCCAACCTGAGCAACTCCCTCTTTGAGAGTGCTCCCCACAGCATCATCGAAACGGACGCAGCCGGAATCATCCGAGCGATGAACTCGGCCGCCGAGCGGCTGACGGGCTACACCCGCGCAGAGCTCGCGGGCAAGCTACTGACAACGCTGCATGAGCCTCGCGAACTGGTTCGGCACCCCGAGGGCGGAGAAGACTCCACCCAGCCAGAGATCGACGGCTTCACACTGCTGACCTCCAAAGCCACGCAGGGCGAGGTGGACGAACGCGAATGGACTTATGTGCGCAACGATGGATCTACGTTGCCGGTCCACGTCGCTCTAACCGCCGTTCGCGATGGTGCCGGAAACATCAGCGGGTTCGTGGCCATGGCTTCGGACATCACTGAGCGCAAGCAACTGATGACCTACCTCAACCACATGGCCTCGCATGATCAGCTGACCGGCCTTCCTGGACGGACACTGCTGCGCGAGCGCATTGCCGAAGCGATGGAACGGGCGATGTTGCACGGACGCAAAGTAGCCGTATTTGTGATCGATCTAGACCATTTCAAACGACTCAACGACTCCCTTGGTCATCGTTCTGGCGACGAGCTGCTGGTCGGTATGGCCGAGCGGCTGCGCGGTTCCCTCCGGCGCTCCGATACTCTGGGCCGTTTGGGCGGCGACGAGTTCGTTGTCATCATGCCCCACATTGCAACCATCGCGGACGTGGAGCGATGCGCCAAGCGACTTGTAGACCGAGTCGCAAATACGGCGCAGGTGGGCTCCATGGAAGTCAATCTGACGGCCAGCGTAGGTGTCTGCGTGTATCCCGACTTCGCTGAGGACGTCGACAGTCTGCTCGAGAGAGCCGACGCTGCAACCTACGCCGCCAAAGAGAACGGCCGCAACCAGTTCCAGCTCTTCACCGAGGCCATGCTGAAGGAGTCTCAGGAACGCCTCTCCATGGATACGGCCCTCCGCCATGCGCTGACCCGCGAGGAGCTATACGTGCACTACCAGCCTCTCGTCTCCCTGACCACCGGACGCGTGATCGGCATGGAAGCGCTGTTGCGCTGGCATCATCCTAAGCTTGGTATCGTACCTCCCTCCACCTTCATCCCTCTGGCAGAAGATACGGGCCTGATCGTGCCTATCGGCGAGTGGGCGCTGAAGCAATCGTGCAAACAGGCCAAGCAATTATGTGACGAGCTGGGCCAGAGTCTGTATGTCTCGGTGAATCTCTCCCCGCGTCAATTTGAGCAGAGTAACCTGCTCGAGGTGATTGACGAGGCCTTAGCCGAAAGTGGTCTCCCGGCACACCTGTTGCAGGTAGAACTGACCGAGAACACGTTGATGGTCAACTCCGCACCGAATCTCGAAAAGCTGCAGAAGATCCGACAGCTCGGGGCGCGCGTCGCAATCGATGACTTCGGCACAGGATTCTGCAGCTTCTCCTATCTGCTGCAGTATCCGGTGGACCGCCTGAAGATCGATCAAAGCTTCGTTATCAAGGCCGTCACCGAGCCAAATGCGGCTACTGTAGTGCGAACCATTATCGCGATGTCGCACAATTTGGGCATCAAGGTCATCGCCGAAGGCGTTGAGACCCCCGAGCACCTGAAGTTCCTGATGCAACGCAAGTGCGACGACGGACAGGGTTACTACTTCTCGCGTCCGGTTGCCGCGGCTGCATTCAGCCAGTCGGTACATTCGATCCATAGAATGTTCGACGAGCAGATATCGCTTGAAATTGGATTGGAGCTGGAAGGTGAGGACAGCGACGATTGCGGCGCTGTGAACCCCGACACGGGGCAGACGAACCACCGGTCGGACAAACTCACGGTCATGTAGGCGACTGCCTGCCCGACGAAATCTTCATCGATTCTTTATGTCCCCCTCGATAAGGTGAGGTGTAATCACACGACCTGTTCGAGGGAGGAGAACGATGTCCACTGAGTACCGAAGCTTTCTGGCTCTGAGCTACGATGAGCTGGAAGAGATGAATCTCAAGGCCAAGGCCGACCGGCTGAATCGCGTCCATATCGACAAAATTCGCGAGGCGCGCCTGAAGTATCTGACGGATGAAAAGCACATCAAAGCCGTCACTGTGTTGTTTTCCGATCTAGAAGGCCGCATTCATCTGCTGGACTACGACAAAAAGTTTCTACTGAAGAGCTACGACAACTTGACGTTCGATGGCTCATCAATCCGTGGGTTCACCGCGCAGAAGGAAAGCGATCTGAGGCTTGGAATCGACTGGAGCGCCTTTTACTGGGTTCCGGCTGATGTCTTCGGGACCGGCAAGGTGCTGGTCTTCGGCTCTGTCATCGATAAAGGCGGCGACATGTACGCCGGCGACCTTCGGACAGTGTTGAAGAGCTACTCCGACAAGTTGCACGCGGACAAGGGCTGGACCCTGAATGCCGCCAATGAGATCGAAGGCTTTCTCTTCGCCGGCCGCGATGCGGAGAAGCGGTTCCACGAAACTGGCAAATTTGAGTTCGTCAACACTGGCGGCTACTATCACTCGCTTCCGCTTGATCCGCTGCGTCAGTTTATCGACACCGCAGCGGAAGTGCAGCGCGCGATGGGTTTCGCGAATGAGAAGGACCACCCCGAGGTTGCACCGAGCCAATTTGAGATCAACTACAGCTATGGTGAAGTGGTCGCGGCGGCGGACCAGATCCAGCTCTATAAGCTGCTCTGCCGTCAGGTGGCCAATAATCTCGGCTACACGGCCAGCTTCCTTCCGAAGCCGGTCGTGGGCGTGAACGGAAGCGGCATGCACACCAACATGTCGATTTCTGAAGGCAACAAGAACCTGTTCTGGGATGAGAACGGACAGGAGAAGCTGTCGCAGTTCGGTTGGCAGTTTGTCGACCGCATCCTTACGCATGGCCTCGATCTGTGCCTGCTCCTCAACTCGAGCGTGAATTCATACCGCCGGCTTGACCCGCATTTTGAAGCGCCGAACCAGGTGAAAGCGTCGGCGACGGACCGGGGCTCCATGGTCCGCATTCCCATCGGCAACTCGAAATCGATGCGGGTTGAGGTTCGATCGGTGGCTCCCGATGCGAATCCTTACCTCGTTCTCTACTCTCTCTTCAAAACCGGCATCGACGGCACGACAGCTTCAGTGGAGAACCTGCGTCAGGCCGAGCGCTACCTGCCGGACAACATCTACGACGCCATCACCGACTTCACCTCGGCGGAGTGGATCTCAAAGATCCTCGGCGAAGACGTCAAGGGCAGGTTCACTGACCTCAAGCGGGCTTCGGCCGACAGGTGTGCACGCCAGCTTGGCACGTTTGTAAAGGCCCCCGAGGTTCAGTACCACCACGAGGTCTACAACCAGTCCCTGTGGACGCTGTTCTAGTTCGAAGCAGCCGTTGTGTCGCGAGGAGGTCCCGAGAAGCTTTGGGGCCTCTTTTGCCTATTGCGGAGCCTGCTCTTCTGAAACCGCTGCGCTTTCCGTAAAGCGGTAGCCTACGTACGCGTCGGTGAGTAGGTACCTGGGATTGGACGGGTCGGTCTCGATCTTCTTTCGAAGCTGACGGACGAAGGTTCGGAGGTAGTCGACCTCCTGACGGTAATCTGGTCCCCAAACCGAGGTGAGCAGCTTCCCGTAAGTGACGGCGCGGCCGGCGTGCGTCATCAGGTAATAAAGGATGTCGTATTCCTTACGGGTGAGATGAATTGCCTGCCCTGCCTTAGTCACCACTCGTCGGACGGGCTGCACCTCGATCTCCCCAATAACAACGGGCGCATCCTCCTTGCGATCAGGAGCCTGGGCGCGCCGAACCGCCGAGCGCATACGCGCGATGACCTCGCGGATACTGAACGGCTTGGTGATGTAATCATCCGCGCCCGATTCCAGAGCTGCGATCTTCTCCTCCTCGCCGTCCACCACCGTAAGCATCAGGATAGGAAGCCGCGGGGCCATGGAGCGCAAGCGCTCCAGCGTCTTAACTCCTCCGATTCCAGGCATGTTGACGTCGAGCAGCACCACGTCGAACGTCTGCGCCTGCAGGAGTTGAATCGCCTCTTCTCCGCGCGAAGCTTCGGTTGTAACGAAGCCCATTTCATTGAGTGGAGTGCGAAGAGCCCGCCTGATCGATGGTTCGTCATCCACCAGCAGGACGCGTATGGGAGCTACGGCAGCAGAGGCGCTCAAGCCTGGACTCCTTGCTGCGGGATGGACGCGTAGAACGCAGTTCCCTTCTCCACGTGACTCGTAGCCCACACGTGACCTCCGTGGGCCTGGGCGCTCCGTTTCGCCACCGAGAGGCCAATCCCCGTTCCCGATACCTTGTTCTCCGAGACCGAGGATCGGTAGAAGCGATCGAAGACGCGGTCGATGTCTGCCGGCGGAATCACAGGTCCGAAACTATGGACGGAAAAAACAACCTCAGTCGCATGCTCGGCAACCTGAATGGTGACCGTACTGCCGGCGTCACCGTACTTGCCAGCGTTGTCCACATATTGCGTAAGTAGAGCGACCATGAGGCCACGATCGCAGTGCAGGAACATGTCGTCGCGAGAGAGCGCAATGTCTACCGTTAAGTTCGCCAACTGGTCGGCAAGGCCGGCCACAACGTCTTCGATCAGAGGCAGGACCGCCACGCGTTCCATGCGCGGAGTCATCTCGGCCGCATCAAGCTTGGAGGTCTTCAGCAGCCGAGTCGTCAGGTGCGTGAGTGCCGCAGTCTGCTCGTCGATGAGCGCTACCAAATTCAATTGCGCCGGTGAGAGCTTACCGAGCGCGCTCAGGCCTTCGCTGGCAGCCGAGATGGCTGTCAGCGGAGTCTTGTATGCATGCGCCAAGCTGTCCAGCACGGTGGTGCGCATTTGCTCTGCCTGCCGGGCGCTCTCTGTGCGGCTTTCATTGGCGAGCGCATGATAACGATCAAACGTGATGGCGATGAGCGATGCGATCGTGGTTGCCATCCGGCCCTGCACCTCTCCACGCAATTGCAGCGCACCAATCGCGAGATCGCCCATGCTCAACACGCGCCGACTTATGCCGGTCTCCGGATCGTCGCTGACGGTTCCGAAGATGCAAATGTTCTTCACGGTGTCAGAAAGGGTTTCGAAGGGCTCGCCTGCCTCGTAAATCTCGCCGAGATCGACATCAAATATGGCTATCGATTCGAGCTTGAAAGTCCCATGGAGAATAGTCGCAAGCTGCGGACCCGGCTTTCGGTGAGGGTCCAGCCGGGTTGTCTTCTCGATAAACGCGCAGAGCAAGCCGGATTCGTCCAGCCTCTCGTGGTCATTCTGTAGCTTTGACTTAGTCATGGAGCCCTTCCGCACCGCCCGCTTGGCTGTTAACAGACCACCCAGACCCTGTAATGCAGTGGTCACATGGTGCGAGGGATAACTAGGACTGGCGGTGCGCGAAAAGGCGGTCAGCAAAGGCGTCATTCGATATGGTCCTGTGCTGCGGGGAACCGAAAAGGTTCACGGATGAAGATCAGCTCCAGCCCGGTGACGGGCGCGCGAACACTCCTCAATTCGCGCGCACTAGTATCAGGAAACAAATCGGGTTAGGAGGATTACTACCGAAATTCTAGCCATTCGCGGCGACTGCGGCAACAAAAAGCGTGTCGCGCTGGCGGCCTGGGAGCCAATGATGACGAGCTCCCGCTGCTAGAAGGCCGCCAACAGTTAGAAACTGCCGTTGGGTGGCGGCGTGTACCCGTGCATTGTGGAGGTCCCGTCCACCCTTATTTGGGCCCTGGTCCCGCTTCGTCCATAGCTTCCACCACATCGTCACATGTGGAGGGCCGCCCGTCGCGGATGCTCTGCGCGCCGACGGAGGAAGGAGACCCCGCGGGTGCTGCGGGGTCCGGAGGAATGTTCGAGTCTTTCTCCGGAATCGGATTCGACTTTGCGCCGGTCTGAGATGCTGACGAATCGGGCATGGCATGTCCTCCTTTGTTGCCTGCAAGTTGGATGCAAGCAGGGCTGGCGAGTCCGTCTGCTCAAACGATTTTTGCTCGGAATAAGACTAGGCAGGGCGTCTGGGAAGTACCCAGTCCGGACGGATGAAGTGACAGGTATAGCCGTTTGGAATGCGCTCCAGGTAATCCTGGTGCTCCGGCTCTGCTTCCCAGAATGGGCCGGCTGGAGCGACCTCCGTGACGACCTTGCCGGGCCAGAGCCGCGAAGCGTTCACGTCCGCGATGGTATCTTCGGCAATCCGCTTCTGTTCGTCCGTGGTGTAGAAGATTGCGGAGCGGTAGCTGGTTCCTGTGTCGTTCCCCTGCCGGTTGAGCGTGGTGGGATTGTGAATCTGGAAGAAGAATTCCAGAAGTTTGCGGAAGGTGAGTTGGCCGGGATCAAAGACGATTTCGATAGCCTCCGCGTGGCCGTCATGATTGCGATACGTCGCATGATCCACTTTGCCGCCGGTGTATCCGACGCGCGTAGAGACCACGCCTGGATAGCGCCGCAAAAGGTCCTGCATTCCCCAGAAACAACCACCCGCGAGAACCGCTCTTTCAGTTGATGTCGGCATGCCGTTTACTCCTGTTCCTTGGGCCGGAAGAGTTTGAGATAGTCGCCATAGCCCTCGGCCTCGAGCTCGTCTACTGGTATAAAGCGTAGCGACGCAGAGTTGATGCAGTAGCGAAGGCCTCCCGTCTCCCGCGGTCCGTCGTTGAAGACGTGGCCGAGGTGGCTATCTCCGTGTGCCGAGCGAACCTCGGTCCGGACCATCCCGTGGGTGCTATCCGACCTCTCTTCGACGTTCTCCGATTCTATGGGCTTCGTGAAGCTCGGCCAGCCACAGTGGCTCTGGAACTTTTCGAGCGACGTAAACAGCGGTTCACCGGAGACAATGTCGACGTAGAGACCGGGCTCTTCGTGATCCCAGAACTCGTTCTGAAAAGGTCGCTCAGTGCCGCTCTGCTGGGTAACGCGGTACTGTTCGGGCGTGAGGCGGGAGATTGCGTCTGCGCTCTTTTTGTATTCAGCCATGCGTATTTTGACGCAGTGTAGGAAGCAACGGATTCAATCCCCGTTGAGCTACGCGCCAATCTGCCTCCGGCACCCGTACCTACGAAATTCCCATCGATCGGCGAGTGGAGATACTTTGGGAGGTGTACCGCCCTGAGGCGCGTATCTCATTCACATCGAGGCCCAGTGGCATCGTTCACATATCCAGCGGGAGTAGTTCAGTGGTAGAACGTCACCCTGCCAAGGTACGACGCAAACCTTACGTGTTTGGCCGATTTTTATCGCTTTTCCCCTTACTGTTCAACATCCTCTCCACTAAACCACACTATGACAGCGAATTCCTATTCCGAGCGTGTCAGCATCGAGTACGTCCAGCACGCTGGCCGTTGACGTTTTGCGCCAGTCGATCGGCGCCCAGGGCGAACGTCCGTCGGGACCATATCGTGCGCGCGGCTGGAACCGTGGCGACTCTCCCATGTAACCCATTGGCACCTGTGCTGAAGTCCCAGCCGAGAATGCGGATTGCCAAGGATACAAAACCATTTGCGGCCACAAAAAATCACCGGCCGTTCACCACAGGAAATGCGCTGGAGTTTGGAGTGGGGCTAACAAATAAGTTGTGATCTTTATCACATATGTGCGGTCGCAGACCCGCTATAGTCTCCCCATGAGTATCCGTGAACTGCAGGATGGGTTGGCTATGATGCCGAAATCACAAGTTAGACGTCCTCCCAAGTGCACGGAATGCGTGTACCGGGAATCCCGCATGTTTTGCAATCTATCCCCAAAAGTCCTCAAGGAATTTGAGAAACTCGGTCTTCAGATGATGCTTCCCCGGGGATCTGTCCTCTTTCGGGAAGATGACCGGAGCTCAGGGATTGTCATTGTTTGCAGCGGAAAGGTAAAGCTTTTCTGCACCTCCCGCCAGGGGAAGATACTGATCATTAAAATAGCCCTGCCAGGCGATGTACTTGGACTGGGTGCGGTGCTGTCCGGCAACCCGCATGAGACTACAGCGGAGACGCTGGAGCCATGCACGATCAAGCACATCCCACGAGAGGAATTCCTCGCCTTTCTAGAGCGGCATGGGCAAGCCAGTATCCACACGGCGAAGTCGCTCGCGGAGGAGTATCGGTCCACCTTCCTCGACGCGCGGCGTCTTGCCCTGGCGCCAACTGTGGCCGGTCGGGTGGCCTCGGTGCTGCTGGAACTGGGACGAAGCTCGGCCAACGGCAGGCCGGAGATGCGGTTCACGATGGCGCTAACACATGGCAACTTGGCCAACCTAGCAGGGACTTCGAGAGAGACGGTCACACGTACGCTTAGCAAATTCCAGCGCGAGAAGCTGATCCATGTGCGCGGCTCTTCGATGACGATCCTCGATCTTGAGAAGCTGTCGATACTGGCCTCGTGACCGGCCATGGGTACAACTCCGAATTCAAGCGGGTGCCCGCGAACACATCGTTGGTCACCTCAGG
>Ga0070661_100002560_pt1 | contig 12460 bp, 14 predicted proteins | sample KBSC43metaG_FD_64663 | JGI IMG/M metagenome (GOLD analysis project Ga0070661, IMG submission 64663) | Corn rhizosphere microbial communities from Kellogg Biological Station, Michigan, USA - KBS C4-3 metaG | ecosystem: Host-associated > Plants > Roots > Rhizosphere > Soil ...
CACAGGCCCTTGAGCGTGGCGAGGAAGCCGGTGCCGTGGGTGGTGTGCGGGCTGTGCGGGTCCCCGTCCTCGTCCGCGTAGGCGTGGTGCTTGCGGTGGTCCGCCACCCACGTGATCACGGGTCCCTCGACGGCCATCGACCCGAGCACGGCGAACAGGTAGCGGACCGGCCGGGACGTGTCGAAGGAGCGGTGCGTGAACAGGCGGTGGAAGCCGACGGTGATGCCGAGGCCCGTGAGCACGTACATCACGAGCATCACGCTGACCTGCGTCCAGCCGATGAAGTCGTTCCACAGCAGCACGAGCGCCGCGATGAAGCAGACGAACGGCACGACGACGACGATGAGATTCGCCACCCGGTGAGCGCGCGTCATGGCGGCCGGAGATTACCCGGTCAGACGTTTGTCATGCCGCCCAGCCAGGCGACTACGTCTTGCGCATGACCATCCGGCGGGAAGACCGGATAGAAGGCCTTCTCGATGGTGCCGTCGCGGGCGATCAGGGTGATGCGTTTGTAGAGCGTCAGGCCCGCCGTCTCGAAGGTCGGGAGGTTGAGCGCCCGCGCCAGCTCGAGCTGCGGGTCGCTCAGGATCGCGTACGGCAGATGCACCCGCTCGGCGAACTCGTGCTGGTCCTCGAGCGACTGGGCAGAGAGGCCGTGGGTGTGCGCGCCGAGCTTCTCGATGTCGGCGTTGAGGTCTCGGAAGGCGCACGACTCGGGCGTGCAGCCGCGAGCGCCGGGGATGTCGTCCCAGCCGGGCAGCAGCGGTTCGCCGGGTTTGCCCGTGCGCGGGTAGATGTAGAGCACGAGCGTTCCGGGCTGGTTGAGGTTGATGTCGCTGCCGGCTGTGGACGGCAGGCTCAGGTCCGGCATCCGCATGCCCGGCAGGTGATCCGCGGCGCCATCGTCCTCCGGCACCGGCAGTCCCTCCGGCAGTGTTGTCCAATCCTTTGCCATCCGCGCTTAGAGTACGCCCGTGATCTTTCGCCAGATCGTCCACGACGACCTCGGGTGTGCCTCGTACTTCGTAGGCGATGAGGATGCGGGCGTGGCCGCCGTGATCGACCCGCGCTTCGAGATCGACGAGTACCTGACGCTCGCGCGCTACCTCGGGGTGCGGATCGAGCACGTGCTGGAGACGCACAACCACGCCGATCACGTGTCCGGGCACGGGCGCCTGGCGGCCGCCACAGGCGCGACGATCCATGTGCACCGGGACGCCGGTGTGGCATATGAGCACGAGCCTTTCGAGGACGGCACCGAGATCGAGCTCGGTTGCGTGCGCGTGCGCGCGATGCACACGCCGGGGCACCGGCCGGAGCACACGTCGTTCGCGCTGATCGATCTCGCGCGGGGCGAGGAGCCGTGGGCCGTGCTGACCGGGGACACCCTGTTCGTGGGCGACATCGCGCGGCCCGACCTCGCGGTGGACAAGCGCGAGGGCGCGCACGGGATCTTCCACTCGCTGCACGAGCGCCTGCTGTCGATGGCGCCGGAGACCGAGGTGTGGCCGGGACACCTCGGCGGCTCACTGTGCGGCGGTCCCGGGATGGACATGAAGGTGTCCTCCACGATCGGCTACGAGTCGCGGCACAACGAGCTGCTGCAGGAGGAGGACGAGGACGCGTTCGTGGAGCGGGCTGTCGCCGGGTTGCCGCCCCAGCCGCCCAACTTCAAGTCCGTGGTGGAGATCAACCGCGGGCCGCTCGTCACCGCCGGCGTGGACGTCTTCCCCTTGACCCCGCGGCAGGTGGAGCAGCGGCGCTCGCAGGGCGCCTTGCTCGTGGACGTGCGCACGGACTTCCAGTTCGACGACGCTCACATCCCCGGCGCGGTCTCCAACACGATGCTGCGCTCCGGCTTCGGGACGAAGCTCGCGTGGATCGCGGATCCCGACCAGGAGGTCGTGTTCATCGGTCGCGACGATGACGACGGTCACGTGGCCGCGCAGCTGGCGGTGGCGGTGGGCGTGCGGAACCTCGGCGGCTACCTGGCGGGCGGGATGACCAGCTGGCGCATGGAGAAGCGCGATGTGGAGAGCATCGAGCGGATCGAAGTGCCGGAGCTGCACGAGCGCAATGGGCCGCTCCAGGTGCTGGACGTGCGCGAGGAGACGGAATGGAAGGCCGGCCACATCCCGGACTCGGTGCACGTGCCGTACCACGACATCCATTCGCTGCCTGAGGGGATCGATCCGGATAAGCCGGTGGCCGTGGTCTGCGCCTCGGGTCAGCGCAGTGCCGTGGCGGCGAGCCTCCTGAAGGCCCATGGGGCGCGCGAGGTGATCCACGTGGTGAACGGCGGCGTGGGCACCTGGGAGCGGCTGGGGTATCCGATCGAACGCGCCTGAGCGCGTTCAATCGGAGACTGCGGATCGCGGATTGCGGGTGGCAGGTGGGCGCTTGCTGATCAGCCCGTTGAGTAGCCGCGCAATCTCGTCAACTCGGCTCGAAGTGCCGTGCGCGAGCAGTCCTCGTTGCTCGCAGTAGACGATCCAGTGCTCGGTCTCGCACAGGGATCCTCGCGCGATAAACAGCAGCTGGCGGCGATCCTTCTCATGCCAGCGTCCAGTTGCCTCGGCGATGTTCGCCCCCACCGACGTCGCGGCCCTGATGAGCTGAGGACCGACCGTCTTGCGGTCCAGAAGCGGCCAGCTCTCCACGGCCGCGTGGATCTCATGCGCTAGCACCATCGCCCGCTGGTAGACCAGCAGGTCTCGAAATCCTGAGGGCATAGGACCCAAAGGCCGTGGACGCGCCGGGTTCGCCCCCCTGCCACCCGTAATCCGCAATCAGTCACCCATCTGACGCGTTCCGCAACCCGCACCGGGGTAGCTGTGTTGCGTTGAGTAGGACGCGGCGGAGGCGCTGCGTCGATTCCGTCCCAAATCAAGGAGGTATACGTGCGTTTTCGACGCATCGTGCTACCCGGCTTCACCGCTGCCGTAGTAGCGGCCGTGGTGTCTGTACTGGTCGGAGGACCGAACATCGCTTCGGCCGCCAGCACCAGCCTGCACACCGTTCTCGCTCAGCTTCACCGCAACTCGAAGGTGTCGGAGCGGCTCAACGCGGGCTTCTTCCGCGCCCCGCAGACACTCGGCTTCGGCCCGTCGGCGTTCCAGCCCACCGACAGCGACACGGCGTTCAAGATCAACACGCCAGACGACTCGCTTCAGCTGAGCGCCACTCGCCCCGGCAACACCGGTCCCGTGACGCCCGGCACGGGCGGCGGCCCTGACACCGTCACGCTCACCCCGGTCGACCAGACGCAGGGCGTGTTCGAGGCTCCGATTCAGATCCCGAACCGCGCCAAGGTCGTGAAGGTGCAGGCGAGCTACGCGGACAGCGCGGGCAACAACACCACCACGAACGGCACACAGGCCCCGAGTGGCTTCAAGTTCGAGGTGCTGCAGGAGGGTCTCACCGGCAGCTCGCCGACTGAGCTCCTGTCCACGGCCGGAGGGGCCCGCTCCACGGACGGCAAGAACGCCACCGACACGCTGGGCCTCGCGAACAGCGGCTTCCAGGTGAACAACTCCACCAGCCGCTACGTGCTGCGAGTGACGATCGACGACACGAACGCGAACACGAAGTTCTACGGAATCACGATCCAGTACGTGATCGGCAAGGGCGTGCCCGGCGCCCCCAAGTAGGTCTCCCCGTGGCCTACCTGCCGTAGCTGGCGGTGAGCGATCCACTTGCGATCGCCGCCGCCCGCACGGCGGGCACGACGCGCGCCGGATCCTCGCCCTGCTCGAAGTCGAGCTTGGTGCGGGTCGCGTAGATGCCGAACACGTAGCTGTGCGGCTTGGCGCCCTTCGGTGGGCAGGGCGGCGTCCAGCCGAGCGAGCCCCCGCTATTGGCGCCCTGGATCGCGCCGGCCGGCAGAGCCACGGCGTCAAGGCCGGTGGTCGGCGCCCGCGGCAGGTTCCACACGATCCAGTGGACGAAGGTGCCGCCCGGCGCGTCCGGATCGCCGACTATCAGCGCCACGTCCTTCGACTCCTTCGGCACGCCGTTCCACTCGATCCGCGGCCGGGCGCCCCCACCGTCGCAGGTGAAGCGCGTGGGAATCGTGCCACCGTCCTTGAAGTCGGGTGACGCGACAGCGATCGGCTTGGTGCCGACCTCATTGGGCCCCGTCTCCGCCGGGCTGCCAGAAGACCCACAACCAGCGAAGACGAGCGCGAGGATGACGGCTGTGGCCTGTGGCCTGTGGCCTGTGGCCTTTCGCACACGCAGCACGTTAACTTGGTCACTCCATGCGCGAGTTCGACGTTGCCATCGTGGGCGCCAGCATCGCCGGCTGCACCACCGCCACCTTCCTCGGCAGGCAGGGCGCCAGGGTCGCACTGATCGAGAGTCACTCGGACCCGCATGCGTTCAAGCGCATGTGCACGCATTACATACAGGCGAGCTCCTCGCCGACGATCAACCGGCTTGGGATCGACGATGCGCTCGAGGCGGCCCAGGCGCGGCGCACGAGCGCGAACATCTGGACCCGCTACGGCTGGATCTCGCCGGTGCGTGAGACCGCGGGGCCACCGCTGTCGGAGTGGGCGCCATGGAACATCCGGCGCGAGAAGCTCGATCCGATCCTGCGCGATATGGCGGCGCAGACGGACGGTGTGGAGCTGATGCTCGGCCGCACGGTGAACGCCCTGCTGCGCGACGGCGGGCGCGTGGTCGGGGTGAAGCTGCGCGAGCGGAGCGGTGAGGAGCACGAGATCCGCGCGACGCTTGTGGTGGGCGCCGACGGCCGCGACTCGCAGATGGCCAAGCTGGCGGGCACACCGACCAAGCTCAAGCCGCACAACCGCTTTGGCTACATGGCCTATTACCGGGATACGCCGCTGGTAACGGGCGACAGCGCCCAGATGTGGCTGCTCGACCCCGACGCGGCCTATGCGTTCCCCACCGACAGCGGCCTCGTCTGCCTCGGCATCTTCCCCCACAAGGACAAGCTCGCCGAATTCAAGGCCGATCCCGAGCAGGCGATCGCGCGCGTGTTCGAGTCACTGCCCGACGGGCCTCGGCTCGACCCAGCCAAACGGGTTTCCAAGCCTCTCGGCAAACTCGAGATGCCAAACGTGGTCCGCGAGCCGGTCCAGCCCGGGCTCGCCCTGGTGGGCGACGCGGCAATAGCGGCTGACCCGCTCTGGGGCGTTGGCTGTGGCTGGGCGTTTCAGTCCGCCGAGTGGCTGGCCGAATCGGTGGGCCCGTCGCTCTCGGGCGGTGTCGACCAGCTTGACGCCGGCCTGGAGCGCTACCGCAAGCGCCATCGCAAGGCGCTCTCGATGCAGGAGAAGTTCACTTCCGAGTTCTCCACCGGACGCCGCCTCAACCCGATCGAGAAGCTGCTGTTCCGGGCGGCCGCGCGCGACCAGGTGGTGGCTCAGCGCATGATGCTTCTGGGCGAGCGCTGGATCCAACCGCAGAAGATGCTCACGCCTGGTTTGATTGCGCGGATGATTCGCGTGAACCTGAGCCGTGGACGCAGGCCGCTCGGTCTGCGACGGGCCGCGACCTCGGCGGCGGCGTAGCGTGCCGCGCGCCCGCAGGATCACGGTGGGCGGCCTCTCGACTCCTGTGCTGGAGGCCGGGCCGGAGGGAGCGAGCGAGGCCGTGGTGTTCGTTCACGGCAACCCCGGGTCGTCCGGCGACTGGGCCGCGCTGGTGGACGCCGTGGGTGAGTTCGCGCGGGCCGTCGCGTTCGACAATCCCGGCTTCGGCAAGGCGGACAAGCCCAAGGACTTCGACTACAACGTCGGGAGCTACGCCACGTTCATCCAGGGCGTGCTCGAGGAGCTCGGCATCACGAGGGTGCACCTGGTGGTGCACGACTTCGGCGGCCCGTTCGGGCTTGTCTGGGGCCTCCAGCACCCGGATGCCTGGGCCAGCGTGACGCTGATGAACATCGGCATCCTGCCGGGCTACAAGTGGCATTCGCTGGCGCAGCAGTGGCGCAAGCCGGTGCTGGGCGAGCTGCTCCAGCTCTACATCCCGCGTGGCGCGTGGCGCAAACGGATGCAGAGCTCGAACCCGAAGGGCCTGCCGCCGGCGTTCGTGGACGAGATGTACGACAACTACGACCGAGGCACGCGGCGCACCGTGCTCAAGCTCTACCGCGCTACGCCGGATCCCGGCGACGCCGCGGCCGAGGTGGGCAAGGCCATCGCCGCGCTGAACAAGCCCGCGCTCGTGATCTGGGGAATGAAGGACCCGTTCCTACCCGGCTCGTACGCCGACCGCCAGGGCGAGTTCTTCGACGTCAAGCAGACGGTGAAGCTGCCTGAGAGCGGCCATTGGCCGTTCCAGGACGATCCTGATGCTGTGCGGGAGGCTCTGGTTCCGTATCTGCGGGAGCAGACTCAGGGCTAACGCCCTGTGGACGGTGGACGGTGGACGGTGGACCGGCCGTGGGTGCTCCCATGGCATGAAACCCGCCATCGATATGCACGATTTCTCCCGTGATGGCCTTCGCCCAGTCCGACAGCAGCCAGCACACGGCCTTCGCCACCGGTTCGCGGTCCTCCGGATCCCAGCCGAGCGGCGCCTGCTCGCGCCACAGGTTCACGAGGTCGCGGAAGCCGGGGATGCCGCGCGCGGCCAGCGTCTCGAGTGGGCCCGCTGACACGAGGTTCACGCGCACGCCCTTGGGGCCGAGGTCGCGGGCCAGGTAGCGGCTGACCGCCTCCAGCGCGGCCTTCGACACGCCCATCCAGTCGTAGACCGGCCAGGCAACGCTGGCGTCGAAGTCGAGGCCCACGATGCTGCCGTCGCCCTCGAACAGCGGGAGGAGCGCGCCCGCCAGCGCCTTGAAGGAAAACGCGCTCGTCTGGAACGCGCTGAGCGCGGACTCGGCCGGCGTGGTCATGAACTTGCCACCGAGCGCGTCCTCCGGAGCGAAGGCGATCGCGTGCAGCGCGCCGTCGAGCCCGTCCCAGCGCTCCGACACGGACGCGGCCAGACGCTCCAGGTGCTCGGGGTCGTTCACGTCCAGCTCGAGCACGTCCGGCGTCTTCGGCAGCCGGCCGGCGGCGCGCTCGGTCAGGCGCATCGCGCGGCCGAAGCTCGTGAGGATCACCTCGGCGCCCGCGTTCTGGGCCTCCTCGGCGACCGCAAAGGCGATGCTCTCGCGCGAGAGCACCCCGGTGATCAGCAGGCGCTTGCCCTCGAGGATCACAGCGGCATCACGAGCTCGCTACCGAGCTCGGCGCCCACCGGGGAGCGCCGCCAGAGCATCTCCACGCGTGCGCGCGCGACCGTGCGGCCGCGCTGGGTGACGATCTTCCACTGCGCCTCGACCAGGCCGTGCTGGTCGTCCACCGGCTTGAGCGACTCGATGCGCCCATCCACGTGGATCGTGTCCCCGATGTAGGCCGGGTGCTTGAAGACCACGTCGGCGACCCGGCGCAAGGCGACAACGCGCTCGGGATCGAGCGGCACGAGCCCGACCGCGTAGGACAGCACGAGCATCCCGTGCGCGATCCGCTCGCCGAAGCGCGACTCGGCGGCCCAGGCGGCGTCGGTGTGCTGCGGGTGCATGTCGCCCGTGAGCGTCGCGAACTGGACGATGTCCGCCTCGGTGATCGTGCGCCCGCGAGTGACGAAGCGCTCACCACCTTCGAGAGCGTCGAAGTCGAGGCTGAGCGGCGAGGCTGTCGGACTCATGCGATCTCCTTCTTTGCGAGTGCGAGTCGGCCGTGCGCGGCCAGAGCCTGCGCGCAGGCGCGCGCCGCGCGGCGGATGCCGGTGAGGGAAGGGTGAAAGCCGTCGGCCGCGAAGTTCTCGCGCCGGCGGGCCAGGGGGTGGTCGCCCCACTCGAGGCAGAGCACGTCGTAGCGCTCGGCCAGCGAGCGCGTGATCTGGTTGAGCTGCTCCACACCCTGCTCGACGCGCTTGCGCGAGCGCGGGCGCAGGCCGATGTGCTCGGCGATCGGCGGCGTGGTGACCGTCACCACCACCGCCCCCGGCAGGCGCTCGTGGATCGTGCGGAAGATGCGCTCGAGCTCTGCGGCGTGCGTGTCGATGTCGGGGCGCACGTGCAGCAGCACGTCGTTCACGCCGCAGACCACGGTCACGAGATCCGGATCGAGCGCGATGCAGGGCTCGAGCTGGCCGTCGGCTACCTCCGCCGTGGTCGCGCCCGCCACCCCGAGGTTGAAGTACTCGTGCGGGTTCACGGCGGCGGCCAGCTCGTCCGGCCAGCGGCCCTCGCTGCCGGGCGCGCCGGCGGTGAAGCTGTCGCCGATCGCGACGTAGCGGCGGAACTCAGAGCGGGATGTTGCCTGCACGGTGTCCCGTCCTCGGCTTGGGGAGCGACGCGATCGCCCACGCGATCCGGTCGCGAGTCTCGCGGGGCGCGATCACCTCGTCGATGTAGCCCTGCTGCGCCGCCAGGTCGGCGCCCAGGTGCTGCTCGCCGTACTCCTCGGCCAGCGCCTCGCGTGCGGCGGCCGGGTCGTCGGAGGCGGCGATCTCGCGCCGCTTGATGATGCCCACCGCCTGCTTCGCGGCCATCACGCCGATCTCGGCCTGCGGCCACGCGAAGGCGTAGTCCGCGCCCAGGTCGCGAGAGTTCATCGTGATGTACGCGCCCCCGAACGCCTTGCGCAGCACCACGCTCAGCTTCGGCACGGTGGCCTCGGCGAACGCGTGCAGCAGCTTGGCGCCGTGGCGGATCACGCCGGCGCTCTCCTGCTTGGTGCCCGGCATGAAGCCCGGCGTGTCGACCAGCACCACGAGCGGCAGGCCGAAGGAGTTGCACGTGCGCACGAAGCGCGCGGCCTTCTGCGACGCCTCGGCGTCGATCGTGCCGCCGAGCCACTTGGGCTGGTTGGCGATCACGCCCACAGCCTCGCCCTCGATGCGCGCGAAGCCGGTGACCATGTTGCGCGCCCACTTCTCGGACACCTCGAGCAGGCGCCCGTTGTCGGCGATCGTGCGGATCACGTCGCGGATGTCGTACACGCGGCGCGCCTCGAGCGGCACGCAGTGACCAGGATCGCCCGTCGCGTGCGTGGAGAACGGCCGCGGCGGCACCGCCTCGTGCGCGTTCTGCGGAAGGTACGACAGCAGCTCGCGGGTGAAGTAGATCGCCTCGGCGTCGTCCTGCGCCACGAACTGGCACACGCCGTTCTTCTCGTGCACACCGGGGCCGCCCAGCTCCTCGGCGGTCACGTCCTCCCCCATCGCCTCGGACACCACGCCGGGGCCGGTGAGGAACATCTTGGCGTCGCGCGTCATCAGCACGAAGTCGGTGAGCGCGGGCGCGTAGCAGCCGCCGCCAGCCGAGGTTCCACAGATCACCGAGATCTGCGGGATCAGGCCGGAGGAGGCCACGTGCTCGCGGAAGATGCGGCCGTAGCCACCCAGCGCGGCGGTGCCCTCCTGCATTCGCGCGCCGCCCGACTCGATGAAGCCGACCGCCGGCACGTGCGCGTCGCGCGCGAGCTGGAGCACGCGCACGATCGTGTCCGCGTGCGCGGCGCCGAGCGATCCGCCCGCGAACGACACATCCTGCGCGTACAGATACACGGGACGCCCGTCGACCAGACCTGAGCCACCCACAACGCCGTCTCCGGCGCGGGCCTTCGACCCCATGAAGCGCGAGGTCACGGAGCCGCGGATGGTCCGCAGCGTGCCCGGATCGCACAGCAGCTCGAGGCGGTCGAGCGCGGCCATGCGGTCACCGCCGGCTTCGACTACTTGAACTGGACGTGTAGGCGAGATGGTCATGCGGCAATCACCAGTACTGCGTTGTGGCCACCGAAGCCGAACGAGTTGGAGAGCGCGACGGCCCTCCCGTTCGCACCCTCCAGGGGGCGCGGCCCGTCCGGCACGTAGTCGAGATCGAGGCCCTCGTCGGGAACCTCGTAGCCAAGCGTGGGCGGCGCGACGCGCTCGCGCAGGGCGAGCAGCGTGGCCACCGCCTCCACCGCACCGGCCGCGCCGAGCAGGTGCCCGACGGCCGACTTGGTGGACGACACCGGAAGGCTCTTGGCCGTCTCCTCACCGAGAGCGGCCTTGAGCGCGTCCGTCTCCGAGCGGTCGTTGAGAGGGGTGGACGTGCCGTGCGCGTTCACGTAGTGCAGGTCTGACGCGGACACGCCCGCGTCCTCGAGTGCACGCACGATCGCGCGCGCGGCGCCGCCCCCACCCGGCTCGGGAGCCGTCAAGTGAAATGCGTCCGCGCTGGCGCCGTAGCCGAGCAACTCGCCCAGCACGGTGGCGCCTCGCTCCTCGGCGACCTCGGCCGCCTCGAGGATCAGCACGCCGGCGCCCTCGCCCATCACGAAGCCGTCGCGGCGGGCGTCGAACGGGCGCGAGATGCCGGACTCCGACAGCGCGCCCATCGCGCCGAAGCACGCGTAGGCGAGCGGGGTGATGCCGGCCTCGGCGCCGCCGGTCACGACGGCGTCGCAATCGCCCGCGCGGATCATGCGAAGGGCGGTGCCGATCGCGTCGGCGCCCGCGGCGCAGGCGGACACGGTGCTGTGAGCCGGGCCCTTGAAGCCATGGCGCAGCGCCAGGTTGGCCGCGCCGGCGTTCCCCATCATCAGCGGGATGCCGAGCGGAGACACGCGCTTCGGCCCGGACTCGTTGAGCACGTCGTGCTGAGTCTCGATCGTGGCGATTCCGCCGATGCCCGTGCCGATCACGCAGCCGATGCGCTCGGCCTGGACGGGCAGCTCCTCGCCGCCGGTCCAACCGGCCTGCTCGACCGCCTCCTCGCAGGCGGCGATCGCGAGCTGAGCGAAGCGGTCGGTGCGGCGCAGCTCCTTCTTCGTCAGCACCTCGGCCGGCTCGAAGTCGCTGCATGCGCCCACGCCGGACTCGATGCCGCACTCGCCGGCCTTCCAGCGCTCGTACAGCGTCGTTGCGCCATTACCCAGCGGCGAGACGACACCCACGCCGGTGATGACCACACGGCGACTCATGATGCGCGGGCCACCACCAGGTCGATCGCGTCGCCGACGGTGTTCAGCTTCTCCATGTCCTCACCCTTGAGGACCACGCCGAACTCCTCCTCGACGATCTGCGCCACCTCGACGAGATCGAGCGAATCGATGTCGAGCGACTCGAAGGTGGCGTCGCGCGTGACCTGCTCCGGCTCGGGGCCGAGCTTGGCGATGGCGTCGACGATGGTTGTTTCTACGGTTTCCTGCGTTGCTGCTGGCATTGGGTGCGGGTCCTTTCTTCTGGTTTCGAGTTTCGGGTTTCGAGTTTCGGTCTCAGGCTGTTAGGCCGCCGTCGACTGTCAAAGTGATTCCGGTGATGTACGCGGCGTCTTCAGACGCCAGGAAGCGGACCGCCGCGGCGATCTCCTGGGGCGTGCCGGCTCGGCGCGCGGGGACGGCATCGATGAACTTCTGCTGGTCGATGCCCTCGGTGAGCTCGGTCTCGACCAGCCCGGGCGCCACCGCGTTCACGGTCACGTTCCGGCGCGCCACCTCGGCTGCGACCGTGCGGGTGAAGCCCACGAGGCCGGCCTTCGAGGCCGCGTAGTTGGCCTGGCCCGGGTTGCCGCGCACGCCGCCCACCACCGAGGAGATGTTGATTACGCGGCCGTGGCGCGCGCGCATCATGCCCTTGAGCGCGCGGCGCGTCATGCGGAAGGCGCCCGACAGGTTGGTGGCGAGCACGTGCTCCCACTCGTCGTCGCTGATCTGCATCGAGAGGTCGTCCGCGCGCACGCCCGCGTTGTTGACCAGGACCAGGACGGGACCGAAGCGCTGCTCGAGCTCGGCGAACACGCTGTCGACCGCGTCGGGGTCGGCGACGTCGCCCTGCACGGTGAGCGCCTGGCCGCCGGCCGCCTCGATCTCGTCCACGACGCTGTTCGCGCCCTCCTCATCCGTGCGGAAGTTGATGCCCACGGGCCAGCCCTCGGCGGCGAGCATCTTGGCGATGGCGGCGCCGATGCCGCGGGAGGCTCCGGTGACGAGTGCGCAGCCGTCAGTCCGCATCGCCGAGCCCCCATTCCATGATCGCGCCGCCCCAGGTGAAGCCTGCGCCGAAAGCGCCGACGAGCACGCGCATGCCGGGCTTGAGCCGACCCTCGGCCTCGGCCTCGGCGAGCGCGATCGGCACCGACCCCGCGGACGTGTTGCCGTAGCTCGCGATGCAGTCCACCACGCGCTCGGGCGGCAGGCCCAGCTTGTCGCCCACCGCGTTGATGATCCGCGTGTTGGCCTGGTGGTACACGAACAGGTCGATGTCCTCGCGCGTGAGGCCGGTGCGGGCCAGCACGTCCAGCGTGACCTCGGAGATGCGGGCCACGGCGTTGACGAAGGTCTCGTGGCCCCGCATCTCGAGAGTGCCTCCGCGCTTGATCCGGATCATGTCGATCGCGGATTCCGAGCCGAGGACGATCGGTCCAATGCGGCCCTCGGAGGCAGCGGTCATCACCACGGCGCCGGCGCCGTCGCCAAACAGGGCGGCGGTGCGGCGGTCG
>Ga0070661_100002567_pt1 | contig 12450 bp, 12 predicted proteins | sample KBSC43metaG_FD_64663 | JGI IMG/M metagenome (GOLD analysis project Ga0070661, IMG submission 64663) | Corn rhizosphere microbial communities from Kellogg Biological Station, Michigan, USA - KBS C4-3 metaG | ecosystem: Host-associated > Plants > Roots > Rhizosphere > Soil ...
ACCCGTGGCAATGCCGTGGTGACGCTGGATGCCGACCTGCAAAATCCTCCGGAGGAGATCGGCAATCTGCTGGCCAAGATGCGCGAAGGCTACGACTATGTCGGTTCTATTCGTCGCGAACGTCAGGACTCCGCCTGGCGAACACATGCATCGAAGGCAATGAACCTGCTGCGCGAAAAAATCACCCGCATCAAGATGACCGATCAGGGCAACATGCTGCGCGCCTATGGCCGCAATGTGATCGATCTGATCAACCAATGCAACGAGGTCAATACTTTCGTCCCGGCGCTGGCCTATACTTTCGCGCGCAAGCCGACCGAAATCGTGGTCGAGCACGAGGAACGCTCGGCGGGACAGTCGAAGTACTCGTTATACAGTCTGATCCGCTTGAACTTCGACCTCGTAACAGGCTTCTCGCTGGTACCGCTGCAACTGTTCTCCATGCTGGGCATCGGGTTGTCCTTCGTATCCGCAGCATTATTCGTAGTGCTACTGATACGCCGCTTCCTGTTCGGCGCTGAGGTCGAGGGTGTATTCACCCTGTTCGCCATCACGTTCTTCCTGATGGGTGTGATCCTGTTCGGCATCGGCCTGGTAGGCGAATACGTTGGCCGCATCTATCAGCAGGTACGCGGACGTCCTCGCTACGTCGTGCAAGCAGTGCTGGAACAAATCACTGAACAATCGACCATCGAGGTTTGACACAATGCGTGCCGTTGTCTTCGCTTATCACAATGTCGGCGTACGCTGCCTGAAGGCATTACTTGCACGTGGCGTCGAAGTGGCTCTGGTCGTCACGCATCAAGACAATCCGAATGAAACCATCTGGTTCGAGTCAGTCGCCTCACTGTGTCGGGAACAAGGCATTCCCTTCGTGACGCCCGACGATCCCAAAACACCGGAACTCTTCCAGCAAGTGCAGGAAACGCAACCTGATTTCATCTTCAGCTTCTACTACCGTCACATGCTGCCGGTGGACCTGCTTTCGTTAGCAAAGCATGGCGCCTACAACATGCACGGTTCGCTACTGCCGAAATACCGTGGCCGCGTCCCGGTCAACTGGGCAGTACTGCACGGCGAAACCGAAACCGGCGCGACGCTGCACGAGATGGCAGCCAAGCCCGATGCAGGTGCAATCATTGCGCAAACCGCAGTCCCTATCCTGCCCGACGACACTGCCTTCGAAGTCTTTGGCAAAGTCACCGTCGCGGCCGAACAAACGCTGTGGACTGTCTTGCCGGCCATGTTGGCAGGACAAACGCCGAAGCAACCCAACGATTTGTCCAAGGGCAGCTATTTTGGCGGACGCAAGCCGGAAGACGGACGTATCGATTGGTCGCAACCGGCGCAAGCCGTCTATAACCTGCACCGTGCGGTCGCACCGCCTTATCCTGGCGCGTGGACCACGATAGCAGGAAAAATTTTTATTATTGGCAAAGCCCGGCTGGCTCGGAAACCAATCGTCAATTTGCCGCAAGGTTTGGTCGTCATCAATAACTGCATATTCGGCGTTTGCGGCGATGGCCGCGCGCTACTGATCCACGAACTCCTGACGGAAGGCCAACCGATCCAACCGTCGGACTTGCAACCCCTCCTGTCTTCCCCCGCATAAGCGGTTCCGGCAGTCAACAAAAAGATACTCCCATGAAAAAAGTCCTTATTCTTGGCGTCAACGGCTTTATCGGCCATCATCTGTCCAAGCGCATCCTCGAAACCACAGACTGGCATGTCTACGGCATGGACATGATGTCCGACCGTATCAGTGATTTGCTGGGGAACGAAGCCTACAAGAGCCGCATGCATTTCTTCGAGGGTGACATCACCATCAACAAGGAATGGGTCGAATATCACGTCAAAAAATGCGACGTGATCCTGCCCTTGGTGGCTATTGCCACCCCCTCGACCTATGTCAAACAGCCGTTGCGCGTGTTCGAACTCGATTTCGAAGCCAACCTGCCCATCGTGCGCTCGGCGGTCAAATACAAAAAGCACCTCATCTTCCCCTCGACCTCCGAAGTCTATGGCATGTGCCGTGACGAACAATTCGATCCGGACAGCTCGGAATTGATCGTGGGCCCGATCAACAAGCAGCGCTGGATTTATTCATGCGCCAAGCAGTTGATGGACCGTGTGATCTGGGGCTACGGCATGGAAGAAGGCTTGAACTTCACGCTGTTCCGCCCCTTCAACTGGATCGGCGCCGGCCTCGATTCGATTCATACGCCCAAGGAAGGCAGCTCCCGCGTGCTGACGCAATTCTTTGGCCATATCGTGCGCGGTGAAAACATTTCGCTGGTCGATGGCGGCCATCAGAAGCGCGCCTTTACCTACATCGATGACGGCATCAATGCCCTGATGCGCATCATCGCTAATGAGGGCGGCATTGCCAGCGGAAAAATCTACAACATCGGCAATCCGGCCAACAATTACTCGATCCGCGAATTGGCTGAAATGATGCTCAAGCTGGCTGCTGAGTATCCAGAATATGCCGAGTCGGCCAAGAAGGTGAAGCTGGTCGAGACGACGTCGGCAGCCTATTACGGCCAGGGCTATCAGGATGTGCAGAACCGTGTGCCGAAGATAGCCAATACCTGCGAAGAGCTGCAATGGAGCCCGATCACTTCGATGCAAGACACCTTGCGCAACATCTTCGATGCCTATCGCAGCCATGTTGTTGATGCAAAGGCTTTGATGGACTGATGCCTGTCCTTACTCTCAAGATCGACGTCGATACCTACCGCGGTACTCGAGAAGGCGCACTCAACCTGGTGCGCCTTCTGGAGAAGCATCAGGCCAACGCCACCTTCCTGTTCTCGCTCGGCCCGGATCATACCGGCTGGGCGCTGCGTCGTGCCTTTCGGCCCGGCTTCTTCCAGAAGGTTTCCCGCACTTCAGTGGTCGAACACTACGGTCTGAAAACGCTAATGTACGGTGTCCTGCTACCAGGACCTGACATTGGCCGCACCTGCGTTGAACAGATGCGCGCTGTACAGGCAGCCGGTTTCGAATGTGGCATTCATACCTGGGACCACGTCGTGTGGCAAGACAACGTCCGCACACGCGATATCGCATGGACGCGAGGGCAGATGCAGCAATCCTTCGACCGTTTCTGCCAGATCTTCGGCCACGCACCAGCAACCCACGGTGCTGCCGGCTGGCAGATGAACGACTATGCATTCGCCCAGCTCGATGCCTTTGGCATGGCCTACGCCTCCGATGGCCGTTGTCGCCTTACCGAATGCGGCAAACTCGTCGATCCGGCCACAGGCCCGTATCGTGTAAAGGCGCTGGGCAAAACACTCGCTTGCATCCAGCTCCCCACTACCCTGCCGACGCTAGATGAATTGCTGGGACGCACGATAGACAACAACATCATCGAACAGTCAAATCTTGCCGCCGCCATTCTTAGACTGACTGAAGACAGGCGTGACCACGTCTTCACCCTGCACGCGGAACTTGAAGGGCAGAAGCTGGCTCCCATATTCGAACAATTGCTGGAAGGATGGCGTGCCCAAGGATACGCCCTGACATCGATGGCCGAACATTATCAGCACATAAAGCATGCCGAATTGCCAATACATCCGGTCAATTGGGGCGAAGTGCCCGGCCGCTCCGGACAACTGATTGTTCAAGTCTGACATGAGCAAGGTGCAAGCCAGCCATACTGTTCCCGTCTTTTCGACATTCCAACAGGCGATACAACCTCAACAGGAGATCATGGTGGCAGAAGACAGCCCCTCCGCATTGAATCTGATGGTTCCCGAATTTACAGCCGAGATGACCGGTGATCATGCATTCCGTCTTTCCGACCACAAGGGAAAAGTTGTCGTCCTGTATTTTTACCCCAAGGACAATACCCCTGGCTGCACTACTGAAAGCATGCGATTCCGCGACCTGCACTCGCAGTTCAGGGAAGCGAATGCCGAGATTTTCGGCCTCAGCCGTGACAGCATTCGCTCGCATAATGGTTTCAAGACCAAGCTTGCACTCCCCTTCGAACTGATTTCCGACCCGGATGAAACGGTCTGCAACCTGTTCAATGTGATGCGAATGAAAAATATGTACGGCAAGCAAGTGCGCGGCATCGAGCGCAGTACATTTGTGATTGACGGAAGCGGGAAATTGGTGAAAGAATGGCGTGGAGTCAAGGTTCCAGGACATGTGGATGAAGTTCTGGAGTTCGTCAAAACTCTCGCATAACCGAGCAGGCTGCAGAACCCTTTGAATTCAAACGAACTTTCTCGCAAAGAGCCGTTTATGGAAGAGGCAGAAAGCCTCCCCTCAAACGGCTTTTTTACTTTGCAAACACTTCATTCCATCCATCTTCGACTTGCGCTGCAACCCTTTGGCGCTGTATCCCTCCCAGTAGTAGTAAACACTTCACACGTCTGAGGTCCTGATGCCACTGCCCAAATTACCGACCAAACCCGCAACACTCCTCTCCACTGAAGACTATCCCAAGGCAGAGAAAGGCAAATCGGTAAAACCAGTGATAGCGCTGGTTGAATCAAGCCCGCAACCTATCGAAACCACACCGAAGGCGCGTGCCAAAACCACTGAAAAAGCCCCTGCGACCAAGCGTGCCACGAAATCAAAACCGGTTGCCGAAACCCTGATCAAGTCCACTAGCAGCCGCGTAGCCGACCGTCTGGGCGTGACCAAACTGTTCGTGCTCGACACCAATGTCTTGATGCACGACCCGGCTTCGCTGTTCCGCTTCGAAGAGCACGACGTTTATCTGCCGATGATGACGCTGGAAGAACTCGACAACCACAAGAAAGGCATGTCCGAAGTTGCGCGCAACGCGCGCCAAGTATCGCGCTCGCTTGATGCCCTTGTTGCCGGTGTCGAAGAACATGCGATCGAAGATGGCATTTCGTTATCCAAACTGGGAAACAAGGATGCCAAGGGCCGCCTGTTCTTCCAGACCAAACTGCAAAACTTTTCCCTGCCTGAAGGACTGCCCGTCGGCAAGGCGGACAACCAGATTCTCGGTGTTGTACGTGCATTGGAGGCGCAATACCCTGATCGTCCCATCGTGCTGGTATCGAAAGACATCAACATGCGCATTAAGGCGCGTGCGATGGGGCTGGCGTCCGAGGACTACTTCAACGACCAGGTACTGGAAGATAGCGACCTGCTGTACTCAGGCATCACCCAGTTGCCGGAAGACTTCTGGAACAAGCATGCCAAGGGCATGGAGTCGTGGCAGGAAAACAAGCATGGCACCGGATATACCTTCTATCGTTTGACCGGCCCTGCGGTGCCGTCCTTTCTCGTCAACCAGTTTGTCTATCTTGAACCGAATAACGGCGAGGCGCCTTTCTACGGACAAGTCAAACAGATTAATGGCAAGACTGCCGTCATCCAGACCTTGCGCGAGTACACGCATGCGAAGAACAGCGTGTGGGGCATCACTGCGCGCAACCGTGAGCAGAATTTCGCGCTGAACCTGCTGATGAACCCCGAGTGCGACTTCGTCACCCTGCTCGGCCAGGCTGGTACTGGCAAAACCCTGCTGGCCTTGGCCGCCGGTCTTGCGCAAGTGCTGGAAACGAAGCTGTACAACGAAATCATCGTCACCCGCGTGACAGTGCCGGTTGGTGAAGACATTGGCTTTTTGCCGGGCACCGAGGAAGAAAAGATGTCACCTTGGATGGGCGCTTTCGACGACAATCTCGAAGTCTTGAACAAGTCCGATACCGATGCCGGCGAATGGGGACGTGCCGCAACCCAGGACCTGATCCGCTCGCGCATCAAGATCAAGTCGCTCAACTTCATGCGTGGGCGTACCTTCGTCAACAAATTCCTGATCATCGACGAAGCACAGAACCTGACACCCAAACAAATGAAGACCTTGGTCACGCGCGCCGGTCCGGGCACCAAGATTGTCTGCCTTGGCAACATCGCGCAAATCGATACGCCCTATCTGACTGAAGGTTCGAGCGGCCTGACCTACGTGGTGGATCGATTCAAAGGCTGGACGCACAGTGGACATATAACACTGGCACGCGGCGAGCGTTCACGTCTGGCCGATCATGCGAGCGACGTGCTGTAATCCGTACTCCTCAAAGCAAAAAAGCCTGCAAGTGATTGCAGGCTTTTTTGTTTGATGTGTCGGAAAGAGCTTACAAAATCTTGGTGCCGAACCACCACGCAATTGCGGCAACAAAGGCCGAAGCCGGAATCGTCAATATCCAGGCCCAGACGATGTTACCGGCGACACCCCAGCGCACTGCAGACATCTTGCGCGACGAACCAACACCGACGATAGCGCCGGTAATGGTGTGCGTCGTTGATACGGGAATGCCCAGCGCAGATGCAAGAAACAGCGTGATCGCACCACCGGTCTCCGCGCAAAAACCACCAACCGGCTTAAGCTTGGTGATCTTCTGCCCCATGGTCTTGACGATACGCCAGCCTCCGAACAAAGTGCCAAGGCCAATCGCCATGTAGCAGCTGATGATCACCCACCACGGCAAGGGGTCTTTCGCAGAGGTATAGCCAGCGGCAATCAACAGCATCCAGATGATGCCCATGGTTTTCTGCGCATCGTTTCCGCCGTGGCCCAGACTGTACATCGATGCCGATATAAGCTGCATGCGGCGAAACCACTTATCGACCCGGCGCGGCGTTGCTCCAACAAACAGCCATGACACAATGACCATCATGATCGAACCGAACACGAAGCCCAGCAGCGGCGACAGCACGATAAAGGCGATGGTCTTGATGAGGCCCGCAGAAATGAGCGCTCCGGTACCCGACTTCGCCACGGCAGCGCCGACCAAGCCTCCGATCAACGCATGCGAAGACGAAGACGGAATGCCGTAATACCACGTGATGATATTCCAGAAAATGGCACCGACCAGCGCCCCGAACACTACGTAGTGATCGACCACAGAAGGCTCGACCGTGCCTTTTCCCACCGTAGCGGCAACCTTCAGTTGAAAGAAGAAAATTGCGATGATGTTAAACACTGCGGCCATCGCGACTGCAGTCTGCGGCTTGAGCACGCCAGTCGACACTACGGTAGCAATCGCGTTCGCTGCATCATGGAAGCCGTTCATGAAGTCGAACAGCAAGGCTAGCGCAACCAGAAAGGCAAGAACGTAAATACTGATTTCAAGGGTGTGCATGAGATTGTTGTTATCTTAACGTTAAATTGCACAGCAAACGCACTCACGCGTTCTCGACGATGATGCCCTCGATGACGTTGGCAACGTCCTCGCAACGATCCGTCACTGTCTCCAGGATTTCATAAATTGCTTTCAGCTTGATCAGCGTGCGCACATCCGGCTCATCACGGAACAATTTGGACATGGCCGCGCGCATGACATGATCGGCATCGGACTCGAAGCGGTCGATCTCTTCGCACAGCGCAAGAATCTGCGCCGAATTGTCCATGCTGTGCAACAGCCCGACAGCAGCCTTCACCTTTTCCGCGCAGGATAGGCAGAGTTCGGCAAGACGCTTGGCCTCCGGCGTGACGGCCTTGATGTCATATAACGAAATCGTCTGCCCTGCATCCTCCAGCAGGTCGAGGATGTCGTCCATGTTGGTGATCAGCTTGTGAATATCGTCACGGTCGATCGGAGTGATGAAAGTCTTGTGCAGCAAATCCAGCGCTGCGTAGGTGATCTTGTCGGCCTGCTTCTCGATGCTTTCGATCGCATGTACACGGTGTTCGAGGTCATCGAAATTCGACATCAATCCGACCATCTCCTTTGCACCCTTGACGCACAAATCGGCGTGCTGGATGAAAAGCTCGAAAAATTTGCCCTCGCTGGGCATCAATCGTCCAAACATAATCCACTCTCTTTAAGGTTGAAGTATTAAAACCTGTACGCGCTCATTCGCCGCCGAAAATCGCCTGTCCACCGGTATAGTTGTCGAACTTGGTGTACTCGCCGAGGAAGGTCAGCCTTACCGTCCCGATCGGACCGTTACGCTGCTTGCCGATAATGATCTCGGCGGTTCCCTTGTCAGGCGAATCGGGGTTGTATACTTGGTCTCGATAGATGAACAAAATCACGTCGGCATCCTGTTCGATAGCGCCGGATTCGCGCAAGTCAGACATCACCGGACGCTTGTTCGGCCGCTGTTCCAGCGAGCGGTTCAACTGCGACAGAGCGATTACCGGGCAACCAAGCTCTTTTGCCAAGCCCTTCAGATTACGCGAGATTTCCGAAATCTCGGTGGCGCGATTCTCGCCAGGAGAGCTGCCAGACATCAGTTGGAGATAGTCGATGATAATCAGTCCGAGCTTGCCGCATTGGCGCGCCAGCCGCCTTGCCCGCGCACGCAATTCGATAGGGCTCAAAGCCGGCGTCTCGTCGATGTAAAGCTGCGCGTCATTCATCTTCTGGATGGCATGCGTCAGGCGCGGCCAATCCTCGTCGTTCAGCTTGCCAATACGCAGACGGCTCTGATCAAGCCGCCCCACCGAGCCCAACATACGCATGGCCAACTGGGCACTACCCATTTCCATGGAAAACACGGCTACCGGCAAACCACTATCGATCGCCACGTTCTCGCCGATGTTCAGAGAGAAAGCCGTCTTACCCATGGAAGGCCGGCCGGCAACGATGATCAAATCGCCCGGCTGCAAGCCGGAAGTCATGCGGTCGAGGTCGATGAAGCCGGTCGGCACGCCGGTGATGTCGTTCTGGTTGTCGCGGTTGTAGAGTTCGTCGATGCGTTCAACCACTTGCGTAAGCAGCGGCTGTATCGCCTGGAAACCCTGCGCCCCACGCGCCCCCTCTTCCGCGATGGCGAAAATCTTGGACTCAGCTTCATCAAGCAGCTGCTTGACCTCCTTGCCCTGCGGATTAAGCGCCTGAGTCGCAATCTCGTCAGCCACAGTGATCAACCTGCGCAAGACGCCACGGTCGCGCACGATTTCAGCATAGCGACGAATGTTGGCGGCAGACGGCGTATTCTGCGCCAGAGCATTCAAGTAAGTCAGGCCACCGACCTCTTCCGCCTTGCCCGAGGAGCTGAGCGCCTCGAACACCGTGATGACGTCGGCGGGCTTGGTCGCGTTGATCAGTTTAACAAGATGCTGAAAGATGACGCGATGATCGTAGCGATAGAAATCGTCTTCGCCCAAAAAGTCTGCGATGCGGTCCCACGCAGAGTTATCAAGCAACAAGCCGCCCAAGACAGACTGCTCGGCTTCGATGGAATGCGGGGGGACACGGAGGGAATCCAACTGAGGATCGGTGCGGGTATTCATGGCGCGCATTATACCTGCTCACTTGTATGTGAAGACTGTCGAAGGTGGAATATTCAACATGCCAAAAAAACAACCATCCTACACAAGGGGAAAAGCTGTCATGTTATTTACTGCTTTGACATTAACTGCCTAGACAGTTACATTATTTCATCATCTTTCCACTGCATATCCATGGCCCAGCCTTACACAACAGAAAATTACTTACCCGAAGAAAGCATCGGCTACCTGCTAAAACGCGCCGGAGCACAACTTATTCTTACGATTGACCGCCGTCTTGCAGAGTTCGACATAACGAATGCGCAATTCGCCATCTTCCTCAAATTGCTACATGGCCACGCAAACACTGCTGCCGATCTGGCTCGCGAATTGATGACTGATACCGGTGCCATCACACGCATGCTCGATCGGCTCGAAGAAAAAGATTTCGTCCAACGTACCCGTAGCAAGCTCGACCGCCGCGTCGTGGAAGTAACGCTTACTGCAAAGGGACAGCAATTCGCAGGTCGTATGACGGAGGTAGCTGTCGAGGCGCTAAATCACCACCTGCGTGGATTCACCAATACGGAAATAGCTCAGTTCAAGGACTTTTTGCGGCGAATGATTGCGAATGCATAAAACAGATACGAGGTGCCCAATGATGCCGAAACTGACTGTTCTTGCCGCTCTTGTCTTGCCCCTTGCAGGCTGCACAGGCTTTCAGCCTATAGAAAAGACACAAGTGCAGATTGCCCACGTTGACATTACTACTCCTGCCATCATTGCGCAATACAACGACGAATGGCCAGAGAAAACCTGGTGGGCTGCTTATGGCGATCGCAATTGACGCAATTGATTCAGCGCGGCCTGGCCAACAGTCCTACGCTAGCAGCAGCACAAGCCCGGATCGCACACGCCCAGGCTGTCGCCGAATTCGGTCGCGCAGCCAATCTGCCGCAAATTAATGCCGGAGCAGATATCAGCTATGGTCTCCAATCGGGGAACTACATCATGCCACCTCCACCGCTGGGCAAAGGCGGCCAATACGTGAGCCAAGGCCAAGCCACAGTAAATTTCAGCGCTGATCTCGACTTTTGGGGCCGGAACGCTGCCCTGATTCGCTCTGCTGAAGCACAACTGAAAGCGGCGCAGTTTGATCGTGACGCAGCTCATCTTGCCCTGGCCACTTCAATCGCACGCGCTTATGCCCAACTCGCCGGTCAATACGATATGCAAAACGTCCTACTCGCGACACTGCGTCAGCGACAGGAAATCCGCAAATTGGTCAGCCAGCGCGTAGTTAACGGCTTGGACACACAATTAGAGGTCAGACAAGCGGACACGAATGCAGCCGCGCTGCGTATCGAACTGGAACAACTGGCGACCGCGATCAAAATCACGCGCCAGCAACTGGCAACGTTGACAGGCGATATGCCCGCCTCCGCCGAGAAGATTTCACGCCCCGTCATGCGCCCCCTCCCCTTTTCCGTTCCTGCCAATCTGTCCTTCGACCTCCTTGCGCACAGGCCGGAACTCGCTGCGCAGCGCGCACGTATTCTCGCTGCAATCAGCGAGGAAGATGCGGCAAAGGCCCAGTTTTACCCCAGCATTAATCTCAATGCTCTGATCGGTTTTCAAGCAATCGGCCTGGGGCAATTGTTCAGTGCTGATAACCAGGCGAATAACATTGGCCCTGCAATCATCCCAATGTGCAGCGCGCTGCCGCGCGCGTACAGGAAGTGATGCTGGCTCAAGCGCGTTCAACCATCTACGCACCAGTCAGCGGCGAAGTAGCCAAGCGGAGTGTACAAGTCGGTCAACGCGTCAATCCGGGAGTCGCGCTAATGGCGATTGTGCCGCTTGATCAAGTCTGGGTTGAGGCCAATTTCAAGGAATCTCAGTTACGCGAGATACGCGTAGGCCAACTGGTAAAACTTATATCTGATGTTTACGGCAGCAGCGTGAAATATGACGGCAAGGTAGTCGGATTTTCCGCAGGAACCGGCTCCGCGTTTGCCTTGCTGCCGGCCCAGAATGCGACAGGCAACTGGATCAAGGTCGTGCAGCGGGTGCCAGTACGTATCGAACTCGATCCCAAGCAACTCGCAGCACATCCGCTCCGCATCGGCATGTCTATGCATGCAGAGGTCGACCTGCATGAACAGCAAGGAGCACGCCTCGGCAACGCAGCAAATACGAATGCAACAACGACGGCATACAGCTCACTAGCCAATCAAATCGATGCCAAGGCAAAAGTTCGCATCGATGAAATTATTGCTGCCAACCTCAAATAAGGAATGAGAATGGCAGCTATCCCTCAGCATGCAGCAGACATTGCCCAACCCTTGCGAGGCCCTGCGCTTATCCTGCTGGTGATTGCAACAGCCTTGTCGAGCTTCATGGAGATCCTCGACATCACGGTCGCGAATGTCTCCATCCCAACGATCTCCGGGGCTTTGGGCGTATCCTCCAACCAGGGAACCTGGATCATCAGCGCCTATTCAGTGGCGGCTGCCATTGCCGTACCACTGACAGGCTGGCTCGCTCGCTGTATCGGCGAAGTCAAACTGTTTTGCGTTTCCGTTCTGTTATTTACACTGATGTCAGCGCTGGCCGCATTCTCATTCAACCTGCCGATGCTGGTCGCATGCCGCCTGCTGCAGGGCCTAGTTTCCGGTCCGATGGTCCCGTTGTCGCAGACCCTGATGGTGCGCAATTTCCCTCCCGAGAAACGCGGCGCCGCCATGGGTCTGTGGGCAATGACTGTTATTGTGGCACCGATCACCGGGCCGCTACTCGACGGCTATATCAGCGACAATCTCCACTGGTCATGGATCTTTCTCATCAATATTCCGATTGGCCTGTTCGGCGGCATTACGGTCTGGACATTCATGCGCAAGCGCGAAGCACCGATAGCGAAAGCACCACTGGATGTTGTCGGCCTGGTTCTGATGGTCGTAGGCATCGGCAGTCTCCAATTAATGTTGGAGATCGGCAAGGACTACGACTGGTTTGCTTCCTCATTCATCATCGGATTAGCGATCACAGCCGTAGTCACACTCACCTTCTTCATCGCCTGGGGGCTGACTTCGCATCACCCCATCGTCGATCTTCAGCTATTTAACCTCAGTTCTGGATAAACCGCACTTCGAACTTGATAAGGGCAAAAGAAAGCGCCTCACGAACCGCATAAGATCGTGTTTTCCCGACAACGATACGAATGCGGAAGGAGGCGCGCA
>Ga0070661_100002569_pt1 | contig 12448 bp, 10 predicted proteins | sample KBSC43metaG_FD_64663 | JGI IMG/M metagenome (GOLD analysis project Ga0070661, IMG submission 64663) | Corn rhizosphere microbial communities from Kellogg Biological Station, Michigan, USA - KBS C4-3 metaG | ecosystem: Host-associated > Plants > Roots > Rhizosphere > Soil ...
GTCAGCGCGGCCAGTTGCGAATCGCTCAACGCGCGCAGGGCGCCGGACGAGAGGGCGCGCAGGTCAGCGGTGTCAAGGTTGGCGACCTGTGCGGTCGTGAGACCGGCCACCTGGGCCGAGCTCAACGCGGCGAACTGGCCGGTGGAGAGCGCGTTCAGGCTGTCGGTGCTCAGGCCGTTGATCTGGCTGGAGCTGAGCGCGGCCACTTGGCCGGTGCCGAGCGAGCCGACCTGGTCGGTCGTGAGGCCGGCCAGTTGCGAATCGGTCAGCGCGCGGATGGCCGAGGTGCTCAGCGCACGCAGGTCGGCCGATTCGATCTTGGCGATCTGGTCGGTCGTCAGGCCGGCCACCTGGCTGGAACTCAGCGCGGCGAACTGGGCCGAGGTCATCGCAACGATCTGATCGGTCGACAAGGAGGCCAGGTCGTCCGAGGCGAGAGAGCGAATGGCAGCCGAATTGAGCGCTGCGAGGTCAGCCGTTTCGAGCTTGGCGATCTGCGCGCCAGTCAATGCGGCGGCCTGCGCGGAGGTCAGCGCGGCGAACTGGGCCGAGGTCAGTGCATTGAGGTCGTCGGTCGACAAGCCGGCGATCTGGGAGGTCGTGAGCGCGGCCACCTGGGCCGTGCTCAGCGAGGCAAGCTGGTCGGAGGTCAGTGCACCCAATTGGGCATCGGTCAGCGCACGCAGCGTGGCACTGGACAGGGCCCGCAGATCCGCCGTCTCGATCTTGGCGATCTGGTCGGTCGACAGGCCGGCCAGCTGGCTCGAGCTGAGGGCGGCAAACTGCGCCGTCGTCATCGCCACCACTTGGGCGGTCGACAGCGCGGCCAGGTCCTCCGAGCCGAGCCCCCGGATGCCCGCGCTGCTGAGCGCTGCAAGGTCGTCGGTCTCCAGCGTGCCGATCTGCGTGCTTGTCAGACTGGCCACCTGGGCCGACGTCATGGCTGCGAACTGGGCCGAACCGAGCGCGTTGAGGTCGTCCGACGCGAGGCTGGCGAGCTGCGCCGTCGTCATCGAAGCCACCTGCGTCGTGGTGAACGAGCCGATCTGGTCACTCGTCAGCGCGGCCAGTTGATCCGACGTGATGGCCCTCATCGTGGCCGTGGTCAGCATCCGCAAATCGCGGGTTTCGATGGCCGCCAGGATGGATGTGCTGATCGCCGGGAACTGCGCGCTCGTGATGGCAGCGAACTGCGCGGTGGTGAGCGCCGCGATCTGGTCCGAGCTGAACGCGGCCCAGTCTTCGGTCGTCAACAAAGAAATGGATTTGGTCGACAGTCCGGCGACTTGGGAGGGGCTCAGCGAGGGGATGAGGGAAGCCATGCTATGGGTCCTTGTTCCGGCAGATGACGCAAACCGATGCGCAACGTGTGAAGACGCGACGAGAGCAGGTCGATGCCGACCGCTCCCATTCCGTCGGAATATCGGTGCGCTTGAACCTGTCCTTTAGGCGAAACAGACGGGACTTGACCTGCTTCTTCGTGAATTCAGTCGCATGCCCATTCGGGGGTGCGGGCAGATCGCGCACTTCTTCACGTCCGGTCTCCCGAGGGGTTTCAGGTAAATTGCGGCGATTCCCATTTCCGCGATTCACCATGTCCTCCCTCGAAGTCCTCGAATATGAAACCGGCCCCAATCCGGTGGCCTCGCTGATCGTCCTGCACGGCCTGGGCGCCGACGGGCGCGATTTCGAGTCGTTCGTCCACGAGCTGAAGCTCGATGCCATCGGGCCGGTGCGGTTCCTCTTCCCGAACGCACCGCAGATGCCCGTGACGATCAACAACGGGTATGTGATGCGGTCGTGGTATGACGTCCTCGGCAACGACATCGCCCGGCGCGAGGATGAAGGCGGTCTGCGCCGCTCGCGCACCCAGATTGATGCGCTCATCCGCCGCGAATGCGAACGAGGCATTCCATCCAGGCGCATCGTGCTCTCCGGCTTCTCGCAGGGCTGCGCGATGACGCTGATGACCGGCCTGCGCCATCCTGAGCGCCTTGCCGGGCTCGCCGGCCTGTCAGGCTACCTGCCGCTGCCGGCGACCACCGCGGCCGAACGCAGCGAGGCCAACCGCGACGTGCCCATCTTCCTTGCCCACGGGGAACTCGACCCGGTGATTCCCATCGCGCGAGCCGAAGCCTCGCGGGATGCGCTCCTGGCCCTCGGCCATGAAGTCGAATGGCATGCCTACCGCATGCCCCATTCGGTGTGCCTGGAAGAAGTGGCCCACCTGAACCGCTGGCTGCTGGACGTGCTCGCCCGATGAACTGCAACACCTTCTTCTGGCACGACTACGAAACCTTCGGCCGGGTGCCCCGGCGCGATCGGCCCGCCCAATTCGCCGGGGTACGCACCGATGCGGACCTCAATGAGATCGGCGAACCGGTGATGGTGTACTGCCAGCCGGCCCCGGACTTCCTCCCCGACCCGGAGTCCTGCCTGCTCACCGGCATCCTGCCCCAGACCTGCCTCGCCGAAGGCGTGCCCGAACACCGCTTCGCCGCCATCATCGAAGCCGAACTTGCGCAGCCTGGCACCGTGGGCGTGGGCTACAACTCCATCCGCTTCGACGATGAAGTCACCCGCCACCTCTTCTGGCGCAACCTGATCGATCCGTACGCCCGCGAATGGCAGAACGAATGCGGCCGCTGGGACATCCTCGACGTCGTGCGCGCCACCTGGGCGCTGCGCCCCGACGGCATCGAATGGCCCACCCACGAGGACGGCCGCCCCTCCTTCAAGCTCGAACACCTCGCCAAAGCCAACGGCCTCGTGCACGAGGCGGCGCACGATGCGCTGTCCGACGTGCGCGCCACCATTGCGCTGGCGCGGCTGATCAAGCTGCGCCAGCCGCGCCTGTGGGATTTCTGCCTGCGCCTGCGCCGCAAGGACGATGTCATCAAGGAAATGGGCGTGGGCCGGCCCTTCCTGCACATCTCGGGGATGTACGGCCCCGAGCGCGGCGGCATGGCGCTCGTGTGGCCCCTGGCCCCGCACCCGACCAACAAGAACGAAGTCATCGTGTGGGACCTGGCGCACGACCCCGTCGAACTGTTCGACCTCGACGTCGACACCATCCGCCTGCGCATGTTCAGCCGGGCCGACGCGCTGCCCGAAGGCCTGACGCGCCTGCCCATCAAGACCATCCACCTCAACAAATCGCCCATCGTCGTCGGCAACCTGAAAACGCTCAGCGATGATGTCGCCGCCCGCTGGGGCGTCCAGCGCGAACAGGCCCTGGCGCATGCGGAGACCGCCGCACGTGGAGGCCACCGGCTGGCCGGCATGTGGCCGATGGTGTTCGAGCGCCCGCCGGCCGGCAGCGAGGTGGATGTGGACGAAGACCTGTACGGCGGCTTCATCGGCAACGACGACCGGCGCAGCCTGCAGCGCCTGCGGGCGTTGTCGGCCGAGCAACTCGCAGGCAAGCAGCCCGCCTTTGCCGACCCCCGGCTCGAAGAACTGTTCTTCCGCTACCGCGCCCGCAACTTCCCCGAAAGCCTGACGGAGGCCGAGCAGGCGCAATGGCTCGCCCACTGTGCGCAAAGGTTGCACGACGGGGCCGGCGGCGCGATGACGCTCCAGGCCTTCTTCGAACGGGTGGACGAGCTGGAGGCCGACGCCGACGAACGCGGCCAGCACATCCTCAGCGAACTGGTCGATTACGCGACCGAGATCGCGCCGGACCGCTGATCGCTGGATGTGGCCATGACACGCGCTGGCTCCCCCGAGCGGACAAGCGACGGCAGCCGTTGGTCACCGCTCCCATCATGGAACAGATGAGCTGGCGCGAACGCCTGGCAGCTGCGCTGCGTGTCGCGGGTCTGCTGATCCTGGCCGTCGCGAGTGCGTGTGTCTGTTTCAAGTGCGGTCCTGACGTTGCCATGCCGATCTTGTTCTTCGTCGTGAGCTTGGCCATCGCCGGGCGCGGCAATCGATGGCTGTGGTCTCTCATCTTTCCTGCGCTCAGTTGCGCGATAGGCGCAGCCGTTCTTGGCCTGTACAAGCTGATGCCGAAGGAGGCCGAATTCGCCATGTCCCTGCTGGCGTTTGTGCTCGTGTCCGTCGTGCCAGGTGGAATGCTCTGGCTCGCCGCAACACTGAAACGTGTGAGGTCCGGACGCGGCACTGTCAACACCGATGTGGGAGAACCGCGCGCCTGATCTCCGAACGGCTGTCGCACGGCTCGCCTTTGTCCTGGTCATCGCATGGCGTGGTTCCGGCCAGCGAAGTGAGATACGGTGGCGCAGGCGATGATGAACGTATCGCCCCACTGTCTGGGCGACCGGCGTGATGCCTCAGACTTTCGCGGAGAAACCCCCACCCGCTACGCCAGGTGACGCTGGAAGCGACTGGGTTCTGAAATCAAGTTGCCCGAAGTGAATGGCCCGGGCAGGGATCAGATGCCAGATCATGACCCGCTTGCCACACTCCAGCCACACTGCAGCAACCTTGGCGGTTCAGCGTGGTACAGGGAGAACCTCCAGTCGGTTGAACGTGCGCAAGACGACGTGGCCCGGTGGGCCCGGAAGCACGCTCAGGCCGTCCCGTTGCCAATCTGTCGGCACGATCCACCGTCTGCGGGTGTCGTCCCAAACCACCGTTGGATCGGCACGGTCCTCGGGCAGGAGGAAGACCCGGTCACCGACCACCGAGATGTCGAGAATTTCCTTCTTGTACTTGATGGGGAGAGGGGGCAGCTTGGCCCAGCGACGGAACCGCGCATCTGCCACTTCACCCGCATAGCGGTAGCCCCCCGCTTCCCACCCGGACAGCTTGAAAATCCGCCCGCTGCGCAAGATGTAGGCGCGCCCGCCGGCGAAATGTGCTCTCGGGCCAGCCCGCCACCGCGTCGCCGCCTCTGCGAAGACTTCCGTGTTTCTGATGTGCTTTGCATGGCCTGCGATGCTTTCCTTGTCGCAGTAGGCGTCGTCAAGCCCGCGAAAGTCGCGCCGAAATCCACCGATCGCAGCCAGGCGCCCGTCCTTCAATCGCACCAGACTGGCAGCGCTCCGTTCGCCTCGAAGCTTCGCCACCGCGCGCGTCCCCTCTCGGGCAGACCAGGTGTACAAGACAGTCGAGGTATGGCAATCCGCTGAGCGGTTTTGAAGAAAAGCCAAGCGCTGCTTGCTCAGGGCGCTGACGTTGAGCCGCGGCATGTGCTTTCCGATCCAAGGCCCCACCCAGCCTAGTTCGAATCCGATCTCCAGGCCAGGCACCAGTTGCCAGCGGTCCTTGCTGGGAAAATAGCGATAGGAGTGTTGCGCCGGCGGCTGCCCACACAGACCCGGTCGGTCGTCGAGCCGGGTGCACTGACCGGGGAGTGCACCAAAGGCCAAGACAGTACCGTCCCCCAGTTCAACGGCGCTCGGATAGCTGATATCTGCAGGGACAGGCGCAAGGACCACTGACTGAGGGACCGTCCCCCGCAGCGAAACCATCTCCGGGCGATTGGCCGCATCAGCACCGATCAGCAAAAGTCGATGATCTGCCAGGACCGTCTGCATGGGCTCGGAGTGCCAGTAGGCCAACCGTTGTGGCAAGAGTTCCCGAAGAGGGCTCGCCGCAATAACGCGCGCCCCGCCTTGCAAAAACAGCAAAGCACGACCGTCACTCAGTGGGGCCAGAGCCAGGGCTCGGTCGTCGTGGCCCAGCGATTGCGCAGAGCGACTCCAGGTGAGTGTGTCGGTATCCAAGAACTCGACGAAGTGCGCCTCAATATCCTTCATTGCCACGATCGCATCGCCTGATCCAAAACTCCAGAACAAGTCAGGAGATCCGCCACCTTTCGCGGTACGGTGAAGCGCACGCCATTCGCCGGCACCATGTTCCCAAAGCCAAGGGTTGCGAGCGTTGACTTGATGTCCCCACTGGTTCTCCCATTTGGCATGCGTGACCAAGAAACGGCCATCTGGAAGGCGGTGAGGTCTGATCTCCAGGTTCTTCACACCTGCCAGTTCCGCTGGAGGATTTTTCATGTCCCAGCTACAGGTTCGGGTATCGAATTGAACCGGGTCCTCGTTGCCCACTGCCGGAACGCTCAGGCCCGACACCTCGCCTCGAACAGGCGAACCCAAAAGCGCGGGCGAGGGGTCAAGGGTGAAGTCGTGCTCCTCCAGGGACCAAACTTGCGCTTCGGTGGGGAGCGACCGGTAATTCCGTGCCAACGGCCCTAGCCATGTAAAGCCGACACGCTTGCAAAGCAGAAAGCGTCGAGCATCCAGAGCCACCACCTTGTCCACCAACTGTCCGGGCGGCAATGCAAACTCATGGGTCAGCCGGCCTTCCTTCGCATTCCAAAGCATCAACAGGTGCTGCAGGGGATCTGCATCGCCGCGCCTTTGCGCCACGAGGACAGTGGTGTTCCCCACGCGGGTGCCGCCGATTCTGAGATCGTAGCCCCCGGGCCAGTCGCTCACTGGCGAAAAAACGTTGCGCCTGACATCCCAGAGCTGAACGCCGGTCTTGGTCCAGAGCAGGTATCGGTCGTCTCCAACAGGTGCGACGCCAGGCGAGGCATCGGCCCAATCGATCACCGCAAGCGAGGACTCAGAAGCCGGCTCTTGCGGACCCACATCGTCCCGCAGTCGGGCGTGAGCAGGAATGGCTGCGCATAGCGTCAGCAAGAGCGTTCCCAAAAGCCCCAGTGTCAAGCGCATCGCTTTCTCCTGCATTTTTTCCACATGCCATTGGGTAAAACCAGTCGAGTCCGTGAAGCTGTCGATGGAAATGCCGCGTTGTTTGAAGTAGGGTTTCCAATGGCATCAAGGGTGGGACGGCCAGCTGCTTACGCTTGAAGCTCTTAAAGCACGGTTGTTCTATCTCCGCGCTCCTCTTCTGAACCAGCGTGGTGCTTCAGCACTTTCCGCGCGCCGAAAGCAATGGATGCCAGCGCCCCGACGGCCCATGCAACCAGCAGGAACCAGAAGACCGGCCCAACGAAAGCCAGTACGACATCCGACTTTGAAACTGCCTCAAGGCTCGTGACGCGACCTGATATCAAGTCCCCCCAAGGGACGAGCAGTGCCGTGGCAACGCCTATGCACAAGCGGCGATAGACGCGCGGAAGGAGTAACCCCGCCCCCAAAACGGCGAAGGCGAGCAGCATGACCGAGGTCCAGGCATCCAGCTCGCCGCTTTGCCACATCGCCCACGCGGCAAGCATGAGCGAAGCCATCAATAGGGTGACGAGCGCTCGGTGACGTAATCTCACGTGAGGCCCGACGCTCGAGGAAAGCGGCACAGGCGGGCGTCACTCATGCACCTGGCATGGCTGGGCCAACCCCATGGCCACGCCTGTGCGAACGCGACCATGCCCGGGAGACAGCCGGTGGGTCGAGCCGTATGCGTTGCTTGCGCTGAGTCGATCACGGTTTGCCTTGTTTTGCCGCCCCTGCCGTGCTGATGAGTGTAGTGAGGCGTGCAGCCCCTCAGAGCGCGTTGCGGCGATCATTGCGTGAACAACCGCGCACGGTCGCGCTGCCTGCGAACACAACCGTGTCTTGGCGGCCTACAAGCCGGGCAGGGGCGCCACATCGGCCGTCGGCCGCGAAGGCGTGCGGGCCACGTTCATCACCCACGACACCATGGCGAAGTAGCCGATCAGCGTGCTCAGCTCCACCACGCCGTCCTCCCCGAAGGCAGACACCGCGCGCTCATACAAGCCATCGGCCACCTCGTGCCGCGTGAGCAGTTCCTGGCAAAAATCAAAGGCCAGCTGCTGTGTTTCGTTCAAGCCCGTGGGCACCTGCCGGTTGCGAATGGCCTCGAGCGCCGCTGCTGGCACGCCCGCTGCCTGCGCCAGCGGCACGTGCATGACCCATTCGAACTGGTTGCCCACATGACAGGCCACCGCACTGGTCACCAGCTCCCGCACGTCCGCTGCCAGCCGGCCGCGAAAGCGGAGCACCTCCCCCAATTGCGCCACGCGGTCCAGAAGGGGTGGATGGCGCAACAACGGAACGAAAGGACCGTACACGCCTTTGCGGGGGCCGTTCACGAGCGCCTCGGCGGCGGCACGCTGGTCCGCGTCCATGCGGTCGGCCGTCGGCAGCGGCAGGCGCTCGCCGCCACGTCCTTGTTCAATGGGGCGAGCGGGTAGGGTGGATGTCATGGGCATGCTCCGAATGTGAAGGAAATCGATACAGCCAGCGGGCACTGGCCAGCAACAACGCAACGGCAAGCGCCTGCGCCAAGGGAACGCCGGTCAGGCCGAGCCATTGGGACGGCACACGGCTGAACGCGAGCGCGAGCAACGGCCCGGCGATCTGGCCGAGCGCAAAAGCGGTGGTCATGCGGGCCAGCAGCGGGGCAGGGTTGCCGGGCATCGCATGCCGTGCTTCCTGAAGCCCTGTCATCGTGGCCACCATGAACGTGCCGCCGACCAGCAGCGCCGCTCCCGTGATCGCAATGCCGGAGCGGCTGAACAAGGGCAGCGCGCAGCCCAGCGCCATGAGGACATGACTCGTGGCCCAGATCTGCCGCCCCGACCAACGCCGCAGCGCCCGTCCGGCCAGCAGCGTGGAGCAGGCGGCGGCCAGTCCGAACACTGGCCAGACCAGACCGAATTGGCGCGGGTCCCCGATCAGCTCCCTGGCCACCGCGGGCAAGTACGTGGCAGGAAGGATGTAGCCGAACCCCAGCGTCCCATAGCAAAGCACCATCAGCAGCGTGTCGCGCTCGACAGGCATTGCCGGAGCCGCTTCGCCGGAGGGCCGTTGTGCGGTCTGAAGCTCGCTGCGTGGCCAGCAACAGGCCACGAGCACGGTCACAGCGAGGGCAATCCATCCGAGCTGCTGCCACAGTGCCGGCGCGCCCTGATCGGCATGCCACCATACCCAGGCGCCAGCGCCAGCGATTCCAAGACCCACGCCGGCGAACACCCCACCGGCAGCGTCACTGCGATGGCGCAACGCCAGGGTGGAGACCGCCCAGCTGCTCGCGGCCACCAGCGTCCAGGCACTGACGACCCCGGCGGCCAGACGCATGGCGATCCACCCGTGCATCCCCGGCAGCACCGCGATGCCGGCCGTCAACGCGGCGGTGGCCAACAGGCTGACGAGCACCTGCGTGCGGGGCCGAACCGGCAGCCACGCCGCCGTCAGCGCCCCCAGGAGATAGCCGAGGTAGTTCGCGGCGGCCAGCCAGGCGACACCCCTGTCGTCCACCAGGCCTTCAGCGTGCATCAGCGGAAGCAGCGGCGTGAACGCGAAGCGGCCGATCCCCATCGCCACCGCCAGGGCGAGGCCGGCGGTCAGGCAGATGACCCAGGTCCGAGGCGGGACGGTGTGCGGGAGAGGATGCGCCATGCTGGGATTAAACGCGGTCCGAACTTCCTCCACAAATGAATTCTTGTTCCCTAGAATTCTCGAAATGAGAACGTTCGACCTGGATTCCCTGGAGATCTTTCGTACCGTCGTGCGTGAAGGCGGGGTCATCCGTGCTGCCGCGCGCCTCCACCGGGTGCAAAGCAACATCACCACCCGGATCAAGCAACTCGAACAGCGGCTTGGCGTGGCGCTCTTTCGGCGCCAGGGCCGTTCGCTGGTCCTGACCACCGCGGGGGAAGCCCTGCTCGTGCATGCCGAGCGGCTCCTGAGGATGGCCGACGAAGCCGAAGGTGCGTTGCGATCCGACCCGGCGCGGGGCCCCTTCCGCCTGGGCTCCATGGACAGCACCGCCGGCAGCCGCCTGCCCAAAGTGCTGGCGCGCTACAACCGGAACCACCCCGGCGTGGTGATCGAATTGCAAACCGGAACCAGCGGGGCACTGCTGCGCAAGCTCGGCGAATACCAGCTCGAAGCCGCTTTCGTCGGCGAACCCTTCAATGCCGCCGGCCTGCAGACCCGACCGGTGTTCGAGGAGGAACTCGTGCTCGTGACCTCCAAGCGAGGCCCGCCGATCGAGCGCCCCGCGGAACTTCGCAGCGGCACCATCCTCGCCTTCCCGATGGGTTGCTCCTACCGCAAACGGTTGGAGGACTGGCTCGGCACCGATGGCGTGATGCCGGGCCGGATCATGGAGTTCGGCAGCTGCACAGCCATCATTGCGTGCGTGGCCGCGGGCACCGGATGCGCGATCGTTCCCACATCCGTGCTGCACGCCTTGCGCGCCTCGAGCGAAGTGCGCCAGCATGCGCTGCCTGACCACATCCGTGTCAGCCGCACCCACCTGGCCTGGAACGGCGCCCCTTCGCCCGCGCTGCAGCGCCTGCTCGACCTGCTGGAAGATGATGACAGTTTGCAGTCGACGACTGCGCTGTCCCGCGCTGGCGCAGTCGTGCCGGGCGTTTGACGCGTCGCCTTACCAGGCCGCGCCATCGCTGGCGGATCGACGGGTGTTCACATCCCCATCGGCAAGCCAAACCACGCTCTCCATCTGGGCCGAAGGCGTTTGGCAATCGATCACGACCTTGAACGGCCCCAGCGAATGAGCGATTCGATGGCGCATCCAGCTCGGCCACCATCGAACAAGCCCGAACGAAAGTACCGCCGCGCTCCAATCGTGACGAATGCGCAGCGGATCGCGCCTTCCATGCACCGCATCCATGACTTCCTCGAACCTGCCGTGGATGGCCTCGCTGGTCAAAGAGGTGGGGGACCATGTATCAGCGGAGACCAGCAGATCGACCCCTTGAAGGAGCCGGGCGCACAGCACGGGCTCGCTCTGGCGCTCCAGGGAGAACGTGCGCGCCATTTCAAGCAGGTACTTCGGCGTTGCCGATGCCTCATCAGCATCCGAGCCCGGGAGGCAAGGGCCGTCGCCCACGGGCGAGATCAGGTCCTTCTGACGGCTCCAATTCGACAACGGGACACGCTTGCGTTGAGCGGCCATATCGGTTCTCCAAAAGCCCAGTGATGTTGTTGTGAGTTGTGAGGCCGAGCTTCATGCGTCGAACGAATCGCATACGCTTCGGCCGAAAATCCTAGCCAACTCTTCCAACAATAGGAAGAAATTCCTCGCATCATTTGTTGTTGCTCTTTTCGGAGGCCGAAAGACTGGATCGCATGGGTCTTCTGCATGCGTCGAAAAACGACATCGAGGCGCATTGGTTGATGTGTCCTTTTTCCGATTCTCCTTCGGCTTTCGACATACTCCCTGGCAGATAATCTGCTGTTCCGCCAGGCTCCGCTGAGCCTCCGGGATCAATTCACCGAAAGCATTTTCGAACAAGGAGAAACGATGCTCGTCAGAAAACTCTCGCTTTCATGCCTGGTTGCAGCGTCCGTCGCCGCAGCATTGTCGGGCTGTGCGACCGCAACCACGAAAGAAAAGATTTCAACCGCCGAGGCACCGGCTGCCATCGGTCCATACTCGCAAGCCATCCGGGCTGGAAATGCCATTTATCTGTCCGGCCAGATTCCCCTCGATCCCAAGACCGGTCAAGTCAACGCAGGATCCATCGAAGAGCAGACAACCCAGGTCCTCGAGAATCTCAAAGCCGTCCTCGCTGCGAGCAGCATGGACATGGGAAATGTGGTCAGCACGACGGTGTATATGAAGGACCTGAACGATTTCTCGAAGATGAACGCCGTCTATGCCCGCTATTTCGATGGCAATCATCCGGCGCGAGCCACCGTCCAGGTTGCAAGATTGCCCCGTGACGCATCCATCGAGATTTCCGCGATCGCGGTGAAATGAAAAAGGGCCCGCATCTGCGGGCCCTCGATGACCGACCCGCCTGCGCGGGCCGGCGCGGTCACTGGGTCGATCAGGCCGTGACCTTGTCTGCCGCCTTGGTGAACTCGCCAATGCGGTCGAAGTTCAGGTACTGATAGACCTTGTCGCTCGCAGCCGTCAGCACCCCCATGTCGGCGAGGTATTCCTGCCGGGTGGGAATGCGGCCCAGCTTGGAGCAGATCGCGGCCAGTTCGGCCGAGCCCAGGTAGACGTTGCTGTTCTTGCCGAGGCGGTTCGGGAAGTTGCGGGTGCTGGTGGAGAACACCGTCGCGCCTTCCTTCACCTGGGCCTGGTTGCCCATGCACAGGCTGCAACCCGGCATTTCCATGCGGGCGCCGGCCGTGCCGAGCACGCCGTAGTGGCCTTCGTCGCTGAGCTTTTTCGCATCCATCTTGGTGGGCGGAGCCACCCACAGCTTGACCGGGATGTCGCGCTTGTTCTCCAGCAGCTTCGATGCGGCACGGAAGTGACCGATGTTGGTCATGCACGAACCGATGAACACCTCGTCGATCTTGGCGCCGGCCACGTCGGAGAGCGTTTTCACGTCGTCCGGGTCGTTCGGGCAGGCCACGATGGGTTCGTGGATGTCGGCAAGGTCGATCTCGATGACCGCGGCGTAGTCGGCATCGGCGTCGCCCTTGAGCAGCTGCGGGTTCTTCAGCCAGGCTTCCTGCGCGGCGATGCGGCGTGCCAGCGTGCGCGCGTCCTGGTAACCCTGCGCGCTCATCCAGCGCATCAGCGTGACGTTGCTGTTGATGTACTCGATGATCGG
>Ga0070661_100002570_pt1 | contig 12447 bp, 13 predicted proteins | sample KBSC43metaG_FD_64663 | JGI IMG/M metagenome (GOLD analysis project Ga0070661, IMG submission 64663) | Corn rhizosphere microbial communities from Kellogg Biological Station, Michigan, USA - KBS C4-3 metaG | ecosystem: Host-associated > Plants > Roots > Rhizosphere > Soil ...
CACCGATCCCGCCGATCTCGTCGCCGTCGTCAGCCCGTGCATTCGCCCGCCGCATTACGAGATCGACTTTGCCGCCACCATCGCCGCGCAGTCCCGCGCCGCCGGCATCGGCGCGTTTCACGACGCTGGCACCTGCACGGCATCGCATCCCGATCGCTATTATTCGTATCGGCGCGAGCAGGGTAAAACCGGCCGGATGCTGGCCCTGCTGATGGTGCAGCGGTGAGGCGGGGACGCGCGGGGGATCGGAAATTGCTGCGCTTCTCCGATTTCGCCCCATGCCTCTTCTTCGTTACCTCGCCCGCCTCCCGGCCTCGCGACTGATCCTGTGGTGCTACCTGTGCTGGTATCTCACGATCGTCTCGCTCTACTTCGATCCCACTCCCGCGCTCTGGCTGTCGTCGCTCGGCATCAGCGCGATCATTGGCTTTGCGCTGATTCTAAGCACGGACCGCGCCGCGCATTGGCCACCCTCGTGGGTGACCTTCCGTCTGTTTCTCATGCCCTTCTGCGTTTCGAGCTACGCCGTGCTCATCAAGGGGCAGGGCTTCGTCCTGCTGTTCTCTCCGAAGCTCGGCGACAACCTGCTCTGCCTCGCAGCCTGCGCCGGTTTTCTCGCGCTGCATCAAGCCTGTGCATGGATCGTCGCCCGCCAGCTGAACGAAAAACGCGGGGAATCCGCCGGCTGCGATTGACACTCGACGCCGCGCGCGACGTTGACGGATGCTCGGCGTTCGCCAGCGAGGGATGAACCATCCGATCTCCCATCTTCCAGCTCCCATCTCCCAACCATGAGCCGCCGCGCGTTCGATCCCGCCACGCCCGAATTGATGGACGTCGAGCAGCCCGTCACGCCCGCGCTCGAACGCGATCTCGCGAATCTCGTCACGCTCAACCGCCGCTTCGGCAGCCACGCGCTCGTGCTCGATCATCTCCGCACGCGCCTGCGCCCGGGCCGCGCGTGGCGCATCCTCGATCTCGCCACCGCCTCCGGCGACATCCCGCGTGCCATCGCAGATTGGGCCGCACGCTCGGGCATCGAAGTGACGATCGACGCCGTGGATTTCCAGGCCTCCACGCTCGCGATCGCCCGCCGCCTCTCCGCCGCGCATCCCAACATCACCTTCCACGAAGGCGACATCCGCGACTTCGGTCTTGGGCAACAATGGGACGTCGTCCTGTGCTCGCTCGCGCTCCATCATTTCTCCGAGGCGGACGCCGTGCGCGTCCTGCGCCACTGCACCGCGCTCGCGAGCGCGCACATCCTCGTCGCGGATCTCCGCCGCTGCGCCGCCGGCACGCTCGGCGTCGATCTGCTCACCGCGACGTGGATGCGCGAGCCGATGACCGTCGCCGACGCGCGCACGTCCGTGCGGCGCGCATTTTCGTTCGAGGAATTCGCCGCGCTCGCGCGCGATGCCGGCTGGCGCGATCCGGGACGCGGAGGCGACCGCCCCGCGTGCGGCCACGCCCGTAAATTCTGTTTCCGTCAGGCGCTCTGGCTCGACATGCTGCCCGCGTGAATAGCATGACCGGATACGGACGCGGCGAGGCCGCCCTCGCGGGCCTCCGCTGCGTCGTGGAGTGCGCCTCCGTCAACCGCAAGGGCCTCGAAGTCGCCACCCAGCTCCCGCGCGAACTCGCCGCGCTCGAAATCATTCTCCGCAACCACGTCGCCACCCGCGTCGCCCGCGGCCGCGTAAACGTCGGCGTGAGCCTCGCAAATTCCAACGCCGCCGCCACCGCCGAGATCGACCGCGCGCTCGCCCGCGATCTCCTCCGCGAGATTCGCGACCTCCAGGCCGAGCTCGCGCTTCCCGGCGACGTCGATATCAACACGCTCCTCGCCGCGCCCGGCGTCGTCCGCGCCGCCACGCAGACCACCGCCGACTACGAGCCCGTCATCACCCGCGCGCTCGACGAAGCTCTCACCGCCCTCGTCGCCATGCGCGCCACCGAGGGCGAGAGCCTGCGCCGCGATCTCGCCGCCCGCCTCGCCACGCTCCGCGAGGCCCGCGCGCAAATGGCCGCGCTCGCGCCGGAGATCGTCACCCGCTACCGCGGCGAACTCCACGCCCGCATCGAAAGCGCCGGCGTGCATCTCGCCATCGACGACACGCGCCTCGCCACGGAGATCGCGCTCTTCGCCGAGCGCTGCGACGTCTCCGAGGAGCTCACCCGGCTCGACAGCCACTTCGCGCAATTCGACGAAAAACTCGCCGCCACCGAGCCCGTCGGCCGCGCGTTGGAATTCCTCACGCAGGAAATTTATCGCGAGCTGAACACGCTTGGTTCCAAGGCCGGCGACTCCGCGCTCACGCGACTTGTCGTGGACTCGAAGGTCGAACTCGATAAGATCCGCGAGCAAGTTCTCAATGTCGAATAACTCCCCCGCCTTCAGCCGCACCGGCATTCTCTTCGTCCTCTCCGCGCCCTCCGGCGCCGGCAAGACGACGCTCACCACCTCGCTGCGCCAAAAGCCCGACTTCGTCTATTCCGTCTCCTGCACCACGCGCGCTCCGCGCCCCGGCGAGATCAACGGCGAGGATTATTATTTCCTCGAGGAGGAGGACTTTCTTGCCCGCGTCGCCGCCGGCGAATTCCTCGAGCACGCCACCGTCCACGGTCGGCACTACGGCACGCTCAAGCAAACCGTGATCGACCAGCTCATCCACGGCGTGGACGTGCTCATCGACATCGACACGCAGGGCGCCGCGAACATCCGCGCCTGCGACGATCCCTTCATCCAGGGCGCGCTCGCCGACGTGTTCATCATGCCGCCCAGCCTCGAGGAACTCCGCCGCCGCCTCACGCGCCGCGGCACCGAGACGCCCGAGCAGATCGAAGTCCGCATCACGAATGCCGCTACCGAGATGGAACGTTGGCGCGATTATCGCTACACTCTCATCAGCGGTTCCATGGAAGAGGACATCGAAAAATTTCGCGCCGTCATGCGCGCCGAGCGCTACCTCAGCCGCCGGCTCAAAAAAACCGTCGCGTAACCCCGACCGGCGACAATGGATTCACTCCAAAATCCAAAATCCAAAATCCAAAATTCGCCGACCATCGTCCTCGGCGTGGGCGGCTCCATCGCCGCCTACAAGGCCGCGGACCTCACGAGCCGTCTCGCCAAGCGCGGCTACGACGTGCATGTCGTGATGACGCGCGCCGCCACCGAGTTCGTCACACCGCTCACGTTCAAGACGCTCTCGCGCAATCCCGTCACAACATCGGTGTTCGACGAAAAGGAATCCTGGCACCCCGGCCACATCGATCTCGCGGACCGCGCGTCGCTTCTGCTCATCGCTCCGGCGACCGCAAACCTTGTCGCCAAGCTCGCCAACGGCATCGCCGACGATGCGCTCACGTCCATCGCGCTCGCCACGCCCGCGCCGCTGCTCATCGCGCCCGCGATGAACGGCAAGATGTGGCTGCACGCCGCGACGCAGGAAAACGCGGCACGCCTGCGCGCCCGTGGCGTGGAATTCATCGGCCCCGAGGAAGGCCTGCTCGCCTGCGGCTACGAAGGCATTGGCCGGCTCTGGAACGTCGAGGACATCGCCGCCCGCGCGGAGGAAATTTTGGAACGCGACGCGAAAAATTCCGCATGAATCCGTCGCTCCTCCAAAAAATTTTCTTCGTCCGCGCGGATCGCATTGCGCAACCGCATCCGCGTCGGAAGCGCATGTTTGCTGCCTCTCCGAACGACGCCTCTCGTCCGGCATTTCTTTTCACGCAAAATTTCCAACGAAAGAATCAAGTCAAAATTGAGAAATTCGTTGACGCATTTCAGACAAAAACTTATTCACAGCAGCAGTGAGTTATTCACAAGTTTTTCACACTTTCCGCTCCTGCGGTATGAAAGGGGGGATATCGAATGGCAGTTAAAAAACCTGCAGCCAAGAAACCTGTCGCCAAGAAAGCTCCGGCCAAGAAAGCCGCCGCCAAACCGGCAGTGAAGAAGGCCGCTCCCGCCAAGAAGGCCGTGGCCAAGAAGCCCGTCGCCAAGAAGGCCGTCGCGAAGCCCGCGGCGAAGAAGCCCGCCGCTAAAAAGGCGGCCCCTAAGAAAAAATAACCCTTCGATCGTCCGCCCTCGCGGTGGACTTTGAAGCATCTGATTGGGAGAAGCAGTCCTCGCGACGGCTTCTCCCAATTGCTTTTTGGGAAGAGGGACTCCTTACGTCGTCCCCTACGAGGTGCCGGCGGGACCCGTAGGCGACGACGTAAGGAGTCGGCGTGCGTCCAGTTTGCACTGGATTTGGCACTAAAAAAACGCCCCGGCTTGCACCGGGGCGCTTTGAATTCTTGCTTGTTCCGCGGAAAATCAGGCCGCAGCGGCGTCGAGCTTGGCAACGAGGTCGCCCTTGCTCGTGAGTCCGGTGATCTGGTCCTTCTTCTCGCCGTTCTTGAAAATCAGGATCGTCGGAATCGCCTGGATGCGAAACTTGGAGGCGATCCCGGGATTGTCATCCACGTTGACCTTGCCCACCTTGACGGCGCCGACTTTTTCGTCGGCAATCTCGTCGATGAGCGGGGCGATCATGCGGCAGGGACCGCACCACGGCGCCCAGAAGTCCACGAGGACCGGGGTGGTCGCCGCGAGGACTTCCGCGTCGAAGTTTGCGTCGGTGAATTCGATTACGTTTGCGCTGGCCATAAATAAAAATCGGCTTGGGTTCGTTCCGGGGAGAAACGGGATTCCCCTCGTCCGATCAAATCAGGCGAGGAACAGGATCTGAATCGCGAGAGCGATAACGGCGGCGGCGACGGCGGCGATGGCGAAGTTCATGGGAATTTCCTCTTCAGTGGTTTCGATGGGGGCGGGTTCGACGGTCTGGACGCTGAAAGCAGCGCTGGAGAGCTGCGACGGCGCGGGCCTCGGCTGGAGACGCACGGTGGCCTGCGGCTTCGGAATGCCCGGAGCAGCGGCGACTTTGGCGGTTTCCTTTTTCGGCTGCGGCTTGACGGCCACGGGCGCGGGGCCGACTGGCGCGGGGCGCGGAACGGTGACCGGAACGGCGGGAGCGATGCCCGCGGGTTTCGGAGGAGCGGGAATGCCGGGCGCGGCCGGGGCGGCGGGCGGAGCCGGTGGCTTGGGAGCACCGGGAAAAGTCGGGGGCTTCGGAATTCCGGGCGCAGCCGGCGGCTGGAGACTGCCCGGAGGTTTCGGGAGCGAAGGCGGCGGAATCACTGGAGCTGCCGGCGCCGCGGCGTCGGCCGCCGGGGCGGGCGCGGCAACGGGCTTGGGAGGGAGGTTGACCATCGCCGACTCGCGGGGCGTGGAGGCAAGGGGCTGCCCTTCACGCCGGGGCGGAAGGACGATGCGCACGGTTTCTTTTTTCGGTTCGCTCATGGTGGGTTACGTGAACTCGCGCATTCCGGGGGATTGCCGAGGATGTCGAAGGTTGCTTTCCCAAAATCGGCCGGGGGTGTCAATCCCGCAAGGGCCTATGACGCGCGATTGCCGCGTCAGGGCGTGGCCGGGGTGCGATCGCTGGTGTGCGCGGAAGCGGTCTTCGCGGTTTTTTGCAGATCGACGAGGTCCGCCTCGATGCGCAGCGTTTCATTCCGAATCGCGTCGGTCACGATCGGTTCCTTGGCGGTTTTCTTGCCGTCGGCCGTCTTCGGATCGACATCGTCGCTGTCATCATCGGCCGAATCGTAGAGCGAGCCCTTCTTCTTGCGGTCGTAGGCGACCTTCTCGAGTGTGGGCTTGTCGACGTTGTCGAGCGTAACCTCGTAGGCCACGGCCTCGACGGCGGCTCCGCGGGTGGCGCGTTCCTTGTTGCGAGCTTCGCGGCGGGCGTTGTCCTCGGCGAGTTCCCGCTTTCGGTCGGCAAGATTCAGCGAAACCGTGTTTTCCGTGATCCGCTTGCGCAGGCGATCCATGTCCTCGCTGATGTAACGAAATTCCGGATCGGCGGCGACGCGGGCGGAGGAGAGCGCGGAGAGCTGGCCGATGACCGGCGACAGATCGTTGCGGTCGATCCGCTGCGGCGCGACTTCGTCGTAGGGCAGCGGATTCGGCAGCGCACCTTCACCGATCTCGGGATTGTCCGTCAGCGACGGCAGCACGATGTTCGACTTCACGCCCTCGAGCTGGGTGGAGCCGCCGAGCACGCGATAGAATTTATTGATTGTCAACTTCAGGGCGCCCGCGTCGGACGCACCGAGGCTGAAGAAGGGCATGAAACGCCCGATATCGAGCATCGTCTGCACCGTGCCCTTGCCGAAGCTGCGCTCGTCGCCCACGATCACCGCGCGGCCGTAATCCTGCAGCGCCGCCGCAAAAATTTCGCTCGCCGAGGCGCTGAGCCGGTTGGTCAGAACGATCATCGGACCGTCATACGAAGCCTGCGCATTTTTGTCGTAGGAGACGGAAACCTTGCCGTTCGAATCCTTCGACTGCACGACCGGGCCTTTCGGAATGAACAAGCCGGTAAGATTGATCGCCTCCTCGAGCGAACCGCCGCCGTCGCGGCGCAGATCGATCACGAGGCCCTCGATGCCTTCCTTTTTCAGGCGGTTCAGCAGCAACGAAACATCCTTCGTGGTGCTCACCGCGTCGGCGTCGTCGCTGTGGCCCAGATCGGCGTAAAACGACGGCAGCTCGATCCAACCGAGGCGAAGTGGACGTCCGTTCGGCCGCGTGAGATCGATGATTTCGGCGCTCGCCTTCTGCTCCTTGAGCTGCACCTCGTCGCGACGGATCGCGATGACCTCGCGCTTCGACGGATCGGTCGCGCTTCCGGGAATGACCTGCAACCGCACGGTCGTGCCGCGCTTCCCGCGGATTTTCTCGACCACCTTGTCGAGCTTCATATCGACAACGTCCTCGAACGGAGCGTCGCCCTGCGCGACGGCGGAGATGCGGTCGTTCACCTTGAGATGCCCCTCGAGATCGGCCGGACCGCCGGGGACGATCTCCTTGATCTTCGCGTAGCCGTCCTCGCTTTGCAGGACCGCCCCGACGCCATCGAGCGACTTCTTCATTTCGATCTCGAAGTTCGCGAGCTCGGACGGGCTCATGTATTCGGAATGCGGATCGTAGCTGCGGGCCAGCGCGCCGAGGAAACCGGAGATGATGCTCTCGTCGTCCATTTCGGTGAGGTTGCGCAGCAGCTGATCCTGGCGGCGCTTCACGGTCTTCGCGGGCGGATCGACCGCGTGCTCGTTGAGCGACTCCTGGAGGAGCTCGGCCTCGACGCGCTTACGCCAGAGTTCGTTCTCCTCGGCCGCGTCCTTCGGCCAGGCGGCATCCTTGCGATCGAGCTGGACGGTTTCCTTGCCCTTGAAGTCGAATTTTTTGTCGGCGAGTTTCTTGTTGCTCGCGACGCGGGCGGTGACGTTCTTTTTGTAGAGCGCGAAAATCTGGCGGGCCGGCTCGAGATCGCCGGCGAGAATGGCGTCGTCGAGCGTGGTCGCGTATTGCGCGTTCAGCGCGTCGATTTCCGCCTGCGTGAAGAACAGCTTGTTCGGATCGAGGTCCTGCAAATACTGCTTGAGCAATTTTTGCGACACGCTGTCGTCGAGCTTGTGCCGGGAGTAGTGCCCCTGTTCGAGGAGGCGGGCCACCGAGACGCCGACCTTATCCAAATCCGCCGCCACGGCCGAACCGGCCAGGAATACGGGCACCAACGCAAGCGCGATAAATCTCATTCGGAATAGCTTTGCAGACGAAAACGCGAAAATCAAACTACGCATGGCATTTCAGACCACCTACTCATGATTAAGTTCGAAGAATTTACCGGCGGCCTCCTCGACACCAACGCTTTTCTCCTGCGCGGCCCCTCTGGAAACGTCCTCATCGATGCCCCGCAGGAAGCCGACGCCCACTTCGCCGGGGAACGCATCGATGCCCTGCTCCTCACCCACGGACATTTCGACCACGTCGCCGATGCCGCCGCCGTCCAGCGCCGCCACGGCTGCCCCGTTTATTTTCATCGCGATACCCTGCCGATGGTCACCGATCCCGATTTCTTTCGCGACTGGGGCTACGCTCTGGAAGTGGAGCCAATCGATGCCGTCGGCAGCCAATTGCTCGACGCCGCCTCCACCCCGCAGCTGGCCGGATTGAATTTTCGCGTGCTCGAGGTGCCGGGGCATTGCCCGGGCAGCCTGTGCTTTTTCTTCCCCGCGGAGGGCGTGCTCTTCGGCGGCGACGTGCTTTTCCGCGGCGGCATCGGCCGTTGGGACCTCCCCGGCGGCGATCTCGACCTGCTCGTCAGCGGCATCCGGCAAAAGATTCTTCCCCTTCCCGACGCCACCCAGGTTTTCCCCGGCCATGGACCGGCCACGACCGTCGCGCACGAGCGCGCGACAAACTCCTGGCTGTCCCGCTGAATTCTTCCGTCCCGCCCGAGTTCTTTTCTGGACTTTGGTGCGGCGTTGAAGGATTTATCTCTAGCCTTTCGGAAAAATCGACCCCTTCACAGAACACCATGCCAAATTTCACCTACGTTGCGCTGGATGCGCGCGGTCAGCAAGTCACCGGCGTCATTGAGGCCGCCTCTCAAAATGAAGCCGTCGGCGCCCTGCGACAAGCGGGTTACTTTCCGAAATCGGTCGATGTCGAATCGAAGGCATCAAAGGCCAAAGTTTCCAAGGCCGTAGCCTCGAAGTCCGGCGCCCCCGCCAAAAAATCCAGCTTCTCCCTCTTCAAGAAGCAAACCGTCAAGGGCAAGATCCTCATGATCTTCACCCGCCAGCTCGCGACGCTCATCGACGCGGGCCTGCCCCTCCTCCGCAGCCTCACCGTGCTGGCAAAGCAGGAAAAGGACGTGGTGCTGCAATCCACCATCAATCAGCTCGCCGAGTCCGTCCAGGGCGGCAGCACCTTCTCGGACAGCCTCTCCGTCCATCCGAAAATCTTCAACAAACTCTACGTCAACATGGTGAAGGCCGGTGAGCTCGGCGGTGTGCTCGAGCTGGTGCTCCTCCGCCTCGCGGAGTTCCAGGAAAAGGCCCAGCGCATCAAGAACAAGGTCGTCGCCGCGATGTTCTACCCGCTCATCGTGCTCTGCATCGCCATCGCGATCCTGGCCTTCCTGCTCGTGTTCATCGTGCCGAAGTTCGAGGCCATCTTCGCCGACATGCTCAACGGCAAGCCCCTCCCGGCCCTCACGCAATTCGTCATCGGCGCGAGCCACCTCATCGAGAACAACATCATTGCGATCATCGCGGGCATCGTCGTCATCATCATTGCCTATCGCTTGATTGCCAAAAATCCGAAGGGCGCCCGCGCCATCGACATGGTCAAGCTCCGCGCTCCGCTTTTCGGCGACCTCACCCGCAAGAGTGCGGTTTCCCGATTCAGCCGCACCCTCGGCACGCTCGTGACCAGCGGCGTTCCCATCCTCCAGGCCCTCACAATCACCCGCGAGACCGCCGGCAACATCATCATCGCCGACGCCATCACCAAGGTTCACGACGCCGTGAAGGAGGGTGAATCCATCGTCGCCCCGCTCGAAGCCAGCGGCGTCTTCCCGCCCATGGTCATCAGCATGATCGACGTGGGCGAGGAAACCGGTCAGCTCCCCGAGATGCTGCTGAAGGTCGCCGAGGTCTATGACGACGAAGTCGATAACGCCGTGCAGGGCCTCACCTCCATGCTCGAGCCGATCATGATCGTCTTCCTCGCCGTAATCGTCGGCACGATTGTCGTCGCTCTCTTCCTCCCGCTGATCAGCATCATCAGCGGCCTCCAGGGCAACACCGGCAGCTAATCCGCCATCCCCCAGATCCCATGAAGTTGAGTAAAGTCGGTTCCACGACCTCCAGGGGGGCGTTCACCCTCATCGAACTCCTTGTCGTCATCGCAATCATCGCGGTCCTGGCCTCGCTGATCCTCGGTATCTCCGGCTTCGTGCAGGAAAAGGCGGGCAGAGCCCGGGCCGAGGTCGAAATCAAGGCGCTCGAAAACGCCATCGAGGCCTACAAACTCGACAACGGCGCGTATCCACAGCAAGCAAACGGTTCCACCGATGATTCCACCAAAGTCCTCGTTCAGGAACTCGCCGCCAAACCGATCAAGGACACCCCTCCTCGCAAACCGTATATGGAGATTCCTCCCAAGATGCTAAGCACCTACCGGGCTAGCACGCCAAAATCTACCGATGAGCTATTGAGCGCTGAGGCCTACCTTATCGATCCGTTTGGCAATCCTTACCACTACCAGTCGCCGGGCGATAACAGCCGAAACGGAACCAACTTTTTCGATCTCTGGTCCTACGGAAAAAATCCACAGAAGAACCAGGGCAACCCGGCCGCCTGGATCAAGAACTGGTAGCACCCCGTGATTCCTTAGCGCTCGGCCGACACCGGGCTCAGTGCGTCGGCTCGCTGAGCACTTTTGAAAGCTGATCGAGCGCGATCTGCGACCAGGTTTCCAGCTCCTCGCGACTCGCAAGCAATGTCTCGACCGTGACGAACTCGAGCTTCGCAATCGCCGCCTCGCCGGGGCGCACCGCGTCGGATTCGAGTTCCACGAGGTGAACCACCCCCAGGTGCACCGCGCCGACTTCATTCGAGTCGTCATTGATCAAGCCGATCACGCGATCCGTGAAGCCGCCGCTGAGTTCCAGTTCCTCGGCGATCTCGCGCTCGACGGCGATGCGATAGGCATCCACGTTGAAGGCAAAGAGCCCCTCGTCCGCGTCGTTGATGTGTCCGCCGATGCCGATGGAGGCTTTGGCCACGAGCCGTTTTTCCCCGGACTTCCCGCCCCGCACGTAGCGCAGCACCCGTCCGCCATGCGTGAAGATCGCATAGGGAATGATCTGCTTGAGCGACGGATCCGTCTCCGCGGTCGAGCGTGGAGCAAAGAAATTGTTTTCGCGGCGCAGAAAGACTTCGAGATAGCGCTGCGGTTCGGAGCAGAAGCCCTGAAAACTTCCGAGCTCGTCGAAAAGGCTGCGGCGGACTACCAGGACGTGTTCATCGGGCTTGGGCATCGCGCGAGTTTGCGGATGCGCACCGCGTCGCTCAAGGCGATTTGTCGAGATAGACCGCCAGCCGGACGCGCAGCTCGCTGCGCGCGCGGAAAAGCATGCTCTTCACCGCCGGCACGGTGACGCCCAGCACCGCCGCGATGTCCTCGTAGGACATCTCCTCGTAACGCCGCAGAATCAGCGCCAGGCGCGGCTGCTCGCCCAACGATTGGATCGCCGCTTCGATCGCGTCCTGCAATTCGGTATTTGCCAGTGCAGCCGCCGGCGATACCACGCGATGATCGGCAAACTCGCGCGGTGGGCGATCGTCCGATTCCTCCAGCGGCACCGTCCGCGCCCGGCCGCGGCGCCGCACTTCATTGAAGACGAGATTACGCGTGATCGTCAGCAGCCAGGTCGTGAATTTCGCCGTGGGCTCCCATCGCGAGGCGCTCTTCCACACGCGCACGAAGACCATCTGCGCGAGATCCTCGGCCTCGTTCGGCGAGCCAAGCATTTTCGCCACGACGCCGATCACCCAATGCTGGTGTCGCTCCACGAGCGCGGTGAACGCATCCGCATCCCCGTCGCGCACGCGAGCCATCAACTCCAGGTCATCCGGCTCGCCGGGGAACTCCGCCATCGGCATTTCATACTGCGGAACGGGCGATTCAACCACCTGCATTTGAACCCCGCTGACCGCAAAAGGATGCGCGAATTTCCCCTCGCCCGCGCCGCGCGCTCCCGGTGTATGCTCGCCGCTTCGCCCATGCCCGTCGTCGCCAGCTACTGCACCACGTTCCTCAAGCCCGAGATGCTCCACATCTACCGGCAGATCACGGGGCTCCGCGCGTTCGAGACGTTCGTCATGACCAAGGAGCGGCGCTGCGCCGAGCAATTCCCCTTCGACGCCATCGAGCGGCTTCCCCGCCCGCGCATCAACTTCCTTGCCCGCTTCCACAAAAAATATCTCCGCCGCATGGAGCCGGTTTTCTACCGGGGCGAATACGATCAACTCGCGGCCGTCCTCGCCCGCCGGCACGCCGATCTTCTGCACGTCTATTTCGGCCACACCGGCGTCCATCTTCTGCCGTTCATCCGCAACTGGCCCGGTCCCAGCGTCGTCTCCTTCCACGGCATGGACATCATGCCCCGCGCCAAGGAACCCGGCTACGACGCCCGCATGCGCGAACTCCTCGCCGCGCTGCCGATGGTCCTCGCCCGCAGCGAATCCCTCGCGCGACGTCTGATCGATCTCGGCTGCGATCCGGCAAAAATTCGCCTCAACCGCACTGGCATCCCGCTGGAGGCTTTTCCCTTCGCCGAGCGACCGACGCCCGCGAACGGTGCCTGGAAGCTCGTGCAAGCCTCGCGCCTGATCGAAAAGAAGGGGCTCGACGATGCCCTGCGCGCCTTTGCCGCTTTTCATGCCGCCCACCCCGCCGCGACCTTCACCGTCGCCGGCGACGGACCGCAACGCGCCACGCTCGAAGCCCTCGCCTACGAACTCGGCATCGCG
>Ga0070661_100002576_pt1 | contig 12431 bp, 10 predicted proteins | sample KBSC43metaG_FD_64663 | JGI IMG/M metagenome (GOLD analysis project Ga0070661, IMG submission 64663) | Corn rhizosphere microbial communities from Kellogg Biological Station, Michigan, USA - KBS C4-3 metaG | ecosystem: Host-associated > Plants > Roots > Rhizosphere > Soil ...
GCGCCGAGATCGCGTTCTCGCCGGGCTTCCGCTGGGGCACGACGCTCATGCCCGGCGACACGATCACGCTCGAGGACGTGATGAGCGAGACCGCGATCACGTACCCGTACGCGACGCTGACGCCGATGACCGGCGCGACGATCAAGACGATCCTCGAGGACGTCGCCGACAACCTCTTCAACCCGGATCCGTACCTGCAGCAGGGCGGCGACATGGTGCGCGTCGCCGGCATGACGTACGCGATCGCGCCCGACGCGGCGCAGGGTGCGCGGATCACCGACATGCGCATCGGCGAGCGGCCGATCGAGGCGGCGAAAACGTACAAGGTCGCCGGCTGGGCGCCGGTCTCCGAGGACGCGAAGACGGCCGGCGGCGAGCCGGTCTACGATCTCGTCGCGCGCCATCTCAAGCGCGAGAAGGTGGTCAAGCCGCGCGTGCCGTGGCGCCCGCGCCTTGTTGGCGTCGACGCCGATCCGGGCATCAGCGCCGACGCGTAGCGTCTCATCCCGCCCGCTCCCGCGTGCGCGCGAGGGCCGGGTCGAGGGCGCTAGACGAGCGTCACCCGTGCAAAGCGGCGCTTGCCGGCCTGCAGGACGAGCGTGCGTGGCGCGGCGATCGCCAGCGCGCGGTCGGCGACGACATCGCCGTCGACCTTGAGCCCGCGCTGCGCGATGAGACGCAGCGCATCCGAGGTCGTGTCGACGATCCCCGCCTGCTTGGCGAGCTGCGCGATCGGCAGCGGCGTGCCGTTCGTGTGCAGCGTCACCTCCGGCATCGACTCGGGCATCGCGCCCTTGCGAAAGCGCGCGTCGAACTCCGCCTCGGCGTCGTCGGCGTCGCGCGGCGAGTGGAAGCGCGCGACGATCTCCTTCGCGAGCATCACCTTGGCGTCGCGCGGGTTGCGCCCTTCCGCGCATTCGCGCTGCAAGGCCGCGATCTCCGCCAGCGAGCGCGCCGACAGGAGCTCGTACCAGCGCCACATCAGCTCGTCGGAGATCGACATCAGCTTGCCGAACATCTCGCCCGGCGGCTCGGTGATGCCGACGTAGTTGCCCTTCGACTTCGACATCTTGTCGACGCCGTCGAGGCCCTCGAGCAGCGGCATCGTCAGGATGCATTGCGGCGCCTGGCCGAAGTCCTTCTGCAGCTCGCGGCCGACCAGCAGGTTGAACTTCTGGTCGGTGCCGCCGAGCTCGATGTCGGACTTGAGCGCGACCGAGTCGTAGCCCTGCATCAGCGGGTACAGGAACTCGTGGACGGCAATGGGCTCCTGGCCGCGGAAGCGCTTGTGGAAATCGTCGCGCTCGAGCATCCGCGCCACCGTGTAATGCGACGCTAGCTTGATCAGGCCGGCGGCGCCGAGCGGCTCCGACCACTCCGAGTTGTAGCGGATCTCGGTCTTCGCGGGGTCGAGCACCTTCGACGCCTGCGCGTGATACGTGCGCGCGTTGGCCTCGATCGCCTCGCGCGTGAGCGGCGGCCGCGTGGCGTTGCGGCCCGATGGGTCGCCAATCATCGACGTGAAGTCGCCGATCAGGAAGATCACCTGGTGGCCGAGATCCTGGAGCTGGCGGAGCTTCGACAGCACGACGGTGTGGCCGAGGTGGATGTCGGGCGCCGTCGGGTCGAGGCCGAGCTTGGCGCGCAGCGGCCGCCTGTCGCGAATCGAGTGCTCGATCTTCTGCGCGAGCTCGGCCTCGACGATGAGCTCGTCGGCGCCGCGGCGGAAGACCTCGAGCTGGCCGGCGACGTCGACGCTCACGGCTGCGGGCCCCACGCTCGACGCGCCGGAGCGGGTCCGTCCGCCGGACGCACGGGCACGCCCATTGCGTGCCTCCGGGGGATGGAGGAATGCGGCAATGTCAGGAAATGCACGTTCGGCATGGGACGCATTGCACCGGTTTGGTACACTCGCCGCTGCCCGGCGTCGTTCCCGCCCTTGTTGACCCGCATTGCCTCGATGTCCTTCCTCAAACGGCCGAGTTTAGCGTACCGCTCGATCGCCGATCGGATCGCGGACGTTCGTCCCGGCCGTTGGCTCGCCACCGCGTTCCTGGCCGGCAGCGCCGTCGTCGCGTTCGCGCTGGTGCCTGGCGACGATGACGTGCCGGTGCCGACCGCGACCGTGCTGCGCGAGCTGCCGGTGCCGGTGGTGGCGCCGCGTGCGCCCGGCGTCTACTGGCACGACGAGCGCGTGCAGCGCGGCGACACGATCGGCGCATTGCTCGCGCGCGCCGGCGTCGACGACGACGCGGCGTTCGAGTTCCTGCGCGCCGACCCGTCCGCTCGCGCCGTCTACCAGTTGCGGCCGGGCCGCCCGCTGCGGATCGCCACCGACGACGACGGCGACCTCGTCGAGCTGCGGTTCCTGCAATCGTCGGGCGACATGTTGACGGTGACCCGCGCGGGCGACGGCTTCGCCGCGCGCTCGGCGGCGCCCGACGTCGACACGCGGATCGCGATGCGCAGCGGCGAGATTAGAACGTCGCTCTTCGCCGCGGCCGACACCGCGAACTTGCCCGACTCGGTGACGCTCGCGCTCACCGAGATCTTCGGCGGCGAGATCGATTTCCACCACGACCTGCGCCGCGGCGACACGTTCACCGTCGTCTACGAGACGCGCGCGATCGAGGGCGAGCCGGCGGGTGCCGGACGCATCCTGGCCGCCGAGTTCGTCAACCAGGGCGTCGCCTACCGCGCCTACCAGTGGACCGACCCGCAGGGCGAGTCGGGCTACTACGACGCCGATGGCCGCAGCCTGCACACGGCATTCCTGCGCGCGCCGCTGACGTTCTCGCGGATCACCTCGGGCTTCACCACCGCGCGATTTCACCCCATCCTGCAGACGTGGAAGGCGCACAAGGGCACCGATTTCGGCGCACCGACGGGCACGCCGGTGCATGTCACCGCCGACGGCGTCGTCGAGGTGGCCGGCCAGCAGACGGGCTACGGCAACGTCATCATCGTGCGCCACGGCAAGACCTACTCGACCGTGTACGCGCACCTGTCGCGCTTCGCGCCCGCGCTTCACGCAGGCTCGCACGTGCGCCAGGGCGACGTCATCGGCTTCGTCGGCATGACCGGCTGGGCGACCGGGCCGCATCTCCACTACGAGTTCCGCGTCGACGGCGTGCCGCGCAATCCCGTGACGGTTGCGCTGCCGACCGCCGAGCCGGTGCCCGACGCCGAGCGCGCGAAGTTCCTCGCCGACGTCAAGTCGCGCATCGGCGAGCTCGAGCTCGCCCGCAGCACGGCCGGCGCGACGTTCGCCGCCGCCGACTGAGCTTCCACGACAACGTGTCGACGCGACGCGAGCGTTACGCCGGCGTCATGTCCGGCACGAGCCTCGACGGTGTCGACGCGGTGATCGCCGATTTCGCGCCCGGCGACGGACGCGTGTGCGCCACGCTCGGCGCCGCGCACCTGCCGTTCCCGCCGGCGCTCCACGACGAACTGTCCGCGCTGCAATCGGCCGGCTACGACGAGATCGCGCGCGCAGCGCGCGCCGCCAACGCGCTGGCCGACCTCTATGCGGCGGCGATCGGCGAGGCGATCGACGACGCGGACCTTGCGGTTCGCGACGTCGCCGCCGCCGGCGTGCACGGCCAGACGATCCGCCACAGGCCCGACGAAGGCTGGACGGTGCAGCTCAACAATCCCGCGCGCGTCGCCGAGCGCACGGGGTTGACCATCGTCGCCGACTTCCGCAGCCGCGACGTTGCCGCGGGCGGCGAGGGCGCGCCGCTGGTGCCGGCGTTCCACCAGGCGCTGTTCGGCAGCGACGGCCGCCATCGCGTCGTCGTCAACATCGGCGGCATCGCCAACGTCACGGACTTGGCCGTCGCGGGCGCGGTGCGCGGCTTCGACACCGGCCCGGGCAACGCGCTGCTCGACCTGTGGCATGCGCGCCACCGCGGCGGCGCCTGCGACCTCGAGGGTGCGTGGGCGAGGAGCGGCCGGGTCGACGAGGCGCTGCTCGCGAGGCTGTTGGCCGAGCCGTTCTTCGCGCGCTCGCCGCCGAAGAGCACCGGCCGCGACCTCTTCAACGCCGCGTGGCTCGACGCGCGCCTCGAGGGCGGCGCGGTCGCGCCGCGCGACGTGCAGGCGACGCTGACGGCGCTCACCGCGCGCAGCATCGCCGACGCGATCCGCCGCCACGCGCCGCGCGCGATCGAGGTCATCGTCGCCGGCGGCGGCGCGCACAACGCGACGCTCGTCGACATGCTCGCCCGCGAGATGGCGCCGCGCGTGCTGCGCTCGTCGACGGCGCTCGGCGTCGACGTCGAGCACGTCGAGGCGCTGGCGTTCGCGTGGCTCGCGCGCCGCGCACTGGAGCGCGAGCCCGGCAACCTCGCGAGCGTCACCGGCGCGCGCGGCCCGCGTGTGCTGGGCGCGATCCACTGGGGCAGTCCTCGCGCATGACTGCGCACGCGGCCGAGGCGCGGATCGCCGCGTGAGCGACGCGTGGCCGCGACCCGACGCGCGCGCGGCGCCGGCTACAGCGTGCGCAGGAACGCGACGAGGTCGCGCTTGTCCTGGTCGGAAAGGCCGATCGTGAAGCGCTGGTCGTAGAAGTCGACGACCGCCGCCAAATCCTTGGCCGAGCCGTTGTGGAAGTACGGCGGCCGCGACGCGAGCGCGCGCAGCACCGGTCCCTTGAAGCGGCCGATGTCCTTCCATGCGCCGCTGATCAACGCACGGCCCGGGTCGGTGGTCTGCACAACCTCGTACGGCGCGACCTTGTGGCGCAGCGTGTAGAGCGGCATGTCCGGCGTGCGCCGGCTTGCGTCGGCGATGCCGATGTCGAGCGGCGCCGGCACCGAGTGGCTGCCTGCGCCCGGCGCGTCATGACAGGTGCCACAGGTGCCGTCGATCTCGGGGACGTTGAGATCGTCGTTGAGGCCGCCGACGCCGGTGATCCTGATCCGGCGCGTGTTGAAGATCTGCTGGCCGCGGTAGACCGACGCCCGCGCCTTCTGGCCCGGATGCAACCCCTCGTCCTTGCTCCTCGTGCCTTCCTTCGCCCACGTGTCGTACAGCGTGAAGATCGTCGGATTGAACGCCGCGCCGGTCCGGTAGTCGCGCGCCAGTACGTCGTTGATGCCGAAATAGAACGGCTGGTGCGCGAGATGGCGCGGGCCGCCTTGCGCGTTGTGGACGTGCAGCGCGCCCGCGCTGTCGTCGTACACCTGCGCCGTCGTGAGGCTCGCCTCGAACGCGACGATCGCGTCGAGCTCGTCGGCGGTCGGCGCCGCCGGCGCCTGCGCGTGGCCCGTCGTCGCGCCGCTCGCCTGGTCGCCGAGGTCGAAGTGGATCGGCGCGAAGCAGCTGGTGGTGCCCATCAGGCAATCGGTCGTCGTCGCGTCCTTGAACGTCTCGCGGCCGTCCCACATCACCGTGCTGACGAAGCCCAGGTTGGTCGACGGCAGCACGCGCCGGAACAGCGAGAGGTCGCTCGCGCTCGCGTGGCCGTACGGGTCGTCGACGGCGACGAGGTCGAACTCGGCGTTGGCGGGCACGCCGATGCCGACACGGATCAGCGCCTTCGTCAGCAGCATCGCGTAGGCTTTGCGCCGCGCCGCGACGGTCGACACGTCGGCGTCGGGAGATACCGAGCCGTCGTTGGTGCGGAAGATCGGGTCGGTGCCGCCGGTGGCGTCGAAGCGCGCCTGGACGTTGGCCGGCGTCACCGTCCAGCCCGCGCTCGGCTGGTGACAGGTGACGCAGGCGCGGCCGTTCCCGCCCAGGCTCATGAAGAACGGGTTGGACAGCGGGATCGGGCCCGCGCTCGAGATCGTCTGGTCGACGCCGGTCTCGTTGTTGAACAGCAGCGTCGACGGCAGGAACGCGTCGGCCGCCATTGCGGGCGCGGCGAGCAAGGCGGCGAGGCATCCGAGCGGCGCGGCGGTTTTGCGGAGTTTCCACATGGTCGATGTCCCCGTGCCCGCCCGCGATCCGGACGATCCGGCTGCGCGAACGGGTGCCTTCATCGGGGAAATCGCAAAGCCGGCCCGCGACCCGACATCGATGCGGAATATTCACGACGAACGGTGAAAGAAGCGACCGGTGGGCGCAGGGTGCCCGGCCGCCAGGCGATCGGCGGGCGGGCCCGGCAGCGGGGCGCCGGCCGCCAACCGCTCTTTAGCGCCGCGAGCCCGGCGCCATTGCCGCGAGCGCGACGGCCTCGCGCGCTTGCGGGCTGTCGGCGCCGACGGTGGGCAGGAGCTCGTCCTGCGCACGCCGTGCCGCGGCGCGCGCGCCCTCGGCGTCGCCGGTCGCGGCCAGCGCGCGTGCCATCGCGAGCTCGGCTTCGCCGACGGTCGACGAGTGCCGCGGGGGCGGGACCATCGACCGCGCGAGTGCCAGCGCGCGCGCCGCATCGGCGCGCGCATCGGCGGCGCGGCCGTCGCGGAGCTCGATCGCGGAGCGCGACATGTGCGCGCGCGCCGACATCATCGGATCGCCGCCCGGCGCGTCGGCGAGGGACACGGCGCGCGCGCCCTCGCTGCGCGCGCCCGGCAGGTCGCCGCGCGCGAGGGCGAGCTGCGCGCGCTGGTTCGCGAGGGCGGCGAACGCGACGTGCCCGGGCGGCAGCGTGGCGGCGAGGCGAGGCGCGACGCGATCGAGCGAGCGCTCGGCGTCGCCGTAGCGCTGCAGCTCCCGCTGCGCGTCGGCGAGCCACAAGAGCGCCTGGTTGATCGTGACGTTGTCGCCGGTGCGCATCGCCTCGGCGTAGCCGCGCTCGAAATAGCGGTTCGCCTCGGCGGCGCGGCCCTGCAAGAGCCACACGGCGCCATAGTTGAGCAGCAGCACCGGCGACACGTGGCCGAGCGACGCGTCGCTGCGGCTCACGTCGATCGCCTTTCCGAGCAGCCGCCCGGCTTCGGCGGCACGCCCGGTCTGCAGCAGCATCGTCCCCCAATTGTTGAGCACGGTCCCCGCGCTCTGGGTGTTCTCGCGGCCGAGCGTCGCGAGCAGCGCGTAGGCCTTGGCGTAGGCCGGCTCGGCGTCCGCGTACCGCCCGGCGTCGCGATACGACTCGGCGAGATTGTCGTAGACGATCTCCTCGAGCATCGTCGAGCGCGCGGAAAGCGATGGCAGCAGCGCACGCGCCGCCTCGGCTCGCGTGACCGCGGCATCGGTGTCGCCGAGTCGCCGCTGCGCGGCGCTGGCGTCGAGCAGGCACTGCATCCGGTCGAGCGCGTAGCGCGTGTCGGTGCCGAGCGCCGCGAAGCCTTCCGCGAGCAGCGTTTCGCTGCGCGCGCGATCGCCCGCGCCGGCGAGGGTGGCCGCGTAGAGACATGCGGCGCGCGCATGGGCCGACGGATCGGCGGACGACACGAGCGCATAGGCACGCTTCAGTACCGCGCCGGCCCTGGCATGCTCGTCCATCGCCTGGTACTGGCGACCGATCGCCAGCAGCAGCGTGAGGCGGTCGACGGCCGATGGATCGTGATCGGCGAGCTGCTCGGCACGCGCGAGGAGATCGCCGACGGTGAAGGGCTTGCCCGCCGGCGCGGCGTCGAACAGCAGGAACGCGTTGAAGTCGTTGACCGCGATGCTGCGCGAGAGCGCCGTGAGCGCGAAGTCGCGCTCGTCGGTGGCGGCGCGGGCGGCGGCGTCGGCGCGCAGGCGCTGCGTGTCGGCGAGCGCGGCGGCGGCGCTCGCGCGCGTCGCCTGCACGGCGGTGCCGACGAGGCCGGCGACGATCGCCGCCAGCGCGAGCGCGGACAGCGCGACGCCGACGCGGTTGCGCCGCACGAAGCGCGCGGCGCGATAGGCGATCGAATCGGCGCGCGCGGCAATCGGCTTGTGCGCGAGATAGTGGCGGATGTCGGCGGCGAGCGCCGCGACCGACGCATAGCGCTCGGCCGGCAGCTTGCGCATCGCCTTGGCGACGATCGTCTCCAGGTCGCCGCGCAGCGCGCGCGCGAGGCGCTCGCGCGTCGTCGCGCGCGCCGCGGCGAGGGCGCTCGCGTCGGGCGCGGCTTCGAGCGCGTCGGCGAGGCGCGGCGGCGTCGTGTCGACGACCGCGCGCACCAGCGACGCCGTTGACGACGCGTCCTCGCCGACGGGATGGCGGCCGCACAGCAACAGGTACAGCAGCACGCCCAGCGCGTAGACGTCGGTGGCGGTGGTCACGGGCGCGCCGGTGAGCTGCTCCGGCGCCGCGTACTGTGGCGTCATCGCGCGCCCGGCATCGCGCGTGAGCTGCGTCGCGCCGGCGCCCTCCACCTCGTCCTCGATCAGCTTGGCGATGCCGAAATCGAGGAGCTTCGGCGTGCCGTCGGCGGCCACGAGCACGTTCGACGGCTTCAAGTCGCGATGGACGATCAGGTTGGCGTGTGCCTGCGCGACCGCGCCGAGCACGTCGAGGAAGAGTCGCAGCCGTGCGTCGATCGGGAGGCGATGCGTGTCGCACCACGCGTCGATCGGCGCGCCGTCGACGACCTCGACGACGAGGTACGGCTGCGCCGACGGCGAGATGCCGGCGTCGAGGAGCCGCGTGATGTTGGGATGCGCGAGCCTCGCGAGGATGTTGCCCTCGCGGCGAAAGCGACCTTCGGCGGCGCGCCCGACAAGCGCGGCGTTGAGGAGCTTGATCGCGACGTGGCCCGCATAACGGCCGTCGCTGCGGCGTGCGAGCCAGACGCTGCCGCTGCCGCCGCGGCCGAGCGGCCGCTCCAACGTGTACGCGCCGAACGCCTGGCCGGCGAGGCCCGCGTCGGTGTCGCCGGGCCGCGGCGGCGATCGACCGAGGAAGCCCTCGCGCTCGACCGCCTCCGCCTCGGCGAGCAGCGCCTCGACCTCGCTCGCGAGCCCGGCGTTGCGCGCGCGCAGCGCATCGAGCCAGCGCGTGCGCTCGGCGCCTTCCTTCGCGAGCGCGCGATCGAACAGCGGGGCGAGCCGGCGCCAGCGCTCGGCGTCCATTGTCGTGTGGCGTCAGCCGCCGTGCGGCTCGTCCGCGAGGACGCCGCGCAGGTAGACGCGCGCCTTCGTCCAGTCGCGCTCGACGGTGCGATCGGACACGCCGCGCAGCGCGGCGATCTCGGCGGTGGAGAGCCCGCAGAAGAACTTGAGGTCGACGAGGTCGGCGAGCGCGGCGTCGGCCCTGGCGAGCTCGTCGAGCGCATCGGAGATCCGCGCGAGCTCGCCGCTGTCGGCGGCGTTATCGGCGATCTCCGTGTCCATCGCCGTGAACTCGAAGCGGCCGCCGCGCTTTTGCGCCTTGCGCTCGCGCGCGTAGTCGATGACGAGGCCGCGCATCGCGCGCGCCGCGTACGCCATGAAGCGCGCGCGATCGGGAAACGCCGTGCCGTCGCGCTTCGACATGTCGAGGAACGCCTCGTGCAGCAGGTCGGTCGCGCCGAGGGTGACGGCGCCGCTGCGGCCGAGCTCGCGCCGCGCGAGCCGGCGCAATTCCACGTAGAGCGACTGGAACAGCGTCTCGCGCGAGAGCTCGCGCGCGGTTTGGACGGGCTCGCCCGGCGGCGACGGATCGGTCATCGCAGGTCCGCGACGGGCAACAAAAAATAGGGGCCCGCGAAGGGCCCCCGGGCAGCTCCGCGCGAGGCGCGCCGTCAGGCCGAGAAGCTCGACCCGCAGCCGCAGGTGCTCGTCGCGTTGGGATTCTTGATGACGAACTGCGCGCCCTCGAGGCCGTCGGTGTAGTCGATCTCGGCGCCCATCAGGTACTGGTAGCTCATCGGGTCGATCAGGAGCGTGACGCCGTTCTTGACCATCGACGTGTCGTCCTCGTTGACGACCTCGTCGAACGTGAAGCCGTACTGGAAGCCCGAGCATCCGCCGCCGGTGACGAACACCCGCAGCTTGAGGTCGGGATTGCCTTCCTCGTCGATCAGCGCGCGCACCTTGTCGGCGGCGCTGTCGGTGAAGTTGAGCGGGGAGGGCATGTCGGTCATCGCGTTCATCGTGTGGCTCCTTCGCCTTGCGGCATTGCGCGGGGCGGCGGCGTTCGCCGCGGGTTGCTCGTCTTCAGTCGCCGGTCGCGCGCTTCAATTCGACCACGGCGGCGGTCTCGGGTTCGCCGTGGGCGAGGCGCCCCTCGATCACGGCGCCCATGTGCATCTCCAGCTTGCGGTACGCGACGTCGCCGACGATTCGCGCCTTGGGCTGGAGCTCCAGGTAATCGGAAGCATGGACCGGGCCATTGACCGTTCCGTTGACGACGACGTGCGATACCCGCACCTCGCCGTCGATCCGCGCGTGCTCGCTGACCACCAGCGTGCCGGATTCGCCGTCGGCGGTGCCCACGCTTCCCTCGACGCAGCCGTCGACGCGCAGGCCGCCGGTGAACATGAGGTCGCCGCGCACCACGGTGCCCGCCCCGATCAGGCTGTCGAGGCGCTTTTGCGGTGCGGCTTCCTTCTTTCCCTTGAACATGGCGTCGCTCATGGAATTGTCAACGATCGAGTCGCGCGCGGGGCGGCCGTGCCCTTCTCGAGCACGCGGGCCGTCAACGCCGTCAGGCGTGCGCCCGGCGGGACCCGGAACGATCCTTCCACACGCTGATAATACTTGAACTTGAGGGCGAGGGGCGCCGCGAGGTCCGGCTGGTCGGCGGGCAGCTCGACCGTCGCCGTGCGGGCGGCGCCCGCGTCGGAGGCGGGCAGCGCGAGCGTCGCCTGCAGCGTCACATGGCCCTCGAACTCGTCGCGCGGGTTGCCGCCGCGTACCAGCAGGATGCCGTAGCGCCAGCGATCGGGCGCTTCCGGATCGGCGGTGAGCGCCTGCACGGTCATCGCCGCCTGCTTGCTCGAGTCCGAAACGAGCTTCTGCAGGAACGCGAGCTCCTCCTTCATGCTCGCGTTCTCCTGCGCGAGGTCGGCGTTCTGGTGCGCGAGCGACGCCTGCGCGCCGCGCGTGATCGCGATGTCGCTCTCGAGTCCGGCGAAGTGCGAGCGCGCGCCGGCGGCCTCGTCGCGCAGCTTGGCGTTCTCGGTCTCGAGCGCGGTGATCCGGTCCTTCATCTCCGAGCGGTTGAAGCCGCTGAAGAGCTGGCCGAAGTCGTAGCCCCACCACCACATGCCGCCGACCAACGCCGCGAGGAACGCAAGGATGCCGATCCGCCAGGCCCAGCCGGGGTCGCTGCGCACGCGCATCCGCGGCGCGCTGATCGAGAAGGGATGGCGCATCCGGCGCCAGATCGCATGGGGTGGCACCGGCGGCGCTCGGCTATGGCAACACCGCGATCGCGTCCAAGCCGGCGGTCTCGGGCAGGCCGGCCATCAGGTTCATGTTCTGCACCGCCTGGCCCGCCGCGCCCTTGACGAGGTTGTCCATCACCACGACGACCCGCGCGAGGCCCGTTCCCGCGGGTGCGTCGACGGCGATCCGCAGCATGTTGGACGCGCGTACCGAGCGCGTCTCCGGCGCCGAGCCGGCTGGCATCACGTCGACGAACGGCTCGCCAGCGTAGCGCTTCTCGAAGACCGCCTGAACGTCGACGGCGCGCGCGAGCGGCGCGTACAGCGTCGACAGGATGCCGCGGATCATCGGCGTGAGGTGTGGCGTGAACAGCACCGACACGCGGCCTTTGCCCGCGGCGACCGCCGACAGGCCCTGCACGATCTCCGGATGATGGCGATGGCCGCCGAGGCCGTACGCCGCGAAGTTGTCGGAGGCCTCGGCGAACAGGAGCTGCGTCTCGGTCTTGCGCCCCGCGCCCGACACGCCCGACTTGCAGTCGGCGATCAGCTTCGAGCCATCGACGACGCCGGCCTCGACGAGCGGCAGGAAGCCGAGCTGCACGGTGGTGGGATAGCAGCCCGGGTTGCCGACGATGCGCGCCTTGCGGATCGCCTCGCGGTTCATCTCGGGCAGGCCGTATACCGACTCCGCGAGGAGGTCGGGGCAGGCGTGCGGCATCTTGTACCAGCGCTCGAACGTCGCCGTGTCCTTGAGCCGGAAGTCGGCGGCGAGGTCGATGATCTTCGCGCCGGCGCCGACGAGCTCGCGCGCCTGGCTCATCGCCACGCCGTGCGGCGTCGCGAAGAAGACGACATCACACGCGGCGAGCGGCGCCTTGGCCGGATCGCTGAACGCGAGGTCGACGACGCGGCGCAGCGACGGGAACATCTGGGCGACGGGCATCCCCGCTTCCTTGCGCGAGGTGATGACGCGCAGCTCGGCGCCCGGATGCCGGGCAAGGATGCGCAGCAGCTCGACGCCGGTGTAGCCGGTGCCGCCGACGATGCCGATCGCGAGCTTCTCCGCCAATTATGCCTCCGTCATAAGATTGCAGTGTACAGGGCTTTGCCGCGAAAACAAACAAAAAGGGGGCGCCGTTGCCGGCAGCCCCCCTTCGGACGTGCTGAAGCGGACCGTCAGCGCTTGGAGAATTGCTTGCGTCGGCGCGCCTTGTGGAGGCCGACCTTCTTGCGCTCGACCTCGCGCGCGTCGCGCGTGAC
>Ga0070661_100002585_pt1 | contig 12409 bp, 9 predicted proteins | sample KBSC43metaG_FD_64663 | JGI IMG/M metagenome (GOLD analysis project Ga0070661, IMG submission 64663) | Corn rhizosphere microbial communities from Kellogg Biological Station, Michigan, USA - KBS C4-3 metaG | ecosystem: Host-associated > Plants > Roots > Rhizosphere > Soil ...
TGGTCTGGTAAGCGTTGAAATCGGAAACATCGTCGAAATCGGCGCGCGATGCCACGCCCGTTCCGGATGTGCAATTCTTGAGCGTGTTCGTTGGCGCCGTACCGGAAACCGCGAAAGGCTTGAGCGTGATTTCCTCCATCATTTCCTCGGCAATGGAGAGCATCTGCTTGCGTACCAACGGATCGGCGCTGTTCTTGACCACGGTCGAAAACGCCAACATCACGCCTGCCACGCCAACGCCGATGACGACGATTGCAATGACCAGCTCGATCAGCGTCATGCCGTTGGAAGACTTAATTGACATAGCCGGTAGCCCCTGCAACGGAGATTGACGACATGCCGGTGATGGCAATGGTGTAATCGGAGACGGATGAGCCGGCTGCATCTGATGTCACCGTGCCGGACGGCTGGAAATAGATCGTCCCCGTGCCGCTGGAAATGAAGCCGGAGGAACTGCTGGCATAAGCGGCATTACCGTCCGGGCCGGTCAAGGCGGCATTGCAGCTCGTGCTGCCATAGGTTTGCGCGATGGTCAGGGTCACGCTGTTTGCGGCCAGTGATGCACATACCAGCCGCCGATGACTGACCGCTGTTTTCTGCGCGTAGCGCAAGGCGGCCACTGTCTCGGTGCGAAATGCCGATGCCCGAAAGGTTGATGTATCCGACAGTCTGGGCAGGGTAACAACGGCGAGCAAGCCAAGGATGACGATCACCATGATCAGCTCAGTCAGTGTGAAACCCTTTGCTCGTTTGGTGGCGGAGCAATACGACAATCGGCAAGGGACACGCAAGGAGATCATTCGCATTCGGCTTCAGAAGAGTTCCCGGACATGAATGACTTTCTTCGTCTCCGGCGAATAAATGCCGAAGGAGGTCCGCGCGAACGGGTCATTGTCATAACCCGTACCTGGCGGCCACTTGCCTTGCAGGTAGCTCATCGAAGCGGATGTTGCAGAGCAGGCCGTACCGGTGGCGGGGTCGCTCGCCAGATCGACGCAAATATTTACGCTGCCTGTGCCTGCTGCAGGCGACTTGGTCAAGGCGATCATGCCTGTGCCGTTGGTCAGGCTCGCTGCCCCGACCGTAACCGACCATGCTGTCGTGGCCGCTCCCTTGCTGTCGAGGTAATTCGATTTCCCTATGGCAGTCGATGGAATCTGGGTACAGCTATCGTCCGTATTCATCAGCCAGGAATTTCCTGTCCAATACTGCGCCTGCACCGGCATATTCAAGGTCGATGCATTGGAGCCGAAAAAAACGTTGAAGAGCTTGAGACGTCCGAAACGGATTACTGTACCGGCACTGCCGATTTGCGCCTTTTTTCCTGACGCAGTGCCATCCGTATCCAGCGTCAGTGCCGATGTTTGCAATGCCACGCCATCCGCATCGACCGGGTTGATACCAAGCAGAAGATTTGTGTAGGGTTTATCCGGCGCCGTTCCTCGGGCCAAGGTGATTGGCATGGACACAGCAGCGATACCGGCACTCCAGCTACCGGATGGTGCTGCGGTCGTAACAAGCCGGCTTGTCAGATTTGTCGTCCCGTCTATGGCACCAAAATTGAATGCGCTCCCGGTCGAAATATCAAGCCTTGCAAAACTTGACGCATAGTTGGTAGTGGGTGTGCCCTGCGCATTTTGCGCCATGAGGGTAAATCCCACTGTCATGGGCTGTCCCATATAGGTAAAGCGGGTGGAGCCTGCCGTACAGGCTGGAGTAACCGTACCGGCGGAAAGTGCAAAACGGTGCGGTATGAAACGCCCGATCACATTGGTCTGAGCAGAGGTATCGGTTGGATTGGCAAAGACTGCAACCCGGTTGCTCAAGTTAATGCCGTAACCTAAATAATTCGTCGAAGGAGCCACCCCAAGCGAGAAACTACCTACCTCGGAATAACTCAATGTGCTTGCGCTCCCCGCACCCGAAGTCACGGAAATGGCACCGTTACTCAGCACGCCTGTCGTACCGCCAGTCGGCCATATCGGGGAAGTCGGGAATAAAGTGATGGTATCGGCATAATGCGATGCCAAGCCGCCCCCGGTAAGCTGAGCGAAACTGGCGCTCGAATCCGGCAAACCATCGCCATTGACGTCACCCGCGCTATTCCAAAGATAACCACCGACGGTCGCACTGAAACTGCTCCCTGCCGTGACAAAATAGCTGCCGCTCGCCGTTGTAGTGGCCCGGTTGTTTCTCGTCCCATTGGTAATGCCGGAAACGACGACCGCAAAAGGCCTTGCGGTGAGCGTTGCCGTCGTAGCCTTCGCCTGCGAAGTGCTGCTGGTGACATCGTCACGCACGCTGACCGAATACCTCCCGACATCGGAAGTCGCAAGGCAGAAGTTGGCAACACCATTCGTAAATGTCAGCGTCGGCAGGTTATTGCTGGCGGAACTGATGCTTGGAGCAGCACTCGGCAAGGTCTGGCAAGCACCTGTAGAGGCAAGGCAGGTGCCGCTGGAATTCGTTGCGCAGATCTGAGGGGCATTGGCGCCGGAGGGATGATTCGTGCCGGGCGTATACCAGCCATCCAAGTTCTTCGAGCCTGTATAACCTGTATCGGTGCCGCAGCCGTTTGTGCGCGTAATGCTCATCAGATGATTTCGTCCCGCGACAACACCGATGGAGAGTGAATCGGTTGCAGCAATGATGAAGGAGTTCGTGCTGAACTTCACCGGAGAAGACAAGGAAGAGGAAAGACCCGAGCTGGAGGTGTCGCTGACAGTCAGATAAACATCCTCCTGAATCGCATCGGACAAGTAGAACGTTGCCATACCTTGGTCGGCGCCGACAAAGGTATACGAGGCGCTGGAACCGCTGGTTGTCAGCGTACCGTTTGCTCCCTTCTTGCTCCAGATGGCGTTGGAGGAAGAACCATTGGCAAGTGAGGCCGACAGCGTAATCGTCTTAGCATATCCTGTGTCCGTCAATCCGTTGGACTTGAGCCCAGTGATGGTGACGGTTGTTTTGCCGTTGGCCGCACTCGCACAAATACTTGGAGCATCGTCATCGACCGCGATATCAGGCGGCGCCGTGGATGCAGTATCAGCCACTGCTTCGGCGCTCCCCCAGGCAAAAAAAAGCGCCAGAAACAAACTACGCCAGAAGCATGTTTTTCGCCCTGGCGCCGCCGTATACGCAACTGCAACTCCAACCATGTCTGCTTTCTTACGTCTACCTGACCCTATGCCGACACTGAAAATGCCTGTCTCCTACTTGCCCAACAGTGCCGAAGTGACAAGCGCCTTCGTAACGCGCTTGACCAGATCCGCCTCATAACCGAGTTTGAACATCTCATCCTGGAAGCTCTTGGCAAAACGAGCGCGGTTGAACACCCACAGGCGCCTCTCCATGCGGAACGCCTTGGCACGTGCATAGATGCTCAACAGCACCTGATCGGCCTTTTTTTCGAATACCTTGTCCTTGCCGGAAGTCGCCATGGGCCGTGCGCAGGACTTGAAAAAATCTTGCGCCAGTTGCCGGGCATAGGCATCGACTACTTTGCCGGAGGTAAAACTAAAGAGTTTCATTGCGGTTTTAGGTGATTTCCGTGAATGAATATCCCATGGTCGTGGTGCAGACGGGATGCGATGCAAGGTGTGACGAGTGCCGTGTGGCGGGCCACACAAATGAGGAACAACGCAGCAGCGCGCCCGTATGCGCCGCGAAGATGGGGTATTTGTTCACGGAAATCACCTTGGTTTCTCAATACGCAAAAAAGCCCGCCGCAGCGGGCTTTGACTTCTTTATTGATAGATGCACCGGCTCAGGAAATGCCGTGCCCGATAAACGTTGCAGTCTGGCTGTTCTCCCCTGTTACCGTACAAGTCGCAGTACTCCCAGCCGAGATGCTTATCGATGCGATGGAATAGGCAGTTGACGGCAAACCACCCTCCAGCACCGCAGTCAGAGCCTGACAGTTAGCAATAGCGCTGCCACTTGCCGTATTCGCCGTACGCGCCGCCTTGTTGATTGCCGATGCGGCACCCAGCGCACCGGCCACACCTTGTACCGCAGCCTTGGAAGCATCGGCTTTCATATCGACGAATTTGGGCAAAGCCGTGGCAGCCAGAATCCCCAAAATCACGATCACCATTACTAGCTCGATCAAGGTAAAGCCAGATTGTTGCCTTGTTTTCATATTCGTTCCCATCCTGTTAAAAAACGCCGCCGCACGCCAACGCCATCATTTCTTGCTCCCGGAAAGTTTTCCTTTTTTTAATTTAAGTCTTTATGGAAATTTTCCCAGAGTCAATCTTATAGAAACATTGAATCATGTCAATAAACACGAACACTTCGCGTAAGATTAACGACAAGAAAGAAACGCTGCTTTTCCAGATAATAGATTTTCACGCCCCCGATCCGGCAACCTCATCCACCGTTCCACATCACATCACTGCAGGATGTTCAAGCAATTACAAAAGGTTCTCTTTTCCGGTAATGGCCAAGGTGGATTCAAAGCGCCGTCATTATTCTTCCGAAGGAATTCCAATCCTCGCCCGGCTCTTGCAGATCAAGCAAAACAAGCCAAGCTGCAAGGCGACGATGCCATGGCCAAGGGCACACTGGAAGAAGCCGAAAAATGCTATCGCCAGGCTTTGGCTCTCGATCCGGATCTCGCCGAGGCTTATAACAACCTGGGGCTTGTGCTGGACAAGCTGGAACGCTTCGGCGAGTCCGTTGACTGCTATCTGAAAGCCTTGTCCATCGACCCGGCGCATGCTGCAACCTGCCTGAATCTGGGCAACTGGCACAGAGCGCACGGCAATGCCGCAGAGCAGGTGCATTACTACGAAAAGGCGCTATCCCTCAAACCCGATTATTGCGAAGCGCATAACAATCTGGGCTCCTATTTCCAGGCACAGGGAAAATTGGACGAAGCCGTCGCCTGTTTCGAAAAGGCCTTAGTCCTGAAACCAGACTATGTATGGGCAATGCTGAACATGGCCATGTGCTACCGCGCCCAAGGAGATGCCGAAGCAGAAACGAGTTGGCTGAGAAAAGCGCTCATAGCTGCCCCCCAATGCGCTGCGGCACACAGTCAACTCGGATTCATCGCTTTCGAGAACGGAGAACATGCGCTAGCCGAACGCCACTTTCGCGAAGCTTTGGCATGCGATCCCGATTTTCATCACGTGCATTTCAATCTCGGTACCTTGCTTCTCATGCAAGGAAATTACGCCGAAGGTCTGGAGCTCTACGAAGCCAGGTTCAAGCTCTACCCCAAGCAAATACTCGGCTACGACACCGATTATTTCCCCGTCACCTGTCGTGCTCCCCGCTGGGGCGGCAAGGACCTGGAAGGAAAGACCATCCTCCTTTGGGCGGAGCAAGGTTTGGGCGACAACCTGATGATGATGCGCTATCTGCCCGAGCTGCTGAAGCAGGGTTGCCGCAAGCTCGTGGTCAACAGTCGCCCCGAGTTGTCACGCATCTTTCACCACCTCCCCTATCCGGTTGAGGTGGTGGAAACAGAGGAAGCCTTGCGCAAGGGAACGTACGACTATCACTGCCCACTGACCAGCCTGCCCTATCTTCTCGGCACACGCCTGGAAACGATCCCGCATGAGACGCCATACATTTTCGTGCCGGAAGACATGAAGCGCCAATGGGCAGAGCGGCTTGCCGCCCTGCCCGGTCTGAAAGTGGGACTGGTCTGGACGGGCAACAAATCGCTGACCCGCGATGCATTGCGCAGCGTTTCGTTCGAGACCTTCGAACCACTCAAGACGATTCCCGGAATTACCTTCATCAGCCTGCAAAAAGGCGAAAGCGCGGAGCAGGCGCGTCACGCAGACTGGATAGTGCGAGACTACATCGAAGAATGCCGTGATTTCCTTGACACAGCGTCGCTGGTGGAAAACCTCGACCTCGTAATCAGCGTGGACACCTCGACCGTGCATCTGGCAGGCGCACTTGGCAAGCCGGTCTGGCTGCTGAACCGTTTCGAGAGCGAATGGCGCTGGATGATAGGCCGTGAATATTCGCCCTGGTATCCGACTATCCGAATCTTCCGACAACCTACGCTGCATGACTGGGCCAGTGTGATGGCACGAATCGTCAGCGAACTGGGCGCCTGGGCAACTGCGGTTACTTGACCGCCCAGGTGTAGGGCTGCACTTCCTGAAGCGTGATACCGCCAGGTTCTTTCCCGGCTTGCATGCCGCCCGCCGTTTGCAGCCAGTCGTTGTACACCAGGCTGATTCGATAGCGCATGGTTTTGCCCCCCTTCTCTGCGGATTGGAAATGCATGCCGTGACGAACCAGGTACACGAGCTCCCGAGACTTCAAATCGAAATACCAGTTACCGGCAGAGACATCGCTCGGCGTGCCATAGTATTCGCCGACATAATTCTCCGGCAGCCTGGTGAGCAACACCATGGGATTGACCGATTCCAGCTTCGGAATCTCCTCCATCCTGCCGCGCGCCATCAGGCCGGACAACTGGATCGTCAATGCGCTGCGCAGCCCTCCCACGGTTTGTTCCATTGCCGTCTTCTCGGCCATCTCCTGATAAAACAACACGCGACCAAACAAGACTCCTGCCGCGAGCGCCACGACAATGATGGCAAGGATCAATTCGAACAAAGTAAAGCCACGGCTGCGAACTGTCATCACGGTTTCAGGCAAGGGCCTTCGCACACTATTCATCGCTATCTGGAGAACGCCGCCCTGCCCAGATCCCACATCGGCAGGAAAATACCCAACGCCAGAATCAGCACCATGATTCCCAGCCCGATCAGGAGAATGGGTTCGATCTTCGCGCTCATGGTCTTGATTTCATACTCGACCTCGCGCTCGTACATGTCGGCGACCTCCTCCATCAAACCGTCGATTTCTCCGGTTTCCTCGCCCACGGCGATCATTTGCAGCGTGATGGGCGTGAATACGCCGGTAGCCGCCGCGGTTCGCAACATGCTCTCGCCGCGTTCCACGCCTTCACGCATTTGCTCGATCCGGCGCGCGATATAAACGTTGTCCGTCACCAGCGCGACCACGCCAAGCGCTTGCACGATAGGCACACCGCTGCGCGATGCCAATGCGAAGCTGCGCGCAAAACGCGCCAGGCAGCCTTTCTGCATGATGTCCCCCGCCAACGGCAAGCGCAATTTGAGCCTGTCCCACTTGTAACACCCCTCGGGTGTATTGACGTACATCTTGAAGATGAATGCGCCGCTTACCGCCATCACCAGCATCAACGGCCAATATTCAACGGCAAAGTTGGAACTGTTGATCAGGATTTTCGTCATCAGCGGCAATTCGGCCTTGAACCCCTTGTAGACTTGGGTGAATGCCGGAATCACAAAAATATTGATGACGACGAGAGCCATCACCATCGCAACGATCACGAAACTCGGATAACGTAGCGCCGAGCGTATCCGTTCGCGCATCTCGCGCTCGGATTCCAGATGCTGGAAAAGGCGCAAAAATATCTCGTCGAGGCGACCGGTCATTTCGCCGACGCGGATCATGCTGACGTAGAAACTGGAAAACACTTGAGGATGGCGCCGCATTGCCGCAGACAATTCGCGACCGGCATAGAGGCTTTCGCGCAAGTCTTGCACCACCCTGGCGAAGGACTTGTTGATGGACGATTCCTGCAAGCCGGCCAGCCCGCGAAGAATGGGCACGCCGGATTTCAGCAGCGTGTACATCTGGCGGCTGAAAAGCTGCACATCCATCGGCCGCACCTTTTCCTCGAACAACCACGCCAGCGAATTGCCTGCGCCGTCCCCTCCTGATTGCCGACTGGCGACGATATCGACCGGAGTGAAGCCGGTACGCATGAGTTGGTCCGCAATTGCATTGGCATCAGCGCCTTCGAGCACGCCTGTCATCAACTCGCCGCGCGCGTTGCGCGCCTTGTATGAAAAATATGGCACGTCAATCCTCAAGCTGACTACTAACGCGCATCGCTTCAGCCACCGTGGACTTGCCTGCGAGGACCAAGGCCACTGCATGCCGACGCAGGGTCTGGCCGGCCATCTGCTCCTGTGCCACTTTCAGAAAATGTGCAGGATCGGCATGATTGGCGGCATCAGCCACGGCCGCATTCATTTCCAGCATTTCATAGACGCCGGTACGGCCCCGATAGCCGGCGCCATTGCAATGGGAGCAGCCGCGACCGTGCAAATATTGCCGGTCCTCGACGGTGTCGCCAAGCTCGCATTTCAACCATTCGTGCTCGGCTACCGTCAGCGTATAAGGTTCCGTACAGCTCTCGCAGATAACGCGCACTAACCGCTGCGCCAGCACCGCCTGCAGCGAACTGGCCACCATATAGCGGGGCACTCCCATGTCCAGCAAACGAACCGGCGTACTCACCGCATCATTCGTATGCAGCGTGGATAGCACCAGATGGCCGGTGAGCGCAGCGCGAACACCGATCTGGGCCGTTTCCTGATCGCGCATTTCGCCAACGAGAATCACGTCCGGATCCTGACGCAGTGCCGAGCGCAGCACCTTGGCGAAAGTAAGTTCGATCTTCTCATTGACCTGCACCTGGTTGATGCCAGGCAGACGGTATTCCACCGGGTCTTCGACGGTGATCAATTTACGTTCAGTCGAATTCAATTCAGCCAGCGCACCATACAAGGTCGTGGTTTTCCCGCTGCCTGTCGGCCCTGTCACCAGCACGAGCCCGTTTGGGCGCTGCAAGATGGCCCGGAACCTCTTGACCATGACGTCCGGCATGCCGATCGAATCGAGCTTCAACGTGCCTCCGCCCTGATTGAGCAAACGCATCACGATCGATTCCCCGTATTGCGTCGGCATCGTCGACAGCCGCACGTCGATCTGCTGGTTCTTGACCTTCACCGCGAAGCGGCCATCCTGCGGCAGGCGCTTTTCGGAAATGTCGAGGTCGGACATCAGTTTGAGGCGCAGTGCGAGCGAAGCGGCGATCTTGATGTCGGCATCGGTCTGCGGATGCAGTACGCCGTCGATGCGAAAACGAATCTGCAAGCGCTCCTCTTGCGGCTCGATGTGAATGTCGGAGGCCCGCACCTGGGCCGCATCTTCAAATACCGATTGCAATAGCTTGACGACGGGCGCATCTTCGTTGCCTGTCGCGCCGCCTGCCAGCGAACCGAAAATGACGGCAGTATCGCCGAGTTCCTGCTCCAATTCGCGTGCCAGGCCGGAGATCTCCTCAGTACGGCGATACATGCGGTCTATCGTTTGCAGCAGATCGCTTTCGCCTACGACTGCCAGCTCGATGTCGCGCCTGACCGAACGTGCAATCTCGTCGTAGGCGAACAGATCGGTCGGATCGGCCATGCCGATCAGCAGGGTATCCCTGCGGTCCTCCAGCGCGATGGCGCGGAAGCGGCGTACCTGCGTCTCCGGCAGCAACCGGACCACGTCCGGATTGAGGTGATAGAACTTGAGATTGATGTAGGGAATATGAAGCTGTCTGGCGATGGCGCCGGAAATCTGCTCTTCCGTCACAAAGCCGTTTTCGACGAAGACCCGCCCGAGTTTACGCCCGGTCCGCTTCTGCTCACCCAGGGAAAACTGAAGCTGCTCTTCCGAGAGCAGCTTCTGCTGCACCAGGATTTCCCCCAGTCGGATCTTCTCCGGCCGCGCCATACATGCTCCTCACTGTCAATAAAGCAGACAAACCAGCAATGTATTGTAGCCAGTTTGTTTTTGCCACAGTGAATTGTTTTACTGGGGAAACCCGTGCTTTATCTCGCAAGCGCCTGTCGGAAGTCTTCCAACAAATCGGCCGTATCTTCGATCCCCACGGAGACCCGGATCAACGACTCGGCAATGCCCATGCTGGCGCGGCGTTGCTGCCCCATTTCGTAAAAGATGGTATGTGCGACTGGAATGACGAGAGTGCGAGTATCACCGAGATTGCTGGCGGGAACGGCGAGCTGCAGGCGATTCAGGTAGTCGAAACAGTCGATATCGTCCTTCAGTTCGAAGCTGAACAGGCTGCCGAAACCTGAAAATAATTCCTTGGCGATTGCATGCTGGGGATGCGACGGCAAGCCCGGGTAATAAACGGCGGCGACCCGCTCATCCGCTTCCAGCATCTGCGCCAGAGCGAGTGCGTTGGCGCATTCGCGCTCCATGCGCAACGCCATTGTCTCGGCACCGATGGCGAGGTGATGCGCAGCCTCTGGCCCAAGCGAAGCGCCAAAATCTCGCAGGCTCTTGGCACGAATCTGTGCCATGCCCCATTGGGCCGATGCATAACGTTTGTAGGTCTCGAAAATGTTGGGGAATTTCGTCCAGTCGTACAAGCCGGTGTCGGTAAGGCTGCCGCCCAGTGCATTGCCGTGCCCGCCGATCGACTTGGTCAATGCATTGATGACGAGGCTGGCATCGACCGACTTAGGCTGGAACAAGTAGGGCGAGGTCATGGTGTTATCGACAACGTACAGAATTCCACGGTCGCGGCAGAGCTGGCCGATACGTTTCAAATCCGCAATCTGCGTACGGGGGTTGGCGATGGTTTCCACGAACACGAGCCGCGTGTTGGGCGTAATAGCCGCCTCGACGTTCTTCACGTCGGTGGCATCGACCATGGAGACCTTAATGCCTTGCGCATTGACTGTCTGCCACAGGCTGTTGGTATTGCCGAACAAAAAGGACGACGAAACCACATGGTCCCCCTCGCGCAACAAGGCCTGGACTACCGCGCCGACAGCCGCCATGCCGGTGGCAAAGCAGATGGTCGCCACGCCTTGTTCCATCTTCGTGATTTTTTCTTCCAATGCAGCGACCGTAGGATTGCCCTGCCGTCCATAACGATAACCGGGCTGCTTGCCCTGGAATACCTCTGCAAGCTGGCGTGCATCACGGTAACCAAAAGTGACGGAAGTATGGATGGGTTTGTGCAATGAGCCGTGCTCGATCGGCTTTTGCCGGTCGCTGTGCAGGATAGTCGTCGTGAAGCCGTATTTTTTCGTGTCGGTCATGGCGGATAAAAAATAAAAAACCCGTTCAGCATGCGCCAGAACGGGTTGATTTTGAAATTCTGAACCGTTTTTAGCTGCATTTGTTATGGGGCTCTACCCCGGCGCCCGCAAGCAGAATCAAATCGGCGCGGGCTTTATCGTAACGCAAAAACGGCGCTACTGGTGGTGCAAACGGGCTGATTTAACAGGAAACATTTCTGTTTTATTCGGTCCAACAGTTATTAAAGACAAAATTACTGCCGTCAATCGGTTTAATGGTCTTCCGGTCTTCTCTTGCAAACATTGTGTACCGATGCGATGAAAAAAGAATTCGATCACCTCGTCCTGCAGGAGACGCCGGATGCGATCCTGCTAATGACCTTGAAAGGCCTGGTGGCGTACTGGAGCAAGGGTGCGGAAGCTGTGTTCGGTTACCTCAGCGAGGAAGCAGTCGGTGAGCTGCTCACCACGCTGATCGTGCCTGAAGAACGGCGCGAAGATGAACAAAGATATTTCAATAAAACGCTTAGGACCGGCTTTTGCAGCTACGAGTCGATACGACGCAAGAAGGACGGCACATTGGTTCATGTCGATGTCTCCTGCAAAGCGATTTATGACGAGCGAAACGAGCTGCGCTTTGTACTCAGCAGCCAGAAAGATGTCACGCCGCTCAAGGTTCTACGCGACGCCCAATTGCTTGAAGCCAAATTCGGGGGCCTGCTGGAATCAATGCCCGACGGAATCATCATGTCCAATTCGACCGGCCACATCGTGCTGCCCAACAGTCAGGCGGAAAAGATGTTCGGCTACGAGACGGGAGAATTGCGCGGCAAGATGATCGAAACCCTGCTGCCCAAGCGCTTTCGCGCCGGCCATGTCGGCCACCGTTCCCATTACTTCAGCCAGCCACGTGTCCGAGCCATGGGTGCAGGGCTCGAACTATATGGTTTGCGCAAGGATGGGGTCGAGTTTCCGGTCGAAATCAGCTTGAGTCCGCTACACACCGAGGAAGGCATAGTGGCAATGAGTGCGGTTCGCGACATCACCGGACGCAAGCGTATCGAGCGCACGCTACATGAAAAAAATCTCGAACTCGAACGGGTCAATCTGGCAAAAGACCGCTTCCTCGCCAGCATATCGCACGAGTTGCGCACACCGCTCAACGCCATCATCGGTTTTACCAGCACTCTTTTGATGAAGCTGCCCGGCCCCCTGACCGTGGATCAGGAAAAGCAGTTGAAAACGATCCAGACGAGCGCCGGACATCTTCTGTCACTCATCAATGACCTGCTCGACCTGGCAAAGATCGAATCGGGCAAGGTGGAACTGCATCCGGAACCGGTGGACTGCCGACATACGATCACCCATCTTATCGATACGCTACGTCCGTTGGCTGACATGAAGGGATTGCAGTTGGCTGTCAATATGCCGGATGAGGAAATCATCATCAACACCGACAATCGGGCGTTGAGCCAGATCCTGATCAACCTCATCAACAA
>Ga0070661_100002586_pt1 | contig 12406 bp, 13 predicted proteins | sample KBSC43metaG_FD_64663 | JGI IMG/M metagenome (GOLD analysis project Ga0070661, IMG submission 64663) | Corn rhizosphere microbial communities from Kellogg Biological Station, Michigan, USA - KBS C4-3 metaG | ecosystem: Host-associated > Plants > Roots > Rhizosphere > Soil ...
CCTGGCGAACTTCGGTGGGACCCGGAAGGAAGAAAGTCCCGAAATCAGAATCGGATTGCATAGTCCAACCTAGCCGTTTGAGAGTGCAGGAGACAGCCGAGGGTCAGGGTGTTAACCAGGATTTCCAGGTGGATTCGTGAAGGCCGATGGTAAGCTGAGTCCCGCTTCTCACCAGCGGCATCTTCAGCAGAAGCGGTTCTTCGGCAAGCTTCGAGAGCCAGCTGTCATCAGACATACGGGCATGTCGCAGCCCTAGATCCTGAAAGGCAGCAGAGCTCGAATCGATGAGCGCCCCAACACCGAACTTTTGCGCAAAGCGCCGCAACTCGCCCAGGGATGCTGCCCGCTCATTCAAATCCACGAAATGCGTCTTGATACGGCGCTCAGAGAAAAAACGGAGCGCCTTCCTCGTGTCTGAGCTTTTCTTAATTCCGAATATCTGTACTTCCATTATTTCGCGTTGAATAGATTCGACTGCATGTCACTGAGGACTTCTTGACGCCGACTTCCTTCACTCCAGCCTGGTGGCTCCCCGGACCGAATCTGCAGACGCTCTGGGGCAAGTTCATGCGTCCCAGATTGCCGCTGAATCTTCGACTCGAGAGACTCGACACCCCTGACGGAGATTTTCTCGATCTCTATCACCTGTCTGGCAAGGCTAACGCCCCACTGTTGGTTCTTCTCCACGGACTAGAGGGGTCGCTTCGCTCTCATTATATCCACGGACTGCTCGAGCAGGCGAGTGTCAGAGGCTGGAACGCGACAGTTCTGCTTTTCAGGTCGTGCGGCGACTCACTGAATAAAACGCGTCGCTTTTATCACTCGGGCGAAACGACCGACCTGAGCTTCACAATAGACCATCTGGCGTCCGTCTATCCCGATGCAGACCTGCTTGTTGCCGGGGTGTCGCTCGGAGGGAATGTCCTTCTCAAGTATCTGGGAGAACGTGGCGAACAAGTGTCGCCCCGGATTCGTGGTGCTGCCGCAGTCTCGGTGCCCTATGACCTTGCAAAGGCAGCCGACTACATCGACAAGGGATTTTCCAGGGTGTACCAGCGAAGCTTCATCCAGTCACTTCAAGTCAAGGCACTCGCAAAGCTCGACCAGTTCCCGGATCTGGTTACCACGGAGCGGATTCAGTCGATTCGCACGATGCGCGACTTCGACAATTCCATTACGGCACCGCTTCACGGCTTTCGCGACGCTGATGATTACTACTCACAATCGAGCGCAATCAGATGGGTCCGCAATGTTCGCGTTGACACTCTATTGCTCAGCGCCGTTGACGATCCATTCCTGCCGCCAGAGGTTCTCGGTCACGTCCTGACCGAGGCCGAGGATAATCCGTTCCTCCATCTTGAATTCACACCGAACGGTGGACATGTAGGTTTTGTCGGAGGCAGTAACCCGTTTCGGCCGAGCTACTATATGGAGGACCGGGTGGGCGATTTTCTTGCAGGTCATGTCCGGCGCTTTGGCTCAGACAATCACAACAGGGGAAATTGATGATGGCAAATCGAATCTTGGTGTCGCTTGCGATTGCCGGCGCTACTTCCATTGCGGGCTGCACATCGACGCAGGCAAACGCCGCCAATGATGACCACGCCGGCCACGACAGCGTAGCGCCATCAGCATCGGTTGCCGTTCCGGCCAACGAATCACTCCCCGCCGATGCAGCCGGTGCGCGAGCTCGGCTCGCAAGCTCACCCAGACACGGCGAGTGGGTTACATACAAATCCGGCGCTGACAGTATTCGCGCCTGGCTTGTTTATCCGCAAAGGAAAGACAAGGCTCCGGTAGTAGTTGTCATTCACGAGATCTACGGCCTGACGCCATGGGTTCGAGCTGTCGCAGACCAGTTGGCTGAAGCTGGTTACATCGCGATTGCGCCCGATCTGTTGACGATGAAAGGTCTTCCAAACGCCACCGACAGCGTGCCTTCAGATCTCGCCACGGCCGCAATTCGAACTCTCTCAGTCGACGATGTGCAGCGTTACCTCGATGCAAGCGCGAGCTACGCAATGGCACTTCCGTCTGCGCAGAAGAAGTACGGAATCGTCGGCTTTTGCTGGGGCGGAGGAGCGTCGTTCCAGCACGCGGTCCACTCTCCGTCTCTCGCTGCGTCCGTGGTTTACTACGGCGTGTCTCCTGCGACAGAGTCGCTCGCTTCGATCAAGGCACCTGTGCTCGGGCTGTACGGCGGAAGTGATGCCCGCGTCGGCGCGACCGTTCCGCCAGCAGATTCTGCAATGAAGGCACTCGGCAAAACTTTCACGCATTACAGCTACGAAGGCGCTGCTCATGGTTTCCTGAGACAACAGAGCGGACAGGCCGGCGCAAACCTCACAGCAACACAGCAGGCATGGCCAGCGACCATTGCGTGGTTCCGACGCTACCTTGGTGCGTGATCTCATGATCCAGAAGATTGCCTTTCTTGCAGCGTTCATCGGCGGACTCGCGCTTGCCGTTCACTCGATGCTTCATGGCGTTGAACGGTGGCGACGAAAGCGCTCGGACAAACCGTCGGCGATATTCAATCCGCCGACGGTTGCGGCGCTTGCAGTTGGGATTGGAGCTACTGGATATCTGCTGACGAGCCGCACACAGCTCGGCCTGCTTGCAATACTGGCGATATCACTCTCGGTTGGCGCAGCTGCGGTTACCGGGATGATCGTCCTCATGGCCAAATGGGCCCTGCGCGCGTCGACTCGAGGTCCTGCTTCCCAGGAAGAAGAGATCAATGGCCAGGTGGCTACCGTAACCAGGACCATTACACCGAACGCGCCAGGAGAGATCGAATACTTTGCGTGGAACAAGCATCACGTTCTCCCCGCTGCATCAATCGATTCTTCGATCGTGCCCGAAGGAACTGAGGTCGTTATCGATTCCGTGGAGAACGGAGTCGCACGTGTGGAGCTCTGGTCGGTTGTAGAGCTTCGGCTTTAATCACGACATGGCGTACAGTCTCAGCCACTCCGGCCAGTTTCCACTGAGCTCAAAGAACTCGTCGTAGTACACGAGACCTTTGGCCTCGAAGAAAGCAACGACCAGTCCCAGCATGTCATCAGACGGCAACGGGCCAATTGCGATGAGTCCGCCTTCGACACGAAACTCCTCATCGGTAAGGTTGAACAGCGAATCGATTTCTGGCCGGTTCACTCTTGCTCGCTCGAAAGCGTCCTTCCTGATCAGGATGGTGGGCAACCCTGCGGGTACTGTTAGCGGCACACTTTCTCCTTTCTTTTCAGACAACTCGTAGCGTCTGGAATTAGCTTCAATGTATGTCTGACAAGTCTCTTTCGCGCTCGGTCGAAGCTCATTTTGACGTCATCGTAGTCGGCGCCGGCCACGCCGGAACCGAAGCTGCCGTCGGCGCGTCACGCACCGGCGCACGAGTTGGTCTCGTAACGAGCGCTCTCGAGACAATCGGCCAGATGTCCTGTAATCCTGCAATCGGCGGCGTAGCCAAAGGCACCGTCGTCCGGGAAGTCGACGCACTCGGCGGCATCATGGGCCGGGCGACTGACATGGCGACGATCCAGTTCAGAATGCTCAATCGGAGCAAGGGTCCAGCTGTGTGGGCTCCACGCGCACAGTGTGATCGCGGACTCTATCGGCGAGCGGCAAGAACTCTGATCGAAGAGCATGATCGTATTCAAACAATTCAGGGAACTGTTGCTCGTCTGCTGTTCAATGACGACGGATCAGTCGCGGGAATTGAAACGCTGGAGGGTCGCGCATTTTCTGCACGTTGCGTCGTCATCACAACAGGGACTTTTCTGCGCGGCCGAATTCACATCGGCACCGATACGAATCTTGCCGGTGGCCGGGCAGGCGAATCATCGACGACGCATTTGGCCGAACAGCTCGAAAAAGCCGGACTTGAAGTTTCCCGATTCAAGACGGGTACGCCACCGCGTATCGATGGCCGAAGCGTGGATTTCTCGCGGATGGAACGACAGGACAGCGAGATGGAGCAATTCAATTACTCGTGGTCCCATTTCTGGAGCGATGATTCGACCGCTGTGCACGGCGATCGTCACCCGCCTCAAATGCCGTGCTGGATTGCGCATGTGGATGCGCCGGCCAAGCAGATCGTTCAGGAAAACATCAGTCAGTCCGCGATGTATGGCGGGGTAATTACAGCTCGGGGTCCTCGTTACTGTCCGTCGATAGAAGACAAGATCGTTCGATTCCCGGACGCCGCGAGACACCAGCTATTTCTCGAGCCGGAAGGTCACGACACTTCAGAGCTGTACGTCAATGGATTGTCGACTTCGTTGCCAGCTCCCGTTCAGCTCGAGATCCTCAAGACAATTCCAGGTCTCGAGAACGTGCGGATGAATCGCGCTGGATATGCGATCGAATACGATTACTATCCGCCAACTCAGCTGGACCCGACGCTTCAGGTCAAGGCAATCCGCGGACTGTATTTCGCAGGCCAGATCAACGGCACGACAGGATACGAGGAAGCCGCAGGGCAAGGTACCGTTGCCGGAATCAACGCCGGCCTGGCTGCCGCAGATCGCGACCCCCTGATTCTCGGCCGAGAGACATCCTATATCGGCGTGCTCGTCGATGATCTCGTGACATGTGGAGTCGACGAGCCGTACAGGCTGTTCACATCACGTTCAGAATTCCGGCTGACCGTGCGGCAGGACAATGCGCTTAGTAGACTCGGTGGAATTGCACTTGGCCTGGGTCTCTACTCTCCAGAGGAAGCCGCAATTGCTGCTGAGCGTCTCGCCGAATCGGAACGCATTCATGAGAGTGCTGCAAACACCAGCATCGGACCCGATGCCGCAAATGAGCTTCTGCGCGCGGCTGGTACTGCTCCGATTCCTCATTCCGTCAAAGTGATCGAGCTCGCTCGTCGTCACGGCGTTTCGCTCGCTGAGCTTTTCAGTGCGGCTGGAGTGACTACGCCGTTTTCTTCGGAAGGAATTATTTCTGCGGAGCTCGAGATCAAGTACGCTGGATATTTCGAGCGCGAGCGTGCGCAGGCCGATCGTATCAAGCAGATGGGAGACTTTTCAATTCCATCGGGACTTCCGTATTCGGAAATGAAATCACTCTCGAACGAAGCACGACAGAAGCTCGAGTCGATTCAGCCGAGAACTCTTGCGCAGGCGTCGAGAATTCCTGGAGTGAGCCCGAGTGATATCCAGAATCTCGTCATTGAAGTTGGAAGAAAGCGCACTGCTGCAGTGAACTAGCGGCTTACGCACTAACTGGCTCTTCGCGCACGCTGCTTTGTTCGAGAATTATTACAGCTATGGCGATGAGTGCTCCACCGGCGATGATCGCGAGTGTCAGTCCCTGCCGCAAAACTATGGCTCCGAGAATCGCCGTGAAGAAAGGTTCAACTGTCGAGATGATCGACGTTCGAACCGGACCGAGAATATGAAGGCCGGCCATCAGGGCTCCAAACGCAAACACCGTCCCGACGACTGACAGCAGGAACAGATAGCCCCACAGAGTTGCAGTTCCGGGGAAATTGATTCCGCCAGTCATCAGACTCACGACGAAAAACGTTATCGCTATTCCGGTTACGAGATAGCTCGACGCGAGAAGTGCGGGCAGCTCTTTCTGCGCCTCGTGAATCATCGGCAGGTAAAGCGCGTAGAGAAGCGCCGTTCCAAGCGCCATGAGAATGCCGATTGTGCTCAGCGCGATCACGTGCGGAGCTCCGACCATTACAGCTATGCCAACCATCGCAATCGCCAGCGCAATTAAACGCGGCCTGGTTAACATCTCCTGGCCGCGAACTGATGATATGATTGCAACCCACGCCGGATAAGTGTAGAACAGGAACGCGAGGGCGCCGACAGGCAGGTAGTCGAGCGCCTTGAACGAGAGATATGAGATGAGGGCCTGTGCGAGTCCGCCCATTATCATCAAACGTGCGGCGGCTTTGTTGAACCGATGCTCGTTGCGTGTACGCCATGTGATTAATCCGAGCAGAACTGCCGCGATCGAGAAACGCCAGAAGATCACATTGACAAGCGAGAATCCCGTCTGCATCGCTAGCAGTGTCACTGTCGTCAGAGACCCGAAACAGCAGGCAGAGATGACAATGAGTAGGGTCGCGCGGAAGATTGAGGTGCGGTTCAAAACCATGCGAGAATCTAAGACCGCCTGACTATCCCGCTCTTTCACTGGCCTCTTTTCCAGGAGGAGAGCATCTTGTTCGTGGTCGTTAGTATTGGTGCAGACAGCTCGCGCCTGAGGTCGCGTTCCCATTGACGTCATCGACATTTACTGAAATGCCGGCGTTCGATCGAAATTCGATCGACCAAGGGGCCGAGGATCCTTCGAAGGATCTTGGTTTTGGTTCAGAGGTAGCTCGCGGAAGTCACAAGCGACTGTTGAATCGCGACGGGACGTTCAATGTCGCCCGCTTTGGACTTCACCCGTTTTCTTCCCTGAGCATCTATCACTGGTCACTGGCGACGTCATGGCCTCGCTTCCTCGGCATGCTCGCGGTGGCGTACCTGTGCATAAATACTCTTTTCGCTTTTGGCTACATCCTCTGCGGAATCAATGCGCTGCAGGGAGAATTCGTAACAACCCCGGTAGACATTTTCCTCCGTGCGTTCTTCTTCAGCGTTCAGACGTTCGCGACAATCGGATATGGACACGTCATCGCGACGGGGACGCCGGCGAACGTTCTCGTAACGCTCGAGGCGTTTCTCAATATCGTGGGAGTTGCTCTCGCCACTGGTGTGGTCTTCGCGCGTTTTTCCCGACCAACCGCAAAGATCATTTACAGCCACAATGCAGTCGTTGCGCCATATAAAGGAATCACTGCGCTCGAGTTTCGAATAGCCAATGCGCGTTCGAGCCAGATCATCGAGCTCGAAGCGAAAGTAATTCTGAGCAGAATCGAAGCATCTGCTGAGGGGCTCGTCAGAAAATTTCGCGATCTCAAGCTCGAACGAGCGAGCGTGACGTTCTTTCCATTGAGCTGGACACTCGTTCATCCAATCGATGAGCAGAGTCCGCTCACAGGGATGAATCACGAGGATTTGCTCGAGAGCAATGCTGAGATATTGATTCTTCTTACCGGGACGGATGAGACCTCGAGCCAGACCGTTCACTCACGATCTTCCTACAAGGCTGAGGAGATTGTCTGGAACGCCGCATTTGCTCCGATATTCAAACGTGGCCGTGATGACGGCATCCTTGGCATGGATGTCGGAATGATTCACGATTACGTGAAAACCGGAATGGGCACGGAGACTGTGCAAGTTTTCGTTCGCAAACCGTCTCAGTAATAGGAACAACCTTCACAAACGGATTAACCATGAAACGCCTTTTTGCTGTTTTTGCACTCATATCTACGCCATTAGCAGCCCAGAATACCGCCACTATAGCGACACCTCCGCAGATCGCGGTCGCCTCCAGAGGCGAGGTCAAGGTCAATCCCGACCGGGCATCCATCCAGATCAGCGTGCAAACCAGATCTGCAACTGCGGCTGCAGCCGCTACGGAAAACGCGGCCAAGCAGAAGGCCGTCATCGATGCGCTTAAGGCCCTAGGCCTCAAGGACGCCGACATTTCTACCAGTGACTACAGCGTCAACCCGGAACAGCGTTACGAACCGAACAAGGAACCGGTAGTCGTCGGATACACGGTTACGAATACTCTTTCGGTCGAGGTCACATCGCTCAAACTCGTGGGGCCTGTAATCGATGCGTCCCTGGCGAAGGGAGCGAACATGATAAACTCCCTCCAGTTTTCCTCCTCAAACACGGACGCAGCTCGGCGTACTGCAATTGCACTTGCAATCGCACATGCCCGCGCTGACGCTGAAGCTGCAGCCAAAGCGGCCGGCGGCTCACTGGGCGGACTGCTCGAGGTGACAATTGGAGCGTATTACGCACCCCCGCCGCGTCCGTTCGACATGAAGGGCAGGGTGGCAATGGCTGCGTCCGCCGAGCCGACCCCGATCAACCCTGGGGAGCAGACTGTAAGCGTGGATATCAATACACGCTGGGAATATCTGGGAGGCCATTAGGCCTGATTCGATTTTTCACGTGAAACATTGAAGGCCCGACTGGTACTGCCCAGTCGGGCCTTCTGCCCATACATTCCGGAATCACCAATCGATTCGGGGTCTGTGGGAAGAGTCATCGCAGTTGCCAACCAGAAGGGTGGCGTCGGTAAAACCACCACCACCGTCAACCTTGCCGCGAGCCTGGCGGCGGCCGAACAACGAACCCTGCTGATCGATGGAGATCCACAGGGAAACGCAACGAGCGGCGTTGGTATCAAGGGGTCCGATCTCGAGAACACCCTCTATGAAGTTCTCATTGGATCCGCACGCGCAGAAGACGCCATCATCAAGGCCGTTCACTTCGATCTACTCGACGTAATAGCCGCAACGCCCGACCTGGCAGGAGCTGAGATCGAGCTGGTCGACCGGCCGAATCGCGGCACCACTATGCGCGATGCGATCAAATCGATTCGGGATGACTACGATTTCATTCTCATAGACTGTCCGCCATCACTCGGACTCATAACACTCAACATGCTCGCCGCAGCGGAATCGGTACTGATTCCTCTCCAGTGTGAGTACTACGCTCTCGAGGGACTTTCGCAGCTTCTGAATACCATCCACCGGATTCAGCACAGCGTGAATGAGGAGCTGGGAATCGCAGGCGTACTTCTGACGATGTATGACGCTCGCCTGAACCTGTCCCGTCAGGTTGCCGCGGATGCCAGAGAATATTTCAGCGATACCGTCTTCGACACAGTTATTCCCCGTAACGTCAGGCTCGCTGAGGCGCCGAGTTTCGGAAGGCCAATCATCCTTTACGATATCGGGTCGGTGGGAGCCAAGGCTTACATGCAGGTCGCCAAAGAATTAATGGCCAAAATTCCAGCAGGAATACCGCATGCCTCCTGAGAAATCCGCTCGTCGTCTTGGAAGAGGGCTCGATGCGCTCTTCAGCGCTCCGACCGCAGCAGCAGCCACGGACGAGACTTCCGCTCTCCGAGAAATCGTGATCAGCCAGATCGTCAGCAATCCATTTCAGCCCCGGAAGAATTTCAAACCCCAGGACTTGAAGGAGCTGCAGGAAAGCCTCCAGACGAGTGGGTTACTCCAGCCAATCACTGTCCGGCCTTCACCCAAAACCCCAAATCGGTTTGAGCTGATCGCCGGCGAAAGGCGCCTGCGTGCAGCAACGAGTCTCGGCTGGGAGAAGATCCCAGCCGTAGTGAAGGACCTTACTGACCAGGAGATCCTGACGCTCGCCCTGATCGAGAATCTCCAGAGATCTGACCTGAATCCGATCGAGGAGGCTGAAGGATATAATCAGCTCATCAGTCAGTTCGGCCACACGCAACAGACAGTCGCAACAATGGTCGGGAAAGACCGGTCTACTGTCGCAAACGTTCTCAGGATTCTTCAGCTTCCGGCCGCAGTGCGACAGCTGCTTACCGAAGGGCACCTGACAGCCGGCCAGGCGCGTCCACTACTTGGTCTCGATGATTCCGCGAGGATCTCAGCCCTGGCTCGCGAAATTGTCGACAAGGGGTTGAGTGCACGCGAGGTCGAGCGACAGGTCCGGATGGCTGGACCTTCTCAGCCGAGGCCCGCCAAAGGCCGGCCAAAGAAAACTGACGTCAGGCCTCCCGAAATCAAAAGCCTCGAGCAATCACTCAGAAAGCGGTTTCAAACCGATGTCGACATCACGGTGAAGAAGGGAAATCGAGGTACTGTCAGTATCGCCTTCTACTCGCCAGACGACCTTGAAAGAGTACTGGAAATCATGGGAGTTACGAACAATCCACATTGATTTGCACATCGCACTCAACTCTTTACATACCAACCACTTACGGAAGTACATAGTCTTGTGAGCAAGTGTTTATCCACACTGGTTGCCGCCTCTGTCGCAATCACATTGACGGCTTGTTCGGCGCCAAAGACTCCTTCGAGCGAACAGAAAACGACCTTCAAGGTCGCCCTTCTCACGCCAGGCCCAATTTCCGACAAATCGTGGAACGGTGGCGCATACGAGGGCCTGATGGCAATCCGGGATAGTCTGGGCGCCGAAGTCAGCCATATCCAAACCAAGACTCCTGCAGAGTTTGACGAAAACTTCAGGCAGTACGGTGCAAAGGGTTTCAACCTCGTGTTTGGACACGGTTTTGAATTTCAGGACGCTGCGCTTCGCGTCGCTCCGAGCTATCCGTCCACTGTCTACATCACAACCAGTGGGACGAGCGTCGCGAAGAATGTCGGGGGAGTCGACTTTGCATTCGAGGAGGCGTCATACATCGCCGGCATGATCGCCGGCAGAATGACAAAGTCAAATACACTGGGGGTCATCGGCGGAACGGAATTGCCACCAGTCAAGCGCAGCTTCGAAGCCTTCGAGCAGGGAGCTCGATCGGTAAACCCGTCAATCAGGATTCTGACTTCCTATATCGGAAACTGGGACGATGCGAGTGCAGGGAAAGAACAGGCGCTTGCACAGATTTCCCGGGGCGCTGATGTCATCTTCCAGAATGCAGACGCTGCAGGCCTCGGAATTTTCCAGGCAGTGAAAGAATCACCAGCTACCAGAATTATCGGATCTAATTCAAACCAGAACTCCATAGTTCCACAGCAGACACTTGGCAGCGTCGTCATCAATCTTCCGCATGCATTCCTCCTCGTCGCGCGAGAAGTTCAGAAAGGGAATTTCACGGGACACGTTTTTTCTCTTGGCTTGCATGACGAAGTAGTCCGCTACGTTCCTAATCCTGCAATACTCGAGACAGTACCACAGCAAGTCAGGTACGCTGTTGATTCCGTGCAGAAGGCAATGCTGGCCGGCACATTCAAGATCAATATCACCACTCCAAAGACCCCGACGACGAAATGATCGAAACCAGGGCTCTCGTAGAATATCTCGATGAGTTGCTCGGAACTTCACGGATTCCGGACTATCCTGGAGCTGTAAACGGTCTCCAGCTGTCGAGCGATGGCCCAGTTAGAAAAATTGCAGCGGCGGTAGACTTCTCCTCACGAAGTGTTGCAGCGGCGATTGCAGAAAACGCAAACTTTCTCCTCGTCCACCACGGAATGTTCTGGGCTGGCGCCAAGCCGATAACTGGCGCCCACTTCAAGCGTCTGAGGCTCCTCATTCAGAACGATGTCGCCGTCTATTCGTCCCATCTGCCGCTCGACTGCCATTCGACATTTGGTAACAATGTGCTACTATCTCGAACGTTAGGTCTCGAGCCTGATGGTGAGTTCGCGCACTTCAAGGGCAATGCGATCGGAGTCCGGGGGCGTGCAGACATTGCAACATCCGAGATTGTCGAACGCGCCCGGAGCTTCGCGCACGCGAATGGTGGCGACGTCGTAGTCAGCGGATTGAAGCAGGGCGCCATGACGAAGTCATGGGCAATCTGTACGGGCGCCGGCGCATCAACCGAAACGCTGGAAGAAGCAGTCGCACTCGGCGTAGACACACTGATCGTTGGCGAAGGACCGCACTGGACAGCTGTAGAGGCTGATGAGCTTGGAATGGCCATCATCTACGCCGGGCACTACGCAACAGAAACGCTCGGCGTAAGAGCTTTGGCAAGTCATCTCGCTGAGCATTTTTCGCTCGAGTGGATTCCAGTGAACGCCCCCACTGGACTTTGAGCCCTGAACCTGGGCGTTCTGCCGTGACATTCGATCTCGAGTTGAACGAGATCACTAAACGCTTCGGAAAAGTCACGGCACTTGATAAAGCGTCACTCAGAATCCGCCCGCGCTCAATTCACGCGCTGCTCGGCGAGAACGGTGCAGGCAAGACAACCCTGATGCGAATTGCCTTCGGGATGGTCATGCCCGATTCGGGCAGCATCTGCATGGGAGGTCGCGCTATACGATTGTCGTCGCCGTCGGATGCGATTGCAGCGGGCATTGGAATGGTGCATCAGCAGTTCTCACTTGTTCCCGAAATGACAGTAGCGGAAAACGTCGCGCTCGGAGGACACGGCAGATTCGACACGAAAAGCGTTGCTACCCGTGTACTGGAAATCGCGGGCAAGCTTGGAATGACAATCGATCCGTTTGCGAAAGTGAAAGAACTGACCGCATCGGAACGTCAAAAGCTCGAGATCGTCCGCACATTTGCCCACGACGCCAGAATACTGATTCTGGATGAGCCAACTGCCGTTCTTACACCGCGTGATGTTGGTGATCTCTTTGCCCAGTTGCGAGCATTCGCCGATTCGGGCGGAAGCGTAGTGCTGATCACCCACAAGCTGCAGGATGCTGTTGCACACGCCGATGAGGTTACGGTTCTCCGCAAAGGGCAGTGTGTCTTGAACGCTCCAATGATGTCGGTTGACGAAGAGTTGCTTGCCAGTGCAATGCTCGGACGCGCGGCCGATATCCGTATCAAATCTGAGAAAG
>Ga0070661_100002602_pt1 | contig 12379 bp, 10 predicted proteins | sample KBSC43metaG_FD_64663 | JGI IMG/M metagenome (GOLD analysis project Ga0070661, IMG submission 64663) | Corn rhizosphere microbial communities from Kellogg Biological Station, Michigan, USA - KBS C4-3 metaG | ecosystem: Host-associated > Plants > Roots > Rhizosphere > Soil ...
CTGGCCGCCTGCGAATTGATGGGCGTCGAAAAGATCGGCCATGGCGTCATTTTCACCGCGATCAATTCCGACACGCAGACGATATCGCAGACGGCGGGTAGCTTGCTGCTGGGCTTTCAGGCGCTGATCCTGATGTTCTGGACGGCGATTTATCTAGCCACGCTCTCCATGCCGACCCTGGCACTCGTGGCGGTCGTGCTGTTGATCGCATCGCGCATTTACCGCCGCAAGATCGATCGCGCAAGGGAGGAACTGCGTCGTGCCCACGTCGAGGTGATGGCCTTGCATGAAGTCGTCGAAGGCTTGCTTGGCGGCTTCAAGGAAGTCAAGCTTTCCAGCCGCCGCGCTGCGCAGTTGCTGGAAGATGCGATGGTGGTGTCGGAGCGCGCTGCTTATTACCGCTCTCTGGCGCAACGCGCGCTGGCCGCGAACTTCATCTTTTCGCAAGTCGCCATTTTCATCCTGCTCGGCACGCTGGTATTCGTGCTTCCCGTGTTGAGCAGCACCTTCGCCGGTACGACCGTCAAGTCTCTGGCAGCCGTGCTGTTTCTGGTCGGGCCGATCTCCGGCATCATTTCCTCGGTGCCGCAGATCACGATTGCCAATGCAGCCGCCGAGAACCTGCTGAAACTGGAAAAACTGCTCGACGAGCATCTCGAAGTCCACAGTGCCGACGCCAAAACGTCAACCACTGCCCGCGGTGGCAAGTTCCACCAGATCGAATTGCGGCACCTGCACTTCAGCCGGGGAGAAGGCAGCGAAAGCTTCACGGTCGGCCCGATCGATCTCACGATTCATGCCGGTGAAACCATCTTCATCACAGGCGGCAACGGCTCCGGCAAGACGACCTTCGTCAAGCTGCTCACCGGCTTGTACCCGGCTGACAGCGGCGACATTCTGGTCGATGGCAAACGCATCGGAAAATCCGGCATGCAAAGCTACCGCGACATGTTCGCTGCAGTGTTTGCCGACTTTCATCTGTTCGGCAAGCTGTACGGCGTCAATGCATTCGATCCTGAACATGGCACAACGCTGGTCCACGAAATGGAACTCGACAACAAAGTCTCGCTGGATGCCGACGGCTTTTCCACGGTCGATTTATCTACCGGGCAGCGCAAACGCCTGGCTCTGGTGGCGGTGCAACTGGAACATCGGCCGATCATCGTGCTCGATGAGTGGGCTGCCGACCAGGACCCGCATTTTCGCGCGAAGTTTTATGAGACCCTGCTGCCGCGCCTGAAGACACACGGGGCAACGATCATTGCGATCACGCATGACGACAAATACTTCCATCACGCGGATCGCCGTCTGCACATGGAAGACGGGCGTATTACCGAAATATCGAGGGAGGCTGCGTAGATGGATGGACATCGTCCCAATGCCCTGACTCGCGCATTCCGACACGTACGCTACCGGCTGAAGGTATTCAACGACGAACTGGTCATAGGCGCAGTCATCGTGATCGCGCTGATTGCGTTCATGTTGCCGGCGATGCTTGTCACCATTCCCGCCGGTCATCTGGGCGTGAAGTGGAAACGCTTTAGCGGCGGCACCGTTCTCGACGAAACGCTCCCGGAAGGCACATCGCTCATTTTCCCGTGGGACAAGGTCTTCGTGTATGACGCACGCCTGCAGAAGGCTGAGCGCGAGTTTGAAGTGCTGACCTCCGACGGACTGCAACTCAAGGTCAACCTCGCCTGGCGCTTTCGCGTCATTCCCAGCGTGCTGCCTGCCTTGCACCAGCATGTGGGACCGAATTACCAGGATGTCATGCTTACGCCTTCGATTGGCGCCCGTGCACGCGACGTGATCGCGGTCTATCGTCCGGAAGATATCTACACCGATCATCGGCTCGAAATCCAGGACCAGATTTCCGAATCCGTCCGCTATGAGCTGAACAATTTCTTCGCCCCCATGAGCAAAGACATCAGGCAATGGATTGTGCTTGAAGATGTGCTGATCAGGCGGATCGAACTGCCGAATGACGTCGAAGAATCGATCATTCGCAAGAACATCGCGCGCCACGAGGTCGAACGGTATGCGCTGATCGTTGAAAAGGAACTGAGGGAAACCGAGCGCAAGCGCATCGAAGCGCTAGGCATTCGCAACTTTCAGGAAATCGTCAGCCAGGGCATGTCGGATTCTTACCTGCGCTGGCGCGGCATCGAAGCCACGTTGGAACTGGCACGCTCGAACAATGCGAAGGTGGTGGTGGTCGGCAATAACGGAACGGGCGGCCTGCCGCTTATCTCCATCAGCGGCGATGACGCCAAAAAGGAAGAACCGCGCAAGCAGGCGAAAAAGGAAACCAGCGACGGCAAGACGGACTCCTCCGAGGCGGACCGGATCATTGCAGGCAATCCGGATAGCAGAAAGCAGGGAACGGCCAGCGATGGCGAGGCAAAGTCGGATGGGAAGCCGGTGAAGGAATCGATGCGAAATGAAGAGAATGCCAAGGAGGCGAGATTGCTGGATGATAAGGTGCCGCACGTAGAGGGGCCGGTGGGAAGGTAGGCGTGACGATACCAATGCCATTACAGAACATTGTTTGCGTTGACGCAAGTGAGCTTGTTTTCATATTGGCACTATATTCCCTATCTCGTTGTCCGTGAGCATACGGCTTGTAGAGATAAAAGAACTTCAACATCTAGGGAGAAAGTGAAAATGAAAAAGCATATTCTTGGAATTATATTGCTCTCCGCAAGCGTGATCGCTCACGCAGTGCCGGTGCTGAACACGGCAGACTTCATTAGGACTAGCGCGCAAACAAACTTCAATGGATTTGAGAACATACCTACCGTCAGCATGACAGGTAAGTTGGGTCTCCACTACAGCGGTGACCACGAACCGTACACAGAGGATGGAATAACGGTCCGACAGGTAAATGGCGACCCCAATAATGACATTTGGGTGAATCCTCTTGAAGGGATCGAAGGAGATCGGATATGGTATCCCGGTGGAGGAGATCATGGCTACACCGCCATTACTTTGGATAACGGTATGGATTTCTCTGCCATTAGCCTTCTCTTCCTCTCGTACGCCACTGGAAGATATTCCGAACATGGACACGTCCAATACAACCTTTTGAAAGATGGTGTATCTGTATTGTCGGGTTACATGTTATGGCCCTATGTGGATGGTATTGGGCGCATTGGGTTTGAAAATGGTGGGTTTGATGAAATCTGGTTGCGTAGCGGAACTTTAGGATTTTTTGGCGACAACCGTATACAGGCACTAGAGATCGACAGCATTAAGGCAATCCAAGCTCAGAATGACGTTCCCGAACCTGGGACTTTATTGCTTCTTGGGCTAGGAGGATTGGGCATGGCAAGGTTCCAGCGGCGAGCGGTTAGAAATAACCAACACCGAATTTCACGTTAAACCGCAGCAGGTCCAAGCCAGGAGGAAAGGCAATTGCCCATAGTTACCATTACAGTTCGATGGTCCTAAATCAAGGAAGTTCAAGGCCAAGGCATTTTCCGCAGTACATGGGGTAATCCCCTCATCGTCCATTCCGATCCGTATGACACTTGAACCATTTAAGCAAGACATGCGCCCGTTCAATCTTCCAGATGGGCCGCTGTCCACGTCGCCTTGCAACAGAGATTGAGCCGGCATTCAGTTGGCTGTTTTCCATCTACCTTGAGTTTTCTCAATCCCCGGCGTTCCATGTTGGAGACACTTAAATTTTGTGCAGCCTTTGACATGGAGGACGAAATGGGAGAGCGAATGAATATTGGCGAGCTCTGTAACCGGGAAGTAGTCTTCGCTACCGATAACATGAGCTTAAAAGAAGCGGCGCAACTGATGCGTACCAAGCATGTCGGCAGCCTGGTCGTAGTTAGAGAAGCGCAGATCGGGCGCATTGTTATTGGCATGTTGACTGACCGCGACATCGCCATTGTCGCAATGGCGCGCGACTTCGACCCGCAATCCTTGCAAGTCATCGACGTCATGAGTAGTCCCCCTGTGACTGTGTGCGCGAGCGAATCAGTCAACGATGTTCTTGGCGTCATGCGTCAGCATGGCATCAGGCGCATTCCGGTGACGACGAATGAAGGTGTGCTGATCGGTATCGTGACACTCGATGATCTGCTGGAGATTGTTGCCGAAGATATGCAAGGCTTCGTGCAGGCAATCACGAATGCGCAAAAGCGCGAGGCGCGCGTACGAGGATAAATCAAGGCCATGTGGCTGCAGGAACCGGAGTCATAGAAGGATGACTGATATCAAGATCATCGTGGACAAGCCCATATCATCGATCATGAACAAGGTCGTAATGACGGCCAGCATGGACGATACCGTGGAGGATGTGGAAACACTGATGAAGTCCCATCATGTTTCCTCCGTGCCTGTGTACGATACGAACGGCGCCATTCTTGGCATTGTCACTGCAACGGACCTGCTCAAGTTCCAGAAGATAGGCAAGTCTCCGAAAGACATGAAAGCCTGGGAAATATGCTCTTACAAACCGGCCGAAGTCACGCCTGACAATTTTATTAAGGAAGTTGCCGAGTTGATGGTGTCACGCCAAATCCATCATGTGATCGTGATGGAAAATGGATCATTGCAAGGAATCGTGTCGTCGCTCGACTTCACCAGACTTTGCATGGATCAGAATAATTAACGTGGACGACGTCCGAGGCGCCGTTCCACCTCCAGGACATGCCGGGTCGTCTTCAACAGCGTGTCCGGATTCAAGCTGATCGAATCGATGCCCATTTCCACCAGATACGCCGCCACCTCAGGATAGTCGGAGGGCGCTTGGCCGCAAATACCGGAATGTCGGCCATTGCGGCGTGCGCCTTCCACTGTCTGCCGGATCATTTCCTTGACCCCGGCATCGCGCTCGTCAAAATCGAAGGCAACGATTTCCGAATCCCTGTCCACCCCGAGCACCAGTTGCGTCAGATCGTTGGAGCCGATCGAGAAGCCGTCGAACAGGCGGGCGAAGGCATCGATCTGCACCACGTTATTCGGTATCTCGCACATCACGTAGATTTCCAGACCGTTTTCACCGCGCTTCAACCCGTGCTTCGCCATTGTTTCCAGCACGGTTTCTGCCTCCTGCACTCTGCGGCAGAAGGGAATCATGAGCTTGACGTTGGTCAGCCCCATGGCATCGCGCACGCGCTTCATCGCTTCGCATTCGAGCGCGAAGCCCTCGGCGTAAGCAGGGTGTGCATAGCGCGATGCTCCGCGAAAACCGATCATTGGATTGGCCTCCTCCGGCTCGAACCAGCATCCGCCCAAAAGACTTGCATACTCGTTGGTCTTGAAATCGGACATGCGCACGATGACGGGCCTGGGATAAAAGGCGGCGGCAATCGTGGCGACGCCTTCGGAAAGCTGGCGTACAAAGTAATCGGACGGGCTGGGGAAGAAGCGCGTGAGCTTGCCGATCTCGTCGCGCACTTGTGCATCCGCTATGCGTTCAGGGTGCACCAGCGCCATCGGATGCACTTTGATATGCTCGGCCACGATAAACTCCATGCGCGCCAAACCCACGCCATCCGTCGGCAGGAAGCTGGTCTGAAAGGCGATGTCAGGGTTGCCGAGATTGATCATCAGCCGGGTTTGCGGTTTCGGTAACGAAGAGATGTCGGTATGTATCGTCTTGAATGGAATCCGACCGGCATAAACGCGGCCGATGTCTCCTTCGGCGCAGGACACGGTCACTTCGTCGCCGGTCTTGATCTGTCCGGTTGCATCGTCGCAGCCGACTACTGCAGGAATGCCGATTTCGCGCGCGACAATCGCGGCATGGCAAGTGCGTCCGCCGCGATTCGTGATCACTGCCGCTGCGGTTTTCATCACTGTTCCCCAGTCAGGAGCCGTCGTGTCCGCGACTAACACTTCTCCCGCACGGAACTGATTCAACTGCGCTACATCGGTAATCACGCGCGCCGCACCGGCGGCTACCTTCCCCCCCACTGCACGCCCGCGTGCAAGCACTTGGCCTTTCCCTTCCAGCACATATTCTTCGAGCACGTCCGAAGCCTTGCGCGAAGCGACGGTTTCAGGGCGAGCCTGCACGATGTACAGATTGCCATCGATGCCATCCTTGGCCCACTCCATGTCCATCGGCATCGGATGGCCGGCCTTTTCGCTGTAATGATTTTCGATCTTGATCGCGGCTTCCGCCAACTGCAGCACTTCATCGTCATTCAGGCAAAAACGTCGTTGATCATCCTTGGGCGTTGGCACGTTGCGCGTCGTCTCTCTCCCTGCCGTGCTGGCGTACACCATGCGAATTTCCTTGCTGCCGAGCGAGCGACGCAATACGGCACGATGTCCTGCGTTGAACGTCGGCTTGAAGACGTAAAACTCATCAGGATCGACAGTGCCTTGCACCACGTTCTCGCCCAGCCCCCAAGCGCCGGTGATGAAGACGACATCGCGAAAACCGGATTCTGTATCCAAGGTAAAGATGACGCCGCTGGATGCCTGGTCTGAGCGCACCATCTTCATCACGCCAACGGAAAGAAAAACTTTGAAATGACCGAATCCGTTATCAGTGCGATAGCGGATCGCCCGGTCTTTGAACAGGCTGGCAAAGCAGCGGCGCACGGACTCCAGAAGCATCGCCTCGCCGGCGATATTCAGAAAGGTTTCATGCTGGCCGGCGAAGCTGGCGGTCGGAAGGTCTTCTGCAGTGGCCGAGCTGCGCACGGCGACAGTAAGTTGAGCGCCATATTCCTGCTGCAGCCTTGCGTAGGCTTCGAGAATCTGCGTTGTCAGATCCTCCGGCAAGGGCGCACGATAGACGATTTCACGAGCCAGGTGCGCACGGCGGGAAAGATCCTCCACATCACTGACCTTCAACCCGTGCAGTGCTTCGCGTAAATCCGGCCATGCATTTGCCTGGTCCATGGTGTAGCGGTAGGCATCGGCAGTGATGGCAAAACCATTCGGCACCTTGATGCCTTGTGCCGTGAGTTCACGATACATCTCGCCAAGCGATGCATTCTTTCCCCCGACTAAAGCCACGTCGTCGATGCCCAACTCGGAAAACCAGCGAATGTAAGGTGTGTGATTGGCAACCATTTCAATCTCCGTTGTGGATGCGTGAAGGGCGCATCATTGCCTTATTCGTCTGCAATTCAAGGTTTCAGATTCATTGTTGTGCGCGTGAGGGAGATACACCATTGATCCGTGTCAAAGGCGAATACGCTATTTGACCTTGCAAAAAGGAACGCGAGGCGAAGGTACGTGATTTCGGGCATGCCGTTACCCGTCGCGCGTTATTCCTGCCTGAGACAGATCGATATTCGTATTATCAAACGCGCGTCTTATGGATTTTCGCATCGGGGATCGATCCCCTATTCATATGCAAAGAAGATTTCCATCGCACCAATCGGATGGCGGGTCGCTTTTGATGCCATAAGCAATCGAGATGGACTCGGTATTGCTTCGTGTCTCGCCAACCCGCTTGGAGCTCTTAAGCGTATGCCAGAACTATTCCCGATTTTATGATGGCTTGGAGCCCTTGCGATGGGGTTTCGGCTTTGGTTTTGGCGCATTCACCAGGCGATTATTGGAACTGGTTTTGGCCTTGAATGGTGCCTTGCCCGCGGACTTCTTTTCCTTCACCTTTCTGTCGCCGCCTTTCCTCGGCACCGACATTGCGATCTTTTTGTCCGTGAAGTTTGCCTCTCCGCGCGGGCGTTCGGATGCGTGACTGATGCGAAGCTGTTGCCCGGACACCGATACGGTCTTCAGTTGGTCGAACACCTCTTTTGGCATACCTTCCGGCAATTCGAGCACGCTATAGTCGTCATGAATGTCGATGCAGCCGATGTATTTGGGGTCAAGAGCCGCTTCGTTGGCGATGGCACCGACGATATTGGCCGGCTTCACGCCATGCATACGACCTACCTCGATACGATACGCCTGCATGCCGACAGTGCCGTGGCGGGTGCTGCGCTCGTGCTTTTGTGCTGCCGGCCTTTTAGGCTCCTCATGGTGTGCAGAGTGCGCTTTGCGCGAAATTTTTTCGGCGCGCATGCCAGCGTTTTCGGATGCTGGCGAAAGCATCTTTCTGTTTGCGCTCTTGCCAGCCGCCGCCGGTTTATCCTCGCGGCTGATGTGTAACTGCTGGCCGGCGACCCACACTGTTTTGAGGTGGCTGAGGAGATCATCCGGCATGCTGTCCGGCAAATCCAATGTGCTGTAGTCATCGTGGATTTCAATGCGGCCGATGTACTTGGAATCCAGTCCCGCTTCGTTCGCAATGGCACCGACAATGTTGCCCGGTTTGACGCCGTGTGCATGGCCGACTTCGATGCGGAAGGTCTGCATGCCGACCTCGGGCGCGCGGTCTACGCGCTCTTTCCTCGGAAACGCGGGTCGTTCGGTCAAATCCCGGTGTTCGTGGCGTTCCTGTCTGTCCGGTCGTTCGAATGTGCGATTAGCACGTTCGTTGCGCGTCACGCGGTCCATCCGGCCTGTGGAACCAGGCCTGTCAGCAGACCCGGTGTGTTCGTCCTGAGGCTCGCGCCTGTTCTTGTCAAGCAATAGCGGCACATCGCCTCGCGCGAGTTTGGCCAATGCAGCGGCGATCTCGATGGCAGGAACATTCTTTTCTCGCTCATAGTCCTCAATCAGCGACTGAAATTCTTCCAGGCCACCGGCTGCCAACGTATCGCTGATCTGGTCCTTGAATTTGGCAATGCGCACATTGTTCACTACTTGTATGGTTGGCAGTTCCAGCAGTGCTACCGGTTGGCTTGTTGCGCGCTCAATTGCCTTAAGCAGGTTCTTCTCGCGTGGTGCGATGAACAGAATCGCCTCGCCGCTGCGTCCGGCACGTCCGGTACGGCCGATGCGATGCGTATAGCTCTCCGGGTCGTATGGCACGTCGTAGTTGATCACGTGGCTGATGCGCTCCACATCCAGTCCCCGTGCCGCGACATCGGTTGCCACAAGGATGTCAATCTTGCCGTCTTTCAGAAGTTGAATAGTACGTTCCCGCTGCTGCTGTGCCATGTCGCCATTGATCGCAGCCGCCGAGAATCCACGCGCCTGCAGTTTGGTCGCCAGCTCTTCCGTGCCCAGCTTGGTACGCGTAAAAATGATCATGCCATCGAAGGCCTCTGCTTCCAGGATGCGCGTCAGCGCATCGAGCTTGTGCATGCCGCTGACCAGCCAGTAGCGCTGGCGAATGTTGTCGGCCGTGCCGGTTTTGGCCGCGATGGTGACTTCGGCGGGATTGTGCAGGTAGGTCTGTGCAATGCGGCGGACCGCGCTCGGCATCGTTGCCGAGAACAATGCGGTCTGACGCGATTCCGGCGTCCTTTGCAGGATGGTTTCGACGTCATCGATAAATCCCATGCGCAACATTTCGTCCGCTTCGTCGAGCACCAGCGTCTTGAGCTGCGAGAGGTCCAGTGAATTTTTTTCGATGTGATCGATGACACGGCCGGGTGTACCCACGACAACATGCACGCCGCGCCTCAACGCCGCCAATTGCGGACCGTAACTCTGGCCGCCATAAATCGGCAGTACATGAAAATCGGGGATATGCGTGGCATACCGCTGGAAGGCCTCTGCCACCTGGATCGCCAGCTCTCGCGTCGGCGCCAGCACCAAGGCCTGTGGCGCAGTCGGTTTGATCTCGATACGGGCAAGTATGGGCAGGGCAAAGGCGGCCGTCTTGCCGGTGCCGGTCTGCGCCTGGCCAAGCACATCGCGTCCCTCCAGCAAGAGCGGAATCGTGGCGGTCTGGATGGGGGATGGGGACTCGTAGCCAAGCTCTTGCAACACACGCAGCAATGGCGCGTTTAGCTTCAGGTTGGCAAACAGCGGAACGGACGTATCGGACATGGCGTTTCTCATAGAGGTTTTCGGATCGTGGCGGGTGGAAGGCTTTGCTATGTAGTCTACTCCGTTGCCGTCCCGCCTAAGGCATGGGCACTACTCGACCTGCTCCTCAGCCTTTTAACCAAATCGTCAACGGTAGCCATGCAAACCCCTTTTCGCCGTATGGCTGCCAATGATAAGGTAGTTTGTTGGATGCTCATTCCAACGAGGCAAGAAAATGGGGTAATGCTATTGCATAATAGGGTATTTATCTAAGTTAAATTCATTATTACCCTAGGCGGTTTCAAGCCCCGCTGGCAGCATGGCGTCCTGCTGAACTTCTCCGATACAGCGGTCATCTAAAAATAAGTTATTCCCATTAACGACGATTCTGTCAGTCTTTAGGTTGGCAACATGAAAGCTTCGCGGCCGACATTCTTCAACCTGACGCAAATCCAGATGCCGGTTGGCGCTTGCACTTCGATTGCACATCGCATCAGTGGTGTCCTGCTGGCGCTCGGCACGCCGTTCGGCATCTATCTGCTTGACCTGTCGTTGCGTGGGCAGCAAGGCTTTGCACAGGCGGCTATCCTGCTCGATCACATGGTAGTCAAGCTCTTGCTGTTCCTGTTCGTCTGGGCGCTGGCGCATCATCTGCTGGCGGGACTGCGCCACATGCTCAGCGACATCGATATCGGCTCCAAGCTGCGTCCGGCACGCGCGAGCGCGTGGACAGTCAACGTCAGCGCCGCGCTGATCGCGCTGCTTAGCATCGGAGCGTTGTTTTGAAAAAGGCGCTGTCCGGACTGCGCGCATGGCTGGTGCAACGCGTCACCGCCGTCTACATGCTGCTGTTCGTCGTCGTGACGCTGTTGCACTTCGTCCTGGACAGGCCTCATTTCTATGACGAATGGCGCGCCTGGCTCACAGGTCCGCTAACGCGGACTGCAACTGTGCTGTTTTTCATTGCGCTGCTACTACATGCATGGGTAGGGCTGCGTGATGTGATGCTGGATTACGTGCGGCCGTTGGCTGTTCGTGTGACGCTGCTGGCCGCGCTGGCCTTCGCGCTGGTTGGGTTGGGGTTATGGGTAATGCGAGTGCTGCTGCTGGCGGCGCAGGCATGAGCGCGCCGCTGATCTGCACGATCGGCCATTCGACACGGCCGTTGGATGAATTCATCGACCTGCTGCGGGCCAACAGCGTCACCCATGTGCTGGACGTGCGCACGGTACCGCGTTCACGGCACAACCCGCAGTTCAGCATCGATACACTGCCGGCAGCGCTGCAAGCGGCCGGAATCGGTTACACGCATCTTCCCAACCTAGGCGGCCTGCGCCATGCACGACCGGATTCACCCAACGGAGGTTGGCGCAACGCATCGTTCCGCGCCTACGCCGACTACATGCAGACGGCGCAATTCGCACGAGAGGTCGAACGGGTCGCCGCGCTGGCAGCACAGGAGCACTGCGTGTTGATGTGCGCGGAGGCCGTGCCGTGGCGCTGCCACCGCTCGCTGATCGCGGATGCGCTGACGGTGCGCGGTGTGAGGGTGGAAGACATCGTTGGCTCGAAGGCGCGCACTCCGCACCGGATCACACCATGGGCGCGAGTGGATGGAACAACGATCAGCTACCCGCCGCCGGACGGCTTGCCGACGGCGCACAGGAGGTCCGGATGAAATTCTCGATATTCCGTTTCGACCCCGAGAAAGATGAACAATCTTACATGCAGGATTACGATATCCAGCTTGAGGCGGCCGACAGGATGTTGCTTGATGCACTCTATGGCTCCGCTCTCATGAATCAAAAACGCTAGCATGCAATGATGTGTCCGCGTACAAAGCTTGATAAGGAGTGTCGCATGGATAGCCCGACATATACGGTTCACGTCGATTCTTCCCGGCATCTTGCGCATCGCGTTCGACTGGCAGCGCAACTGGCTGCTGCCAGTCAGGCACACCTCGTCGGCCTCGCTTCGACCTTGTTGCCAGCCACCTCGTATATTGCCTGTGTCGGTGGCGAGGCCGAAGCGCTGCTGGCCGAGTATCGCGAGCGGATTCGTCGGCATGTGGAAGAGAGTTTCACGGCATTTGAATCCATCGCAGCCGGCGTCGGAGTCGCATCTTGTGAAAAACGTGTGGTCGATGATGACATCGGCGTCGCGCTCTGCCTGCAAGGCCGCTACAGTGACTTGCTTATCGTCGGAAAGGCCGATCCAGCAGAACCTGCTTATGAATCCGATATTCTTCCGGAATTCATTGTGATGAACTCAGGCAGGCCTGTTCTCGTGTGCCCTTGCAACGATTCTTTGCATACAGCGGGCAGACGATGCCTGGTTGCGTGGGACGGGAGCCTGGAGGCGATGCGGGCGATATCGGGTTCCTTGTTTATTCTGCGTGCAGCGGAAAAGACGATCCTTGCTGTGTTCAACCCCCGGATCGGCTGGTGCGCGCATGGAGAAGATCCGGGAGCGGATATGGGGCTCTACCTCGCGCGGCACGGCGTCAAGGTAGAAGTCGATTGCCGGCATGTGCCCAGGAAAACCGAGATCGGCGAAGCCTTGCTGGAACATGCCG